>FZPS01000201.1_pt105 | contig 176326 bp, 171 predicted proteins | sample 1817821 | NCBI WGS metagenome assembly FZPS01 (sample SAMEA104158645, study PRJEB21678) | metagenome | place: Germany | collected 2015-04-21 | reverse complement strand
CACTTTAATTATACCAAACAAAGAGTCTGGATTCCTTATATTTTGGGCATTTTTTGAAAGTTGTTTATTGTAAAACTGATAAAATCCGCAGTTGTGGATAAAACTGCGGAAACTCAAGAAGAACTCTTTTTACTTGAAGTAATTTTGTAATGTATTATAATATAAGTGTCTATATTTTTAGGCCCAAGGAGGAATGACACTTTATGGCAAGAATTTATAATGATTTAACAGAACTAGTTGGCAACACGCCACTTGTAAGATTAACGAATTTTGAAAAAAAAAATAACCTTTGTTGTGAAATAGTAGCTAAAGTGGAATATTTTAATCCGTTGGGTAGTTCAAAGGATAGAGTAGCACTTACTATGATTGATGAAGGTATTAAAAATAAGACAATAAATAAAGATACTATACTTATAGAGCCTACTAGTGGTAACACAGGTATAGGATTGGCTTTTGTAGCAGCTACAAAGGGTATGAAGCTTATATTGACAATGCCTGAAACTATGAGTGCTGAGAGAATCAAGATGGTTAGAGCATTGGGAGCGGAGATAGTGCTAACACCAGGAGATACGGGTATGCAGGGTGCTATTTCAAAGGCTAATGAATTAAAAGAGGAATTGGGAAATGCTGTTGTTTTAGGACAGTTTATTAATGAATGCAATCCATTAGCTCATATGCTCACAACAGCACCAGAGATTATTCGAGATACAGAAGGTGTTTTAGATATTTTTGTGGCTACTGCAGGTACATGCGGAACTGTTATTGGAACAGGTAGAGCATTAAAGAAATTTAATCCAGATATTAAAATTGTGGCAGTAGAACCAGCAACAAGTGCAGTTCTGTCGGGAAAAAAGCCTGGAGGCCATAAAATTCAAGGTATAGGTGCAGGATTTATTCCGGATATTTATGATGCTACAGTTGTGGATGAAGTTATAGGGATTACTGACGATGAAGCTTATGAATATGCAAGACAAATAGCAAAAGATGATGCTATGTTTGTGGGGATTTCATCGGGAGCAGCAATTTGTGCAGCTAAGAAACTTGCCGAGAGAGAGGAAAACAAAGGAAAACGAATCGTTGTATTTTTACCAGATACAGGTATGAGATATTTATCAACAGATTTGTTTTAATTTGTATAAGTCTATGTTAAAGAAATATCATATGATATACAAAGGCTTAAATCTCTAGAGGATATGATATACATTGATGGTGACAAGCTTCTTTTGACCAACGAGATGGTTAAAAATATTTTGACTTTTATTTGTACAATAAAGTTAGTCTAAATGATTACCAAATAAAGCAAATATTAAAAGCAATTATATAAAATGGCAAAGGACGAAATGTTCTTTGTTTTTTTATTTTTACTTTTATTCATAATAATGTTATAATGATTAAAAATGTATTTCAGAGGCAGTTATGGATTGTGTAATAAATGTATTTCAAAAGATGAATGAATTACTTCCTAGAATGAGTAAAGGACAAAAAAAGATAGCAGATTTTTTATCGTTAAATTATGAGCAAGCAGCATTTATGACAGCGGCTAGGCTTGGCGAGGTAGTTGGGGTTAGTGAATCTACAGTGGTTAGATTTTCATCACTGTTAGGATTTGAAGGTTATTCCCAATTTTTAGAAGCGCTAGCTGCTTTAGTTAGCGAAAAACTTCAATCAGTAAATAGAATTGAGGTTACAAATCCTCTTTTGGACAAGCAGGAGGTTTTAGATTTTGTTTTATCAGCAGATGCAGATAAAATTATATCTACGAGAAACTCCATAGATAGGGATGCATTTCATATGGCTGTTGATATTATAAATGGCGCAAAGAATGTATATATAGTTGGCATTAGAAGTTGTGCGCCCCTGGCTGCATTTTTAGGCTTCTATTTGAATCTTATAAGACCCAATGTTCATATTTTATCCTCAAATAATTCTAGTGAGATTTTTGAGCAAATGCTTAGAGTTTGCAATGATGATTGCGTTATTGGAATCAGTTTTCCAAGATATTCAATGAGAACACTAAAAGCACTAGAATATGCTAATAATAAAAGTGCCAAAGTAATTGCCATTACTGACAGTAAGCATTCTCCGATGAATTTATATTCATCATGTAATCTTTTTGCTAGAAGTGATATGGCATCTATAGTAGACTCCTTAGTTGCTCCACTTAGTGTTATTAATGCACTGATAGTATCTTTGTGTATCAATAATCAAAAGGATGTTATTGCAAATATGGAAGAATTAGAAGATGTTTGGAATGAGTATCAGGTGTACACAGGTGATGAAATAAATATGGTTGATAATAAAAAAATCAAAATAAATGACGTAGGTCACACGAAAGGAATCTAGATGAGCAAGGTAATTGTTATAGGTGGTGGTGCTGCTGGTATGTTAGCTGCTATAGCCGCCGGTAATTGTGGCCACGAAGTTACAATATACGAAAGAAATGAGAAATTAGGCAAAAAAGTTTTTATTACAGGTAAAGGCAGATGTAATATTACAAATGCTGCTGATATGGATGAACTTATTAGAAGTGTAATTAAAAATAATAAATTTTTATATAGTGCCTTTTATACATTCACAAATGAAAATATAGTGGAATTACTGGAGGAACAAGGTATATCTACAAAAGTAGAACGTGGGAATAGAGTATTTCCAGTATCAGATCATTCATATGATGTTATTGGTGGACTAACAAAGAAGCTAAATGAACTTGGAGTTGAAATTTGTTTAAATTCCAGAGTTAAAAGCATATTGATAAGAGATGGCATATGCAAGGGAATTACACTTTTTGATGGTACCAAGATAGATGCTGATAGGGTTGTAGTGTGTACAGGTGGGTTTTCTTATCAAACCACAGGTTCAGACGGAGATGGGTATGAATTTGCGAAAAAAACGGGTCATGTGGTTACACAAATTTTACCATCATTAGTACCCCTCAATATTAAAGAATATTATATAAAGGAACTCCAGGGACTATCTCTGAAAAACATCAAAGTTACCTTTTTTGAAGAAAAAAAGGAGATATATTCTGACTTTGGAGAGATGCTTTTTACACATTTTGGTGTATCAGGTCCTGTTATTTTAAGTGCTAGCGGTTATATTACTGAAAAATTAGCAGAAAAATCCCATATTTCGTTAAAAATAGACTTAAAACCAGCACTATCGTTTAAAGAATTGGATGATAGAATAACAAGGGATTTTAAGGAAAATATAAATAAAGATTACAGGAATTCCTTAGGTGATTTATTACCTAAAAAAATGATACCTATTGTAATTAAGTTATCTAAAATCAGTCCATATAAAAAGGTTAATGAGATAACTAGAGAGGAAAGACAAGGTCTTACCACCTTACTAAAAGAATTCCCTGCCACAGTTGAATCAACTCGTGGATTTAAGGAAGCTATTATTACCCGTGGTGGAATAAGTATAAAGGATGTCAATCCTCAAACAATGGAATCAAAGAAGGTACAGGGTCTATTTTTCGCAGGTGAAGTTCTGGATGTAGATGCGTTAACTGGTGGATTTAATTTACAAATAGCATGGTCAACAGGGTACCTTGCTGGTTTAAGTGTTTAAAACAGAGATAAATTATAAAAAGATAGAAATTGTAAAAAGATAGGAGAAACATTATGTATAGTATAGCAATTGATGGTCCAGCAGGTGCAGGGAAGAGTACTATTGCCAAATTAGTGGCGAAGAAATTAGGTTACATATATGTTGATACAGGCTCTATGTATAGAGCAATGGCTTTAGCATGTATTAGAGAAGAAGTATCTTCAGGAGATGAGGAGAATGTAGTAAGAATATGTGATGATTTATCAATCACGATTTCTTATGAAGATGATAAACAGCAAGTTTTTTTAAATGGAGAGAATGTTAATGCATACATAAGGACAGAGGAAGTAGGAAATATGACTTCTGCCATATCAGTGTATGGACCGGTTAGAGAAAAATTAGTTAATTTACAGCGTCAGATGGCATCTAAAGCAGATGTTATTATGGATGGCAGAGATATTGGAACTTGTGTGCTTGTAGATGCAAATTTAAAGATTTATTTAACTGCAAGTTCAAGAACACGTGCAATGCGTAGATATGAAGAATACAGAGCCAGTGGTAAAGAGTGTAATTTAGAGGAAATAGAGAAAGACATTATAGAACGAGACTATAGAGATATGCATAGAGAAATATCACCCCTAACTAAGGCAGATGACGCGGTACTTGTGGATTCTTCAGATATGAGTGTTGATGAAGTAGTGGACAAGATTATAGAACTTGCAGAAAAATATTTTATAAAGAAAAATTAAATATATAAATATATACAAGTATAGATTTATTGTTACTTAACTAGGAAATATTAGAAAGAGGATTTTATGGATATAAAATTGGCATCCACAGCAGGTTTTTGCTTTGGTGTAAAAAGGGCAGTCGATACTGTTTATACAGAAATTGAAAAATCGAGAGAAGAAAATACGAATATTTATACATTTGGGCCTATTATACACAATGAACAAGTGGTAGAAGATTTAAAATCACAAGGTGTAAAGGTCATAGAGAGCCTTGAGGAGTTGAATGACTGTCCACAGGGAACTGTTATTATTCGCTCTCACGGTGTTTCAAAGTCTGAGTATGACACAATTTCTAAAAAGGGATTTGAAATTATAGATGCAACTTGCCCCTTTGTAAAAAAAATTCATAATACAGTTTTTGAAAAGAGTAAAGATGGTTATGACATAATCATCATAGGAAATGAAAATCATCCGGAAGTTCTTGGTATAAAAGGATGGAGTTTACGAAAAACTACTGTTATTGGAAACGAAGAAGAAGCAAGTGATTTTGTGTGTGAAAAAGATGCAAAATTATGTGTTGTTTCTCAAACGACATTTAATTACAAGAAATTTAATAAATTAGTTGAAATTCTTGGTAAAAAGTTATATGATATAATTGTTGTGAATACTATTTGTAATGCAACAAATGAGCGTCAGCTTGAAGCAAGACAGATAGCATCGAGCGTGGATACAATGATAGTCATTGGTGGGAAGACAAGCTCAAACACACAGAAACTTTACGAGATTTGTAGCGAAGAGTGTATAGATACTCATTATATACAGACCAGTGAAGACTTAAAAGAAATGAAGTTATTACCATCATCCAAAGTGATTGGTATTACAGCGGGGGCATCAACCCCAAAAAATATTATTGAGGAGGTTCAAAATAATGTCAGAATTAAGTTTTGAACAAATGTTAGCAGATTACGACAAAAAAATAAGAACAGGAGAAATCGTTGAGGGCACAATTATCAGTGTTAAGGAAGATGAAATTGTGTTAAATATAGGTTACAAGTCAGATGGTATAATCACAAGAAATGAATATACAAACACACCTAATGTTGATCTTACAACAGTAGCATCTGTTGGTGATACGATGGAAGCTAAAGTTCTTAAAGTGAACGACGGTGAAGGTCAAGTATTATTATCATACAAGAGACTCGCTGCAGAAAAAGGAAGCAAGAGATTAGAAGAAGCTTGTGAGAACAAAGAAGTATTGAAAGCTACAGTTTCACAGGTTATGGCTGGTGGACTTACAGTAGTTGTAGATGAATCAAAAGTATTTATCCCAGCAAGTCTTGTTTCTGATTCTTATGAAAAAGATTTAACAAAGTACAATGGACAGGAAATCGAATTCGTAGTTATAGAATTCAATCCTAAGAAGAGAAGAATCATTGGAGATCGTAAGCAATTATTGGTTGCTTCAAGGAAGGCTGCTCAGGAAGAATTACTTTCTAAGATTTCAGTTGGTTCTGTAGTAGAAGGAACAATCAAAAATGTTACTGATTTTGGTGCATTTATTGATCTTGGCGGAATTGATGGCTTATTACACATCTCTGAGATGTCTTGGGGTAGAATTGAGCATCCTAAGAAAGTATTCAAGGTTGGCGATACAGTAAAGGCATTAGTTAAGGATATCAATGGAACAAAGATTGCTTTAAGTCTTAAATTTGATGATACAAATCCATGGAAAGGTGCTTCAGCTAAATATGCTGTAGGTACAGTTGTTTCAGGTAAAGTTGCTAGAATGACAGATTTTGGTGCTTTCATCGAATTAGAACCAGGAATTGATGCATTACTTCATGTTTCACAGATTTCTAAATCACATGTTGAAAAACCAGCAGATGCTTTAAAGATTGGTGAATCTATCGAAGCTCAAATCGTTGATTTTAATGAAGACGAAAAGAAGATTAGCTTAAGCAAGAAAGCTCTTGAACCAGATGTAGAAACAGAAGTTGAAACAGAGGAAACTACAGAAGTTGAATAAATAACTGGAGGTCTTAATATGGATTATGAGCAGTTTAAAGCGCAAGTTTATGTTTTGACCAAGATAGACTTGAACTCATACAAAGAGAAGCAGATGAAAAGAAGAATAGATTCATTAATAGCCAAAAACAATTATTCTGAATACTCAGAATTCATTCAGGCTATAAAAACAAATGCGGAGTTATTCGAAGAATTTGTGAACTATTTAACCATCAATGTTTCAGAGTTTTGGAGAAATCCAGACCAGTGGAAAATTCTTGAAGAGGATGTAATACCAGTACTGCTCAAGAATAAAGGAAAGACCCTTAAGGTATGGAGTGCTGCTTGCTCAACAGGTGATGAACCATATTCATTGGTTATGCTTTTATCAAGATACATGCCACTTTCTGATATAAAGATTCTTGCCACAGATATTGATAAGCAAGTTCTTGAAAGGGCGGTATCAGGTTTATATAATGAGAAAAGTTTAACAGGTTTACCAAAGGATCTTAAAGAAAAGTTTTTCACTAAAGTTGGATTATCCAATTACCAGATATCGGAAGATATAAAGAAGTGTGTTATTTTTAAACAGCACAATCTTTTAAAGGATGCTTATCCAGAACAACTTGATTTGATTGTTTGCAGAAATGTTTTGATATATTTTACAGACGATGCAAAACTAGAAATATACAAGAAGTTTAATAAGTCGCTAAAAACCGGTGGATATCTCTTCGTAGGAAGCACTGAACAGATTATAAATTATAAGGATATTAATTATTCTTCATTTAAATCTTTCTTTTATATTAAAAATTAATTTTAAATATAAGAATGGGACGGGTTTCTACCTGCCCCATTTTTTCGTAATAAGGAGAAACTATGAGAGTGATTGCAGGAAAAGCAAGAAGGATACAGCTTACCACAGTTGACGGGGATGATACTAGGCCAACGACAGATCGAATTAAAGAGACACTATTCAATATGATAGCTCCTGATATGTATGAATGTATGTTTTTAGACTTGTTTAGTGGTTCTGGTGGAATAGGAATTGAAGCTGTTAGTCGTGGGGCTAAAATGGCATACTTTGTGGAGAATAATAGAGCAGCCTCTTTATGTATTAAAAAAAATATTAGTGTAACACATTTTGAGGAACAATGTGTATTGATGGAATGTGACGTACTTACAGCCATTGAACGACTTGAGTCAAAGGTTACCTTCGATTACATTTTTATGGATCCACCATATAATCAATTAATTGAAAAAAATATACTTGAAAAACTTTCCCAATCAGATATAATTAATGAAGATTCAGTGATTATCGTAGAGGCTTCATTAGATACAAAAATGGATTATTTAGAAGATTTAGGTTTTGAATTAATAAAGAAAAAAATATATAAGACGAACTATCATGCATTCATTCAGAAGGCATAGACAGGAGGTTTGTATGCGTATTGCAATTTATCCAGGCAGTTTTGATCCTGTCACATATGGTCATATTGATATTATAGAGAGAGCATCTAAAATCTGTGATAAATTAATAGTTGGAGTTTTGATGAATAGTTCAAAATCTCCGTTGTTTTCTGTTGAAGAACGTGTTAATATGTTAAATGAAGTGATTCAGCATATAGATAATGTTGAGGTGTGTTCGTTTAGTGGCCTTTTAGTAGATTTTGCGAAGGAAATGGATGCAAATATCATAGTTAGAGGACTTCGTGCTATTACAGATTTTGAATATGAGTTCCAGATGGCTCATGCCAATCATATTTTAAATAGTGAAATTGACACTGTATTCTTGACGACTAATATTGATTACTCTTATCTAAGTTCTAGCACTGTTAAGGAAGTGGCGGGATTTGGTGGTGATATTAGTCAGTTTGTACCGGACGTTATAGCAAAAAAGGTTTATAATAAATATTCATAAGTAGCCAAGGAGAGAAGAAGAACATGAGCAAAATTGAACAAATCATTACCGAGATTGAGGAATATGTAGCAAGTTGTAGCAATCTACCTCTTTCTAATACGAAGATTATTGTTAACAGAGATGAGATGGAAGAATATCTCGCAGAACTTAAGCTTAAAACACCAGAAGAGATAAAAAAATACAAGAAAATTATAAGCAATAGAGAGGCTATTCTTACTGAAGCAAAAGAAAGAGCTGAGTCTATGATTACACAGGCTACTGCACAGACTTCAGAACTTGTAAGCGAACATGAGATTATGCAACAAGCATATATTCAGGCTAATGAAGTGGTTCAACAAGCAACCGTTCAGGCGAAGCAGATACTTGACTCAGCCACTATGGAAGCAAATGAAGTTAAGGCTAGTGCTATGCAATATGTTGACGATATTTTAAGTAATGTTCAAAATGCAGTGACATTCTCTATGCAGGATATTACAAATAAATATGAGAATTATATGAAATCTTTAAATAGTAGTCTTGAAGTAGTTATTGCAAATAGAAAAGAACTTAATCCTTCTGATGAGATTAATGAAGAGTTACTTCCTGATGCACCATCAGAAAACACAGAAGAAGAGGACTTAGATTTTCAGGATTATACAGTTGATCTAGATTCTTTTGATGAGTAGATATTAAAACTGACATTTAGTACTTGAAAAGTAATATAATAAAAATGATATGAAAATAATCGGGTAGAAAATTTCTACTCGATTATTTTATTAAAACCGAGTCAAGTTAACGTAAATAAAGTATGTTAACTTGATATGTAAATCAAACTTATTTTTATAAAAAGAGGCAAAGAATGATACAAGATATTGATGGAATTTTTAAAAACGAATATGAAAATGTGGAGGTAACAGGGGATGACTATGTGATTGTTACCACTGGAAGAGAAGTTCTTTCGTGCTATGAAAATAATATTGTTACTTTTCCACAGTTTAAGGAGATAGGACATTATAATCAAATACACTACCTATTTAAAATTGATAATAGCAGGTATTTTGGGGTATCAAATGCTTCTGGTTATCCTATAAAATACAGATTTAATAGTGTGGAAATTTTCAGGGAAGCACTTCCGAGAAATGCGAGATTTGCAGGAATAACAGGGTTTGGTCTATGTTCTTGGTATGATAAAAATCATTATTGTGGACGCTGTGGCAGTGTCATGTTTCATGACGATAGGGAGCGAATGATGAAGTGCTGTGAGTGCGGCAATATGAGCTATCCAACTATTTCACCTGCGATAATAGTTGGAGTTATTGATGGTGATAAAATTTTAATGACTAAGTATGCGGGAAGAGATTATAAAAAATATGCTCTGATTGCAGGCTTCAATGAAATTGGCGAAACTCTAGAAAAAACAGTGGAGCGCGAGGTTATGGAGGAGGTAGGTATTAAGGTTAAAAATATAAGGTACTATAAAAGTCAGCCATGGGCATTTACAGGGACAATTCTTGTAGGCTTTTTTGCAGATTTAGATGGGGATGGCACCATAACATTAGATGAAAATGAGCTAGCTGAAGGGGTATGGTATAAAAGATCTGATATTGGTGATGAATTTGCTGATGATATTACATTGACAAGAGAAATGATTATAGCATTTAAAAATAATGAAATATAAAGGTGGACAAAATAAATGTTATAGCAGTGTTTAGTAGTTTATACGACAAATATTTTTTTCAGGACAAATCAAGGTGTGCATACATAGAATAGCTTTGGAAAAAAGCTGAGATGCCACCGAAAGATACTAATGATAATATTGTAAAAGCATCAAAATGCATTATAATATTAATGATTATTATATATGGAAACTTAGTAGTATATTTTAAAATTAATTATTTATGACAGAATGTGAGGTATATATGAGTACATTATCTAATTTAGCGCCACAAAGAGTTTTCTATTATTTTGAAGAGATTAGTAAAATACCACGTGGTTCTGGTAATACCAGAGCCATAAGTGATTATCTTGTCGAATTTGCAAATAGCCATAATCTTGAGGTATATAGGGATGATTTAAACAATGTAATTATAAAAAAAGAGGCTACTGCTGATAAAGCTAATTGCAAGGGAGTAATTCTACAAGGTCATATGGATATGGTTTGTGAAAAGACATTAGAATCTACGCATGATTTTTTAAAAGATGGATTGGAACTTGAAATAAATGGGGACTTTATAACGGCAAATGGTACTACATTAGGGGCTGATGATGGTGTTGCAGTGGCAATTTCTCTTGCTATTTTGGAGGATAATTATATTTCACATCCTAAAATTGAGGCCATTTTCACAGTGGATGAAGAAACGGGGATGGATGGAGCTAAGTTTATAGATTTGTCTGGTATTACGGGACAGTATGTTTTGAATTTAGATTGTGAAATGGAAGATACAATAATTGCTGGATGTGCAGGAGGGGCAAGAATTGATGTAGTGTTTAAAGGAGCCAAAGCTTTGTTCAATGGAACAAAAATAGATATAGATATTTTTGGATTATTAGGGGGACATTCAGGTAGTGATATAGATAAGCAACGTGCTAATGCCCATATATTATTAGGTAGAATTTTACATATCATAAGGGAAAATATGGATATAGGTATCTTGTCTATAGAGGGAGGAACAAAAGATAATGTTATTGCCAATGTAGTCAAATCTAGCATTATTGTTCCTGTAGGAAAAGCGGAAAATGCTATAGATATTATCAACAGGAGTGCTGCTGACATTGTAGAAGAATATAAATTTATTGAGGATAATATCCATATTCAAGGCAAAGTGAGTGAAAATGGCATTTATAATGTCATAGATGAGGATACAGCAAATGATTTGATTTTCTTTATGGGTGTTGTTCCAAATGGAATAATTGACTATAATGCAAATATAAAGGATTTGGTGGAAACTTCACTAAATATGGGTGTACTTTCTATTAAAGATTATACTGTTAGTATTGGAATTTCAGTTAGAAGTCAAGTTAAATCGAAAAAGGAGAAGCTTGTTGGACAAATAATCATGCTTGCTCAAAGGGCAAATGCAGATTATAATGTACGAGGTGTTTATCCTGCTTGGTCATACACACATAATTCTCCACTTCAAAAATTAATGAAGGAAATTTACCTAGATAAATTTCATAGAGAATTAAAAACGGAGATAATACATGCCGGCCTTGAATGTGGGTATTTACTTGAAAAATTGCCACATTTAGACATAGTGTCCTTTGGTCCATTAATGTATGATATTCATACCGTAAATGAGAGATTATCTATATCTTCAACAAAAAAAATATACCAGTTTATCTTGGAGATACTAAAGAATATTAAATAAATTATTGCATATTAGAATAAACGGAGGCACTTATGAGATTGTTACCAATTGCCAGCGGGAGCAGTGGAAACTGTATTTATGTTGGAAATGATAATACACATTTACTGATAGATGTTGGTATCAGTAAAAAGAGGATCGAAGAGGGGTTAAATTCTATAGATTTAACCTTAAGCGATATAAATGGAATACTGATTACCCATGAACATTCTGACCATATAAAAGGCTTAGGAGTAGTGCTTCGTAAAGAAGAAATACCTGTATATTCAGCAAATGCTACTATTGAAGCAATTTTAAATGAAGGAAAAACAGGGAAGATTAACGAGGAATTATTTTGTAGTATTGATGCAGATAGACCATTTGTTATAAATGATATTACAGTTAATCCTTTTGAGATTTTTCATGACGCGGCTGACCCATATGCATATGTTGTTGGCGATGGGTGTTCAAAAGTTGCAGTTGCAACAGATATGGGACATTTTGATGAATACATAGTAGAGAATCTAAGGGATTTAGATGGATTACTGATTGAAGCGAACCATGATATTAGAATGTTGCAAACTGGTCGTTATCCATACTATCTAAAACAGCGAATTCTTGGTGCTAGAGGACATCTATGTAATGAAATGTGTGGACAGCTTCTGGATAGAGTGATTAGTAATAAAATGAAGAATATTTTTCTTGGACATTTAAGCCACGAAAATAATTATCCGGACTTAGCATATGAAAGTGTGAGAACAGAGATCAATCTAAGTGATAGTGAATTTAGGGCTAATGACTTTGATATTAGGGTAGCAAGAAGGGATATGCCATCTGGAGTTGTTGTGCTTTAAGCTTATGCATATGTACATAAAAATAAAAAATAATTGAAATTTTAGTAGTGTTACAATATAATAAGAATAGTTTTGCAAAAAAATGAAATGAGGTAGTCAAATGAAAAAGACAGTAATTACAGTTGTGGGAAAAGATACAGTAGGAATTATCGCTAAGGTTTGTACTTTTTTGGCAGATAACCAAGTTAATATCTTAGATATCTCCCAAACAATCGTTCAGGATTATTTTAATATGATGATGATAGTTGACTCTAACAATGCAACAAAGCCTTTCGGTGAACTCAGCGATGAACTTTACAAACTTGGTGAAGATATCGGTGTTCAGATTAAAATGCAATCAGAAGAAATTTTTAATAGTATGCATAGAATCTAGTGCAGTAAAAAATATGTCAAAAGCATTTTAATTTTGAAAGGATTAAACATGATAAATATATTTGAAGTTAACGAAACAAATAAAATGGTAGAACAAGAAAATTTAGATGTGCGTACTATTACTATGGGTATAAGCCTTTTAGATTGTATAGACAACGATTTAGACAAGCTCAATGAAAATATATACAATAAGATAATCAGCAAAGCTCATAATCTTGTATCTACAGGTAATGAAATTGAAAAAGAAATAGGTATTCCAATTGTAAACAAGAGAATCTCAGTTACACCAATCGCGCTAATTGGTGCGTCTGCTTGTAAATGTCCAGATGATTTTGTTACAATCGCGAAGACATTAGATAAGGTTGCTAAGGAAGTAGGAGTTAACTTTATTGGTGGATACTCAGCTCTTGTATCAAAGGGAATGACTCCATCAGAGGAAAATATGATTCGTTCTATTCCAAAAGCTCTTGCTTGTACTGAAAGAGTATGTTCCTCAGTTAATGTTGGTTCAACAAAAACTGGTCTTAATATGGATGCCGTTAAACTTATGGGTGAAATCGTACTTGAGACAGCGCAGTGTACAAAGGATTCGGATTCCCTTGGTTGTGCAAAATTAGTAGTATTTTGTAATGCCCCTGATGATAATCCATTTATGGCAGGTGCGTTCCATGGTGTTACTGAAGCTGATTGCATAATTAATGTAGGTGTAAGTGGTCCTGGTGTTGTTAAAACAGCATTAGAAAAAGTTCGTGGTGAGAATTTTGAAGTTCTTTGTGAAACTATTAAAAAGACAGCATTTAAAGTTACTCGTGTTGGTCAGTTAGTTGCACAAGAAGCATCTAAAAGACTTGGAGTTCCATTTGGTATCATAGATTTGTCATTAGCACCTACTCCAGCAGTTGGAGATAGCGTAGCTGAGATATTAGAAGAGATAGGCCTAGAATCAGTTGGTGCACCGGGTACAACAGCAGCATTAGCATTATTAAACGACCAGGTAAAGAAGGGTGGAGTTATGGCTTCTTCTTACGTAGGCGGTCTTAGTGGTGCATTTATTCCAGTAAGTGAAGATCAAGGAATGATTGATGCTGTAATATCAGGAGCGCTTAACCTTGAAAAACTTGAAGCAATGACTTGTGTATGTTCAGTTGGTCTTGATATGATTGCTATTCCTGGTGATACAAAGGCAACTACTATTTCAGGGGTTATAGCTGACGAAGCTGCTATTGGTATGATTAATCAGAAGACAACAGCAGTTAGATTGATACCTGTTATTGGTAAGGGTGTTGGTGAAACAGTTGAATTTGGTGGACTTCTTGGATATGCACCTGTTATGCCAATTAATAAATTTAGTTGTGATGCATTTGTAAATCGTGGAGGACGTATTCCTGCCCCAATTCATAGCTTCAAAAACTAATAATATAATATTAAAAATAAGGCTTCATAGGTTGATATTTTACCTATGAGGCCTTTTTGATTGTACTTAATCACATTTGATAAATTTCTTGGTAAATTCGTTGGGTATATCGACCCTATGTTTAGAAATTGTAATTAGACGATATAAATCATCACACCTTATGCAGTGTCTAATCCAGTCACTAGAATTTTTATTTATTGAGTCTTTTTCAATGGAATCTTTTTTTATGGAATCTAAATCCTTTATAAAAGCTGCCATGTTAGAAATTACCGTCATACTAGATTTGGATTTGATTTCTGGCAAAATGCTTTTGCCTATATTATTGAAACCTAATAGGCGAATGAAATTTCCATAGTCTTGATTGATTAAATCATTTACGTGAGAAGTTTTAATGTCTAGCGCAATGTGCAGCAACGCTCTTGATAGCGAGGTATATGAGACATCCTTGCTTTTGTTTAGAGTAATAAAACTGCTAAAATTAGTGTATTTGGAAAAATTATTAGCAAATTTATTAGCAATATCCAAGGTTAAATCAAATATATCTGATAGGGTATTATTTGCGATAGCGTCATATAACTTGAGTCCAGTAATCGCTGAAAAGTCGCTAGTTATGCCTACAGGATATGTTTTTTTATAATTCCATGCGTATACATTATCAATTAATGAAAGTATATCCCCTAGGGAATCATCAGAAAGTTTTCTTAAGTTTGATGCAGAGTATAATCTGGGAGAATCCTCTGAGCATATATAATTTGAGTCTGTAATATTTTTGATTTCATTAAAGTCTTCGTGGTAAGCAGCTTTAATTCTTTTTATACCAATGGGTTTTATATTTGAAGAACGTAAAGCCAATGCTCTCATATATTCAATGGCTAAAATATTATTTGGGGTATCCAGTAGAGCGGCTGTATCCTCACCGTACATTTTTAAGATTGCATCACGTCGCGAAGTAGGAAATGAGTTTCCACATTTTTGGCTCTCTCTAAGATATTCTTTGTATTCGTCATTTTCGTTTGTAAGTTCTTGTACGATAGTAGACAAGTCCTCTAAGGAGTTACTTTCTACGCCAAATGCCAAGTAATCAACGACCTGTAATTTATCCAACAGTCCAACTGCTGCCATTGAAAAATACCTTGCTGATGCTGTAGAAAAGAAAACAGGTAACTCAAAAACAATATCTGCACCATGGTTTAGAGCAACCTCGGTTTTAGTATATTTGTCAATAAAAGAAGGCTCACCTCGTTGGACATAGTTACCACTGGTGATAATTATACAACAAGTTGCACCTGTGACTTCTTTAGCTTTTTTTATTATATATTCGTGCCCTTTATGGAAGGGGTTAAATTCTGTGATTATTGCAACTGTTTTCATAATGAAATTCCTTCATATACATTTGGATTGATAAAATTTATAATAACAATAATTAAATGCTTTAACAATTAAACTTACATGAATAAGTATATGTTAAATATGTTCAATTTTCAACAAGATAAAGAATATAAAGCTTAAAAAACATAGACCTTTCACGTACTATTGTCAGTACCTTCACGAGAAAAACATATAAATAAGTAAAATATATAGTGTAGCAAGAAAAATTATACAAAAAGGAATAAATATTGTACTTATTATGTATCATAAAAAATACAATATTTATTCCGTTTTTGCCTTGTATACAAAATTCATTTGATTTATAATTTAACTGTATGTGTTGTAAATTAGAAAATAAAGGCATATGTATTATTTGCATGTGTTTTTATTTTATTACAATACGGTTAAACAAAAGTGAATTTTGAAAGGAGCATTACCATTATGGGATTTATCGATGCAATTAAGACAAGAGCAAAGCAGGATAAGAAGAGAATTGTTCTTCCAGAATCTATGGATAGAAGAACTTTTGAAGCTGCAGAAAATATTTTAAAAGAAGGTGTCGCTGACATTATTATTATTGGCACCGACCAAGAGATTAAGGAATATAGCCAAGGTTTAGATATATCAGGTGCGACTATTATTAACCCTAACACATATGCTAAGACTGAAGAATATATTGATTTGCTTTTTGAACTTAGAAAAGACAAAGGTATGACAAGGGAGGAGGCAACTAGTCTTCTTCATAATGAATATATGTTTTATGCTTGTATTATGGTAAAAGCTGGAGATGCAGATGGTGTTGTTTCAGGTGCTTGTCACTCAACAGCTAATACCCTTAAGCCAGCATTGCAGATTATTAAAACGAAACCAGGCACTAAGCTTGTATCAGCATTCTTTCTTATGGAAGTTCCAAATTGTGAACTTGGTGAAAAGGGAACTTTTGTATTTGGAGATTGTGCATTAAACCAGAATCCTAATTCCGAAGAACTTGCTGCTATTGCAATTTCATCAGCAGAAAGTTTTAAACTCCTTGTAGGTAAGGAACCAAAAGTTGCTATGTTATCACATTCTTCAAAAGGAAGCGCGAGACATGCAGATGTTGATAAGGTAGCAGAGGCTACACGGATTGCAAAGGAGAATGCACCAGAGCTTATAATCGATGGTGAACTCCAATCTGATGCGGCTATAGAACCTTCAATTGCTGCATCAAAAGCTCCAGGAAGTAATGTTGCGGGAAGTGCTAATGTACTTATTTTTCCTGACCTAGATGCAGGTAATATTGGCTACAAACTAGTTCAAAGACTTGCAAAGGCAGAGGCTTATGGTCCAATGACACAGGGTATTGCAAAACCAGTTAATGATTTATCTAGGGGCTGCTCATCAAAGGATATTGAAGGTGTTGTAGCTATTACAGCGATTCAATGTCAAAATATATAATACATAATAAGGAGATTAGACATGAAGATTTTAGTTATTAATTGCGGTAGTTCATCACTTAAATATCAGTTATTTAATATGGACAATCATACAGTAATGGCAAAGGGAATTTGCGAAAGAATTGGTATAGAAGGATCAAAACTTAAGCATACCCCTGTAGAAAAAGATAGTGTGGAAGTTAATAAAGATATGCCAGACCATAAAGTTGCAGTAATGATGGTTCTTGAGATGCTTGCAGATCCAGAACATGGCGTAATTACCAATATCAACGAAATTTCTGCTGTAGGACACAGAGTACTTCACGGCGGACAAAAATATAGTGATTCAATTATAGTTAACGAAGATGTAAAAGCTGTTATTAAAGAATTCTTTGATTTAGGACCAATTCATAACCCAGCAAATCTTATTGGTATTGAGGCGTGTGAACATGCAATGCCAGGCATTCCTAACGTTGCAGTATTTGATACAGCATTTCATCAGACTATGCCAGAAAAGGCATATATGTATGCGATACCGTATGAATACTACGAAAAGTATGGTGTGAGACGATATGGTTTCCATGGAACAAGTCATGCGTATGTATCTAAAGAGGCAGTTAAATTTGCTAACTTAGATCCCAATAATTCTAAAGTTATAGTATGTCATGTTGGAAATGGAGGTTCAGTATCAGCAGTTGTCAATGGACAATGTGTGGATACTAGTATGGGTCTTACTCCACTTGAAGGACTTATTATGGGTACAAGAAGTGGTGATATTGATCCTGCAGTCGTTCAATTTATTGCTCATAAAGAAGGAAAGACGATTGATGAGATGATTAGTATTTTGAATAAAAAATCTGGTGTTCTTGGAATTAGTGGTATTTCTAGTGACTTTAGGGATTTAATTAATGCTGCAAATGAAGGAAATCATAAGGCGGCGATAGCATTAGAGGCTTATGAATATAGAATTGCTAAGTACATCGGTGCATATACAGCTGCTATGAATGGTGTAGATGCTATTGTGTTTACAGCTGGTGTAGGTGAAAACAACAGTTCTGTGAGACAAAATGTTTGTAATTACTTGGGTTACCTTGGTATTGAAGTTGATAAAGACTTAAATAGTAAAAAAGGAGAAGAAACCATGATTTCCACAGACTCTTCAAAAGTAAAAGTAATGGTAATTCCAACTAACGAAGAATTAAAGATTGCCCAGGAAACACTCGCACTTATTTAAGCAAAATAATTGTTGACAAATAAAATCTAAGTATGTATAATTGTCAAGGTGCGATTAGAAAAGAGGTTGCTATGTTAATTGATTTATGGTCGCTTCTTTCCCAAGAGGGTAAAGAATTATGTCAGCAGACTAATCTAGAGATGGACAAATTTGATACCGGTGTTACATGTTATAGAATTGTAGAAAAGAACCCAATTTCTTATGTTTTCAGGCATGTAAGCGATAAGCATATACTTATCCAAGCCGATATTGATGTTACACTGAATATTCCATGTGGAAGATGTCTGGAGGACGTTAAAACTAATATTAAGTTAAAAGCTTCAAAGGAAGTAGACTTAAGCGATGAACCAGAAGTTGATGATATTGATGAATTCGTTTTTATGGATGGTACAGTATTTGATTCTGAGAGATTTGCTTACGGTGAGATTTTAGTGAATTTACCTATGAAGGTTCTTTGCAGTAATGATTGCAAAGGAATTTGTAATAGATGTGGCACGAATCTCAACCATGGAAGTTGTGGTTGTGATACCACAGAATTAGATCCTAGGATGGCAAAAGCCCTAGAGATCTTCAATAGCTTTAAGGAGGTGTAAACCATGTCTATTTGTCCAAAGAATAAATCATCTAAAGCAAGAAGAGACAAGAGAAGAGCTAACTGGAAGATGGGAGCAACTAATCTTGTAAAATGTAGCAAGTGTGGCGCATTAATGATGCCTCATAGAGTATGCAAAGCTTGTGGAAGTTACAACAAAAAAGAAATCATAGCTCAAGACTAATTGAGAAATGTAAGGCTTGTTCGAGAGAACAAGCCTTGTTTTTTTTTGCTTTTTACTGTATGATATATAAGTTATAAAACGTCTTTTTATGGAGGCTAAGATGAACGATAAAATTATTGTGGCAGTTGATGCTATGGGTGGAGATAATGCACCAAAAGAATTAGTTAAAGGATCTGTAGAAGCTGTACTTGAGTGTGGTAATCTTTTAGTACGCCTTTTCGGAGATAAAGATGCTATTGAAAATGAATTAGCAAAATATGAATATATTAAAGAACAAATAGAAATTGTACATACTACAGAAATTATTGGTACTGGAGAGCATCCAGTAGAAGCCATAAGAAAAAAGAAGGATTCTTCTCTTGTAGTTGGGTTAAAGAGTATTAAAGAAGGAACTACGGATGCTTTTGTTTCTGCAGGAAGTTCAGGAGCCATTCTTGTAGGCGGACAGACTCTAGTTGGTAGAATTAAAGGAATTGAAAGGCCACCTCTTGCACCACTTATCCCTACAGCAAAGGGAGTTTCACTTTTAATAGACTGTGGTGCCAATGTAGATGCAAAACCTTCATACCTAGTTCAGTTTGCTAAAATAGGTACTATTTATATGGAGAGCATAGTAGGTATCGAAAATCCAAAAGTAGCCTTAGTAAACATAGGTGCGGAAGAGGAAAAAGGAAATGCTCTTACAAAGGAAACCTATCAGTTATTAAAGGGATGTCCTGATATTAACTTCATAGGTAATATTGAAGCAAGAGAGATTCCAAATGGTGATGTAGATATTATTGTTTGTGATGCTTTTGTTGGAAATGTAATACTAAAATTATATGAAGGACTTGCATCAACTCTTATTGGTAAGATAAAGGGTGGACTTATGTCAAGCTTTAAGAGTAAGATAGGAGCTATACTTATAAAACCAGCATTAAAGAAAACTTTAAAGAGCTTTCAGGCAGATAAGTACGGTGGAGCACCACTTTTGGGACTTAAAGGTCTTGTAGTTAAAACCCACGGTAATTCTAAGAGTGCAGACGTTAAAAATTCAATCTTAAATGCTATAAAGTTTAAAGAACAGAATATCAATGAAAAAATCAAAGAGCATATTACCAAAGAACAGATTGTAAAAGAGGTATAATTGTGGGCGGCGATGATAAAATTAATGAACTAGAAGGAATTATTGGTTATTGCTTTAAAGACAAGTCATTACTTAGATTGGCATTAACTCATAGTTCATATTCAAATGATAATAAACACAGTAAACTGCAAAACAATGAAAGATTAGAGTTTCTAGGTGATGCAGTTCTTGAGCTTGCGTCTAGCGAGTTCTTATTTACCGAATATAATGAAAAACCGGAGGGGGAGCTTACAAGACTTAGAGCTAGTATTGTTTGTGAACCTACCTTGGCACTGTGTGCTAAGAGTTTTAATCTTGGAGATTTTTTACTTTTAGGTCATGGTGAGGATATCACTGGTGGTAGATATAGAGATTCTATAACATCTGACGCTTTAGAGGCTGTCATTGGTGCAATTTATCTTGATGGTGGTTTTGCTATTGCAAAAGAATTTGTTGTTAAATTTATACTTAATGACATTGAAAACAAGCAGCTCTTTTATGATAGCAAAACCATTTTGCAGGAAATTGTTCAAAAAGATTACAAAGAGAGAGTTGAATATGATTTAATCAGGGAATCAGGTCCGGATCATAATAAAGTCTTTGAGGTTGAGGCTCGCTTAGGTGAAAAGTCAATTGGAAGAGGCGAGGGCAGAACGAAGCGAAAAGCGGAACAACAGGCTGCTTACGAGGCGATTCTTTTATTAAGAGGGACCAAATAAACAGAAAGGCCGTAAACAAATGTATTTAAAGAGCATAGAGGTACAAGGATTCAAATCCTTTGCCAATAAGATAAATTTTGAATTTCACAATGGTATTACAGCCATTGTTGGTCCGAACGGTAGTGGTAAGAGTAATGTAGCTGATGCCGTTAGATGGGTGTTGGGAGAACAGAGAATTAAGCAGTTACGTGGTGGAAAAATGGAGGATGTTATTTTTGCAGGCACGGAGAGTAGAAAACCTCTTGGTTTTGCATATGTAGCAATCACCCTTGATAATAGAGACCACGCATTAGATATTGATTATGATGAAGTAACAGTATCAAGAAGACTTTATAGATCCGGTGAAAGCGAATATATGATTAACGGGTCTATTTGTCGTTTGAAAGACGTAAATGAGATGTTTTATGATACTGGTATTGGTAAGGAAGGTTACTCTATTATAGGTCAGGGTCAAATTGATAAAATCCTCAGTGGAAAACCAGAGGAAAGAAGGGAGCTTTTTGATGAAGCTGCCGGTATTGTTAAGTTTAAACGTCGTAAAAATGAGGCGGTCAAAAAACTTGAGAATGAAAAGGCAAATTTGACAAGAGTAATTGATATTTTATCAGAGTTAGAAAGACAGATAAAGCCCCTAGAACGACAATCCGAAACAGCAAGAAAATACCTAAAACTTAAGGATGAATTAAAGACATTTGATATTAATGTTTTCTTATTGGAAATCAATAATATAAAGAAGAATCTAAATGAAGTGGACAATAACTTAACTATTGCTCAAGGTCAGTTAGGTGAAAATAATGCGGCTTTGGCTGAGATTAAATCTCAGTATGAAAAGCTAGATACATTTATTGAAGATTTAAACAATGAAATTGAGTCGAAGAAAAATGAATTAAGTGAAGCAAATGTTTTACGAGAAAAATTAGATGGTAATATAAATGTATTAAATGAGCAAATTAATTCTGCAAGAATTAATGATGAGAATTTGAATAATAGAATAACAAACATAAATGATAATATAAAGGCAAAAGAAGATGAAAAAATCGAGTTTTTAAATCAGAAAAATGAGATAAACAACCTTCTAGGCAATGCTAAAGATATAAAGCAAGAGGCAGATGATAAGGTATCTGCAATAACAAATAAGATTATTGAAATTTCTAATATGATTGAAGAAGAAAAATCTGAAATCATAAATCTTTTAAATGAGAAATCCAATGTATTATCTAAAATTCAGCGTTATGATACAATGCTTGAACAGATTAACATTAGGAAGACAGAATTAAACCAAAAACTTGTAAAATTCCAAAGTGACAAAAACGAACAGCAAAATGTCATGGAAGAATTAAAAAATGATTTGGAAGAAATTAATGGCGAAATCATTGCCAATAATGAAGAATTAGATAAATTAAATCTTAGAAGTAAGGAAATCAGTGGTGAAACTTCAAAACTTGTATCCCAAAGGGATGAAATGCAGCGTAAGTTCCATCAGACGAATTCAAATTTAGAAGCATTAAAGAACATGACGGAGAGATATGAAGGCTATGGCAATAGTATCAAGAAAATCATGGAACTTAAAGCATCAAAAAAAGGTATAGTTGGCGTTGTAGCTGATATTATCAAGGTGGATAAGAAATACGAAGTCGCTATTGAAACAGCTCTTGGAGGGAATATTCAAAATGTAGTTACAGATACTGAAACTACAGCAAAAGAAGTTATTGAATACTTAAAGAGAGGAAAGTTTGGTAGAGCTACATTTCTTCCGCTAGGAAGTATTGCCAATAAAACTGGATTTTCTAACGAACGGGCCCTTGGTGAAACTGGAGTTATTGGTCTTGCTTGCGATTTGGTTCAAATCAAAAGAGAGTACGAGAATATTGCCAAATATTTATTGGGTAGGATAGTTGTTGTAGATACTATTGATAATGCACTATCTCTTGCCCGTAAAAACAACTATACACTTCGTATTGTTACTCTTGAAGGTGAACTTATAAATGCTGGAGGCTCAATGTCTGGTGGTGCATTTAAGAACAGCAGCAATCTTTTAGGTAGAAGAAGAGAAATTGAAGATTTAGAAAAACTTTTAAATGATATTAAAACTAAGAGTTCAGATATAATAAAAGCCTTAACATCATATGAAAAAGAGTCCTTTGGAATTAAGGATGAAATCGAAAAGATTAAGCAAGTTCTTAGTGAACAATATATTATTCAAAATACTGCGAAGATGAATTACAATAAGGCGTTAGAAAAGATTAAAGAAATTGATAATGACTTTGTTGGATTTACAAGAGAAAATAGCGAGATTACAGATCAGATTGATGATATCAAAAACAATCATGATACACTCACAGCAGAACTTTCTCATTGGGAAGAAAAAAATGAAATAATTGAAACTCATATCCGTGAATTAAATAAAGAGTTAGATGAGACACGAGAATTAGAGGCAAATGAGATCAAAAATAACGAAGAGTTGAAGATTAATCTTTCTAATTTAAATCAAAAGAATACATTTATTAATGAGAATATTAGCCGTATTGATGGTGAAATTTTAAAATTGCAAGAAGAACTTCAGTCATTAAAGAACTTCGCACTTGAGTCAAAAGATGATGTTTTAGAAAAGGAAAATAACATCAATGAATTAAAGAAAACTATCTTAAGTGCTGATGAGACTATAGGAAGATTGAATGATGAAATTTCAAAACTCATTGATAATCGTGATGAGCAGACAAGAGATCATAAAGAATTCTTTACTAAGAGAGAAGAAATTTCAAATGTTATCAGCAATCTTGATAAAGAAATATTTAGATTAGAGGCTCAAAAAGAGAAACTCGAGGAATCTAATGAGAAACACATAAATTATATGTGGGATGAATATGAGATTACTTATAGTATGGCTATGGAACTTGCTAATGATGAACTCAATAATCTCTCAGAAATGAAACGTAATATTGTATCATTAAAAAATGAGATTAAAAATCTCGGAAATGTTAATGTTAATGCAATTGATGAATACAAGGAAATTTCAGAAAGATATACATTCCTTAAAACTCAGCATGATGATTTAGTTACAGCTGAAGCAACTCTTATGAAAATTATTGAGGAATTAGATATTGGAATGAAAAAACAGTTTTCTGAGAAATTCAATGAGATTAGAGTTGAATTTGATAAAGTATTTAAGGAACTGTTTGGTGGTGGAAAAGGAACTATTGAATTGAATGAAGAGGAAGATGTGCTAGATGCAAGTATTTCGATTATTTCACAACCACCGGGAAAGAAACTCCAAAATATGATGCAGCTCTCAGGTGGTGAAAAGGCACTTACAGCAATAGCACTCCTATTTGCAATTCAGAATTTAAAACCATCTCCATTCTGTTTGCTCGATGAAATTGAAGCAGCATTAGATGACTCAAATGTTGGCAGATATGCGGATTACTTACATAAATTGACAGATCATACTCAGTTTATTGTTATTACACATAGAAGAGGCACGATGAATGCTGCGGATAGATTATATGGTATTACAATGCAAGAAAAGGGTGTATCAACACTTGTTTCTGTTAATCTTATAGCTGATGAATTAGAAAAGTCTGAATCAAAAAAGATAATTAGGAGGTAGTATGAGCAAAGAAATTGAAGAAAAGAAAGAAAAAACCGGTTTTTTTAAGAGATTAGTTCAGGGTCTAAGTAAGACAAGAGATAATATTGTCAGTGGTTTTGAAAATGTATTTAGTGGATTTTCAAGTATTGATGATGATTTTTACGAGGAACTTGAAGAAATTCTTATCATGGGTGACATCGGTGTAGCGACCACTGATAAAATTATTGTGGACTTAAAACACAAAGTTAAGGAAAATAAAATAAAAGATCCTATAGAATGTAAACAATTACTTATTGACAGCATAAAGGAGCAAATGGATTTAGGTGTAAATGCTTACGATTTCGAAAAACAAAAATCTGTTGTTCTTGTTATAGGTGTTAATGGCGTTGGAAAAACGACATCTGTTGGTAAAATGGCAGGACAGCTTAAGGGTTCAGGAAAAAAAGTTCTCCTTGCAGCGGCGGATACATTTAGGGCGGCAGCAATTGAGCAATTAACAGAGTGGTCTAATAGAGCAGGTGTGGATATTATAGCTCAAAAAGAGGGTGCGGACCCAGCAGCAGTTATTTATGATGCTGTGCAGGCTGCTAAATCCAGAAATACAGATGTTTTACTTTGCGATACCGCGGGTCGTCTCCATAATAAGAAAAATCTTATGGAAGAGCTTAAAAAAATTGATAGAATCCTTGAAAAAGAATATCCAGACGCCTTTAGAGAAAATCTTATAGTTCTTGACGGTACAACTGGTCAAAATGCTTTGGCTCAGGCAAGAACATTTATGGAAGTTTCTAATATTACAGGAGTAATATTAACCAAATTAGATGGAACTGCAAAGGGAGGAATTGCTATTGCTATCCAGTCTGAACTTGGTATACCGGTAAAATATATAGGTGTTGGTGAGCATATTGATGATTTACAGAAATTTGATTCAGAGCAATTTGTAAACGCATTATTCGACATACAGTAGGACCTAATTCACGATTTTTATTGACTTTTGATGGAAATAGTGGGATATTTAAAGTTATTACGATATTTATAGAAAGAAGGCACTTTAGTCATGATGACAGAATTGACATTAGAAAAATTTGAAGAAGCTGCAGAAATAGTTAAGAAGGTTACACTTCCTACCAATCTTGTTTACAGTGATTGTTTTAGCAAACAGTGTGGAAATAAAGTATATTTTAAACCTGAAAACATGCAATTTACAGGAGCATATAAGGTAAGAGGTGCTTACTATAAGATTAGTCAGATGACTGATGAGGAAAGAGCTAAAGGTCTAATCACTGCATCTGCTGGAAATCATGCGCAGGGTGTTGCTAATGCAGCAAGAATTTATGGTGTTGATGCTAAAATCGTTATGCCTACAGGAACTCCTTTTATAAAAGTTAATAGAACTAGAAGTTACGGTGCTGAAGTTATTCTTCACGGAAATGTTTATGATGAGGCATGTGCAGAAGCACTAAGATTAGCTGATGAATTTGGATACACATTTATTCATCCTTTTGATGATTTAGAGGTAGCTACGGGTCAGGGAACAGTAGCTATGGAGATAATTAAAGAATTACCAACAGTTGATTATATTCTTGTTCCAGTTGGAGGAGGCGGTCTTGCTACAGGTGTTAGTACCCTAGCAAAATTCATCAATCCAAATATAAAAGTTATTGGAGTTGAGCCGGCAGGAGCGGCTTGTATGAGAGCATCTCTTGATGAGGGAAAAGTTGTTACACTACCAAGTGCAGTGACTATAGCAGATGGTACAGCGGTTAAGACTCCTGGTTCTATCATTTTCCCATACATCCAAAAAAATATTGATGATATTATTTCAGTAGAAGATTCTGAACTTATTGATGTATTTCTTGATGTGGTAGAAAATCATAAAATGGTATGTGAAGGTTCTGGTTTACTTACAGTTGCAGCACTTAAACACCTTGATTGCAAGGATAAAAAAGTAGTTTCGATTTTAAGTGGTGGTAATATGGATATTATTACTATGTCATCTACATTACAACATGGATTAATTCAAAGAGGCAGAATATTTACAGTTTCTGTTTTACTTCCAGATAAGCCAGGCGAACTTGTTAGAGTTGCATCAGTTATTTCACAGGTTAATGGCAATGTTGTTAAACTTGAGCATAACCAGTTTGTTAGTATAAATAGAAACGCAGAAGTTGAGCTTAGAATTACGTTAGAGACTTTTGGAAATGAGCATAAAGATCAAATTGTTGAAAAACTTCAAGAAGAAGGCTATAAGCCAAAGGTAGTTAGAACCAATTTGTAATGATAAAATTATACCAAGCATAATCTAGAAATATCGGGGATGTGCTTGGTATTTTTGCAGTAAAATACATAGATAGATTATTTATATAGAAAGTTTTATGAACGTTTATAGTAATATTATACTTGTCAAGAAAAAATACTTGACAACACCTTAAAGGTATTATATTATATGTAAGGTGTCAAATTAGGAGATTTTATATTATGGAAAAAATTGTTAGACAGTCTCTACTTTATGATTTTTATGGTGAGCTACTTACAAATCATCAGAAAAGTATATATGAAGATTTTGTTCTGAATGATATCGGGATAAGTGAGATTGCTGCATTACGTGGTATTTCAAGACAAGGTGTTCACGATCTGATTAGACGTTGTGATGCAACTTTGGAGAATTACGAAGATACCTTAAAGCTTATAGAAAAGTTTCTAAAGATTAAATCTTGGGTAACAAAGATTCATACTCTTACAGGTGAATTTGATAAATTATCAATAGCCAGTATTCAGGAAAAAGAGCTAGTAGACCAAATCAATGATATTTCCAACCAGATACTGGATGAAATTTAGGAGGTTTTTTAATGGCATTTGAAAGCTTATCAGATAAATTACAAAATATTTTTAAAAACCTCAAAGGAAAAGGCAAATTAACTGAAAGTGATGTTAAAGCAGCACTTAAAGAAGTTAAAATAGCTCTCCTTGAAGCTGATGTAAGTTTCAAGGTTGTAAAACAGTTTATCAACGCTGTTTCAGAAAGAGCAGTTGGCGAGGAAGTAATGACTTCCCTCACTCCGGGACAGATGGTAATAAAGATAGTAAATGAGGAAATGGTAAAACTCATGGGTTCAGAAACTACTGAACTAACTATCAAGCCTGGCAACGAGATAACTATTATTATGACGATGGGTCTCCAGGGTGCCGGTAAAACTACTACTATAGCGAAGATTGCAGGAAAACTTAAGGCAAAAGGGAAAAAACCATTATTAGTAGCTTGTGATGTATACCGTCCAGCGGCTATTGAACAGTTAAAAATTAATGGTCAAAAGCAGGAAGTACCAGTGTTTGCTATGGGTACTGACCATAAGCCTGTAAATATTGCTAAAGCTGCAGTTGAGCATGCTACGAAAAATGGTATGAATGTAGTTATCCTTGATACAGCGGGTCGACTTCATGTTGATGAAGATATGATGAATGAACTAGTTGAGATTAAGGAGAATGTCAATATTACTCAAACAATACTTGTTGTTGATGCTATGACAGGTCAGGACGCAGTTAATGTTGCATCTTCATTTGAAGAAAAGATTGGTATTGATGGTGTTATTCTTACTAAGTTAGATGGTGATACCAGAGGTGGTGCTGCATTATCTATAAGAGCAGTTACTGGAAAGCCTATCCTATACATAGGTATGGGTGAAAAACTATCAGATCTAGAGCAGTTTTATCCAGATCGTATGGCTTCAAGAATACTAGGCATGGGTGATGTTCTTACTCTTATTGAGAAGGCTCAGTCAGCAGTAGATGAAGAAAAAGCCAAGGAGATGGAAAGAAAGCTAAAGAAGGCAGAGCTTGGATTTGATGATTATCTGGAATATATGTCACAGATTAAAAAAATGGGTGGACTTGCGGATATTCTAGCAATGATGCCTGGTATGGGCAATCAGCTAAAAGGAGCTGCACTTCCGGATGAAAAATCACTGTCACGAATAGAGGCAATTATTTATTCTATGACACCGAAAGAAAGAAGTACTCCATCACTTTTAAACCCTTCAAGAAAGAATAGGATTGCAAGGGGTGCAGGTGTGGATATTGCTGAAGTCAACAGATTGGTTAAGAATTTTGAACAAGCAAGAAAGATGATGAAACAACTCCCAGGAATGATGGGTGGTAGGCGCGGTGGTAAAATGGGTAGATTCAAACTACCTTTTTAACATAAATTACACTATTTTATACAAGATATTAGGAGGCATATATCATGGCAGTAAAGTTAAGATTAAGAAGAATGGGACAGAAGAAAGCACCTTATTATAGAATTATAGTTGCAGATTCAAGAGCTCCTAGAGATGGTAGATTTATCGAAGAAATTGGAACATACAATCCAAACGTAGAACCAAGTTCAGTAGTAGTAAATGAAGAACTTGCTAAGAAGTGGTTAGCTACTGGTGCACAACCTACAGAAATAGTTGCAAAATTATTAAAGCAGGCTGGTATCGAGAAATAAATTAGGCAGATTAGCAGAATGTATGAATGTTTATACACAGAGGTGCATTTATGAAAGAATTAGTTGAAGTAATTGCAAAAGCACTAGTTGATTTACCTGATGAAGTAGTAGTTACTGAGAGAGAAGAAGAAAAGGCAATTATTATTGAATTAAAAGTTGCTGCTGACGATATGGGTAAAGTAATCGGCAAGCAGGGCAGAATTGCAAAATCTATTCGTTCAGTTGTAAAGGCTGCTGCTTCAAAAGAAGATAAGAAAGTTATTGTAGATATCTTACAGTAGTGACTAGGACTTTAAAGGGCGGTTTTTAATCGCCCTTTTGTTTTAAAGAAATATGAAAACACAATTTAGCTTTTTTATGCAGAAAATCTAATAAGAAAGCTAAATTTCAAAAATGAAAACAGGTGAAAATATGGACGACTATTTAAGAGTTGGTGTCATTGCCAATACTCATGGGCTCAAGGGAGAAGTAAAGGTTTTCCCAACTACTGATGATGTATCAAGATTTGAATATTTAAAACAGGTATATGTTGATACAGGCAAAGGATATGAGGAACTTGTATGTACAGGATGTAAGTACTTTAAGAATTTAGTTATTCTTAAATTCAAAGGTGTTAATGATATAAATGAAGTTGAAAAATACAAGGGTAAAGATTTGTATGTAACAAGGGAAAATGCAGTTCCTCTAGAGGAAGGCGAGTTTTTCATAACAGATCTTATTGACCTTAAAGTTATAGATGAGGAAAATAAAGAAATAGGTATTCTTTATGATGTTATGCAGACTGGTGCCAATGATGTATATGTTATCAAACTAACTGACTCTGGCAAGGAAATTTTATTACCTGTTATTGATGAATGTATTTTGGATATAAACCCTGATGAAGGATTTGTTAAAGTACATATTTTGGAAGGGCTGATGGATTGATGAACTTTTATGTTATGACACTTTTTCCGGAGATGATAGAAAATGGATTAAAAACAAGTATTACTGGTAGGGCAATAGAAAATGGATTGATTAACCTCTATTGTTACAATATTAGAGATTATTCTAATAACAAACACAATCATATAGATGATTATCCATATGGTGGTGGTGCGGGAATGGTTATGCAGGCAGAACCTGTATATAATTGTTATCAGGACATTATTAAAAAGCATAATTTAGAAAAACCTAGAGTTGTGTTTATGTCTCCCGTTGGGGAAACTTTTACCCAAGATATTAGTAGAGAAATGGCATTGGAAGAAGATATTATTTTCCTATGCGGACACTATGAAGGTATCGACGAAAGAGTTATAGAGATGATAGTAACCGAATCCATTTCTATAGGAGATTACGTTTTAACTGGTGGTGAGTTACCTGCTATGGTTATGATAGACTCTATTTCTCGAAATATTAAAGGGGTTTTAAACAATGATATTTCAGCACAGACAGAAAGTTTTACTGATAATTTATTAGAATATCCCCAATATACTAGACCAGTTGTATTTATGGAAAAGAAAGTACCAGATGTCCTGTTAAGCGGACACCATGCAAATATTGAAAAATGGCGTAGAGAGCAGTCGCTAGTAAGGACGAGTAAGTTACGACCTGATTTATTTGAGCAGGTAGAATTGACAAAGGCAGACAAAAAATATCTAAAAACTCTTGCCTAATCTTTTCTATTATGTTATATTATTGTAGTTGTAATGAATTAGATGTTCCTCTGGTATGTATGGGAATAGTTTTCTGTTAGAGTATTATAGAACATCGGATATATTAAGGAGGTTCACAAGATGAACGAAATTATTAAGAATATCGAAGCAACTCAGTTAAAAGAGACAGTTTCAGAATTCAATGTTGGCGATACAGTTAAAGTATATGCTAAAATTAAAGACGGCAATCGTGAAAGAGTGCAGATCTTCGAAGGCACTGTTCTTAAGAGACAGGGCGGAAGTTCAAGAGAAACTTTTACAGTAAGAAAGAATTCAAATGGTATTGGTGTTGAGAAGACTTGGCCATTACATTCACCAACAATTGAAAAAATCGAAGTGATTAGAGCTGGTAAGGTTAGAAGAGCTAGGCTTAATTACTTAAGAGGTAGAGTTGGTAAAGCAGCTAAGGTTAAAGAATTAGTTAAATAATTTATGCGAATTAGGACAAGTACCCATGTATTTGTCCTTTTTGTATTAAATAAGCTATTCTAGTAAAGTTTAACTTAACTGCCAGTGAAGTTTTATTTGGAGGTTTATATGGGCTATTTTAATCCAATCCCCGACGAAAATAAATTTATAGATAAATATTTAAAGTGGTTAGCAGATATCATTGTTGTTATTGTGTTAGCTATTTTTGTGATACATTTTTTCTGCTATCAAGCAGATGTTGTTGGCAATTCTATGGCAGATGAATTGAACAATAGTGAACGTATTTTAGTAAATAAGTTATCCTATGAAATAGGTACACCAAAACGATTTGATGTTATTGTTTTTAAAAATGATGACAATGTTGTTGTTAAGAGGATTATCGCTCTCCCAGGTGAGAGAGTTAAAATTGAAAATAGCACCATTTATATAAATGGTGAGGCAATAGAAGACCCATATTTTGATGGCAATTACGAAAGTGGTAATGCTACAACTGAATCAGAAGTAGGTCCTAACGAATATTTCGTTATGGGTGATAACAGAAATGTTAGTGAAGATTCACGTTTTTCATATGTTGGGAACGTAAAATATGAAGATATACTTGGTAAAGCATGGTTTGTGTCAGCACCATTTGACAGATTAGGTTTTATCGATTAAGCAGAAGGAGATTTTATGAATATTCAATGGTACCCGGGTCATATGACCAAGGCTGTAAGACAGATGAAGGAAGATATTAAATTAATTGATCTTGTTATTGAACTTGTGGATGCACGACTTCCACTTTCTAGTCGTAATCCAGATATAGATAAGTTGGCGGCTAATAAATCACGACTTGTATTACTTAATAAAGCGGATTTGTCAGATGATAGAACAAATAAGTTATGGACAAAATGGTTTAAGGATAAAGGTTTTTATGTTTTAGAAATGAATTCTAAAAATGGTGTAGGTGTAAAACAGGTAAATGGTATTATTGCTGAAGCCTGCAAGGAAAAAATAGAAAGAGATAGAAAAAGAGGTATCCTTAATAGACCAGTTAGAGCTATGGTAGTGGGAATTCCCAATGTAGGAAAGTCTACGTTTATCAATGCTTATGCAGGTAAGGCATGCACAAAAACAGGTAATAAACCAGGTGTTACAAAGGGTAAACAGTGGATTAAATTAAGTAAAACATTAGAGTTATTAGATACTCCAGGTATTTTGTGGCCAAAGTTTGAAGATGAGAGAGTAGGTATACATCTTGCATTATGTGGCTCAATAAATGACAATATTTTAAATATTGTGGAATTATCATTCAAACTTATAAATATTCTTAGAAACTCATACTGTGAAGTGCTTAAAAATAGATATGAAGTTGATGAAAAACTTAAAAATATGGAAGTTCTCGAAAATATTGCAAGAAAAAGAGGATGTCTTCTAAAAGGAAATGAATTAGATATTGAAAAAGCTGCTGCTATATTATTAGATGATTTTAGAAGTGGTAAACTTGGAAGAATCACTTTGGAAAAACCAGAATAATTTTTTTGAGGTAATATATGTTTAAATTCATTAAAAACTTTCGTCATAAACATCCGAATATTTTATTAGCATTCATTTATGTGATTGTAATTACTTTAATAATTATGGCATTTAATCGTTTTTTTTATTCTCCAATTATGGTTGTGGGATCGTCAATGTCTCCAGCACTTAGCGATAACGATTTAATTATTGTAAATAAAATAGTATACGATTTCAATGAAATAGAGAGATTTGATATTGTTGTATTCCCTTATAAGTATGACCATAGTTTAAATATGGTTAAGCGTATAGTTGGACTTCCTGGTGAGACCGTAGAAATAAAGAATAATGTGATTTATATTGATGATTCTCCACTTGAAGAATACTATGGTTTTTATGATAAAGATTTTGAAAGTAAATATGAAAATTTATCTCCAATTACTCTAAGTATTGACGAGTATTTTGTAATGGGAGATAACAGGAATGTTAGTGAGGATTCTAGATCAGAGGATGTTGGGCCTGTTAAGGCTGATACAATTATTGGTAGAGCTGTCTTTAGAATGTGGCCTTTTAATGGTATAGGCTCTCTTGAATATCAATAGAAGTGGAGAAAATATGGAACGTAAAATTGGCGATATTAAAACGATATTAGAACAGTGTGACATTTCAACTTTGGATAAGGTGTTGGATAAATTTAGAACTGATGAACGTAAAGGCGTAATAAAATTAGTTGATAAATATAATAAGATACTAGGCAAGTTAGAAGTAGAAAAGCAACGTATTGAAAATATGCGAGAATATGAAGAAAAATATAGTGGTTTAGACTTTATTGGTGGAATAGATGAGGTAGGCAGAGGTCCGTTAGCAGGTCCAGTGGTTACTTGTGCTGTTGTTTTACCAAAGGGCGAGAGGATTCTATATGTCAATGATTCAAAGCAACTATCTGAGAAAAGACGTGAAGAATTATATGAGATTATAATGGATAGAGCTATAGCTGTAGGAATTGGTATCGAAAGTCCTAATACTATTGATGATATAAATATTTTACAGGCAACATTTAAAGCTATGAGACAATCTATTAATAATTTAAGTTTAAAACCCGATATAATGTTAAATGATGCAGTTACAATTCCAGGTATTACAATCCCACAGGTTCCAATTATTAAGGGTGATACGAAGAGTATTACTATAGCTTGTGCAAGTATAGTGGCCAAAGTTACTAGAGATAGGATGATGGTTGAATATGATAAATTATATCCGCAATATGATTTTGCAGCTAATAAAGGATATGGTAGTAGTAAACATATTGAGGCAATTAGAGAATATGGACCTTGTCCTATACATAGAAGAAGTTTTATAAAGAATTTCCTATAATTTTATGGAGGTTATTTAATGGATGTAAAACGTTTAAGTACAACTACAAGTTCAGTTAGTTCAAATATTTCTAGGAGCTCTAGTGGTGGCACAGGAAATGCAACTTCTGTTGCAGGAAATGTTCCAGTGACTAGGGTAGCTACTTCTGCGCAAATTGCAAATATGGTAAAGGGGACAGTTTTGAGTGGAGATATTATTGATGTACGTAATAGCTATATAAAGATTTTATTAGAGGATAATTCTACGCTCCAAGCAAGGACTCAAGATGCGTCGTCTATGAACATTGGTGATCATATCAATTTCCAAATAAAGGAAAATAATGGCACACAAGTATTTATTAGGTCCTTAAATGTAAGTAATAGATTTTCAAGTCCATTAATTATGGCCCTTGAAAGTGCCGGGATTCCTGTAACGGAGGGGAATATGCAGATGATTAAGGAAATGATGAGAAATGAAATGCCTATTGATAAAAATGCAGTTCTAGAGATGTTTAAAAATATAAATAGCTATCCACAAGCTAATCCTAGCACTGTGGTTTCTTTGATTAATCATGAGTTACCTGTTTCAAATGAAAATATCGTACAGTTTGAAAATTATGTTAACGACGAAAGCAGTATTCTAAGAGAACTTAGTAATATAGCTTACGAAGTAAGTGATTTCATAGGTCAATCCATTTCAAGTAGCGAGAGTACCATAGGCGATTCTGGGTCAAATCCAAGTGATATGACTACTAATATAAATCAAATGAAGGATACAATCTTAAATCTAATCGGTGAATTTAAGGATACGAAGGTTGAGAATCCATTCTATAAATCATTTATAAATGTAGCAATAGATGATGGTTTTATAAATACTTTAGATGATAGTGATATAACTGACCAAGCCAAGGGTGTTTTATTCGAGGAAAATATAGATAGTGAAATAGCATTAAAGGAAGAAGCAAAAAGTCTTATAAAAAGCATAAATGCATCTCTAGCTGGAGAAGCAATGCCGATAGATACTAATGAAAACACGTTAGATGTGGCTACTAGATTAATCAATAAACTTAAAGAATTCTCTGTGATTAACAAAGAAGTAATTAGTAATTTTATTAAGGAACTTCCAAAAGATGAATTAGAGATGTTTACAAAATCAAAGATTTTTAAAGATTTTTTTAAAGCTTCTCTATCAAAGGAGTTTGTTCTAAAACCTGAGGAACTTATGAAGGGCGAGGAAGCTGCAAATAAGGTAAAACTCCTATATAACAAAATAGAAGAAAAGACAAATCGTTTGATAGAGTATTTAAGCAATAATAGCAATAACAGCGAAAAATTGCAAAACAATTTATCAAACCTCAAGAATAACCTTAATTTTATGAACGATATGAATCAAATGGCTTCATATGTTCAACTTCCGCTAAAACTGTCAAATGGCGAAAAAAATGGTGAATTATACGTATTTAATAAAAGCCATGGACGAATGCTAGATAAAGATGTTTTGACAGCTTTCATGCATTTAGACATGGATTATCTCGGTGCAACTGATGTAAATATTCGTTTAGAGAACGGAAGTTTAAGTACAAAATTTTCCATAGCGGACATAGAGTCACAAGTAATTATTGAAGAGCATTTACCTGAACTTAAAATCAGACTGGACAACTTAGGATATAATTGTACGCTTGATGTAGAACTTATGGAGGAAAAATCTTCATCTAAAACTCCATTTGAGAAGGTGCTAGAAATAGATAGACCAAAGATGTCGATTAAAAGATATTCATTTGATGTGCGTGCCTAGGAGGTATGATGGTATATGGAAAGTAATTTATATAAAAAGAAAAATAATGATCCAAAAGTTGCGGTTGCTCTTTCTTATAATCCTGGAGAGGAGGCACCTACAGTTATTGCCTCTGGTAGGGGAATCTTGGCTGATAAAATCATTGAAGGTGCAAATGAAAACGATATTCCATTATATGAAGATAGTAAATTGGCAAAGACATTATCAAAATTGGAACTTGGAGATATGATTCCACCAGAACTTTATGGTGTTGTGGCAGAAGTATTGGTTTTTGTTGATAAAATGGATAAAATCAAGTCTAAGGTAATGGATACAAGATAAATTAAATAAGGAAATTTGAATGAACAAAAGACGAATTGGATCAAACTATGAAAAATTGGCGTGTGAATTCCTTGAAGGTAAAGGTTATACCATAATTGAAAAGAATTTTCGTTGTCATCAAGGTGAAATAGATATTATAGGTAAGGCAGATGAATACATTTGCTTTATTGAAGTTAAATATAGAAAGAATAAAATTAGCGGTTATTCTGCTGAGGCAGTTACGCCAAGTAAGCAAAAAACTATAATAAAAGTAGCTAAGTATTACTTAAATGTCCATGGACTTAGCCTATGGTCACCAATGCGATTTGATGTAGTAACTATAGATGATAAAGATATAGAGTTATTAATTAATGCTTTTGGAGGTATGTGATGAATAATATCAATGAAAATGTCAACGTAAACATGCAGAGAGAAATTAACATAAAAATGAATAAAGAATTCAACTATAATGATATCGAACATGAAAACAATGAAATTAACAAATTAGTTAGATTTAATAAGAACACAACTACAACTATACTAAACAAAGTACCTTATATTAATATAGATGCATTTAATAATTTTCAAAGGGTTAAAGCAGTATTTTCCACGAGAATCGGGGGCATAAGCCAAGGACAATTCAAGTCTATGAATTTTTGTACTCATTTGGGGGATTCTATTGAAAATGTGAGGAAGAATTTTGAAATATTTGGAGAGGCGGCGAGCCTTAATAATTTTGTTTTGAGTAAACAAACACATACCACAAATGTTCGTAAGGTTTTAAAAGATGATATTGGCAAAGGTTTAGTAAAACCAATGGACTATGATAATGTTGACGGACTTATTACAAATATAAGAAATATAACATTATCCACATTTTATGCAGACTGCGTTCCTTTGTATTTTTATGATCCAATCCACGAGGCAATTGGTCTATCACATTCAGGGTGGAAAGGTACTGTTAATAATATAGCAAGGGCCGTTGTTGATGCGATGACATCAGAATATAATACCAACCCGAAGGAATTAATAACTGCAATTGGTCCATCAATTTGTGTAAATTGTTATGAAGTAAGTAGCGATGTTGCAAGTGAATTTATAAGAGTATATGGACAGTATTTGAATATTAAAAATAATGATTTGTCTGATGTTCCATGGTATAGAGAGAACATTGACAGCCAGGATATAAACAATATTTTATATCAAAAACCTGATAATAAATTTATGCTAAATTTGTACGCAGCCAATTATATAAATATGTTAAGTGCAGGAGTTTTGCCAAATAACATAAGTATACCTGACTTGTGTACCTGCCACAATAAAGAGCTTCTCTTTTCACACCGAGGGAATATGGGAAAACGAGGGAATCTCGGGGCCTTTATGATGTTGAAGTAGTTTAGAAAAATTTCCTTATTTATGGACTAATAAGCATAAATGTTGTATAATATCTAGGTTGATAATACAAAATGTAGCATTGGGAGGAATCAAGTGTCCAATAATAATCGTATCACAAATGACACAAGAGCGAATAGAAAGGCGCGCCCACAAGGTAATCGTCCTCAGAATCGTCGAAGAGTCGTTAAATATAAGAAGAAAAGAAACATTAATGTAGGCATTGTTATCTTTTTATTGATTTTTGTATACTTAGTATCTTATGTCATTATGTACATTTCAAGAGATAAGATTTCTATGTATGAAGTTGTTTATGGAAAGAATGCTGAATCATCAAACAAAACATACTCAGCGCTATTACTTAGAGATGAAAAAACATATACTGCAGGTAGTTCTGGGTATTTAAATCTTTTTGTTCGTGAAGGCGAGAAAACAGCTGTTGGTGAGACTGTATATACCATTGATGAAAGTGGTGTAGTCTCTGAGTTGTTAGCAAAGGCTGAAAATTCTGAGAATTCACTTTCCAAAGAAGAATTAAATGAACTTAAAGGAAAAATCAATACATATTCATCTTCGTATTCAAATGTTAAATTTTCAGATGTTTATGATTTTAAATTTGATATAGAAGCCTCTGTGCTTGAATATATGAATTTAAATGCTATTTCAAATATAGATGAAGTTCTCGGTGATAATATAGCCTCTTCTGTTTTTAGAATTATTCAGGCAGATATATCAGGCATCGTCTCGTATTCAATTGATGGTTATGAAGGTAAAACAGTTGATAGTCTTTTGGCATCTGATTTTGATAAATCAAATTACTCAAAAACCTATCATAAATCCAATGACTTAATTGAAAATGGAACATCTATTTATAAAGTTGTTAATAGCGAAGACTGGAATGTTATTTTTGAAATAAGTGATCAGGATGTAGAAAAATACGCGTCTGATGATAGAATGAAGATTAAGTTTATGGAAGATGGAATCATCGCAGTTGGTGATTTTAAAATTAAGGATATAGATGGAAAGAAATACGGCGTTGTTAGTCTTAATCAATATATGATTAGATATGTTTCTAAGCGATTTACAGATATCCAAATTATAGAGGATGAAATCCAAGGATTGAAGATTCCAAAAACATCAATAACCCAAAAGGAATTTTTTACAATACCTATTGATTATGCTACAAATGGTGGAAATTCTACGGATACAGGTTTTTTAGTTGAAGTTTATGATGATAAAGGAAATAAATCAACAAAATTTGTTTCACCAGAAATTTATAATAAAACAGAAACAGATTATTACGTTTCTAAGGATATATTTAAAGCCGGTGATATTATATTAAAGCCTGATTCCACGGATACCTTCACGATTAGTAGCGTAGCTACTCTAATTGGTGTATATAATATTAACAATGGTTACTGTGTATTTAGAGAGATTGATATTATAGGTGAAACCAGTGAATATTACATAGTCGAAAGTGGTACAACTTATGGATTACTAGTATATGATCATATTGTTTTAGATAGTAGTAAAGTAAGTGAATACCAAGTGGTATATCAATAATAGGAGGCAACAATGGTTACTCAAAATTATAATGAAGTTAAAAAGCTTGTTGAAAATAGTGAAGCAATATCAAAAAGAAATCAAGGAGACGTAACACTTATTGCAGTTAGCAAAACCAAACCAGCATCAAGCATTGAGGAACTCTATAATGCAGGTGTTCGGGACTTTGGTGAAAACAAGGTGCAAGAGATGTGTGAAAAATACGAAGTGCTACCAAATGATATTAGGTGGCATCTTATAGGACATCTTCAAACTAATAAAGTTAAGTATATTATAGATAAAGTCCACCTTATCCATTCAGTTGACTCGGTTAAACTTGCTAATCAAATAGAAAAAGAGGCGGCAAAAAAGAATATTGTTGCAAATATTTTAGTAGAAGTAAATGTTGCAAGGGAAGAATCAAAGTTTGGTTTAGATACTTTGGAAGTAATGCAGTTTGTTACAGATATTGCAAAATTGCCTCATATTAAAATCAATGGGTTAATGACAGTAGCTCCCTTCGTGGATGACCCGGAAAAAAATAGAGGCATATTTAAAAAATTAAAGCAATTATCTGTTGACATAGATAAGAAAAACATTGATAATGTTAGTATGAATGTTTTATCAATGGGCATGAGTCGTGATTTTAACGTGGCTATTGAAGAAGGTTCCACAATGGTTAGAGTTGGAACGAGCATTTTTGGTGAAAGAAATTATAATAGATAGGAGATTTTAAAGATGAGTAAATTTGGAGATAAATTCCTGAACATACTAAAGTTGAATGATGATGAATATGAAGATGATTACGATGAATATGATGATGAATATGAATACGATGATGAAGATGAAATAGCAGCTGCACCGGCACGTAAGATTTCAAGATTTGAAGAAGCAAAGAGAAGAGATTTTGAGGCAGAACAACCAAAGCAGCCAAGGTTTGGTGGAAGAGGAGCAGCCAAGATTGTTCCAATGAGAAACCAAAAAGGAGGATCTATGGAAGTTTGTGTTATTAAACCAGCAAATATGGATGACGCAAGAGAAATTACCGATACACTATTAAGTGGACGTGCTGTTGTATTGAATTTAGAAGGATTACATGTGGATTTAGCACAAAGAATCATAGATTTTACATCTGGTTCTTGTTATTCAATAGATGGCAATCTTCAAAAGGTATCTAGTTACATATTTATCATTACACCAAAATCAGTTGATATTTCAGGTGATTTTCAAGATTTATTAAGTGGTGGATTTGATGTAGCAACATTTAAAGGAAACGAATAAAATTTACCTCCAGTCAATGACTGGAGGAAATTTTTAATATTGTGAGGAAATATAATGAAAGATAAATTAACAGTTCATTATGATAATGAACCAATATACGATATTGTTATTGATGATAGCTTTGATGGGTTGGCTGACGAACTTACGAAACTTAACATATCTGATAAAAAAGTTTGTATTGTCACAGAGTCCACAGTAGGCCCGATTTATGGCAATGAAATTTTATCCATTGTTTCAAAGGTAGCCAAAGAGACTTTGATTTACACATTCCCAGCAGGTGAATCCAATAAGAATCTAAATACAGTTCAAAAGCTATATGAATTCCTTATTATTAATCATTTTGAACGCAAGGATATGCTTATAGCTTTAGGTGGTGGTGTTGTGGGTGATTTGACAGGCTTTACAGCTGCTACTTATCTTAGAGGCATAAGTTTTATTCAAATACCTACATCACTCCTTTCCCAGGTTGATAGTAGTGTTGGTGGAAAAACAGGTGTTGATTTTGACTCTTATAAAAATATGGTGGGAGCATTTTATCAACCTATGTTGGTTTATACCAATTATTCAACACTTAAGACCCTTACAAAAAGGCAATTTGTTTCTGGTATTGGAGAGATTACAAAGGCTGCATTAATTAAAGATAGAATTTTTTATGAATGGTTACAGAAACACTCATCATCCATTATGGAATATGATTCCAAATCCTTAGCCCATATTATTGTTACTAGTTGCAATATCAAACGTTTAGTTGTTGAAAATGATTTTAAGGAATCTGGTGAGCGAGCTCTTCTTAATTTCGGACATACATTAGGACATGCCATTGAAAAGATAATGGATTTCAAATTACTTCATGGTGAATGTGTTTCTTTAGGTACAGTGGCTGCCGCATACATTTCAAAGAAGCTTGGAAATATTTCAGAGAATGAATACAATGACATCATAAGGCTTCACAAGCTCTATGAACTTCCAGTAACTGAAGTTGATTTTAATGTTGATGAAGTTATCAATGCAACATTCAGTGATAAAAAAATGTCAGATGGTGTAGTTAAATTTGTTGTTCTTTCTAAAATAGGTGAGGCAACTACAACTAAGGTAGTAACTGTAGATATAATGAAAGAGGCTTTACAAATAGTAAAGATCGATAAGTAATATCCCTGTTTACATTTAAAATAAAGTTTAAAGGTGAATGTATGTATAATTTCGTAAACAAATCAAAGGTCAAATTTAGAACCATAGCATGTTTTATTCTAATGTTTGTGTTAATTTGCTTTGATCAAATAACTAAGTATTTTGTACTAGAGAATCTAAAGGGACGGGCATCCGTACCAATTATAAAAGATGTTTTTGAATTGACATTCGTAAGTAATGAAGGTATTGCTTGGGGGATGTTTTCAGGAAGAATAAATATAGTTGTTCTTTTTACGACTATAATTACTATAGGTTTAATTTATCTATTTACAAAGATTGGACTTTTATCTGTATATTATCAAGGAAAAAAAGAAAATGATTTAACTTTTAATTCTGCTTCAGATGGAAGAGTTAAATCTATGGACCAAAAGATTAAAAGATTAAATATCCTTCAAATTGTTATTGTTGTTATGTTTTCAGGTGCATTGGGTAACCTAATTGATAGAATAACATTGGGATATGTTGTTGATTTCTTTAATTTTAAGCTTATTAATTTCCCTGTATTTAATGTGGCAGACATTTTTATAACGGTTTCTTTAGCGGTGTTTATTATTTTTTATCTGGTTCTTTTAGATGATGATGATATAGATATGATTTTTAAGTCATATAAAAAGTGGAAATCACCTATACAAAATGAAGGCGAGGACGAAGAAAAATAATGAATTCAACAAAATTTATTGTTGGAGATATGTATGTCAATAATAGAATTGACAAATTTCTAGCAGAGAGAAACGAAGATGTTAGTCGTTCTAGATTAAAGAAATTATTAGATGATGGTATTATTACAGTAAATGGTGAAAAAGTAAAAGCCAATTATCGACTTAGGGAAAATGATTTTATTAAGGTCGTTGTTCCAGATGTTGTAGAACCAGATATCCCTCCGAAAGATATACCACTGGATGTAGTTTTTGAGGATGAGGATATTATAGTAATCAACAAACCTAAGGGAATGGTGGTTCATCCTTCAGCTGGACATTTTGATGATACTATGGTAAATGCACTGTTATACCATTGCAAGGGTAATCTTTCTAGAATTAATGGTGAATTAAAACCTGGGATTGTTCATAGAATTGATATGGATACAACCGGTGTAATTGTTGCTTGTAAGAATGATGTTGCACACAATTTTATAGCTGAGCAGTTTAAGGAACATACAATTACTAGAAAATATCAGGCTATAGTATATAACTCCTTTAGCATAGAAGGTGGAACTATAGAAGGAAAGATTGGCCGACACCCTATTGACAGAAAAAAGATGGCTATTGTAAATAAAAATGGAAAAGATGCCATTACCCACTACAAAGTACTTGAAAATTTTAAGAAGTTTGCACATGTGGAGTGCCAGTTAGAAACTGGAAGAACTCATCAGATAAGAGTTCATATGGCGAGTATTAATCATCCTTTATTAGGTGATTTTGTATATGGACCAAAAACTTGTCCGTATAATCTTCAGGGTCAAACTCTCCATGCAGGCACATTAGGATTTATACATCCTCGAACAAAGGAATATGTGGAGTTTAGTGTTCCACTACCGGATTACTTCAAAAAGTTGATAGATAATTTATCAAATAAATAAATTTTTAACTTTTGGGTAACATAGGTTATAGCCTTAAAAAAGTTCAATATAGTTAAATTTATTGACAATAATGGCTTTGGGCTTTATACTAAGTAAGGTTATGGTTCATATAGAATCGAAAGGATGTGTCCGATGAAAAAAAGGAAATACATTATCAACGGATTGTTCCTTATTGCATTGATACTCGGTACAGCATATTTTATATTTAAAGATCAAGAAGTTACTGAAATATTCAAATATATAGAACAAGCTAAAAATTCATGGTTGATTATTGGATTTACATTTGTAATGATTTATGTATCATTTGAATCAGTTGTTATTCATTATCTGATGAATACATTATCATGCAACATAGGTTTTTTACATTGTTTAAAATATTCATTTATTGGATTTTTTGTTAGTGCAATTACCCCTAGTGCAACTGGAGGGCAACCGGCGCAGTTATATTATATGAATTCAGATGGAATAAGCGTTGCTGTTTCATCCTTAGTTCTTATGGTTGTGACTGTTGCTTATAAGGCTGTTTTGCTTGTATTCGCAGCTTTTATGTTCATTTTTGAATATGATTTTGTCATGGCACATATTATGAACATTAAGTTTATTATGATTTTTGGTATTGTTGTCAATGTTATTATTATTGGATTCTTATGGCTTGTTTTATTTAAACAATCCTTTGCAAAAAAAGCTGTAGGTAAATTTATTCTTTTTTTAGGAAGAATTCATATTCTTAAGAATTATAAGAAAACGTTACAAAAGGTTTTAAAAGCTATCGGAAAATATGAAGATAGCGCGTCATATTTAATGACACATAAGCTTGTATTCTTTAATGTTTTTCTTATAACGTTAGTTCAAAGACTTGCATTATTCGCTGTTACATATGCAGTTTATAAAGCTTTTGGACTTACAGGATATAGCGCATTGGAAATTATTACATTACAGTTGATTATCTCATTGGCTGTTGATAACCTGCCTTTGCCTGGTGGATTAGGTGCTAGTGAAGGCATATTTGTAATATTTTTCGAGGAAATTTTTACTGCAAAATATATCACAGCAGGCTTATTACTAAGTAGAGGCCTAAGTTACTATGTGATTATTATTCTGGGTGGATTAATTACTTTATTTGCTCAGTTGACACAAAAAAAACGAACAAAATATGAGAGAAATAATGGAGCACGAGAATGATAGGTTTTTATAATTATACAGTAATTTTAACGTACGGTGGACTTTTAACATCAATATTCGGAATATTTTTAACTTTTAATCACCATTTTTTGGCGGCTATGTTTTGCTTAGTTATATCTGGCATATGTGATATGTTTGACGGAATTGTTGCAAGAAGTTGCAAGAATAGAAGTGATGAAGCTAAAATATTTGGTATTCAAATTGATTCTTTATGTGACTTAATATGCTTTGGTGTTTTTCCAGGTATTTTTAATTACATATTTACATTGAACTTTATTTCAAATAGTTCAAAATTTAGATTTGCTGCTATGGTGTCATCAGCACTCTTGATTTTATGTGCTGTTATTAGATTGGGTTATTTTAACGTAATGGAAATGATTCGTCAGAAAGAAACTGCTGAATCAAGAAAATACTATCAAGGTCTCCCTGTTACATCTATAGCAGGTTTTCTACCATTACTATTTACATTTAGAGAATTATTTGGTAGTAATATTTTCTATATAGTATTAAATATATTCACCTTATTAGTAGCATTTTTCTTTGTACTTGATATTAAAGTTCCAAAGCCACATAAAAAGGGAATTATTGTGATGTCTGTATGTGGAATGGTAATGCTTACAGTTTTAGCACTACAAGGTTTGAAGATATTATAATTTGAATTAACGTATATATTGCATTTTATCAAATTTAGGAATTAGTTTACGATAAATTAATTTTTAAAGGATTGATAAAATGCATTTTTGATATAAAACATAGAAAGGATACCAAAATATTTTTGGTATAGTGAAGAGAATGGATTGTAAAGATAGAAGTGGAGCTATTGTTGCTATAGATAATGGACAGGATAAGCTATTAAAGAAATTATATGGCAGTGCGTCAGGACGTGCAGTTCTCAAGATCTTAACATTGCCAATAGTATCAAAAATAGGAGGGAAAATCCTAGATAGTAAGCTATCATGCGTCATGATTAAAGGATTTATTAAAAATAATAATATCAATATGACTGAATATATGACTGAGCATTATTCTTCATATAATGATTTTTTTACAAGAAATATTAAACCTGAGTCAAGACCAATTGATAATGATTATCGAAAACTAATTAGTCCTTGTGATGGACGTGTCTCCGTATACAATATTGATGATAATTCAGATTTTCTTATTAAAAATACCCACTATAATGTGGAAACTTTAACACAAAGTAAAAAAGCTGCTGATATATATAAAGGTGGAACAATGGTAATAATTAGACTTTGTGTGGATAATTATCATAGATATTGCTATATTGATAACGGAAGAAAATCCCGTAATAAATTCATTAAAGGGGTTCTTCATACAGTTAATCCAATTGCAAATGATTATTTTAAGATTTATAAAGAAAACTCTAGAGAATGTAGCGTTTTATATACAGAAAACTTTGGTAGAGTTATGCAAATTGAGGTTGGAGCACTTTTTGTAGGTAAGATTGTTAATCATGATCAAGCATGTCTTATCACCAGGGGTAAGGAAAAAGGTTACTTTGAATTTGGTGGCTCTACAATATGTTTAATGTTTGAAAAAGATTCAGTTATTATCGACGAAGATTTAATAACAAATACTATAGATGGATTTGAAACAGCAATTAAGATGGGACAAACGATAGGTCATATATAATTTATAGATTAATTCAACTGTTATTTTTAATTGCAAAAACTAAACGCAAATCTTATTATATTGATATGGAAGATGCATAGTGATACATTAAATTTAGCCCAATATCATTTCGCAAAACCTGCGTTTTGCGAAATGATACATCTGTCATAGCATATGATATTTTGATTTTAGTCCCACCTTTCTATAGACTTCTACTTCCATATTCTCATAGATGCATCTATAAATTGCAATTATAGATATTAAAAATTTTAATCTTATATTTAATTCTATATATTATAATCGTTATAAAATCAAATCTAAGCATTAACCTAAAACTTAATCATACAAATAAAGGTATAGCATATACTAAATGCTATACCTTTAAAAACTTCTTTAATTTTAATAAAAACTTTTTCTAGTTAATTATGAAAGATGTTTTCTAATTAATCCGTCAACGATTGGAAGCTTGATTGTTTTGCCTTTGAATGCCATAATTGCAAGAAGACCAAGGAAAATTTTCTCAGCTATATCAAATAACATTTCAAAGAATGCTATAACTCCCCAACCATCACGGATAGGTGTTGCTTCTGCTATACCTAAGAAGAAGTTGATGAATTGAATAATATTGTTTACAAAGCTAAAACAAATTGGAATCATCATAAATAATAATACAACCAAAACTGCTTTCACTGCTGATGCTTTCAACCATAAATCTTCCTCTTTAAGTAATACGTAAGCCACTAATAATACTAGGGGCCATGCAAAAATAATTGATGCTGACATGAAATTTGTAACTAAAGCTAATAAGAAAATAATGCCAGCTACCATACAATTAGATAAACCTAATTTTGTCTTGTACATCTTATGTACCTCCTTTTATAATATCATTAAAAGTATAGCAACATTTACCAAGATAGTCAAGAAATGATATGTTATCATTGAGATTAAATTTTTTAACTATATACTCTTGTATTTGCTCTTATTCTTCCTATTTTTTACATATTTATAAATGTTTTTGCATCTTACAAATCACTATATATGAACTCAATAAACTATCTCATTTGATTGACCCCTACAATAAATCACTGTATAATGTATAAAGATTGGGTAACTTTCCTCTTCATTGCATTTCTATATTAAAATGAAGTTAATGCAGATTGACTATTATAATGAGACAAATATAAATCGAGGTATAAAAACATATGAAATTACAACAATTATATAGTTTTACAAGACGAGCTATTGATGATTACAATATGATAGAAAATGGTGATAAAATTGCTATAGGAATATCAGGTGGAAAAGATAGTCTAACACTACTGTATGCACTAGTTGGGTTAAAGCGTTTCTACCCTAAAGAATTTGATTTAGTTGCCCTTACTGTGGATTTGGGACTTGGTATACAACAATTTGATGAAATAGATAAATTGTGTCAAGAGCTAAAAGTTGAATATCATATTATAGGAACTGAAATTGGAAAGATAATATTCGATGATCGTATGGAAACCAACCCATGCTCTCTATGCGCAAAAATGCGAAAAGGTGCTTTGAATGAGAAGGCCATTGAGTTAAATTGCAATAAAATTGCCTATGCTCATCATAAAGATGATATTATTGAAACAATGTTCCTGTCACTTATATACGAAGGTCGCTTCCACTCCTTCTCACCATATACATTTCTCGATAGAACGGGTCTTACAGTAATTAGGCCAATGATGTATATTAATGAAGGTGATGTTGTAGGATTTATGCACAAGTATAATCTACCAGTTGCTAAAAATCCTTGCCCAGTAGACGGACATACAAAGCGAGAATATGTTAAAACACTTGTTAAGCAACTAAATGCAGAAAATCATGGTGTAAAGGAACGTCTATTCCATGCCATTACGGATGGTAATATAAATGGATGGCCAAAGAGAAATGAGACTAATCATCGTCGCGCTAAAAAAGGAGCTGAGGAAATTGGCAACAAATGATAAGTACAATGATGTCATTGAAAAGGAAATACGTTTAAAAATCTCTGAAATAGAAAAGGGGCTGCCTAAATTTTGCAGAACCTATTTTATTGGAATAGAAAATAATACACTTCCACGTACGAGATTAAGTTACGCTTATGATATACGATTGTTTTTTGAATATTTGGAAACTACCAATCCAAAATACTCTAAAATTGGGATGCGTAATTTTACACTAGATATTTTAGATGAACAAACGCCTATGGATATTGAAGAATTCATGATATATCTAAAGTATTATACTAAGAATGGTGTAGAGTACTCAAATAAAGAAAATGGCATAAAGAAAAAGATGTCTTCCGTTAGATCTCTTTATAGTTTCTTCTATAAAAAGGAAATGATAAAGAACAATCCCTCAGTCATGGTTAACATGCCAAGAATTCGTGAAAAAGCTATAATAAGACTCGAACCTGAAGAGATAGCTTCCCTTTTGGATGTTACAGAGGCAGGCACAAATATGACAAAAAAGCAACTAGAAAGCCATAAAAAGACTAAAATACGAGATGTTGCTATTTTGACCCTTCTTCTGGGAACGGGTATGCGAGTTTCGGAATGTGTCGGAATTGATATAAATGATGTGAATTTTGAAAGTTGTGAAATACTTATTAGACGAAAAGGCGGTAAGGAGTCTATATTATATATAGGCAATGAAGTTGAGATGGCACTTAGGGAATATATGAACCAGAGAAAAGATATGCATCCCATTGATGGACACGAAAACGCCCTATTTCTTTCCATGCGAAATAGAAGAATCACAGTTAGGAGTGTGGAAATATTAGTGCAAAAATACTCACGACTCTCTTCTACTGTTAAACATATCACCCCCCACAAACTTAGAAGTACCTATGGAACACGTTTATATGAGGAATCTAATGATATATATTTAGTGGCTGATGTATTAGGACATAAGGATGTTAATACTACCAGGCGTCATTACGCGGCTATTGATGAACGTAGGCGCAAAGAAGCCCGTGATAAGGTGAAATTGCGCCAAAACGATTAAAATTGTAATAATTATATTTAATACAATTTTATGGGCATTTAGTACAAAAATTCACAGAAATATTGTAAATATTCACAAAGTGTGATATTATTCTATTCGTTCATATTACAAATATGTTTTTAGATTATGGAGGAAAAATGAGAAAATTTAAGTATTTATTAGCAACAGGTTTGATTTCAGCAGCTTTATTAGTAGGCTGTGGCTCTGAGAGTGATAAGAAAGATTCTGCAAAGGATTTAACTCCTAAGGAATTCTTTGAAGAAATCCAAAATTCTGCACAAAAAGATGTTAAATCAGCTGAATATGAAATGTCGGCAAAGATAGATGTTGAAGGTGCCAATGAAGATAGTTCAATCTCTGGTGATGCAAAAATCAAAGGTGATGTTGATATTGACAGCGGATCAGTGCACATGAACATTTCTGGTTCTTTGATGGAAAAATTCCTTCAACAATCAAGTATAGATGGATATCTTACAATTGAAGACACGGAAGGCACTGTTTACTTATCAATGGATAATGGTCCATGGGCAAAAAAGTCTGTTGATGTTAGTGATTATATTAATCAGATTAGTAACCTTATAATGGAAACGCCTGCAGATGGAAATACAGATTTTGATGCTGATGAAGCATTAAAATTCTTAAAAGATACTAAGGTTAAATCAGATGATGATGGATATACATTCACTGGAACTATGGATATTGATAAAATCTTTGATTATATGAAGTCAGAAGGTGTTGACGAAGATGAAATTGCTGAATATAAAGAAGTGATTAAGGGCTTGAACCTTAAGCTTTCTATTACAGTTGATAATGATTTTGCGTTCACTGCATTCGAAATGAGTGTTAAGGACTTTGAGATACCATTAATGGGTCAGTCATTAAAAATAAATGAAGCAACTATCGGATTTAAACTTACTATGTCTTCAGAAAGTAAAAAGATTACTATTCCGGACGAAGCATTAAATGCTACATCTTTAGATTAGATGGTTATTTAAATCCTTACGATGGTGATGATGATCGGGATGATTTTGATGACGATGACGATTTCATCGAATAGTTAAAAACAATACTTCAAGTAACATATACATGATATTTTTAGACTGTATGTACTAAGGTGTATAAAAACTATAAAGTATTATGTAAACAAAATAGGAACAAAACTATAAATAATATAATATGAACATATGGAAGCTATCATTAATCTACATAGTATGGGATTACTAGATAGCTTCCTTTTTTTATGTTATCATCTTTCATTCCATTAATCTGCTTTACTTCATCTATATATGCGTTAAAATCTGGATATTCATTACTGTAATGTCCTTTGGCAATATCCCATAAGGTATCCCCCTCTTCTACTGATATAGTGGTATAGAGTTTTGTAGCTGGCTCTGTTTGTCCTTGAACATTAATAGTGATCATAGTAACAGTTAATGTTATAAATGTTAGCAATAAAATTAAGAAAAATCTAGCATGAGCAATGCCGCTACTATATGCAAACTTATGTCTAAAAGTATCATTTGTTTTTAAATGTAATGTACTAACAACTTCTGAATTCATAATATTTCCTCCTGTATATCGAACATATGTACTTGTTATGGATATTATACTTTTCGAACAAATGTTTGTCAATACTTTTCTATAAAAAAATCGAACAACTGTTTGCAAGATTTATTTCTTTATGATATACTCTTTTTAGTTCTTAAATTGGTCATTGTTATTTTATGACTTTAATTGTTAGGATTTCTTATTTAGTGGCTTTATATTTTTGATTTTAGATAATTGAAGTGTATTAAGGCATTTATTATATATTTATAGGAATATCTTTAGAAGAGTATCCAGAATTAGTTAAGCAAGATATTTAAAATAGGAGGACATTATATGTCAAAAGGTAAGATTACAGAGAAACAACAAGAAATTTTGAACTATATTAAACAGGAGATTTTATCGAAGGGATATCCACCTTCGGTTCGAGAAATATGTGAGGCTGTTAAACTTAGGAGTACTTCTTCTGTTCATGCTCATTTAGAGACATTAGAGAAGAATGAATATATACGTAGAGATCCAACAAAGCCTAGAACAATTGAAATTGTTGATGATTCATTTAACCTTACGAGGCGTGAAGTTGTTAATGTGCCAATGGTTGGTCGTGTTGCTGCAGGGGAGCCTATTCTTGCAACTGAAAATATTGAAAGTTATTTCCCTATACCCGTGGAGATGATGCCTAATGCACAAACCTTTATGCTTACTGTTAAGGGTGAGAGTATGATAAATGCAGGGATTTTTGATGGGGATTGGATTTTAGTTCAACAGCAAAATACAGCACGAAATGGTGATATGGTAGTTGCATTAGTTGAAGATTCAGCTACAGTTAAGACATTCTACAAAGAAAATGGACATTTTAGACTACAACCTGAAAATGATTCTATGGATCCGATTATTGTCGCGGATGTACAGATAATGGGAAAGGTCATAGGTCTCTTTAGACAGATGGCATAGAGTTTTTATTCTTTTAATATGCAAAAAAGCGTTGCAACCACTACAACGCTTTTTTTAATGGGGAGTATGAGAAAAATAAACAACATTTGAATATAATTCAAATGATAAAGAATGATTAGTTCCTTATGGTTAATATAATATATTATTTATTTGTATAAAAGATGGTATCAAAATGAAAACTATGTGAAAATTACATTTCAATAAGTTGACCATCTCTCCAAATTCTCTCTAAATCATAGAATAATCTATCGCTCTCATTGAAAATGTGAATAATAGCATCGTTATAATCTAAAAGAATCCAATTTGCAGTATTGTAACCTTCTACTTGCTTCGCATGGTATCCTAGCCTTCCTAGCTCATCTTCAACATTATCAGCTAATGCCTTTACATGTTTTGTATTAGAACCACTTGCAATTATAAAATAATCAGCAATTACTGAAACTTTGCTAATATCAATCACCTTTATATTTATACCCTTCTTATTATCTAGGGCCTTATATGCAGTTTCTACAATTTTATTCATGTTTGTTATTCTCCTTTTCTTTATAATATTCGTATGTTAATAGTGATGTTTCATCTATCTCTTCACCAGTATCTTTTAAATATTCAATTGTATCATGCAATATCAGTTCAACGCATAAATTGATATTTATAAAGGCCAATTTTCTTAAATTGGTTAAATTTGGTGCTTTGTCCCTACTAGGTTCAATATAATCTGCTACAAAGATAATTTTTTCAAGTAATGTCATACCCGGTCTACCTGTGGTATGATATAAAATAGCATCTAGAATTTCTTTGTCATCAATGTTATATATTTTTTTCGCATAGAAGGCACCTAATTTAGAATGTAATAAATACCCAGTTCTCATTTCAACTGGTGTAACATAAATTCCATTTGTTATGCATTCATCAAGCTTTTTGTCATCATCAATGCATTTTGCACAGTCGTGCAATAAACCCGCAATCCTTGCCTTATCGATGTCATATTCATAGCACATAGCCAACGATGCTGCGGTAAATTCTACACCTAGTGTATGTTCATATCTGGATTTAGATAGTTGTTCCTGTAATTCTCTTCTAAGTTTTCTGTAGTAATCTTTACTTAAATTCATAATAAACCTCAATAACGATTCATTAGTTATATAGTTTGTTGTCTATTATATACTTATAGACCTTATCAGGTAAAAATTGTGCCAAATCGATATTTTTTCTTATATTAGTTCGTATATCCGTTGATGAAACATCAATTGGATTTGTATATAGAGTTCTAATGTCCGGATCATATGATAGATATTTTTCATTTAGGGACAGTGTCTTTTCATTAAATTCATTGTTAGAGACACCCTCTCTCAAAGCAGCAATTAAAGTACATTTTTCCAAAATCACTTCAGGATGATACCACTTATCCAGATTTATCAGCGAGTCACCACCTATAATAAAAAAATAATGATCGCTTGGATGTTGTTCTTTAAGCATAGTTAGAGTATCAGCAGTGTAAATATTGCCCTCTCTTTTTAACTCAAAGTCTGAATATTTCAAGTATGAATATGGTTCAATAGCAAGTTTAACCATATTTACCCTATGCATTTCATTCGTAACATCATCTTTGTTTTTATGTGGTGGTGTTTTTGAAACCATTACAAGTATTTCATCTAAATCAAACTGCAAATGAGTTTCCTTTGCTAACATAAGATGTCCATTATGAATTGGATCAAAAGTACCACCTAAAATACCAATATTACTCATCTTAACCTTTCTAAATTAAAACTATTTAGGCAAAACTATTTTTTGATTTTCCTTAGCTGGCTTATATAAAACAATTTTTCGTCCAATAACCTGAACGAGTTGAGAATTGGTACGCTCAGCAATAATTTCACCTATTACCTTTGGGTCATCAGCACAATTTTTTAATACATTTAGTTTAATAAGTTCTCTTGCTGTTAACGCTTCAGACACAGCGCTCGTTACTTCTGGTGTTAAACTTGATTTTCCAATATGGAAAATGGTATCCATATTCATTGCAAGACCTTTTAAATATGCTCTTTGTTTACTTGTCATTAACTTCTCCTAGCTGATTATTTGTAATAATCAAATTCATGTCCGTATATTTTAACTGTATCTCCATCGACAATACCCAATGCTTCTAGTTCATCTAAAATACCATTATTTTTCATGAAATTCTGGAAGAACATAAATCCCTTTTCAGATTCTAAATTGGTATAGCCTAACATCTTTTCAATTCGAGGTCCATCAATATAGAATAAACCTTCAACTTCTTCATCTTTATAAACTGAGAATGGGTCATCCGCATTGTCATTGTATTCGTTTGGATCAAATTCACTTTCAAATATAACTGGCTTAGAATCCATAGTCTCCAAAATGCCTAAAACGTGATATAACAGCTCTTTTACGCCTTTACCACTTACAGCAGATATAGGGAATACCTTAATGCCCTTTGGTTCAAATTCATCCTTTATAAGCTGTATATAAGTATCATCATCGTATAAAACATCTATCTTATTAGCAGCTATTACCTGAGGTCTTTCAAGTAATTCTGGATTATAGGCTCTAAGTTCTTCATTAATTGTATTAATATCACATATAGGATCTCTTCCTTCTGTAGAAGCAGCATCCACCATATGAATAACAACTTTTGTACGTTCTATATGTTTTAAAAATTTATGACCTAAACCAATGCCTTCGCTTGCACCCTCAATAAGCCCAGGTATATCAGCGATAACAAAACCTTTTCCTTCATCTAAGTCAACAACGCCAAGATTAGGGTTAAGTGTTGTGAAATGGTAGTTTGCAATCTTCGGACGAGCATTTGTAACTCTAGAAAGTAATGTTGATTTTCCTACATTAGGGAAACCGACAAGCCCAACATCTGCAATTACCTTAAGTTCAAGAATAACGTACAATTCCTTGCTTGGGGTTCCAGGTTTCGCATATTTTGGTGCCTGCATAGTTGCAGTTGCATAATGCTGATTACCCTTTCCACCATGACCGCCGCGTAAAACAACCTGTCTAGTATTTTCTCCAGACATATCTGCAATTATTTTACCACTTTCTGCATCTTTAATAAGCGTTCCCTGTGGAACTTTTATAATAAGGTCTTCACCATTTTTTCCATGTTGATTACGCCTTCCACCATCTTCACCGTGCTGGGCAACGTACTTTCTTACGTGTCTAAAATCTGTTAAAGTATTAAGTCCTAATTCTACTTCAAATATAATGTCGCCACCATCGCCACCATCGCCACCATCGGGTCCACCATCTGGAACAAAAATCTCCCTACGGAAACTAACATGGCCATCGCCACCTTTTCCTGACTTTATAAAAATTTTTGCACTATCTGCAAACATGATATCCTCCAAAACTTTTAAAAAGGCTTCAACCATATGATTGAAGCCTTAAAATCACATAACTATTCAGCTACTGGGTAAACAGAAACAACTTTTTTATCTCTGCCCTTTCTTTCGAATCTTACAACGCCATCTGCCTTAGCAAATAATGTATCGTCACCACCAATACCTACATTAGTACCTGGGTGGATTTTTGTTCCACGCTGTCTATAAAGAATGTTACCAGCCTTTACAAACTGTCCGTCAGCTCTCTTAGCACCTAATCTCTTAGATTCAGAGTCTCTACCATTCTTAGTAGAACCAACACCTTTTTTATGAGCGAATAACTGAAGGTTCATCTTCAACATAACTTACACCTCCTTGTAGGATATCTTTATATATGTCTTACTGAAACTATTCATAATATCATTAATTCCTAACAACATTGAATCTATCAGTAGTTTTGATTCTTTACTAACATTACTTGTAAACTTCATCTCTAGTGAACCGACTGAATCGTCAGTACTTGCTTCAATAGTATCATCAGTAAACTTTTCAATAGAATTAACTGTATTAACCGATAAGGTTGATACTGCGGCACATACGATATCGCTTCCTGAGTCAGCATATCCTGCATGTCCGATAATTTTAAATCCAACGTATTGCTTGTTTGAATCAGTAAAAATTGTCACATCAATCATAACTATGCGTTAATCTTTGTGATCTTAACAGCTGTAAGCTGTTGTCTATGACCGTGTTTCTTATGGTAGCCAGTTTTTCTCTTATACTTATAAACGATAACTTTCTTACCTTTTATATTATTGATAACATCTGCTTCTACTGAAGCACCGTTAACTGTTGGAGCTCCAACCTTAACGTCATCTCCACTAACAAGAAGAACCTGATCAAAAGTAACTTTTTCACCAGCTTCAACACCAAGCTTTTCAACATTGATGATATCGCCTTCAGAAACTTTGTACTGTTTTCCACCTGTTGCAATAATTGCGTACATAAGCACACCTCCTATTTATCCAATAAAAATTGAACATTACTCGCCAAATACGGTGACTGCTTAGCAGTTCTTATAACCTCATTGAGCGGCACACTAAAGTATATTATCATATACAGTTGCCAAAGTCAATCAATTTTTCTAATATTTTTTGTACTTTTAGGGTGTTATATTCTTGATATTTTCACAAAAACTTGGTACAATTATCATAATAAAATCAGCTCGTGATAAACTATATTATATAATTTTGACTATAATTATGAGCGGAAAGGTGTATGTACGTATGATCAAAAAAAAGAAAAAAATAGACAACACTCCTACTATTTCTAATATTAAAGATTTAGACCAAACCAAGAACTTGGAGGATAATTTAACCGATTCATTGAATAATAATGAAGAGACCTATCAAGATATTTTAAATGGCCTTGACAAAGATTCTGAATCAGGTGATTCCTCTATCGTTTCAGGAAATCCTGAGGATTTGGATATTTATTTCGGTTCAGGCAATTTGGATGAAGATATAATTGACGAATCCTTAGTAGATAATTATATAGAAGATGATATGTTAGTATCTGCACCCGTTGATGATATCCCTTCAGATATGTATTCAAATATTACCCTTGACTCCCAGACATATGATGAGCTAGAGAATATTTTAGCTGATTTATCAGACGATAATGATCCAGAATCAGATATTGATTCAACTATAAAAGACTCTAAACTCCAGAATAAAAAAGTAAAAAAAACAAAGAAAAGCAAAACAAAAAAGAACAAAGGAACTAAAGGCGATAAAACAAAATCTAAAGGAACAAAGGATAAAAATTCCAAAGTTAGTGTCCTTTCTTCTATTAATACAAAGATGTCTTTATCTGTTTGTGGAGGAGTATTATTATCCTTGATAGTTACATTTATTGTTACAATGTCAGGTTTTAGTTCAAGTATTGATGAACTTGTAGAATCTAATATGTCTACAGTTGTTAAGGCATATAATACATTACTTGAAGATACCATATTACTAACAAAAAATAATCTTACCACTAGTAATCTTACTTCCCTTTACAAAGAGGAAGGTCTTGATGGTGTTGAATCTAGTTATGTGTGTTTAATTGATGCTGATGGTAAATACACATACCATCGTGAATATCAGAAAATAGGTACTCAGGTTGATTCACAAGTAATTTTAGATTTAGTTGAGGAACATAAAAAGAATCCACTTATGGAGTCTGGTGTTACCGAATATCAATTAGACGAGATTGACAAATATGCAGGATATTATCCTTGTGATAATGGTTGGTTATTGATTGTTTCAGCAAATAAGGATGAGTTGTATCAAACATATTATGATGTTAGAAAAGCCACACTCATTGATTCTGGTGTTATTCTTGTAGTTTTAGCAGTACTTGGATTTTTAGTTTCACTTACTGTTACAAAACCGATTAAGAAACTTACAGGAGTTATCCATAAAATTGCTGAGCTTGATTTTAGATCAGATGAAGGTCTTGAGAAACTTTGTAAACGAAAAGATGAAACTGGTGATATGAGTCGTGCATTAAGAAATATGCAAGGCGAGATTAAAAATGTAATTTCTAATATTAATACCGCATCTGAGAATATTAGTGACAATGCTCATTCTCTTAATGAGCTTTCTAATCTTGTTAATGAGCATTCAACAGATAATTCAGCTACTACAGAGGAGTTAGCCGCTGGAATGCAGGAAACAGCTACTACTGCTGAGAGAATTGATTCTAATATAAATAATATTCTTTCAACAATTGATAATATTTCTAATAAGACAAAAGATGGCCAAAATATTGCATTTGAAATCATGGAAAAGGCATCAAAACTTAAAGTCAATACACAAGATGCTAGTTTAAATGGTCAGAAGATGTTTGCTGATGTTAGGAAGGAAACTTATGCTGCTATTGAAAAATCAAAGGATGTTGATAAGATTAACTCTTTAACAAAGACAATTCTTGATATTTCAGACCAAACAAGTTTACTCTCACTTAATGCTTCTATTGAGGCAGCCAGAGCCGGTGAAGCAGGAAGAGGATTTGCAGTTGTTGCTGAACAAATTGGTCACTTAGCAAATCAATCCGCTACTACTGTTGAAAACATTGGTGGTATTGTTAAAGAAGTAAATGATGCTGTTAACAATATGGCAAAGTGTCTTGAGACAACATTAAACTTCCTTGAGGAGAAGGTTCTAAAAGATTATGACAGTTTTATATCAGTCTCAGAAGAATACAATTCAGATGCAGATGTTTTTGAAAAATTAATGAAGGATATTTATGACTCAATTGTTGAATTAGACCGTAGTACAGAACTTATTGCTGATGCTATTTCAGGAATTAGTACAACTATTGTTCAATCTTCTACTGGTGTATCAGATATTGCAGAAAAAACTTCAAACATTGTAGAACTTACTATCCAAACAAATCAAATGGTTGATGAAAGTGTTGAATATGCTAAAAATCTTAATGATATTGTTGATATCTTTAAATTAAAATAATACAAAAGTAATCATGCAGTTGATAAATATATGTTACTTAACTAGTAACAAGCAACTTACAAAATTAACTAATCTAAATTTTATAGGAACAGCCAGTGAGATGCAAGTTCTCACTGGCTGTTCCTATGTTTAACTTTTCTAGATACGTTTTCTTCTTGAAATTTATTTTTATACCTATTTTTTTACAAATGAATTTTAATAATTATAGAACTTTTCTAGATTTCTTGTTGGACTACCTTCTTGCAACTACCCTATCTCGTACTTTCTTTCGTGTTATTTCTACTAATTTTAAACGTGTCATGCCAAGAACTGTTACCTTTAACCTATCATTAATAGCATTTTTTTTTAGGTAATCAACGAGGTCTTCACACATCTTTTCAGTAGACATATTAATAAAATCACACATTATAATTCCAGAGATATTTCGCAAACGTATTTGCTTTAGGATTTCAGCCGCCGCTTCTAAATTGATTTTATAAAAAGTCGCATCAGATGCCTTACCTTTATCGTATTTTCCAGTGTTTACATCAATAACAGTCATAGCCTCGGTATAATCAATTACCAAGTAACCTCCAGATTTTAACCAAACTTTTCTATCGGATATATTTTTTAAAATGCTATCAAAACTATATAATTTATATAGTGGTAACAACTTATCATCATATAGTCTGAATTGATTTACGGGTACTATGTCTCTTAAATGTTCCTTACACCTACTTAACAGTTCATCATTGTCAGAGATGATTTCAAATGTATCATCACATATATCTCGCAATAGAGAAAGATTGACATTTAGTGCCTTTTTAATAAGAGTTTTTCCAGGTCGGTGCATTGCAACGCTATGTAAAACTCTAAATTCTTGTTTTAGAGAAGTAGACTCGGCAACGATATTTGAAACATCAACATTTCTTGCATCCGTTCTAACAATAAAACTAATACAATCCTCACATAGTGGTAATATAGCTTTCTTTACACACTCTCTAAAATCATTATCTTTAATTTTAGAAGAAATACAAACACCACTTCTACCATATACAAGTACAACATATTTTCCTGTTAAGTTGATATTTGTGGTTAATACCCCATTTTTAGTTTTAATTGGTTCTTTAATAAGTTGAACCAAAACATTATCCCCTTCACATATTTTAGTTGTATTTTTGTTATTGATAAATATTGGGTTTTTCGATTCTTTTGTAGATAGATATCCTATTTTACCTCTTTCATACTCAAGGAAAGCTCCATCAATATTTTTTACAACATCATTTACGTGAGCAACATAAATGTTATTTAAGTCACTTTCGCTATCATTATAATTTAACGATATTTCAACACATTTATCATCTTTAAAAATAGCCAGTGCCTCAACCTGTTTTGTCATATCACTTTCATAACAAGTAAAAACTGCTTTATTACTCAAATTCTTCACCAAAACTTTCTAGAGGGATTAAAATGTCTTCCTCCTCACTCTTTTTCCCATATACTTCTAAACGCGTAATCTGAAATGTAAATGGAGCAAGTTCTGTATTCATAAAGTTATACAATGCATCCATTACTAGTTCTGGTTTTAAGTTCTCAACACTTCCAGTTACCAGCTGCAAGCAAACATATGAATCAAACGCTTCATACTTTAGAATTAAAGGCTTTAAATCAACCTCTCTTTGGCTCTTTTTCGTCTCTTTAACTATAACAATGCTTTCTTGTTCCATAAAACGTGTAAATGCGGTTTTTAGGTCAAATATAGGTTCATATCCAGCTCTGATATCCAACCTATAATCAGCTGCACAAACTAAAGTCATTGCTTTTGTAGCATTATCAGGTAAAAGTCTATAACTCAAAATAGGAATATCCTCTACACTTACCTGATTTAAGCGTTCTACAGCCTCCTTAGATGAGGTTGTTGAGTTTACTTCTATATCAACATATTCACCCTCACTATTTAGGCCTACGCCAAGTGGAGCTGCAAAGGACATTTTCTGATGTGGACTAAACCCTTCTGAGTACGCTATATCTATCTTTGCTCTTTTAATTACTTTTTGGAAATATCTCATTACATCTAAGTGACCAATAAATTTTAATGATCCTCTTTTTGCAAATTTAATTCTTATTTTCAAAGCAGATTCCTCCTTCGAAAGTAGCTGCACCACAACCAAGACATTGTACTTTACAGTTTGGTGTAACTTTTTCATTTTTAGCATTTTCCCATTCGCGTTTTAAGAAGTTTTTGGTTACTCCAATATCAATGAAATCCCATGGGAAAATCTCATCTAAATCTCTTACTCTAGTGGTATAAAAATCCACATCTATTTCAGCGTCGCTTATAGCTTGTATCCATTTTTGATTATCGAAAAATTCTCCCCAAGCATCGTAAATACATCCGCTTTTATATGCATTTAAAATAGCTTTTGAAACTTTTCTATCGCCTCGTGCTAAGAAACCTTCGATTAAGGAAACATCTGCCTCATGCCAGTTGTATTTCATACTCTTTTTGTTAAGCATTTCTTTCATATGTGAATTGACTATATAAGCTCTATTTAAAAATTCTTCTGCAGTACACATAGGTGACCACTGAAATGGTGTAAATGGCTTCGGAATAAAAAATGATGTACTAACTGTTATGGCTACTTTGCCAATTCTTTCTTCCTTAGGAATGCGGTAATATTCTTCAGCAATTTTTTCGGCAAGTTCAGGAATTCCTTTCATATCCTCTTCGGTTTCAGTTGGGAGACCTAGCATAAAATATAATTTAACCTTATTCCATCCACCCTTGAAGGCTAGTGAACAACCGTTAATGATGTCTTCCTCTGTAAGCCCTTTGTTTATAACATTTCTAAGACGTTGAGAACCAGCCTCAGGTGCAAAGGTAAGAGAAGATTTCTTAATATCTTGTACTTTATTCATTACATCTAAAGAAAATGAATCTACTCTAAGGGATGGTAGAGAAATATTTACACCTTTCTCCTTTAATTCATCTATTAAAAATGTTAATAGTTCTTGTAACTTTGAGTAATCTGAAGAACTAAGAGAACTAAGGGAAATTTCTTCATGCCCTGTATTTTCTATCATTTTTACAGCCATGTCCTTGAGATAATTCACATCCCTTTCTCTAACTGGTCTATAAATCATTCCAGCTTGACAGAATCTACATCCTCTAATACAACCTCGCTGAATCTCAAGTACAACTCTATCTTGAGTTGCTTTTATATATGGAACTAAAGGCTTTTGAGGGTAATAAGTATTACTTAAATCCATAATAATTCGTTTTTTAATGGTTTGTGGAACATCTTCATATTTGGGTATAAAAGCATCAATAGTTCCGTCATTGTTATAGGAAACATCATATAACGATGGAACATAAACACCCGATATACTTGAAAGTTTTCTGAGGATTTCTCTTCTGGAAAGCCCCTCATCTCTGCATTTTCTATATACCTCAAAAACCTCACTATAGATTTCTTCGCCTTCGCCCAAAGTGAAGAAATCAAAGAAGTCTGCAATAGGTTCAGGATTGTACGAACATGGACCACCTCCAACTACAAATGGATCATCTTCGCCTCTATCTGCTGATAGAATCGGTATCTGGCTTAAATCGATAATTTGTAAAACATTAGTATAGCACATTTCATACTGCAAGGTTATACCCAGAAAATTAAAATCTTTTATAGGATCCTGCGTCTCAAGTGCAAATAGTGGTATGTTCTTTTCTCTCATAATCTTATCTAAATCAACCCATGGAGAATAAACTCGTTCACAATAAACACCCTGCATTTGATTGAACATGTCATATAAAATTTGGATTCCTAAATGGGACATTCCAATTTCATACACATCCGGAAAGCACATACAAAAACGTATGTCAATTTCATCTAAATTCTTAACAGTCATATTAACTTCTTGACCAATATAACGTGCAGGCTTGTCTACACTTAAAAGTATTTCATCTGGTAAAGCTTGTTTTCTCACATTAATCTCCTTTAGTCTACATTATTCAAATTTTGAAATTAGCATTTAACTATTTTTTTTCAAGTCAACTGTATCTGGTTAGTTAACTGTATTTACATATTTTACAATACTACTTAAATATCAAAATATTTATCACTTGCTGATTTTGCATTGGCCAATCCTAGAAATATAAACACCAAAGGATTAACTATTGGCTGCATAATGATGAAAAAGCTTTGCATACAATATACAATTATCGCTATAGAAAAACATAGTTTTAAGCTGTTTTTTCTTTTAAAGTTCTTCACAACAGTTAACACAATTACTACAATGTAGGAAGCAAGCCCTAGTATACCAATATTAATGAGTATTTCCAAGTATTCATTATGTGAGTTTGTGAAATAATATCCTAAATCGTATTTCATTATATCTCCATAATTAAGCAGTAGTTCAATACCACAAGTCCCTGGGCCGTATCCAAATATTTTTCGAAGTAGATTTCCATCTTTAAAAATATTGATACTCCATTTCCAAACATATCCCCTATCAGTTCCCCAACTATCAGAAAACTTTAAGTAAACATCCAATTTACCTAAGGAGGCATTGTGATCTATTATGTTTAGGTATATTAATATAAATACCGCAGAAACAATAAACGCCCCTAAGAGAATTCTTATTACTCTTCTTGTGATTTTAATTGCATTTTCATTAAAATTTATCTTATGAAGAATAAAAATCAGTAGAACAAATACTAATATTAGAATCTTAGTTATCGAACCATAACACATAATCCGTGTAATGTCGGACAATGGTCTTGCCTGAGATTTGAAGTTAGAATGGATAATAAAAAATATCGATGTTGATATAAGATATAGAAGACATAAATATAAATATCTAATTAATCTTTCCTTATACCCAGTAGCTATAAACAAAATCAATATAAAGGCTGTAAAATAACCAATATATCCACTATCACTATTAGCTGTAAAAAGTCCAATAAACCCAAATGTGGACAGTATATAGCAAAAAATTCTATTGCCCTGTTTTTTTGATAATACAGCGCCCACCATAAACACAGGTGAAACAAGACATAAGTATGATGAGTAAACATTAGTGTTACCTAGTAAACTTAAGTAGTTAATTGTATCTGTGGAGGTAAGTTTGGCAATAAATTCAAATAAATCAAATCCCATAAATTGTACTGTTGAGAATAGAATCATAATAATGTACGATGAGCTTAACGCGTAAAATATACCCTTGCTTATGGAGCAACCACCACGTATAGCAAAATAAATCATTACTAATGCTACATTATAAATCAACCCCATATTTTTGCTACAACTTCCAGTAAATGCCTCTAGTTTGTAATCTGATAAAAGTACAGAGACAAAATTTGCAAGTAAAAAAAGTAGCATTGCATAATCCACTAAACCAAAATTAAGCCATACTTTTTTTATAGATGGCTTAAAGGCTTTATTAACTTCTATATTTTTAAAAGCCAATTTCATAATATATGCATAATATATAGTTATAGCAAAAAGCATAAATGTTATATACTTTGTATTGGAAATATTAGAATATAATCTAGTAAAAATCAATGGATATAACAATAACATTAGTATCAATAATATTTCCACTAGATTATATTTTGATTTATTTTTCATCACTCACCTATAAGCATAATTCCTAATATAATGATTTGATAGTTTCAATACTACTATGATTAAAAAAAACCATAACAAGCACAATCATTACAATGAATAATACTGTAATGATTGTGCCACAAATTAATTTTGTCTTTTTAACTTGCTTGTTATTTCTTCTCATATTTATTCCTACTGTTCGTTTTTATAAATATTGCGATAAAAACAACTTCTATTATTTGTATGACAAGCTGCTCCTACCTGCGTTATCTTTGCAAGAAGTGTATCCTTGTCACAATCCACTTCCAAGGATTGTAAATATTGAAAGTGCCCAGATGTTAGACCCTTTATCCACTGCTCGTTTCTACTACGACTAAAATAGGTCATTTTACCCGTAGATAAGGTAGTATTATATGCCTCTTCATCCATATATGCCATCATTAAAACTTCATTATTCTCCGCATCCTGTACGATTACAGGAATTAATCCATTTACATCAAGTTTAAAATCAGAAAAAGTCACTTCTATCTTTGTATCAGTATCTGTAATTTTTAAATTCTCCATTTTATCTCCTATAAGGCGCCTTTTGTTGATAAAACATCTATAATACGCTCATCCTCTATAGTTGCTGCATCTAATGCTTTGGCAAATGATTTAAATGCACATTCAATTATATGATGATCATTCTCACCAGAAAACATATTAAAATGTAAGTTCATGCCCGCACTATAAGAAACAGCATAAAAGAATTCTTTTACCATAGAAGTATTAAAATATCCAACTGTTTCATCCTTAAAATTCAAGTTTGAAACGTAATATGGTCTTGATGACAAATCAAGTGCACATAAAACTAATGCTTCATCCATAGGAAGTATGCAACTGCCATAGCGTTTAATTGACTTTTTGTCACCAATAGCCTTTTTAATAGCTTCTCCAAGTACAATACCTGTATCCTCAATCAAATGATGACAATCAACATATAAATCGCCTTTTGCCTTTATTTCAAGGTCAAAAAGTCCATGTCTTGCAAAACTATTCAACATATGGTCAAAAAATCCGATACCAGTATCAATATCAGCCTTACCACTGCCGTCAATATTAAATTTTACTTCTATTTGGGTTTCGTTTGTTTGTCTACTAACAAGTGCTTTTCTGTCCATATTGAATTCTCCTTATATGATGGAACTATTTTTCAAATCTAACTTTTATAGAGTTTGCATGAGCTGTAAGTTGCTCAGATTCGGAAAATTTAATTATTTCCTTGTGGATTGGCTCTAATGCTTCTCTTGAATATGAAATGATACTTGATTTCTTGATAAAATCATCAACACTAAGTGGAGAGAAAAACTTTGCTGTACCATTTGTTGGTAAAACGTGGTTTGGACCTGCAAAATAATCTCCCAGTGGTTCTGAACTGTATTCACCAAGGAAGATTGCTCCTGCATTTTTGATTCTTGTCATTGTATCAAATGGATTTTTAGTTACTATTTCTAAATGTTCTGATGCAATATCATTAGCAACATCTATTGCCTCATCCATTGAATCAACAACTAAAATGTATCCATAATTCTCTAGAGATTTCTCCATAATATCTCTTCTAGGTAATTCATTCACAAATTTATCTACTTCTGTTGCAACTTCTTTGGCAAGTTGTTCACTTGTAGTAACTAAAATAGCTGATGCAAGTTCATCATGTTCAGCTTGCGATAAGAGATCTGCCGCAATAAATCTTGGAGTAGCCGTCTCGTCAGCAAGTACAAGAATCTCCGAAGGACCAGCAATTGAGTCTATACTTACAAATCCAAATACCTGCTTCTTAGCAAGAGCAACAAAAATATTACCAGGACCCACAATTTTATCAACTTTCTCAATACTATCTGTTCCAAAAGCCATAGCTGCCACTGCTTGAGCACCGCCGGCCTTATATATTTTATCAATACCTGCAATATGAGCAGCAACAAGAGTTCCTGGATTTACTTTACCCTCTTTTGAAGGAGGCGTAGTCATTATTAGTTCTTCTACACCAGCAACTTTTGCAGGAATAATATTCATTAAGACTGATGATGGATATGCAGCTTTTCCACCTGGTACGTAAATACCTACTCTGCTAAGAGCTGTCACTTTTTGTCCAAGTATTGAGCCATCTGGTTTAGAATCAAACCAACTATACTGTCTTTGCTTTTCGTGATATTCTCTTATATTCAGGGCAGCCTTTTTAATAATCTCAACTAATTCAGGTTCAACTAATGAATATGCCTCATCAATTTCTTCTTTAGTCACTAAAAAGCTATCCGATGTAATAATAGTACCGTCAAACTTGCTTGTATATTCGAATACAGCCTCATCACCTCTAGCGCGAACATCATTTACAATGTTTGCAACTACATCAGCATAGCTGTCATAGTTATTAGGACTTCTCTTCAATAGGTCATTAAGTATATTTTTCTTTGACTCTTCAGTTAACTTTATTATTCTCATGATTACCTCCTATAAGACATTTTTAAGTTCTTTTATAAGTTTCATAATACGTTCATTTTCCATCTTCATACTAACCTGGTTTACTACCATTCTTGCTGATAAAGGACATATTTCTTCAAGAACATCAAGACCATTTTCACGAAGAGTAGCACCTGTCTCTACTATATCCACAATAACCTCTGATAAACCAACAATTGGTGCAAGTTCAACAGAACCATTTAATTTTATTATTTCAACAGTTTGATGTTTTTTATTATAAAAATAATCTTTCGCAATGTTTGGATATTTACTGGCAACTCTAATCATCTCGTGGTGTTTAAGTAGCTCTGCTGCATCATCTGGCCCACAAACACACATTCTACATTTTCCAATTCCTAAATCCACAACTTCAAGAATATTGCGACCCTCTTCTAATATTGTATCTTTACCCACGATACCTACGTCTGCAGCACCGTATTCCACATATGTAGGTACATCTCCTGCTTTTGCCAGGAAAAACTTAAGTTTAAGTTCTTCATTAACAAAAATAAGTTTTCGTGTATTTTTATCCTTCATTTCTTCACATGTTATACCAAATTTTTCAAATATTTCTAAAGTTTGTTTTGCCAATCTTCCCTTTGCTAGGGCAAATGTTAAATATCTCATAGTTTCTCCTATCTTAATTCAATTTGTGTAGTTTCGTTGTCATTAATATAGTAAATCCTTGAGGCAAAATTATTTTTAGCAAAATTTTCATATTCCTCAATAGTAAATTTAGAACTTCTACGTATTAATTCCACATTAATATCTGACGCTCTAAGCTTGCCACCAAGTTCAATTGCTTCTTCGCACAGGGAATTTTCGTATAGAATTATTTGCTTATATGTAGTTTTTTGGAATTGAATTTTCTGTCTAGTCATTGCTACAAGCAAATTGTCTAAATTGATACAAAAACCTATAGCTGGAGCATCTTTTCCGAATTGTGACAATAGATTATCATATCTACCGCCGTTGGCAATAGCATCACCTGTACCATATGTGTATGCACCAAAGACAATACCTGTATAATAACTATAATTACTTATAAAGCCTAAATCAAATGAAACATATTTCTCATATCCATAGATTGTAAGCAAATTATAAACCTTTTCCATACGGTCAAGTGCAGTGTTAATCTTATCATTTGAAATAAGATTCTTTGCACTTCTAATAACATCTGCAGAACCCACAAGTTCTGGGAGCATTGTGAAAACTTTTCTAACATTTTCGGGAACACCACACTCCGAAATAAGTTCTTCAACACCAAAATAGTTTTTGTTAGATAACAAGATTTTTAATTCTTCAATTTTGTCTTCTTGGAGATTTGCAGCTTCTACGAGACCCTTAAAGTAATCGGCATGCCCCACTTCAATTTGAAAATCTACTAATCCACTTTTTAAAAGAGAATCAATAGTAATAGCTATGATTTCTGCATCTGCATCTGACGTATTGTCTCCTATAAGTTCTGAACCAATATGAGTAACTTCCTTTAATTTGCCTTGATGTTCAGCATTGTTTATAAATGTATTACCATTATAACAAAATCTTAGGGGCATTTGTTCATCCATATAATATTTTGAGGCTGCTCTTGCTATGGAAGGTGTCATATCAGGTCTAAGTACCAATGTATTTCCTTCCCTATCAAAGAATTTGTATAAATCCTTTGAAGGTACACTACCTTTTTCTTTATTAAAAATATCAAAAAATTCAAATGTTGGTGTTTGAATATCACTATATCCATAAGATTTTAATGTTCTATGGATTACACCCTGAAGATATAATTTATTTTCGCATTCATTATTGTAAATATCTCTTACACCCTCTGGTGTATGTAGTAACTTCTTTTCCATTTTTAATTTTCCTCACTTTACTTTAGCACTGTGTTACCAGATTAGTAATCTATTAAACCAAAAAAGTATACTAAATAAAATTAGTATTGTCAATAAAATCCTAATTCACTCTATTTTATTGATTGTTATATGCTCTATATACAAAATCAGGATCTCATTTGTAAATCTAAATTAATAGTTTCAAGAAAGTGTACAGGTACACCCGCCTTGGTGTTCACCTTGAATGTCTTATCAATTTCATCGTATCTAAAACTTTTTCGACCACCACTAATACTTCTATTATAAAAACTAAGTATATCACGAAAAGGTACATAATACATCTCGTTTTTATGAGTGTAATATAGAAGAATAAATGAGATTCCTTGTTGGATTTCAAATTCTTTCATAAACTCAACTTGGTGCTCATGTATATTTGCTATTGGAAATGTATCAGTATTACATTCTTTAGCATCAAAACAAACAGGAATACCCTGAACAACACCTATGTAATCAACTGTACTTTTGGCATCAAAGTATGCCAGCGTTATCTGTCTTGTGGATGAATCTATTTTAATTGGTTTAATCGGTGTAGGTATCTTTTGAAATAGTGCTATTCCATTTTCCTTGTACTTATCAATGGATAAATTTACCATATCTTCAAGGGTAGATCCTCTAAGTCCTCTCGAATTCCAAGTTGACATTTCATTTACCTCTTCTCACTTTTTAATAAGTAATAATCAATGGTTTTACATTCTTAATTATCTTTAATTGGCCAATCATCCGGTATTCTTGCCTTAAATGAAGCATTTGAAAGATGTTTGAATTCATCACCCATTTCTGGAAAAATAATTTCATAGGAATGTAACATCTGATTATTAATATGATATTTTTTCTTTAAAAGTTCATTGCGTGAGGAATTACCATACTTTCTATCGCCGACTAGAGGATGTCCAATACTAGCTAAATGGGCGCGTATTTGATGGGTTTTTCCTGTAATAAGTTTAACTCTAAGCAAAGTTAGATCATCTAAATATTTTATAGGCTCATACGATGTTTGAATAAAATCACCGACGCCATTATTTGAAATCGTAACCTTATTAGTTTTTTCATCTTTTAAGAGATATCCATCAATAGTTTGACTAGATTGAACCCTTCCGTTAACTATGGCCAAATAATATTTTGAAATGCTTCTATCTTTAAATATAGAAGATAAAATTTGTAATCCACATAATGATTTTCCAGCGCATATAAGACCGCTAGTATTTCTATCTAATCTATTAGTAACAGAAGGCCTAAATGTTTGCAGTTCCTCCTGTGTAATACACCCTTTATTTAACATATATTCTATAAGTATTTCGTTTATAGAAATATCATGGATATCAGCTTTTTGGGAAAGTACACCTACTGGCTTATTTATAAGGATAATATCTTCATCTTCATAAATAACATCTAAGGAATATCCCGTCCTTATATTCTGTTTTACAGGTATACTTGTGAATTTTTCAAAGGTTTCATCTGCAAAATACATTTTAACACTATCGCCAATTGCAATTTTTTCATTTCCAGTGGCTTTCTTGTCGTTTAACACTATATTTTTCTTTCTAAGCATTTTATAAACAAAGCTATTGTTAGCCCTATCTAAATACTTAAGCAAGAACTTATCTAAACGTTGACCACTTTCATTTTTTTTGATAATTACTTCTCTCATTTTATTAAACAGAATATGCACAAAGCTGTTTAGCTATACGCTCATCCATCGACTCCATTTTTTCATTTTTATTTAAAGCTTTTATTCGACTCAAAAACTTCTGGCTATCTGTGTATATCGTTATATTTGAAATATTACACTTTTGATTTAATATTTCTTTTATATATTTTTCGGCATATGAAGTATCAATTTTCTTATGATTACTGTACAAAACCACGTTTCCATTTAAAATAAACGCAAATGTAATATAACTTGTTTTAATTTCCGAAGTAATTACATGATCACAGGATAAAATTGCATTTTTATCTTGTGAAAGTTCCACACAAGTATCATAAATCTCTTTATTTCCTGAATGATACGGAAAGATGATAATATATCCAATAATCATCTTTGCAGCTGGAAGAGCTGCTACAGCGGCAATTACTGAAAAAAGTGACTTATTGCTGTGATAAATTATTATTCCTGTGAAAAAGAAAACAAATACCGAAACCAAACTCACAATAGAATAAATCATATATTTATTCTTGCGTTCATCCAAATAGCCATATTCACCTTTTTCATGTTTAATGTATATCATATATTCACCTTTTTCTCGTATTTTATATTTCTTTAATTTGGGAAATTAATATCTTACAAATTATTAAATAAAAAATCTTTCACCACAGCAAAGAATTCTCTTGCGTAGTTTGTTGGTATCAAATACCACACTGATTTTGCTCGATTGCCATATACATTTTCGTAACCGAGGTTTTTAGCCAATGCTACCGCTCTAAAACAATGAAAATCGCTTGTTGTTATAAGTACTTTACTTTTAGCATCAATCAATTTTAATGTATATTCAAGATTTTCCACTGTATTTGTTGATTTATCTTCCATTAATATTCTATTTTCGTCTATTCCCATCGAGATAAGATCAGTCTTCATAGCATATGCTTCTGAAACATCTTCATCTGCACCTTTACCTCCACTTACAATGACTTTTGTATTATCGTGGATAGATAAATATTCAAATGCCGCTTCGATCCGATATTGTAAAATTAATGAGGGTCTACTGCCATTAACTTTAGCACCAAGAATAATCACATAATCTGCTTCAACATCTTTTGGATAAGTGTTACCATGGATTATCAATGCCTCAATAAGTATAAATATAAAACATCCAATCAAAACAATAATTTCTATTCCATATTTTAACCATTTGGGTAAACTTAACAATGATTCATATGCATACTTAAATACAAAAAATATACTTAAAGATATAACTGTAAGGATTAACCAAAAATAATTAAAAACTGTAAAAATATCCAGTTTTACAGATAAAAAAATAAAATATAAAAGAGAAAAAATTGCTATAAAGAGGAATATATATTGTATTCCATTTACTATTTTCTTCATCTTATTCTCCAAAATATTCGGCTATATTAGGATACTTTTCTTTACTCTCTAATCTTATGTAACTATATCTGTTATCGAATAATTTTCGTGTATCAATAGCTGAGGCCAATTCAAAGAAAGTCTTTTCGATACGTGAATATGCACCCGAACTAAGTAGTTCCCCGATATCATCATTCTTTTCGAAAAAGATAGTCATGAATTTTTCACCAGCATTTCGAATAGTATTTCCTTTACAGTAGATTTCCAAATTCATATCTTCTAGTGCCTTACAATAATCATCAAAAATCTTATCTCTTATATCTCTTAAATACTGAATATCCTCTTCAATATATTTGAAATCAACTATTTCAACACAATTAAAACGTACCATTATCTTAGGTTGCTTACCCTGTTTTAACATTTCTTCTATTTCTTCAATAGGCATGGCCATTGTTTGTGTTCCCATATTATTAACTTTAATCATATCTGCAATATTTACGCATAACAGTCTTGCCCCTTCGTTAATAATACATCTATAAATTCCTAACTGAAAGGCTATTTGAAAAACATTTAAAAATTCCATTTGATCCTTTGGCAAATAACCAATAGGTGGGGTACCATCTTCTAAATAGTAATTATAATGCTTACACCATTGTGCAGCCAATTCGTAGTCTGTAAATAGATATATCGCTGGAAACTTCTCTTTTGTAAGCCCTAGCGGAATACTAAGTCCCCGTGTTTTATCAAGATAGTCCTTACTTAAAATGATATATAAACCATCTAGATTATATAAAAATTGAACCATTTCAATATATAATTCATAAAAGGCCTTACTCTTTGGCTCCTTAATTGCTAAAACAACTGCCATATCACTAAATTTTTCCCTGTTTTTTTTCTCTTCGTTCATATTGTCCATCCTTTAAAATATTTTATATTCAATCCATAAACCTTAGTGTTAATGAGTGTGGTACCACTTTTCCAATAATTCTTAGTGTTTTCATAGGTATTGAATATACAGATACTGGACGTTTTGTAATTGAATCCTTTATAGCCTTATCAACCACTTTTGAGGCATCTGACATAAACAATTCCTTGTAGAAAGGTATATCTGTTTCGTTTTCTAATGCAATATTAAAGAAATTGGTATCAGCAGGTCCTGGACATACTGCTGTACAATAAATATCCAAATCCTTAACTTCGATGTTAAGTGCCCTTGTGAAACTAAGTACATATGATTTAGATGCCGCATACACAGCAAAATTCTTCTGAGGTAAAAACGCAGCAGACGACGCAACATTAATGATTCTACTATTGTAACACATAAAAGGAATTACCTCTTTTGTAAGCAATGTAAGTGCCTTACAGTTTAAATCAATCATTCCGCTTACAGCATTAACATTACTTGCTAAAAAATCACCATATATTCCGAAACCTGCACAGTTGATGAGCATTTTTACTTGCACATAAGATTGGTATAATTCATCCACAATTTCTTTTATTGTACTTTCATCTGTAAGATCATAAGGGAGTATCTTAACTGTCTTTTTAACTGTTTTTGCTACTTCCTTAAGTTTCTCTTCCCTTCTTGCAACTAACCAATATTCATCAATACATTCAAATGTATCAGAGAGTTTTGAAGCGAATAAACTACCAAAACCAGATGATGCACCCGTAATTAAAGCGATTTTTTTCATATTATATTCCTTTCTTTTTATGGACATTTCTAATGGATTTCTTACCTGTTTTTTGTTTTTTGGCCGTGGCTTTTCCAGTTGTATATTTTCCAGCGGTAGCCTTTCCTACTGTGTTTTTTTCAGATGTAATCTTCCCTGCTGTATATTTTTTTGCAGGACCTTTTTGAGTGGCAGCCTTTTTCGTAGTAGTTTTATAGGATTTGTAATTTTTTTCGTAAGACATCTTACGAGGTCTTATGAGACATTTTTTATCAAAACCAATTAAATCATCCCTTCCAGCAAGTTTTAATGCTTCCAGGACCAAATCATAGTTCTTTGGATTTCTATATTGAATTAATGCTCTTTGCATTGCTTTCTCATGAGGATTAATAGGAACATAAACAGCTTCCATAGTTCGCGGATCCAGCCCTGTGTAATACATACATGTAGAAATAGTAGACGGCGTTGGATAAAAATCCTGTACCTGCTCTGGCATATATCCTAAATCCCTTAGATATTCCGCCAATGCAACTGCATCCTTCATGGTTGAACCCGGATGCGAGGACATAAGATAGGGAACTACGAACTGATTTAATCCCATTTCCTCATTTAGTTTCTTGTATTTCTTTATGAATTTTTCGTATACACTGTTTGCCGGTTTACCCATCTTAGATAAAACGTTATCTGAAATATGCTCAGGAGCAACTTTAAGTTGTCCACTTATATGATGTTTAACCATTTCTCTAAAAAATGTATCATCATTATCATAAACTAAGTAATCAAATCGAATTCCACTACGAATAAATACTTTTTTTACATTTGGAAGTTCTCTTAACTTTCGTAGTAGTTCTAAATAGTCCTTATGGTCTAAATTTAGATTTTTACATCCCTTAGGGAATAAACACTGTTTATTTTTGCACACTCCATGCTTAAGTTGCTTATCACAAGAAGTATGTCTAAAGTTTGCAGTTGGTCCTCCTACATCATGTATATATCCTTTGAAATCCTTGTCCCATACAATTTTTTTGGCCTCTTCAATAATAGACTCATGACTTCGTGTTTGAATAATTCGTCCCTGATGAAAAGTTAATGCACAAAAACTACATCCACCAAAACATCCCCTATTACTAACCAAACTAAATTTCACTTCTGTAATAGCAGGGACCCCACCTAATTCCTCATAAGAGGGATGGTAGGTTCTTTGATAGTTTAATGAATATACATAATCCATCTCGGATTGTGATAGAGGCTTTTGGGGGTTGTTTTGAACAACATATACGCTGTTAGGATATTCTTCAACTAACCTTTTTGATGTAAATGGATCGGTATTTTGGTATTGGATATAAAAACTCTTAGCGTATTCCTTTTTATCAGCCTTTATATCACCAAATTTTGGTAATACATGGTAATCATATACACTCTCAAGGGATTTTGTCTTGTAGACGCTTCCATCAACAAATGTAATATCATTTATATCCAAACCCGAATCCAATGCTTCTGCTACCTCAACAATAGAGCGTTCGCCCATACCATACAATAAAATGTTTGCACCTGAATCAAGGAGAAGAGATCTCTTAACTTTGTTTGACCAATAATCATAATGTCCAAGTCTTCTAAGTGAAGCCTCAATACCACCTATAATAATCGGTTTTTTCTTATAAGTTTGTCTTATTAAGTTACAATAAACTGCTGTGGCATAATCAGGTCTTTTTCCCATAATTCCACCTGGTGTAAAAGCATCAGCACTTCTTTTCTTCTTGGATACAGAATAGTGATTCACCATAGAATCCATATTCCCTGCCATCACCAAAAAGCCAAGTCTTGGTTCTCCTAGCACAGAAATACTATCCTTATCCTTCCAATCGGGCTGGGATATTATACCTACACTAAAACCTTTATCATCTAAAATTCTACTAATGATAGCGTGACCAAACGATGGATGGTCTACATAAGCATCACCAATTACATATACAAAGTCTAATTGACTTATGCCACGCTCCTCCATATCTTCTCTTGATATGGGTAAAAAGCCATTATTCATAATAGTTTCCCTTCATGCTGGTGTATTTTTGCATAAATTCGTTGAAATCACTTATGTAATAATCAGCCAGTTTAATTTTTTCGTCTTTTACGTCACTTGAGTATTCATCATCCACTGCACAAGTCGTCATACCGGCATTAATTGCTGCCATAAGTCCTTGAGGAATATCCTCAAAAACAAAGCACTTTTTAGGTTCAACCTGTAGTAATTTGGCATTTTCTAAATATATATCAGGCTGTGGCTTGCCCGCTGTAATATCACATCCTGTAACAACGGCGTCAAATAAATCAGATATTTTTAAATATTCTAAACAAGCAGTTGTCAACTGTCTTGAATTGCTAGTTGCAATACCCAGAGGCTTTCCAAGATATTTTAAATAATTCAAAAATTCCATAACACCCGCTTTTAATTCTACCTTTTTAGTATAAAATTCAAGTGCCATAGTATTCCAATCCGCTTTAATCTTGTCTACTGTATCTGATATGTTAAAACGTTCTTTAAAATATATCGCCGTTTCTGTAAAGCTCATCCCTTCTATATCATTTTGAAGGTGATTTGGCATTGAAATATGAAACCTTTCAAGATAGTCTTCATCAATACCTTTCCACATCATCATTGAATCTATAAGTGTGCCATCCATATCAAAAATAACGGCATCAAATTGATTTATCATAATAATCTCCTAATTTATGATTTTCTTAATAGTTCAAGTTCCTCTGTAGTAAGAGGTCTATATTCTCCTGGTAAAAGATCCTTATCTAAGACAAGGTTTCCCATAGACATTCGTTTTAAATAAGTAACATTAAGTCCTACTGCATTAAACATCCGCTTTACTTGATGGAATTTTCCTTCATGGATTGTGATAAAAACTTCTGTAGGGATGCTCGTAAATTCAACAATGGCTGGTTTTGTAATCACACCATCCTCTATTTCAACACCACACTCTAATTTTTTAGCAGATTGCCGTGAAAGTTCGTAATCTAATCTACAGAAATACTTTTTATCCACATGTTTTTTAGGGCTTAAAAGATTGTGGGCTAGACCACCGTCATCTGTGATAATCAAAAGACCTTCTGTATCCTTATCCAACCTTCCTACTGGAAATATATCCTTGTGGGTACAATCTTTAATTAATTCAATTACTGTAGTAGAAACATTATCCTTTGTTGCTGAAACCACACCTTTTGGTTTATTTAACATAAAATATTCAAATTCATTGTAATGCATTATTTCTCCATTACAAGTTACGATATTATTTTCATCTATTTTAGTCTCTGATTTTTTTGTGATTTCTCCATCGACTGTAACTTTTCCGTTTTTTATTAATAATTTTACTTGACTGCGAGTACCCACTCCACAATGAGTTAAGTATTTATCTAATCGAGTTTTCATTATATTAGTTGATCCTCTATACCTTGCGCTCTGTATCCTTCAGCTAGTACATCTAATTCAGTAAGGAAATGCTCAAGTTCAATAATATCATCATGACTATACACACGATAAAATTCATCTTGGATTTTAATGATTTCTCTCTTGTTAGCAACCTTATAGAGATTTTGAATAAGATTAAGAATCTCTGTAATAATATTAGCCTTAATTCTAAATGAATTTTGGGAATCCATAATCTCATCCCTAATTCGACTCATCTCAGCATCTAAATTAATAATAGCTGCTGAAGCCGCTGACAAACGCTCTCTAATATGAGGTGGCATATTCCTACGGTACTTGTACTGTAGGGAATGTTCAATTGTTGCCCAGAAATTCATTGCTAACGTTCTAATTTGAATCTCTGCTTTAACAACATTGGGACCTTTCATGGTCTGAATTGTATATTCAATAACCATATGATAACTTCTATATCCGCTAGCCTTCATATTAGTTATATAGTCTTTTCTTTCAACCACTCTAATATCTGTACGTGAATTTATCAATTCTACAACTTTGTATATATCTTCTACAAATTGACAAATAATTCTAATACCTGCAATATCGTCAACTTTTTCGCACACCTCCTCAAGAAGTATACCTTTCTTTTGACACTTTTCTAAAATACTTGAAATTTTTTTAACTCTACCATCAACCATTTCGATTGGTGAATATTCACCAAGAGTTCTATATTCTTTAATAATATTGTTAAACTTCAAGGTGAGTTCATCTACTGCCATCTCATAAGGATGTAAAATCTCTCTCCATAACTTTATATCCATTTCATCACTCCATATTCAAGTTCATCTTGTGAACTATTAATTTACTCTTCACCATATAGGTAAGAGTTTTCTATTTCTTTTACTTTTTTAAGATAAACTCCTTCAAAATTATACCATATAGAACCTAAAAATCATACCTTAAAATGTTATTTTCATACTTTTTGAGTATATAAAAAGGATTAACTACAACATATCTATATAAATGTGCATAGTAATAGTACACCCCTTCCATTTTCACAAAAAATATAAGTCAAGCAGGAAACCTACTTGACTTATTATTCACATATTAGTGAAGATTTCTCTACACATATGTATATTCATATAATTGTTAAATATAACTACAAGGTAAATAATTAAAGCCAAGGGCTTACTGCCAGAATAGCTCCAAAATATCACCATGCTTTATACTAGAGGCAAAGCCTGCATCTTCTCCATTGATGCGAACTATTAAAATATCTCCGCCTACAACTTTTGTATCAAACGGATAAACATCCAAAATATCTACAAATGTGTAGGAGGCTTTTCCTGATAAATTAACCACAGTTTGGTTTATTGTAACTGAAATGGTTATATTACTTACTTCGTTTACAAGTGTAGCTTTTTTTGCGGTTTTTTTCTTACCACCGTTATCAGATTCTGTCTCGACTACACTTCCATCTAAAACATTATCATTAAATTCATCATCTTTATCATCGTCGTAATTTCCACCGACGAGCATATCAAAATCATCATCTTTTTTGAGATAATCAGTATCTTTAATTTCAACTTTAAAGTTAGCATATACAGGTTCATCAAATGTTGATAAATGACCATTAACATATATATCTTTTCCAGTACTGTCAATGTCCATAAATTGCATGATTTGATTAACTGTATAATAATCTAATATACTTATAACGTCGCCTTCTTTGATTTCATATGAGGAAACAACAAATTCTCCATTGACATTGGCAACTCTAGGACATTCAATATTTACACCATTAACTTCAAAAAAAATGGATTCTTTAAATTCAGTTAACTGCATAATCTTTAAGATAGCTGGATTGCCTACAGTGGATGGGATAATACTAATTCTATCATTTTTTGATATCTTGGAATTAATATTTGCCTCTTTGCCATTTATTGTAATGACTGCCGCCTCTCCCACTGAACCTCGAACCATTCTCACTTTTTCATTAAGCGTATAGGTAAGTTCCTTTCCTCTTTTTGGGAATAGATCTTCATTTGGAAATCCGATTTGCATAGCAGCATCTACAACTGTAAGTCTATCATTATCATATAGTTTGATTCTTGTATCATTTATGTTTACAAATATAAAGTTATTCTTTTGGTTATAGAAATTAATACAAATACCAATAGGTGTAACAAGTAATGGATCCTTCTTTACTCCTTCTACAATGAAGTTTACATCTCTTAGAACCTCCGCACCTCTAAGTGCCACACGCTCTTCTGGGAGAGACAGAAATTTTGCTAAACTACTTGTAAATCCAAAGGCTTTGCCGCCACCACCTACAATAAAAACAGCATTGACACTTTTTCCACCATTAAGTTCAATAATCTTGTCAGCAATTTCTTGCGTCATAGTCTCTACTGTATCTTTATACATTTCCTTTATATCTGCAGGGGTAAGCTTGTGGGATAATCCCATAATATCCTTAAAGGAACATCCCTTATTCTTCATTGAACTTAGCTTTATCTTCTCGGCTGTCTTAAAATCCACTAAACACTTGTGTAAAATCACCTCTGTAATCTCATCACCAGCATGAGGAATCATGCCATAGGCTACAATACTTCCATCCTTTGTAATACATATATCACTTGTACCAGCACCAACATCTACTAGGGCAATATTAAGTAATCTGAACTGTTCTGGGATGGCAATATTTATAGTAGCTATGGGCTCTAATGTAAGATTTGCAACCTTTAAATCAGCAATAGAAACTGCTGAATATAACCCTTCAACAACCTCCTGGGGCAAGAATGTTGCCAAGACATCTGCACTGATTTTTTTCGCCTTATGTCCCTCTAGATTGTTAATCACATAGCCATTCATATAATATTTGACAACTGAATATCCAACACAGTAGAATTCTATATCTGGATACTGTTCTCTGATAATATCATATGCCTTTTCTATACCTAATAAATCTAATGAATAAATATCTTCGCTAGTTATGGCTGATTCATCAGTTCTCTCAGTCTCGACGCTTACGGTTACAGTCTTAAGAACTCTACCAGCCGCTGCTATACATACTTCTTTTAAAGGTCGTCCTATTTGATTTTCTAATTCACGCTTGACAAAGTCAATAGATTCACCAACTTTTTGTATATCGTGGATCTGACCATCTAACATTGCTCGTGTATCATGTTCTTTAACATAATGGGCTATTACGTTAAATTTATTTTTTTCCATATACCCAACCGAGCCCACAAGGCTTCTCGTTCCTATATCAAGTCCAAAAACCATATGCTCAGGGTACTTTTTATTATCAAGCATAATATTTCTTCCTTCCGCTAAAATTCTACATTTATTTTATATCAAAATTAGCTAAAAATCCAGTTACATAAGCAATCTTTTAATTTGTTCTTCTAAATGTAACACATCACTATTGTTATCTATTGTAAAATCTGTATACTCTTTAAATTCTTCTTCTGATAACTGATTATTCATTATCTCAATAATTTTCTCATCACTATATCCTCTGCTAGCCTTTAGACGATTTTTCCTTATGTTTTCAGATGCAAATATATACCAATATTCGCTACAAATATCTCGATAACCTGCCTCTATAAGCAATGCAGCTTCCACAACAATTATTTCGGTTTTTTTTGAGATTTGATCATCAACAAAGTTTTTTATATATTCCTTTACTGCTGGATGAATAATAGCATTTAATTTTTGAAGTAATTCTTCGTTTACAAATACAATTTCACCAAGTTTCTTTCTGTCGATTTCTCCTAATTCATCTAGTATTTTGTTTCCAAAAAGTTTTACAATAGATTCGAATGCATCGTTTCCGGATTTCATAACCAAATGACCTACTATATCAGCTTGTATAACTGAAGCATTATATTTTTCTTCTAATATTGATAAAACCGTGGATTTTCCACATCCTACACCACCAGTGATTCCAATAATTTTACTCATATTTCCTCCAGTTTTAATGAGCTTCCAGCCAATTTTTACCACATTCTACGCCAATCTCCAGATTTACCTTTAGATCGGCAGCCCTTGACATTTCGTTCACTAATATTTCTTTTATAATATCTTCCTCACCTGCAAAAGTCTCAACTAAAAGTTCATCATGAACCTGCAGTACAATTCTAGAGTGAAGCTCTTTTTTTCGTATTGCCCTTTCAACATTAATCATAGCAATTTTCATTATATCTGCAGCAGTACCTTGTATTGGAGAATTCATAGCAATTCTTTCACCAAAGGATCTTTGCATAAAATTACTTGATTTCAGTTCAGGAATAGGTCTGATTCTGTTAAATAATGTTGTTACATAACCTTTTTCCTTTGCCGAATCTACACAATTATCAAGGTATCTTTTTACACCTGGATATGTTGCAAAATATTGCTCGATGTATTCCGAGGCTTCTTTTCTTGAGACCTTTAAATCCTGACTTAGTCCAAAAGAGCTTATACCATATACAATACCAAAGTTTACAGCTTTCGCCTTACCTCTAAGTTCTTTCGTCACTTCATCTTCTGGTACGCCAAAAACCTTCGCCGCCGTGATAAGATGAATATCTTTTGCAGACTTATAGGCTTCTATTAATGATTCGTCTTCTGACATATGTGCCAATATTCTAAGTTCTATTTGTGAATAGTCTGCATCTATAAAAGAATATCCTTCTTCCGGTACAAAAACTTTCCTTATTTGACGTCCAAGTTCCATCCTGATAGGAATATTTTGTAAGTTGGGATCTGTACTTGAAATTCTTCCTGTCGCCGTAATAGTTTGATTGAATTTTCCATGTATCCTGCCATCTTCGCCTATAAAGTTAACTAAACCATCTGCATAGGTGGATTTAAGTTTTGTTAATTGCCTATAATCTAATATTTTTTGGACTACTGGGTATTCATCTGATAATTTTTCTAATACATCTGCTGCTGTTGAATATCCTGATTTCGTTTTCTTTGAACCAGGTAATTGCATCTTCTCAAACAGAACTTCCCCTAACTGTTTAGGAGAGTTGATGTTGAATTCTTCCCCTGTTTCGGCATATATCTCCTGTTCGAGTCGATCGATACCTTCTTTTAATACCCCTGAATATTCTTTAAGAAGACTACCATCAACTTTCACTCCAACATTTTCCATATTATTAAGAGCATATACAAGCGGAAGTTCAATATCCTCATATAATGACCACATATTCAGTTCATTTAATCTATCTTTAAGATGAGCCGCTGTTTTGCATAATACATATGCCGCTGTATTTGTAGACATAATATATTTATGTCTATCTTCCTTCTTTAGTTCTTCTAATTTCTTATTGTCAGTTAAATTTTGCGGTATTTTTATACCTGAAATAACAGAATAATCTTCAAAAGTATATTCTGATTTTAGAGGATTGATCAAATATGAAATCAATTCCAAATCAAGTACTTTGGTTGATTCAAAATTAATTATTTTAAGTATGTTCTTAAGTCCACTTACAGCTATAATATGGGAATTTAGGAAGTTCTTTAAAAGTTCTAAACATTCACCCTCAACCGATAAAGGCTCTAGAATCGAATAAATTTTATTGCCATCAGAAAAAGCAATTGTAATATCATCTGTACCTTTCTTTGATGATTCTTCATCATCTTGTAAAAAAGATAAAACCATTTGACCTTCCCCATGGGAATTGGATTTATGCTTTGCTATATAAACGCCAATAATTTGTTGACTATCAAAGGACTCTAGAGTATTTTTAAGTGTATTAAAATCTTTTAATTCTATTGAAATTTCTTCTGAATCAAAAACTGTAACATTTGACTTTGTGTCTTTAAATTTTTTAAGAATGGATTTGAAACCTAGTTCACTTATTAAATCATAAGAATTGCTATTAAACATGTCATCAATGGTACCCTCTTCATATGATACCTCAAGAGGTACATCTATATTAATAGTTGCAAGTTTTTTTGACAATTGCGCTATCTCATATTCTTCTTTAAATGTAGCCGCCGCCTTCTTTGGCATAAGTTCATCCACATGTTCATAGGCATTTTCAATACTATGATATTTTGTAATAATCTTTGAAGCAGTCTTCTCACCAATTCCTCTTACCCCCGGAATATTATCTGAAGCATCACCCATAAGTGCTTTTAAATCAATAAATTCTAATGGAGTAACCTGATATTTTTCATACACATCATCAGCAAGATAATTTTCGATTTCTGTTCCAGTTTTCTTTGTCTTTGGAATCCTTATCATAATATTATTGGTTGCTAACTGAAGTAAATCCCTGTCTCCAGAAATAACCCTTACGATATTACCCGCAGACTCTGCTCTTTTTGCCAAAGTACCAAGAATATCATCCGCTTCATAGCCTGGCATCGTCACTACAGTAATGTTCATAGCCTTTAAGACTTCTTGAATAACAGGAACCTGTTCATGAAGTTCTGATGGCATTGGTTTCCTTGTTCCCTTATATTCTTCAAACATTTTATGTCTAAACGTCTTTTCTTTTACATCAAAGGCAACAATAAAATAATCTGGATTTTCTTCATCTAAAACTTTGAACATAATATTTAAAAATCCATAAATTGCATTTGTATGAAGCCCCGCAGCATTTGTTAAATCAGGCACTCCGTAAAACGCCCTGTTAAGTATACTATGCCCATCTATAAGCACCAATTTCTTTTTTGAATCCATATAAAACTCCTTCTATAAAAAAATATAAAATATAAAATACATAGCTGTAATAATTGCCGTGACGTTTCCAGTCCAAAATGCAAGAGAGAATAAAAACTTTTGCTTATATTCCTTGTAAATCATATCTTCTTTGCTTTTAATATCATTTTCCAGGCTAAGCTTTAAATTAAGATCTTGCATGCCCTTATTTTCCTGTTCAAAATCTCCATCAAATACTTTATGAATTAAATAGTAGATTTCTAACTCTTCTCTACACTGCGAACATGATTTGTAATGATTAATATATTCTTCTAAAATATCATCATCAATTGATCCATCATTGAAGCTTTTAATATTGCTATTAAATTCACTACAATTCATAGTGATCTCCTAACTCCTTTTTTAATCTTATAATTAATTCCTCGCACTCTATAGCAGGCGAGAATAAATATCCTTGATATTGTACACATCCAATTTCTTCTAACATTTGCATTTGTTTTTTATCTTCAACATATTCTGCAATGACACTAAATCCTAATGAATGAGATAATTCCACAATGGATTTTACTATATTAAAACTTCTAGGATTATTAATCATTCCAATAACCAATTTTCCATCCAATTTAACTACATCAAATTGATTGTTTTGAAGGTAAGTTATAGATGTATGTCCCATAGAAAAATCATCTATAGCTAATTTGTATCCAAGTTTTTTAATCTTTAAAAGGGTGTCAAAAATTTTATTATCTGTTAATAATGCTGTTTGTTCAGTAATCTCTAAGCATATACTCATTTCCTCTGCTTGATTTAAGCTACTATTCTTCTCTAGCAATTTCATATACTCTTTAGATTGTAATGTTTCCGTCGAAATATTAATAGATATTTTTCCACTAAATCCAGTTTGTTCTTTAATCATAATATAATCTGAAATCGACTTCTTAAACACATAGGATTCAAGTTCAGTCAACAATTTTGATTCTCTAGCTAACTGCACCACTAGTGGTGGATAAATCATTCCATATGCTGGATGATTCCATCTAATAAGTGCTTCCATACCTATACACTCTTTTTTATTATTGTATTGAGGCTGATAATATATACTAATGTCCTCTTTTAAAAGGGCATATCTTAAATCTGATGTTAAAAATCTTGCGATGCCACCAAGTTCGTCTGTCAGTTCCGTTAATGTAACTGGAGAGACAGTTTCCTCACTCTTTTTAATTATATTTATTAATTTCTTTAGGTGATGTAATGCCTTTGCATCTCTTCTTTTATCATATTGTAAAATAAAAGGTCTGTAAATTAACGCTCCCATAATAATGTTTACTACTTGTAATATACTGCCAGCGATGGAGCCAGTAGCAACATATCCACTAATAATAACTGGGGTCGTCCAATTCACATCTGAAATAACTAATGGAACAATTCCTGTTTTCATAGCTATAAAGGTTGTTAAAAAACAAGCAACTGGAGTAAGAATAAACGGTATCAACATTATAGGATTTAGAATAACTGGTAATCCAAATACCATTAATTCACTTACATTAAATACCATCGGAACCGCAGCTAATTTTGACAATCTGCGATTACTATATTTTTTACTAAATACTAAAATGGCAACTAATAGAGATATTGTACATCCACAACCACCCATTAAAATAAATACATCGAAAAATGGTTTTGTCAAAATTTCTGTAGGTTCAAGTCCATTTGCTACTAGTTGAATATTTGTATCTATTGCTGGAACAAAAAGCTCAGAAGCTACAGTTTCCAAAACATTGCTTCCGTGTATACCAAAAAACCATAAAATACTAGTAGCAATAACAAATAAGATACCTGATAGGAATGTCCTACCCAATGGGATAAATAATGCATTGGCAACTCTAACAAATAATTCAAAGAAACTATCCACATTGAATATATATGTAATCAACGTACTTACGATGGCAAATATTGATATTACGATAAAAACTGGAATTATATTATAAACAGCGTCATTAAAATCTATATCACTTCCATCACTATAACCTGTGAGTTTTCCCTTTGTAGCGTCTGTAATTAGCAATAAGAGCTTAGATGCTAAAATTGCAGCGACAATTGCAATAAACATCCCCTTCACTCCAAGGGCATCCCAACTAACATCTGTTCTTAATACACCACACAATATAAAAAAGCACATCAATGATACTAAAGGTGCCGTAAATAAGTTTCTTTTCTTTGAGTACTTTCTGGTATAACAGAAGCTAATAGTTATCGTCAGAAAGACTGAACCCATTCCAAAGGTAGCATTGTATATGAAATTAAGTAAATTATAAATATTTCCATCGAGAGCAGAATTAATAAAAACTTGATATTTATGGATTGGAAAACCTTGAAGAACAAGACACATAGAACCAATAAGAAGTATTGGAATAATCATAACAAGCCCACTTCTAATAGCCATTACAGAGGGTGAGTTTTCTATCTTTGTAAATATCTTTTTTGCAACTTCGTTCATTATTCACCTATAGAATAAAATTTAAGGGCATAAGTTCTCTCATGCCTTAAAATTTCACATCTTTCTTATGTTTTTATTATATCATTTAGTATCTTTATGTCAAGAAAATACAGTGTTATTCCAGCTTTTAATTCTGTTCTAATTCATTTATATGTATATAAATATTTTTTAATTTATAGTAAAAAAAAACCTTGTAAATCAAATATTTACAAGGATAGTGCCGGTAGTGGGACTTGAACCCACACGTGGTCACCCACAACAGATTTTGAGTCTGCCTCGTCTGCCATTCCGACATGCCGGCAACGAGTGTTATTTTATCATAACAATTTCTTTTTTGCAACTATTTCTTTTTGTGTCCATCTCCTGTTTTGAATAAACACAACCACAATAATCCTGTCGGTATAATTCAAACGCTTTGGAGAGTTCTACACTTCTTTTATATCCATTTTTTTTCTTAAAATCTGAAACAAGATACTTAACCCCATACTTTTGGGCTAATTCTAAACCTATATCATTTAGTGTATTTGAATTTTTCAATGGGCTAATAGAAAGTGTTGTAGTAAAGAAATCAAATTTATTTTCTTTTGCAAGTTTTGCCGTATATTCCAATCGTACATTAAAACATAATCGACATCTTTTACCACCCTCAGGTTCACCTTCCAATCCTTTGACATTATTATAAAAATCGTAAGGTGTATACTCGGTAGAAATAAACTTAACAGGATTCTTGAATTTCATCGAAGATATAAGTCTTTCCTGCTCAGAAATTCGATATAGATATTCTTCTTCGGGAAAAATATTTGGATTGTAATAAACAACCGTTATAGCAAAAAAATTCGATAAATATTCTAATACATAGCTACTGCAAGGAGCGCAGCAGCTATGTATTAATAACGTGGGTATAATATGATTTTCACTATTTCTTTGTATAATTAAATCCAATTCCTTTTGATAGTTAATTTTGTTCACTGGGATTTCTCCTAAAAATATTTTTTGTTCCCCCATAAATTGGCTGTTTTTAGATAAAGGTATTCTTCATAAGCCTTTTCTAGTATCTGTCTTTCATTGGGAAACTTCAATAAATGATAGGCTTCGCAATATTTATAATATCCCGAATCAAAAAAAATTCTTCGCGTTGTGGCTTGCTGTAATAGCTATCTGCCATCATTAAATACCAATGGACTTGTTTATCTACAGTCTCATTACTAATAGTAAATGAATATCTACTACTATCTATAAATTTAATAATTGAGGCCTTTACACCACTTTCCTCTAAAACTTCTCTAAGAGCAGTATCCTTAAAATCTTCACCCTCTTCAACTGTACCCTTGGGTAAAACCCAGCCTTCATACTTATTCTTTAAATTTTTATAAAGGACTAGTATCTTACCACGAAAAATTACCACACCGCCACAGCTAGTTGCTTCTGACATTGCAATTCCTCCTGTCTGGTGCATTACGACTAATATAAGTATAATCCATTTTTCAGGAGTTATCAAGGGGTACAAAAGTATCAAAAATTAATATTTATTCACTGGCAGCAGTTCCAACCTTCGTCCAATATCCATCATATAGCGCATCTCCATCCTTACCAAGGTAATTATATACCTCACAACGTGAAAGTACACTTTCCCCAGGGAATGCTATTTGACTGTTTCTAATGTCTTCATCTTCAATTAAGTCCCTAGCTGCAATGTTTGGTGTTGAATATGTTATTTCATTAAAATTCATTAAAGCAATATTAGGATCACACATAAAATTAATCCAAGCTAGCGCAGCCTCTTTATTCTCAGAGTTTTTAGGTATTACCCAACCATCAATCCATACATTAGACCCTTCATCTGGTACTACATATTCCAGATCAGGATTTTCCTCCTGCATGTATATAGCCTCACCCGAATAAATAACAGATAGTGCTGCTGTATTCTTTATCATTTTATCTCTAACTTGATCTATAACATATGCCTGTACTAACGGTTTCTGACTAATAAGAAGATTAGTAGCTTCCTTAAGTTGCATTTCATCCAGAGTATTAATTGAATAACCTAGGTACGATAATGCAACACAATATGCATCTCTAACACTAGCTTGCATAAGTATTGAACCTGAATACTTTTCATCAAATAAAATAGACCAGCTATTCACTTCTTCATCAATCATAGTTGTATTATAGCAAATACCTACTGTTCCCCAACAATATGGAACGCTATAACGATTACCCGGATCAAAACCTGTGGCACTTTCCATATACTCACTACCGATATTTTTTATATTTGGTATTGCATTATAATCTAGGGGAGCTAGTAAATCCGTATCTATCATTTTTTCTATCATATAATCTGACGGGCAAATAACATCATAATTTCTTGCACCATTAGCTATGATTGTGTACATCTCTTCATTAGTCTCAAATTCCTCATAATGAACTTTATATCCTGTTTCTTCCTCAAACAAAGCTATTACTTCTGGATCTATATATTCACCCCAGTTATATACGTAAACATCACCAATATAATTAGAATCATCTCTAAATGAAATATATCCCACAGCCGAAATGATTAATACAATACACATTCCCATAGCAAGAGTTGCATGACTTTTCTTTCCTTTTGCAAGTTTCTTACGACGCTTTTCTTCGTTTGGAGTACGATTAATAAGTAATAGCAATACAAAAACAGTCACAAAAAGTAATGTAGAAAGCGCATACATCTCTGGCTTTATACCTTTTCTTACTTCTGTATAAATTTTTGTAGATAGAGTATCAATACCTGATCCTCTAGTAAAATGTGTAATTATAAAATCATCTAAGGACATCGTAAATGACATTAAAAATCCTGACATTATACCTGGCATTATTTCAGGTAATGTAACTTTGAAAAAGGCCTGTGCCGAAGATGCACCAAGGTCTAAAGCTGCTTCATACATATTATTATCCATCTGCCTTACTTTAGGATAAATATTTAATAATGCATATGGTATGCAAAAGGTAACATGCGCTATAAGTACTGTGGCAAAGTTTAATGAGATACCTAGTCCAACAAAAAGTAACATAAATGCTAATGCTGTAACTATCTCAGCATTTAGCATAGGTATGTTTGTTATGCTCATAACAACGGAACGGGTACTTCTCTTCATTTTATTTATGGTTAATGAGGCAAGTGTACCTAACGCTGTTGCTATAACAGATGCCATAAGTGCTAGTATTAAGGTGGTTTTTAATGCATTCATAATTGATGCATTGTTGAATAACTCCTTATACCAATCTAGGGTAAATCCATCCCATTTACCTAATATTTTTGAATTATTAAATGAGGACACAACTAATACTATAATTGGCAAATATAAAAATAGAATTACTAAGCCCATATAAATTCTCTTAAGGTGTTTTATCATTACTTGCCACCTACTTTCGAGGATTTATCCGTCGGAAGCATTGCATCTTCCTCTATACCACTATCCATTTTCATAGACACCACCATATTTATAACTATGAATATCATTAAAATCAAGGACAGTCCTGCCCCTAAATTTAGATTATCTGCCTTTACTTTGTTCTCTACTATGTTTCCAATAAGTAGTAGCTTACCACCACCTAAAATATCTGAAATTACAAAGGTTGTTAGAGATGGTACAAATACCATAATTATACCGCTTGAAATACCAGCATAACTTAACGGAATAATTACCTTACGCAAGGTTTGAAAATAATTTGCACCTAAATCTCTAGCTGCATTTATAGTATTGTCATCAATTTTTACAAGAACATTATATATAGGTAAAACCATAAATGGTAGAAAGTCATATACCATACCAAGAACAATAGCCGCAGGTGTATTAATTATATTTGCTGAAGGCAATCCAAACATAGCTAGAAAACTATCCAAAACACCGTTAATGTCTAAGATAGCCTGCCATGCATAAGTTCTAAGTAAAAAATTCATCCACATAGGTAAAATAAATACAAAAATAATAAAATTTTTCTTTGAAATCTTCGTATTTCTAAGGATTAGTGCCAAAGGATATGCTATAAGTAAACAAATAAGGGTACTTATAACAGCAAGAACCAAGGATAAAACTAATGCCTTGTAGTACTCAGGTTTAGCAATCGACAAAATATTATCCATAGTAAAATGACCATTACCGTCTGTAAAACCATAATAGAATACAAATAGTAAAGGAATTATAATGAATAATACTATCCAGAATATATATGGGCCTGACAACAAGGCATTCCTCTTTTGTGCTTTATTCATCTAGAGTCACTGCCTCCTCATCTTCTGATTCCGGTTTATTCATAATTTGAATATTAAATGGATCAACAACAATGCCAACCCTAGTACCTACAGGAACTAGTTTTGTACTTTGTACTAACCATTTAAATCCATTTGCTTCAACTTCCATTTCATAATGAACACCCTTGAAAATCAAATGGGTTACAAGGCCTTGTATTGTTCCCATTTGTGGTTCAACCAGTTCTACATCTTCTGGTCTAATTACCACATCAACAGGTGTATTGTTTCCAAATCCTTTATCTACACATTTGAATTTAGCACCTAGGATTTCAACTACTTCATCTTCTATCATAGTACTGGCGATTATATTGCTATCCCCAATAAAATCGGCAACAAATGCATTTTCTGGTTCATTATAAATCATCTCTGGTGTTCCCATCTGCTGAATATACCCTTGGTTCATAACAACAATAGTATCCGACATTGTAAGGGCTTCTTCCTGATCGTGGGTAACATAAATAAAAGTAATTCCTAATTCATTTTTAAGGCGAATAAGTTCATACTGCATATCTTGACGAAGTTTTAAATCTAACGCCCCTAAAGGCTCATCTAGTAATAAAACCTTAGGCTCATTCACTATTGCTCTAGCAATAGCAATACGTTGTTGCTGACCACCACTTAGTGAATCTGCCATTCGATTTTCAAATCCATCCAAATTTACAAGTTTTAGTGCATATTTGATTTTGTCATCTATATAAGTTTTGCTTTTCTTCGCAATTTTCAAACCAAAAGCAATATTTTCAGCTATCGTCATATGTGTAAAGAGCGCATATTTTTGAAAAATAGTGTTTAAATGTCTCTTATTTGGTGGTAAATCTGTGATATCTTGATTGTCAAAAATCACCTTACCTGAATCTGGGCTTTCAAAGCCACCAATAATTCTAAGCGTTGTGGTTTTACCACATCCACTAGGGCCTAAAAGTGTTAAAAATTCATTTTCCTTAATATATAAATCTAAATTATTAAGTATAAGATTTTTACCATATGATTTGGAAATTCCTTGCAAATCAATTAATTTGTTGTCCATCGGCCTAACCTTTCTCCAAAAGTATATATGTTAATATATAAGCAAAGATACAATAGCATAAAATGACTGAAAATTAAAGTATATTATTTACTAATTATTTTATTAATAATTTGACCTGAGATATCCTTTGCAGGAGTGTAGCTTTCATTTACACCCTCAGCTACTACACAAATGGTATATGTGTCCTCTCCATATTGAAAAAATCCCGCAAACCATGAATTGACATTTCCATTATTATCAATTTGCGCTGTTCCTGTTTTTCCATACAATGTATATGCATTACTGTTCAATGAGGCAGCAGTTCCATTAGTTACTACCTTGCGAAGATATTCCTTTAGAGTACTGGCTTCATCCTCTGAAAACAGAGTTGTGTAACTTGATTTATCTATTTTTTCAATTACAAGCCCATTTGCACCTTCAATGGCTGTAACAAATCGAGGTTGCATCACTACACCATCATTTGCAATAGCAGACATTACAAGCGCTATATGAATTGGTGAAACCAAAGTTTTACCTTGCCCAATAACAGTTTGCGCCTTCATAAAGTCACTATCCGCACTAGTCAAAGTAAATTGACTGCTTTTGTAATCAATTTCTAATGGCAGTGTTGTATTAAACAGTAATTTATTACATACCTTACTAAAGTTATCAGGATCAATACTTTTTGATAAATTCACAAATGAACAATTACACGAATTGGCAAAGGAAGTGATAAGGTCCTCTTCCCCATGCCATACGTGCCCACTGCAACTTATCGATGTTCCATCTACATCAATAGAACTTTTGCAAGTAAAACGATATTTTGAAACCGTCTCGACACTATTTTGTGTCAAGTAATCATATAGTGTAAATAGTTTAAATACAGAACCTGGAGTATACAAACCCTGAGTTGCTCTATTAAGCAACAACGCTTCGTCACTACTAGTAATACTTTCCCATAATGAATCTACATAATTGGGGTCATATCCTGGCTTAGAAACCATTGCATAAATTTCACCTGTCTTTGGATTCATAACAATGGCTGCCCCTTTGTAGTTTCCAAGTGCATCGTAACATGCCCTTTGAATACTCACATCTAGGGTTGTAACGATAGAATTGCCTGGATTTTTATCTCCACTTAATTCTGTGATTAATTTCTTTATATTATTGGTAGAACTTGTAAGCAATTCATAGTTATATGATGATTCTAAACCATAGTTACCCCTTGCGCTACTACCTACAACATGGCAAAACAACTCACCAAAAGGATAATTTCTTGTCTCGGTGATTTCTTCATCTCCAGAGTCACTTTTATTTACTAGGGTCTGTGCAAGTATTTGATGATCACTTGCATAAATATTTCCTTTAGTAACATAATAGCTTAAATTATCTATTCGTTTATTATACGAATTATCAACAATGTTAGGGGCTTCAAAGCAAATAAAATAAACTAAATATATTATTAATAATCCAAATAATATAGAAAATACATACGTTGTCTTCATAACATTACTGTTAATTGGCTTTTTTTTCATTTATATAACCCCCCTGTACTATAGCAATGACAATAAGGGTAGCAAATAAAGAACTACCTCCATAACTTATAAGTGGATATGTTACACCAGTTGAGGGAATAAGTTTTATTGCTCCACCAACTGTTAGAAAAATTTGAAAACCATAGGCTACCCCTAATGCAGCGGTTGTTAATTTATAAAATTCATCCTTACAATTGAAGGATATTCTAATAATAACCAAAAATACACTAAGTGATAACAATATCAAAAAGATTCCAAAAAACACTCCCAATTCCTCACACAATGCAGAGAAAATGAAATCCTGCTCTACTACTGGAATATCATTAGGAAGTCCTTGGAATAAGCCTGCCCCAAATAATCCCCCCGTGCCAATAGCAAAAAGAGATTGTGTGATTTGGTATCCTTTTCCATCTATAATAGGCCATGGATTTACCCATGCCTCTACACGCGTCTGTACGTGATAGAATAGTTTATACGCAACCACTGAGGCTGCTGAACCTGCTACTAATCCACCAAGCAGATACAATCTCTGCCCCGTTGCCATATAAACTAAGAACAGATATACAACGCATAAAATCAATGCCGTTCCAAGATCGTTAGATAAAACCAGCAATATTACATGGATAGCAGCAAAAATCCCCGATATAAGAACTCCTTTAATGTTTTTCTTTTTGTATAAAATACCACTAAGGAACATTATAAAACTGATTTTAACAAACTCAGATGGCTGAATAGAAATAATATATAAATCTATCGACAGCTTTGCACCATAAGTAACACTACCTATAATATAAACTAACCCTAGTGCACCAATACCTAATACACCGTAGATATATGAATAATTTCTCATATTCTTACTTTTTTCCATTATTTTTGGAATCACTAGTGTAGCAACCGAAACCACGATGCAAATAACAAATTGTTTAACAGCACGAGTATATGACAGCCTTGAAAGTATAGCAAAACTAACCATTTCCATAAATGTAACAAGATTTAGTAATGTTTTGTTAGTCACGCCATATATCTTAGGTAAAACTATGCTGTACACTGTAAAAAATAGTATCTGGAAACAATAAAAAAATATAACATTTATATCTTCTGTAGATAAGTAAATAATAGCAAAAAGAATTAAATGTATTAGATAAATAAATATTTTTTGCAGTGTTACCAGTACCTTTGTACATTCGTTGCCTTTTGATAGACTCTTCGCTACAACAAACGCAAACAATCCACATAAAAGTACAATTAAATATCTTGATAAAATAATAAATATTCTAGTCATCAATTCACTCCACGCTTAAAATGACCTTTTGTAAATTGGCCTTTATCGCTTAAAAATTTCCTTCCTTCTAAACTTTGCGTAATTCTACTTAATATTTCATTACACTTACAACTATCTTCGGTAACAAAATTAATTCTGTAGGAAGCAAAGCCAAGATTACTTATTTCCTCAATACATCCATCTAGGTTTAGAGGTAATGTATTGTAGATAACATTATAACAGTACCTGCAATAATTAAGAACACTAATATTGTTCTTCAATCTATCCTTCAAGACTGTAATTCCTGGTGCAGTTTTACTACTGCAATCACACTTATTTATTGTCTTTTTAACACAGCCGGCAGAATACATAACTGGGATATATCCATATAAATTCATCTCCATAAACGAGGTGTCAAGTCTCTTTAACTCATTATGATTACTCTCATAAGAAGCTGTTATACAATGTGCTCCAATTTTCTTATAATAATCAATATCTGCATTATTAAAACTATATACATTACTATCGAATATAATATCTTTATCCTTTATTAAACCACTATTTTTTAAGTAAAAGTAGGATTCAAGATTTCTAAATAGGTATCCATCCACATTCCAAGAATCTAACTTATCAAATATTTCTACATAATATCGCTTAGCTCTATCTCTAAAAATATATGGCAGTGCTAGATATAATAATTTATGAGCATTATGCGCTTCCTCTATCATTTTTTCAATATGTAAAATGTCAAAAGCTGGCATTTCTATATAAATTCCATTTACGCTATCTTCTTTTACTGTACACTCAAACTGCTCATATGTAGTTATTAGACAATTAAGTTTTATTTCATTTTGGGTTTTGTTGTTTGTATCATAGGCTATATCTATGTTTTCTAATTTCCTTCTATCCTTATAAGGTAAAATTCGCTTATTCGTATATTCTAAAAGAGCGTTTCTCCTTATCTCGTTTAAGTGTTTTACTGGTACAAAAAGTCCATCCTCTATATCTACTATAATATTTTCAAATCTAAATGGTGTACCACCTGTTTTGTTGATTTGTTTTATTACGTCCTCCTTTGAAAGTGGCTTGTTTTGTGCAACGTAAGGAATATCTCCACATACCTTCACTTCAATATTATCATCCAAAATCACAAGTTCTATTGGGATGTCCTTTTTTATGGTGCATACAATATTCAATTTAATTTCGGGTTCAATATATTCACCTTTTTCATTAAATAAATATTTCTCAAGTATCTCTTTTATAAGTTTGTTATTTCTAGTTCTTATTACCCGCTGTCCAATAGCATTTGGCAAAGCGTATTTATGATAAAGTTCTACAGTTTCTCCTTTTTTTTCACTATTTTTCAGCGTTAAATCCTTAATATCAGTATTTAGCACTTCTAGAATGTCACCATCATTAAGTTCTATTTCTGGTTTAATAGTGATTGAACCTTTTTTAGCCATATTGACCTTGCAAACGTTTACGCCACTATGATTCGGTCTATCTATAGCCATCATATCAGCTCCATTTTGCTTATCATAAAATCCTGTAGTAAAACCACCTCTATTATAAATATCCTTTAAAATATTTAAGTCTTTTTCCTCAACATGATAATCACTTGGATTTTCCAAATACATATCTACATATTTTCTATATATGGCAGTAACAGCGGCTACGTATTCCGGTTTTTTCATCCTACCTTCTATTTTTAAGGAATACACACCACATTGCAAGATCTTTGGAAGATTTGTAAGTGTACACATATCCTTTGGGCTTAACAAATATTTCTCATTAATATGCTCTTTTTCTATAGAATATGGCAATCTACATGGCTGGGCACACCTGCCCCTATTTCCACTTCTTCCACCTATAACACTGCTAAGTAGACATTGTCCTGAATAACAATAACAAAGTGCTCCATGAACGAAACTTTCTATTTCTAAAGATGTCGCTTTGTAAATGTTGTTAATCTCGCTATAACTTAATTCTCTAGGTGTAACAACTCGCGTAACACCTAATTTTTTTAATTCCATGGCAAACTCTGCACCAGTAATTGTCATCTGTGTACTACAATGTATAGGAAGCTCCGGAAAATACTTTCTTATAAGAGTTATCACTCCAATATCTTGCACTATAACTGCATCCAATCCCGCATTATAATATGGCATTAGATAGTCCATTAATTCATTTGATATTTCATTTTCTTTTAGCAGGGTATTTATAGTTAGGTATATTTTCCTATTATGTAGATGAGCATAATCGATAGATTTTAATAATTCTTCCTTAGAAAAATTATTTGCATTAGCCCTTGCCCCGAATTTATCTCCACCTACATATACTGCATCTGCCCCAGCGTTAAATGCCGCCACCATTGCATCATATCCACCCGCTGGTGATAAAATTTCACACTTTAAATCACTATTACTGTTAAACATTTTTTGCCTCCATATTTGTTTAAACATATAATTGTCTAAACAATGTAACATAACTAAAAGCCGCGGAAAAATCCCCGGCTTTATAAATCTAATTTTCTGTGGTAGCAACTGAAGTGCTTTTTCTGCGTTTGTTCTTCGCATCATTTAGTTCAGTTTCAAGTTTAACCATATCTAACTGGTTGGAATTTAGTGTCTGTCTGATTGAATCATTCTCTTTCTCAAGGGATTCTAACTTAATCTGAGCTGCAATAAGTTCATGCTTTATATCATATAACTGCTTGTCCTTAGATGCTATATCATTTTCCAAAGAGTCGGCCTGCTTTTTAACCTTAAAATAATCATCTGCTATGTTCAGTTCAAGCAGGGTTCTTTGCATATCAACACTTAATCTTTTATATGAATCTACAGCCTTGAATTCATTTATTTTATTGTTAATGTATGAAGCTACTTTCTGTAGATACTCTTCACTCTCATAGCCACTGATAGTATAGATTCTACCATTAATAATTACTTCTGTATCATTCTTTGAGGACATTAATTTTTCTCCTGTCTATATTTTCTAAAAATTCCCAAACGAATTCTATTTTCTAAATACAATAATTATACACGAAAATACCTAAATAAACAATAGTTCATGTAAATTAGTTCTCTACTATTCCCATATGTTTATATGCTAATGATGTGGCAACACGTCCCCTAGGAGTTCTATTTATGAATCCATTTTGAATAAGAAATGGTTCATAAACATCTTCAAGGGTTCCTGCATCTTCACCCAATGCTGCAGCCAATGTATCTAACCCAACAGGCCCGCCTTGGAACTTTTCTATCATAGTCTCTAAAATAGTTCTATCACCATTATCCAATCCGTATTTATCAACATCCAATAAATCTAGAGAATATTCAGCAACTTCCTTTGTTATTCTTCCATCATATTTAACCTGAGCAAAGTCCCTTACTCGCTTCAACAATCTATTGGCCAGTCTAGGTGTTCCTCTGGAACGTCTCGCTAGTTCTTTTGCACCAGTATCATCAATGTAAATATTAAAAACATCAGCCGAACGCTTAATAATCTCCATTAATTCCTCTCTGCTATAAAATTCTAGCTTATTAACAACACCAAATCTATCTCTAAGGGGTGCTGTTAAAAGTCCAGCTCTTGTAGTTGCTCCAACCAGAGTGAATTTTGGTAAATCCAGTCTAATCGATCTCGATCCTTGTCCTTTTCCAATCATAATATCAATTGCATAATCCTCCATAGCAGGATAAAGAACTTCCTCTACCTGTCGATTGAGTCTATGAATCTCGTCAATAAAGAGAACATCTCCTTCTTGCAAAGTATTTAAAATAGCGGCCATCTCTCCTGGTTTCTCAATAGCTGGTCCACTGGTGACTTTAATATTAACACCCATCTCAGATGCAATAATACAAGCAAGGGTGGTTTTTCCAAGTCCTGGTGGTCCATAAAACAGTACATGATCTAGAGGCTCATGACGTGATAATGCCGCCTCAATATATACCTTAAGATTTGATTTGACTTTACTTTGTCCTATGTATTCACTTAGTTTATTAGGTCGCAAATTATTCTCAAATGATAATTCTTCTGATTTTAATTCAGTATTAATAATTCTTCTTTCCATTATATTAAATCAACTTTCTAAGTGCTTCTTTTATAATATCTTCTACAGCCATATCTTCTGTAGATATATTGCACTTTTTAACAGCGTTTATACTTTCTGTCTGACTATATCCCAATGAAATCAGTGCCATCACCGCCTCATTTGTATTATTGTCAGTAATTGTTACATTACTTGAAGTAATATTAACATCTTCAAATTTCATCTTGTCTTTTAATTCTATAATGACTTTCTGTGCAGTTTTTATGCCAATTCCAGGGGTCTTAGAAATAATCTTAGCATCTTCAGATACTACTGCCATACGAAGATCATTTACCGTCATAACCGAAAGTATGGACAACGCACCCTTAGGTCCTATACCACTAACATTTATAAGCATTTTGAATACTTCTAGGTCATCCTTTGAATTGAATCCATAAAGGTTCATAGAATCTGCTTTTACACTTAGATATGTAAAGAGTCTAACGTCTTCTTCACCTACATTCAAGCAATTAGATACTGCTGTGGGAACAAAAATGTTGTAACCAATACCCATACAGTCTAAAATTACTCTATCTGTAAAAACCTCTGCCACATCTCCTCGTACAAAACCTATCATATTTCCTCCTTGTTGGATAATAAAGTGAATATTTTATTACCTTTGATTCTATGTATAATTATATTGGAACAAATGCCAATAACCAATCCTGTTAAAGCTCCTAATATTAAAAGTATCGGCATTAAATATAATATTTCTCTTGCATTTAAAATTATAGCAGCTATCACAACCTGTCCTACATTATGACCTACTCCACCTAATGTGCTTACTAAAAGTGGTGAAGCCTTAAGTAGCCTTTTTGCAACACTCATTAAGGTAACGCTGAGCAATGCCCCTGCTAGGCTAAAAATCACTGAGAAAATAGTTCCAAACAAAGTTCCTATAATCAAAACTCGTAGTGTAGATACAAGATATGCACTCCTTACATCAAATAAATATAACGTAAGTACTACTGCTATATTGGCTATACCTATTTTAAATCCATAAATTCCAAAATCAAAAGGTATAAGCGCTTCTACATAACCTAAAATAACTGCAAATGCAGTAAATACTGATAAAAGACATAGTTTCTTCATATAAATATTCCTTGTCATTTTATGAAACAATACGTACCACCAATTTATGCGGCAAGCATATAATACTTTCACCTATTTCCGAAATAAATCCAGTTTTTTCGCAAATCTTATCCGGACAATTAGCATCGATAATAAAAACTTTTTGGTTTGAAACACAAATGGTGTTAGAATCACCACTACTGTCGCTTACAATAAATTCCTCATCCTTCGACAATCTCATAGTATGAATAACTTTGCCATCAACCACTACTTCTACAATTTCACCAACATCACTTAAATGGCGCACTGCAATAGATACAAATTGGGTTAATAAGGCTAAAACACAAATAGATACTATAAATATTAATTCGTTTTTTTTCTTCATTTGCCCATTATATCCTTTATTTTTACCAAGGTCAATATTAAGGAAAATGTACACTTGAATTTTCTTTACATTTCAATTTAATTACAGTATGATAAATTATCATATTTTTATATCCCAAGGAGACAAATGGTGCATAATAAATTCACAAAATATATCTTATCTGCTGTTTTTATGATTATAATAGCTGTTTTCCTCATACAAGTATCAAGTATTATCTCCAAAGAAAATATAACCTCTGCTGAAAATATATATACTGATACTGGTTTTTATTTTGATACCTTTGTCACGTTTACTATTTATGATGATACGATGACTAAAGAGAATGCTGAGGAAATTTTTTTGAATGCCTTCAATCTATGTGAATATTATGAGCATATTTTCTCTAGAAATTTATCTGACAGTGAACTTAGCAAACTTAATAATACAATTTCACAAAATTCACATACTTTTAATCCTGATTTTAATTACTCTATTTCTGAGGAACTAAAGGATCTTATAAATATAGGACTTGAATATAGTACTCTTACAGACAATTCTTTTGATATAACTCTGGGCAAATTAACAAGACTCTGGGACTTTAAGGCTAAGAAAATCCCTTCTGATAAGGAGATAAGCGAAGCTCTTTTATATGACGAAATAGACCTTGGTGGCATTGCAAAGGGCTACATTGCTGACAAATTAAAGGAATATTTTTCTTCCCAAAATGTTTATAGTGGCATTATTAACCTTGGTGGAAATATTTTACTCATTGGCTCTAAACCTGATGGTAAGCCTTTTAATATTGGAATAAAAAAACCTTTTGATGAGGGTAATAATATTGCTATTGCGTGTCTTAGTGATTTATCAATAGTAACATCGGGAATTTATGAGAGATATTTCATAAGCGATGATATACTTTTTCATCATATAATTGATCCTTCCACTGGTTATCCGGTAAATAATCATATATACTCAGTAACTATTATCTCAAATAGTTCCACCACAGCTGACGCACTTAGTACAAGCTGTCTAGTCCTAGGTATGGACAAAGCTCTCACTCTAATTAATTCCCTAGACAATACATACTGTATCATTATTAAAGATGACTACGATATTATAACCAGTGATGGTATAAATATGGATATTAATGGAAATATTACCATTGAAGCTAATTAAATTCTGCGTATTTTTACTCTTTCTTGTAGGTACTGTGCAAAATCACGAAAATTAGACTAAAATATCGGAAATATTAATTATTTATAAAACTTGTAAAATATGGTATAAATTATATGTTAGATCAATTACATTTTTTAAGGAGGAAAAAAAACAAATGTTTGAAAAAATTTTCAAGCTCAAAGAGAACAACACCACTATAAAAACTGAAATACTCGCTGGTATTACTACTTTTATGACTATGGCGTACATTCTCGCAGTTAACCCAAGTATCCTTTCTGAGGCTGGCATGAACCGGGAAGCAGTACTTATTGCTACTGCTCTAGCATCATTCGTTGGTACAGCTCTTATGGCATTCCTTGCTAACTATCCGTTCGCTCTAGCTCCTGGAATGGGACTTAACGCATACTTTGCATACTCCGTTTGTTTAGGAATGGGCGTAAGCTGGCAAGTTGCTTTACTCGCAGTATTTATAGAAGGTATTATTTTCATTTTACTTTCACTTACTAATGTGCGTGAGGCTATATTTAATGCCATCCCGGCAACACTTAAACTCGCTGTTAGTGGCGGTATTGGTTTATTTATTGCTCTTATTGGATTTTTAGGTGCAAAAATAATTATACCAAGCGCTGCAACTACTCTTACTTACAGAGATTTCTCAGTAAACTTTCACTCAGAAACAATCGGTGCTATCCTTTGTCTTATAGGTGTACTCGTTATGGCTGTTCTTCTTGTAAAGAAAGTTAGAGGTGGAATTTTACTTGGTATCGTTATTACATGGGTATTAGGTATTATTGCTGAATTAGTTGGACTTTATGTTCCAAATACGGAACTTGGTATGTTCTCTGTTATTCCTGAATCTATTATTAGTTTTGACCTTGCTGCTCTTGGCGATACTTTTGGACAAGTATTTACAGTGTTCAAAGACCCAAGCGAAAGTTTTAATGGCATTAGCGCATTTAACTTTATTGTTGTAATATTCTCATTCCTATTTGTAGATTTATTTGATACATTAGGAACACTTATAGGTGTATCTTCTAAGGCTGATATGCTTGATAAAGATGGTAAACTTCCTAGAATTAAGGGCGCACTCCTTGCAGATGCTGTAGCAACTACCGCAGGTGCAGTAATTGGAACATCAACAACTACAACATATGTTGAGAGTGCTTCAGGTGTTACAGAAGGTGGTAGAACTGGTCTTACAGCTCTTACAACTGGATTTTTGTTCCTTGTTGCTATTATCTTCTCACCATTATTCTTAACCATTCCAACATTTGCAACAGCTCCAGCTCTTATTGTAGTTGGTTTCTATATGATGGGCAATATTGTTAAGGTTGATTTTAATGATATGTCAGAAGGTGTTCCAGCATTCCTTACTATTGCTGCTATGCCATTTGCATATAGCATTTCTGAAGGTATTTCAATTGGTGTTATCTCTTATACACTTATTAACCTTATTACTGGAAAAGCTAAAGAAAAGAAAATTAGTATTCTCATGTATGTACTTACAGTACTCTTTATATTAAAATACATTTTCTTATAAAATAGGATTTTAGTTAAATCTATTTTGGTTGATAGATTTATATGATTATTTGATTTAGTATATATATAGGGCATATCCTCCTGGATATGCCCTTTTGATTTTACTCTATTCTTTACTTTGTTTTTCAGTCTTTCTATTTTCCTATTACATAAAAAGCAGGAGAATCATTCTCCTGCTTAGTTTGTTCATTATTTAATATTTTATGACTGCATCTATTGAATGCAAAAGCCGTCCTATTTACTCATAAAATTATCCCAGGAAGATTTTGTAGCATTTACCGGCTTGCCATATAAAAAACCTTGGATAAAATCTGGGGACATACTATCAAGTTTGTTTTTTTCGTCATCTGTTTCAATTCCCTCTAAACAAACTTTGAGATTAATATTATGTGCCATTTTAACTATATTGCTAATGAGTCTAAAATAATAGTCATTATCAATTGCTTTTGATACAAATGAACGATCTAACTTAATTGTATCTACCTTCATATTCTGTAGATATACAAGGTTCGAGTATCCAGTTCCAAAATCGTCTAGTGCAAGGGTAATCCCCTTATTTCTAAAAGCTGTTATAAGCCTATTTACTTGTTTATCATTTTCAATAAATCCACTTTCTGTAAATTCAAAGGTTATATAATTAGGTTCTATATCAATATCTTCAATAAAATCTATTACATCATTTACAATATCACTTTTTCTAATTTGTATAAATGAAAGATTAATATTAATAGTAAAACCAGGTAAGTATTTCTGCCACAATTTACATTGCTTGATGGCTGTATATATAACAAATCTACCCACTGGAATAATTAGTCCACTTTCTTCTAATATAGGAATGAACACAGCTGGTGAAACAAAACCATATTCATTAGAACTCCATCTAAGCAACGCCTCTGCACCTTTAATCTTACAAGTATCGCAATCTACGATTGGTTGATAAAACACTTCAAATCCAGCAAAACCATTAGTTATATCATTCCTTAACTTTTGTAAAATATCTAGAGTTTTAATATGTTCATTAAATCTGATTTCATCATATATATACCAACAGTTCTTTCCATTTCGCTTTGCTTCGTTCAAAGCAAAATCCGCTGATTTAATAAGTTTCTCAAAGTCCATTCCATTCTCTGGAAATGAAACTATACAACCTGAAACTGTATAGAAAATATTGTATCCTGCTGCAACAATCTTACTATCAATTGCACGCCTTATATCTCTATATAATCTTGAAGCCAAGGAGACATTAGAACTAGCATAATTAAATATTGTAAAACAATCACCGTCGTACTTATATGCTTTTTCATCATTGCCTATAGTTTCCTTGATACATTCTGCAAGTTGCCTTATAATATTATCACCTTCAGCTGTTCCGTGTTTTTCGTTTATATCTTTAAGGTTATCAATACCAAGTTTTAAAATAAAGCCAGTGTTATTTTCATTTTGTATATTTTCGATAAAATCCAATTTTGACTGTTCTTCAGTATGCATACCACTTAAATCATCAGCTTTACGCTTATTTCCTATAAGTGAGACCCTGCCAAATAAATATCTATCCTCATATCCATCAGCATCTATTACTTGTCCTCTAAAACTGATCCAGGTTGTATTCCCGTCCTTAGAAATCAATCTTATTTCAATATTGATTTTGTCTAATTTCTCAACTTTTATTTTAACCATTTGACAGTTAAATATTTCCAAATCATCCTTAAAGATGATTTTGTTAAAAACATTTAGAGCATTGTCAAAATTTCCTGAAGGTAAATCAAATAAATCAACTATAACATCGGTTATTTCTAGTACATCTTCATTAAGATCCCAGCAAAAAATATAATCGTCCGTAGATTTGCTAAGAGAATGCATAACTAATTCAAGCTGCCTTATACTAATAGTTGTAAAATCTGTCTCCATTCTCGCACCGCCTATTTTTTTACGTAAATTTACTGCTTTAATTGTACCATTTTTCCAGAAAAATGTCTATAAATACAAGAAATTAGTGAACTTTTTTTAATAAAAACATTAAATTGCTTTTATTTAAATAAAGTTCACTAAAAATTTTGTATCTATAAAGTTTGTTGGATTATTTAATAACCTTCATTGGGCATTTATCTGCACAAACACCACAACTTACGCAAATACTGTAATCTATGTGAGCCAAGTTATCCTCCACGGCAATTGCATATGTTGGACAATCTTTCTCGCACATTTTGCATCCGATGCATCCTGCACTACAAACGGCCCTAACATCTTTTCCCTTATCCTTTGAATTACATGCTACATTGTAATCATTGTCATAAGGTACCATTTCTATTAACTGCTTTGGACATACTCTAGAGCATATCCCACAGCCTATACATTTTTCTCTGTCTACCACCGCAATTCCATCAACAATTTGTATTGCATCACTATCGCATACACTTGCACATGTCCCAAGACCAAGACAACCATATTCACAAGATTTTGGACCTCCTCCTGGCACAGCCAATGCATCCCTACAAGATATATTTCCTGAATACTTATATTTCTCCTTAGTTGAATTGCAGTCTCCATTACATTTGATAAATGCAACTTTCCTAACTACTTCTACAGAGGTTCCCATAATCTTGCCTATGGCTGTTGCGCTTGCAACACCTCCTACTGGGCATCCATCTGCCCCTACCTCACCTTTTGCAATTGCTTCTGCCAATCCATCACATCCGGGATATCCACATCCGCCACAATTATTTCCAGGCAATGCTTCTCTGATTTTTTCTATTTTCTCATCTATTTTCACTGATAAAAATTTACCAGCCAAACCTAGTAAGACTCCAATTAGTAAACCAGTACCGCCCACCAGGAGGCATGCTTTTAATATTCCTGTATAATCCATTTCAACCTCCTATAAAAGCCCCGCAAAGCCGCTAAATGCTATTGCCATAAGTCCTGCAGTTATAAGTACAATTGGTGTTCCCTTAAAAGCCTTTGGAATATTGTTGTATTCCATCTTCTCACGAATCCCAGCAAGAATAACAATTGCTATAGTAAATCCGATTGCTGTAAATAAGCCGTTAACAATACTCGTAAGGAATCCATACTCTTTTTGAACGTTTGTAAGTGCAATTCCAAGTACTGCACAGTTTGTTGTAATTAATGGCAAGTATACTCCAAGTGCCTGATAGAGGGCTGGACTGAATTTTTTAAGTGCCATCTCAACAAATTGAACTAATGCTGCTATTAATAAAATAAATACTATAGTATTTAAATATGTAACATCAAGTGGTGCAAGAATATAGTTATATACTAAAGATGTAAGCGCTGATGATATGGTAATTACGAATATAACAGCCATACCCATACCTGCTGCTGTCTTTGTCTTCTTAGATACTCCTAAAAAAGGACAGAGACCTAAAAATTGGCTTAAAACCACATTGTTTACTAAGGCCGCGGCCAAAGCTATTTTCAATAAACTACTCATCTACACAACCTCCTTTACAACTTGTGCAGCTACCTGAACATTTGTCCATATCATTTGACTTCTTTCCCTTTGAAGCCTTTACTTTATTTTGAATGGCTACAAGGAATGCCAAAACAAAGAATGCTCCTGGTGCCAAACCAATGATTCTAATAGGTTCAATATCAAAACTTGGCGATTTTGATATTTTATCAATAAGATTATTTATCAAAGTCAAAAAATCATAGCCAAATATAGTACCATAGCCAATAATCTCTCTAAATGCGCCGAGTAATCCTAAACCTACGGTGAACCCAAGTCCCATACCAATTCCATCAAATAAAGAAGGAATAACGGGGTTTTTAGATGCATAACTTTCTGCTCTACCTAAAATAATACAGTTTACAACTATAAGCGGAATATATATTCCCAATGAGTCATTTAAAGATGGTATATACGCCTGTAATAAAAACTGAACAACTGTTACAAGGCTGGCAACAATAACGATAAATGCTGGTACTCGAACTTTATCTGGAATAATTTTTCGCAATGAAGAAATAATTATATTGCTCATTGCAAGTACAACCGTATTTGTAAGTCCCATTCCCAATCCATTAATGCAAGAAGTTGTTACAGCCAATGTAGGACACATTCCTAACATCATAACAAATGTAGGATTTTCCTTTATTATACCATTAAATAAGCGTTCTTTAACTGAAGATAAAGTATTCATTATTCTACCTCCCTTTCACTTACAATAACTTTTGCTGTAATAATTGCAGCATTTACACCCTTAGTCATTGCTTTTGATGTAATCGTTGCTCCCGTAAGTGCATCAATGTTTGTACCTTCTGCAGAATCAACTTTATTTGTAATAAACAAACCGGAGTTTGAAACTTTGTACTGATCTAAAAATTCGGGATTCTGTGCATTCATACCAAGACCCGCTGTTTCACTCATAGATAAAATATATACACCTGTCACTTGGTATTTTAAATCTATACCTACAGAAAATGTAATATCTCCTCCAAAGCCTTCCTTATTGGTAACAGATATTACATATCCCAACAATTCATCCTCTGAAATAGCTTCCACAACACTAGATACGAGAACATTTTTATTTGTAATATCCTCTTTGCCAAGTGCATCTGATAAACTCTCTAATAAATCTTCCATATCAACTTCATTGAATTTATCTGCCTTATCAAATACATAGTTATATGCCTTATTCTGTGCCTTAATTTCCTGTTCTCTTCTTGGAGCTTTTGTCATTTCATACACTCCACCTAGTAAAATCCCAGCTATTAGTGTAATAGCACAAAGAATTAAAGCATTTTTAAGTGTTTCATTCATTATAATGCCTCCTTGTGTCTACTTTTCTTTTTCCCACCAAATGGTTTGGGTATTGTTATTTTTTCTATAAGTGGTACTAATAAATTACAGAAAATAATTGCGAAGGAAACGCCCTCTGTATTCGGTCCATATATTCTAAATACACCAGTTAACAAACCTAAACAAACGCCAAATACTATCTTTCCTCTTGGTGTAATTGGTGCTGTTACATAATCTGTGGCCATGAAGAAGGCACCCAGCATTAGGCCACCTCCACAAAGGTGAGCAGCTAAATATTCTAAATCAAATGGTTTATCACCAAATATCAATATGAATACTGCAAATACTGCAATATATGTAAATGGAATTCTAAAATCAATAATCTTTTTAGCCAACAAATATATAGCACCTACAAGCAACGCTATAACAGATGTTTCTCCAATCGTACCAGCTGTTATACCTAAAAACATATGAATTAAGTCTCCCTCACCTGTTTCTCTAAGGAGTTTAAGAGGCGTGGCACCTGTAATAGCATCATATGTAAAGACGGTCATTCTACTTCCAAACGATAAAACTAGGAAACATCTCGCAGCAAGCGCTGGATTCATAAAATTTTGGCCAATACCACCAAATAACTGTTTCACAATAATGATTGCAAAAATACCACCGATCACAGCCATCCAAATTGGTAAATCGGATGGTAAATTAAGTGCTAAAAGTAATCCTGTAACAACAGCACTTAAATCCCTTATTGTATTCTTCTGTCTTGTAACCTTCTCAAATAGATATTCTGATAAAACGCAGGATAATATTGTTGCTAATATCAAATAAGCTGCATGAATACCAAAATTATATATTCCAAATATTGATGCAGGTATTAATGCTATAATAACATCTGCCATAATTGTAGATGTACTCTCCTTATCCCTAACATGAGGATTTGAAGATACATTTAATAATTCGCTCATAAAGGCTCCTTTACTTTCTTCTTTTTGCAAGAATGGATTTCTTCATTGTCTTTATTGATTGTGTAATCTGTCTCTTAGCCGGGCAAATATATGAACAACTACCACATTCCACACATTCCATCCCACTAAGCTCTAAAAATTGCTCTTCATCACAAACATCTGATGCCTTCGCTAATCTAGAAGGTAGAATTCTAGAGGGACATACACTAACACATCTTCCACAATTAATACAATTTGAAGGTTCTATATGGCTAACTTCATCCTTTTTAAATGCAAGAATTGCTGATGTACACTTTGTAACTGGAATATGAGTATCATAAATTGAAATACCCATCATAGGTCCACCTGAAATAATCTTTTCAGGCTCGCAGGTAAATTCACTTGTATCTCTAACTAATTTATCGATATCAACACCAATTGGTACTAAATAATTGCCAGGATATTTTATGGCATCACCTGTAATTGTAACAACCCTATTTACTAATGGTTTTCTTTGAATAACGGCATTATAAATTGAATAGATTGTATCAATATTATGAACTATACAGCCCACATCTTCAGGTAATTTTGATGAATCTAATGTTCTTTTTGTTGTAGCAAAAATCAAAGAACGTTCTCCACCCTGTGGATATTTTGTAAACAATGTTTTTACTTCAATATCATTTTCTTTTGCCACCATTTTCTTAAGCTTTACAATGGCTTCTAGTTTATTATCTTCAACTGCAATAATACCCTTGGCATTTTTAAACAAAGAGAGTGCAATTTTTAATCCTTCAACTATTATGTCTGGATGCTCCATCATACGTCTATAATCCGATGTAAGATATGGCTCACATTCTGCACCATTTACGATGACATAATCAATCTCATCTGGATTTTTTGGTGAAAGTTTAACATGTGTTGGAAATCCAGCACATCCCATTCCCACAACACCAGCTTCTTTAATTAATTCCAACTTCTCTTCACGACTTAAATCTTCATATTTATTTCCAATTATTTCTGGCATAGTTTTATACTCGCCATCACTGTCAATTATTACTGACATAACCTTATTACCATTTGCCAATTTTCTTGGCGCAATAGCCTTTACCACACCAGAAACAGATGAGTGAATATTAGCAGAAATAAAACCACTAGCCTCTCCAATTTTCTGATTGACCAAAACTCGTTCACCTACCTCGACCAATGCAGTCGCAGGTGCACCAATATGCTGGCCTAATGGAATAGCGAATTCACACTTTTCAGGTAAATACTCATCAATTGCTTTGTTTCTTGTGAGTTTTTTACCATCTGCAGGATGAACGCCGCCTTTAAAAGTTAATACGGACATACTTTAGCTCCTTTATCATTTCTAATTGATTTTTGTTGAAATGAACAACTCATTTAATGATAATATAACTTTAAGAATTTAACAATAAAAATATTATCTTTTTCGACAAGCTTTTGATATACTTATAGAGGAGGATTTGCCATGAAATTTATCGAAAAAAATACAAATATACAACTTGATAGTTCAGTATATTTAAAGACTGATTTATCCGAATCTCTTTTCTTTGACATTGAGACTACAGGATTCTCATCAAAGCACACATATTTATATCTCATTGGTTGCATTGCATATAACAATAAAACATCTTCATTTATCTCATACCAATGGCTTATAGAGGACAAATCAGAGGAATCTATTATTATTAATGAATTTTTCCAATTCGCAAAGCAATACACAACAATAGTCCACTTTAATGGTGAGGGCTTTGATATTCCATATATTGAATCAAAATGTGCAAAGTATAGTCTGGATTATAGTTTTTCTACATTTAAATCCATAGACTTATATAAAGAGATTGCTCCTATAAAGAACATTTTCAAATTGGAAAATATAAAACAGAAATCCCTTCAATCCTTTTTAGACATTGACAGAGATGACAAATATAATGGCGGTGAACTTATATCCGTATTTATGGAGTATGCTAAAAACAAGGATCATAAATTAGAAGATTTGCTCCTTTTACATAATTATGAAGATATTTGTGGACTTATTCAAATACTTCCACTCCTTAATTACAAGAGCGTGTTTGATGGACACTTTAAAATGAGTAATATAGTCATTAACAAAATGGATGTAGGTAGTGAGGTTTTTATAGAATGCATATGTGATTATACCATGCCAAAGCGTATTTCATACGGTAACAGCACCTTTTATTTTACTGCTTTTAATAACAAACTAAAATTTAAAGTTTCTATGTATGCCGGTGGCTTAAAATATTTCTACCCCAACTACAAGGATTATTATTATCTTCCAAAGGAAGATTGCTCAATACATAAGAGTGTTGCCTTTTATGTTGATAAGGATTTCCGCACAAAGGCTAAAGCCCAAAACTGTTACAGTAAAAAAACCGGGAGGTTTCTGCCACAACATAGTAAAATAATATCTCCATATTTTAAATTAGATTATAATGATGATATAACATATTTTGAACTTACAGAGGATATATTAGAAAATTGTCAGGTCCTAAAACCCTATTGTATTGACATTTTAGAAGTATTAAAAAAATTCAAATAAGTGACTTTCATTAAATATAAAAAGTGCCACTGGCAATTCTTTTAAAAGACTTACTAGTTGCACTTTTAGCTTCTGGAACGTTTGTCTTATTTGATGAACTACTCATAAAAAACTCCTCCAATACTATTTGTGTTGTTTACTGTTACAACCATAGTATATGGAGGAGGAATAATTTTAATCTGGTAAAATATGTACTTTTTAATTTTGTTTTATAATAATACTATCTGTCTTTATCTAAGAAATTCGATAATGACAATCCAATAGTAAGCATTATAATAGGTAGATACTCTGGTACTATGTCATAATATACCTGCAATGTTCCTGAAAGCTGTTCAAAATAAATAACTAACGAAGTAAATACAACAGAAATCACACCAAATGCTGCCGCTATTTTAGTTACTATAGCTCTATTACTTACAAGAGCTTTTACACCACATAGTATATAGAATACATACAAGAAAAGATACATTGCTAAAATACAAATTCCAAATTCAAAATCATGAGGTTGCTCCTGCTTAAGAATTTTAAAAACACCATCTTGATACGCAGCTACACCATTAAATATGAAGTCCATACCTAGCATAACAAAAATCGAAATACCTTTAAGTGAGGTTGTAACATTTTTATTTGAAGATATTGCTGTCATAAATGCTGAAAATGCCGTTGAGCAAAATAATAAATCACATAAATACTTAAAGAAAATAACATTTTCATAATTATATACAAATTCTGTTACAAACATTCCCAATGCAATGGCACAAAACAGAGCAGTTATTATTTTTAGAAATGGAATCTCTATCTTGCCCTTTGATATGACATAAGTATCTTCTATCTTATAACGTCCATCAGCACTAATTCTTGCTTTGCTATTATTTTTTTTGATTTGATATTTTTCAATTTTTTCATTTGAAGAATTAATTTCATACTTTATACCCATATCTGAATCCATAGTAAACATATTGTTATTTAACTCTATGTCATCATAGCTAGGCTTATAAGGTGTAAATGATGTATAATCAAAAATATCTTTTACAGGTTTCTTGTTTTGAATTTCTTCAGTGTTAGTTGATTCTGATTCTTCTTCGATTTTAGTCTCAGGCTCGCCTTCATCTACTTTTTCATCTTCGATATTAGGTTCGCCCTCAACATCATCTTTTATCCTGCTTACATCTTCTTCTACTAAAAGTTCTTTTTGGTGAACCTCTTTGGTGTTAAACTCCTCTGCAACATTCTCTAATGAATCTGAATTGTTGATTTCCTCTTTAGAATTGTATGTGTTATCTTCCATTACATCATCCTCATCTGAAAACACCATCTCAATTTCTAGCTCTTCATCTTCTACCAGTTCCTCGGATTCTTGTATCTCAATTGCCTTATACTCAGCAATTAATTCAAGCATCTCAAGTTCTGTCATATTACTAAAATCTATTATTTTACTTTCTTTTTTTTTTTTCCGAAAATAGAAGTCTTTGTAGATTGACCTTCTTCAAAGAAACGAAGCTGATCTTCTAAAGTTCTAAATTCACTAGCACCTGCATATTCGACTTCGTCTTCATTAGATGCATTATTTGCCTTAAAGGCAGCTAATTGCTCTTCTAATGTTAATTCCTTTTTTTCTACTGTTTTCTCTGCTGGTATATTTAGAGCTTGCTCTTTGCTGATTCTAGCTAATCTATCCTCTAGGGTCTCAGCCTTTTCTTCTTCAATCTCTGATTCATTTTGTGAAGTACTTTCAAAAGCAGTTTCTGGAATCTTCGTTTCTTCAACCTTTTCAACAACTGGCTCTTCTATAACTATCTCTGGAGATTTTAGTTGCTTATACATCATTAATTGTTCTTCTAATGTTAAAGGTTTATCTGAATTAGTTTGTACTTCTTTTGGTTTGTCACTTATTGCGGCTGTAGCTGCAAACACTGAAAGTTGCTGTTTAGCTGTGGCTTCCTTATCAGCCTTAATAGATTCATCAGATTTTGTCTCTCTCTCTTCCTGAGAAGATGGATTAATCTCCTGTGCATGTGCCCTAGCTGCTTCCTCAGCTGCAATTCTTGCTTCTTCCTCGGCACGTCTTCTTGACTCCTCAGCCTCTGCAAGTGATCTTTCCTCAGCTGCTGCTTGTCGCTTAGCTTCCTCTATTATCTTTTTCCTAGCCTCTTCCTCGGCTGAAAGTTTTATATTTACCTCTGCCTTTGATTCAGCTAATCGCTTAGCTTCTTCCTCGGCAAGAATTCTTGCTTCTTCTAATGCTTTTGCCTTGGCAACTTCAGTAGCTCTTCGCTTTTCTTCCTCAGCTTTTGCTTTTGCTTCTGCTTCTGCTATAAGTCTTGCTTCCTCTTCAGCCTTTGCCCTAGCTTCCTCTTCGGCCTTTAATCTTGCCTCTTCTTCAGCCTTTGCTTTTGCTTCTGCCTCTGCTATAAGTCTTGCTTCCTCTTCAGCCTTTGCTCTGGCTTCTGCCTCTGCTTTTAACCTTGCTTCCTCTTCAGCCTTACGCTTCGCCTCTTCTTCGGCTCTTGCCTCAGCCTCTAATCTCGCTTTCTCTTCAGCAATTCTTCTAGCTTCAAGTTCTGCTGCTAGTCTTGCTTCCTCTTCAGCCTTACGTCTTGCTTCTTCCTCGGCACGTATCCTTGCCTCTTCTTCACGCTTACTCTTAGGTTCTGCAACTATGTACTCGGCCTTGCCAATACTATTTGCAACTGAAAATTCAATTTTGGTATTTTCATACAATGTATTATTATTGCTTTTTGATTCATCCTGTTTCGAGGTAACAGACTTTGAACCTGATGATCTAGGCAATACAATACTGCCTGGTTTCTCATCAGCATAGTCTAACAATGCTCGGTTATATGATGTATTCTCTTTTTGTGGCTTGTTTTTGCCAAAAAGTTTAAATACCTTGCCATCCTTAGCCGTTGGCTCAGGAACTGTGGTCTTTGCTTCTGCTTTTAATTCTTCAGTAAGCCTTGTTCCACAAGTGATGCAAATAAGTGCATCATCCTTAAGTTTTGCTTTACACACTGGACAAAACATATATCCCACTCCTTTTATTCTAGTCTATCTATCATAACACAAAAATGCGCTATCGTCTGAAATTATTATAACACAACATCCAAATAAACAAAAGTAATTTCTATTAATTTAGTATATTCTCACAAATCGTGTGAGCACTGTACATACTACTGCCCTGTTACTGACGAAGTTGATTCGTTTTCAGATGGGGTAGTTGTTTCTTCGTCATGTGAAACAGGCTCTGTTGACGTTTCTTGTGTATCAATTTCTCCACTAGGTGTTGTTGTTTCTGAATCAGCCGGGGTAATTATATCCTGTTCGGTTGTTGTCTCCTTTGGGGTTGCTGTTTCCTTTAGGGTTGTTGTTTCCGATGAGTTTTCATTTCTTTTTGTAGTGGTCTCTGAATCGTTAGCTGATGGAGGTGTAGTAGTGTCCTTCACTACATTAACATGAACCGAAATAGTTTCACACTTATCACCCAAGTGTATTGTGATAGAATTTAAATAAATGTATTTATAAGATGTTATCACAAATCCCATTGCCTTTGTTTCCCCCGGACCAATTTTTTCATTGTCAGGGAATGGTAAAATATACAATCCATCTGTAATGGTTTCATACTGAGCATTCCAATTATCCGAAATTTCAAAGGAATTATCTCCCCTTAAAATCAATGCCCATCCATCTACATCATTATTTGTATGGTTTTCAATTTTTAATGAATATTGTGTATAGTAAACACCATCTGAGTTCCAAACCTTTGTAATGTTAAGAGTCGGATTCAACAAAACAGAGGCGGTAACAATATTACCTAATTCATCTTTATCTACCTCAGTAGTAAACAACTCTTCATCTGCTGGTTTTGGCATCGTCGTCTCACTCTGATTAGCATCTTCATCAAATGTTGTTGTTTCTTTAATCACTAGCTTGTTATCTGCGCCACCACGAACAACAAGTATTGTAAAAATGACTATACCTAGAATAACTACAAGGCTTCCTGACATCAATACGCTCATATTTAACTTAGAGTTTTTTGCCCACTGCCATAAAGCTGTAAATTCTTTTTTTATAATTTTTATAAATTTGCTAAAAGTTTTTTTGATCTTTTCCATTATAAATCCCCTTTACTGTAACGCTTTCACAATCTTTTCAAAATGCATTGAATGTGAAGCTTTCACAAGTATTGTATCGCCTTTAGTCACAAACTGCTTTATATTATATATCAAATCATCTATATTTTCAAATATATTTACATTTTCCATAGAAATGGCTGATTTATCACAACCTTGTTTAATAACTTCTGAAAAACTTCCCGTAGAGAAAATATAATCGCTTTTATTTGATGCATAATTTCCAATTTCCATATGCAATTCCTTCTCTCTTAGTCCAAGTTCATACATATCTCCAATAACTGCTATTTTTCTACCTTTAGCTGTACTTAATAGATCCAATGATGCCTTCATAGATACAGGATTTGCATTATAACAATCATCAATAACCGTGTATTTTCCTCTAATAATATTGACCCTACCACCTACTGATTGAATGCTTTCAATGCCTTTTTTTATATTTTCCATTGTTACATTAAGTAAATATCCAATTAATGAAGCGGCCATAGCATTTCCTACCATATGTTCGCCTGGAATAGGAATTTCCACCTTAATTTCTTTTGAATATAGATGAATATTGCACTTTGTTCCATCAATTCCATTGTTTTCAATATTGGAACAATAGCACTTAAATTTATCACTATGTCCAAAAAAATGCACCTGTTTACCTTTGACATCTGTTATTGTAATTAATTTATCATCATCGCCATTTAAAACCACACTGCAATTACTTGAGGCATTACCAAACATCTCTGTCTTTGCCCTTAGAACACCCTCTCTATCACCTAGGTTTTCCAAGTGGCATGTACCAATATTTGTTATAACACATACATCAGGTTTCGCAATTTCACTAAGTCGCGTCATCTCTCCAAAATCACTTATTCCCATTTCAATAACTGCAATTTCATGATTTTGTCTTATTTTTAAAATTGTAAGAGGTACACCTATTTCATTATTAAAATTACCTTCTGTTTTCAATACATCATACTGTGTACATAGCACCGATGCAATAAATTCCTTTGTACTAGTCTTTCCTACACTACCTGTAATTCCAATTATTTTTATATTCAGTATACTTCTATAATATGCCGCTAATTTTTTTAATGCCAAAAGGGATGAATCAACAATTATGTATGGCCTATCTGTATCAATTTTTTTCTCAACTATTGTACATAGTGCACCTTTTTCGTACACTTGATTGATAAAATCATGTCCATCACATCTTTCGCCTTTAACCGCAAAAAACAGATAGTCATTTTCTACTAAACGACTATCAATGACTGCACCTGATATTTCTCTATTTATATACTGTCCTTGGCATACTAATTCTCCACCCACAGCTTTAGCAATAACTAATAAAGACAATCCTTTCATAAAGGCAACCTACTTTCTATCCGATAATGATATATTAATAAGATTCTCACAAAGAGATGGAAAATCTATTCCTATAGCAGCAGCCTCTTGAGGAAGCAGACTAGTCTTTGTCATCCCCGGCAATGTATTTGCTTCTAAACAATAACAATTTTCTTCAGCATCCGTTAGTACATCTACTCTACAATATGTATCCAGCATTAACGCTTTCGCCGCTAAAACGGCTACATCTTGAATCTTCTTTGTCAATTCCATTGATATATTAGCCGGACAAATCTCATCTGTAGCACCCGCTTCGTACTTATTTTTGAAATCGTATTCACCAACCTTAGGAATAATCTCTATAACTGGATACGCCTCATATTTAACAACACCACAAGAAAATTCTCTTCCCATAATCTTTTCTTCGATTACAAGTTCATTTTCATATTCAAACGCATTTTTTAAAGCGTTCTTAAATTCCGAATCATTATTTGCAAAAAATACACCGATACTGGAACCTCCACAACTTGGTTTCACAACCACAGGATAATTCAAGTTCAAGTCCTTCGCTGATAGGCATTCCTCACCAGCATAAAGAGATGTACCATTTGCCATTGGTACATTATTTGCCAAAAAAATCTTTCTAGATACTGCTTTATTCATTGCCATAGCACTGCTAAGATAATCTGCACCGGTGTATTTTATACCCAACAAATCAAATGTAGCTTGAACTTTTCCATTTTCACCATTTTCACCGTGAAGTGCCATAAATACAATATCTGCACTCATACAAATTTCTAAAACATTATTTCCAAAAAAACACTTTCTGATTTTCTTCTGTTCTTCAATATCCTTTGATTTTTCTTTAATATATACTAATTCATCTTCTATGGATTCTTTTAATTCAAAAAATTGTTCTGGCTTAATATCATCTCTGCCAATGAAAACATCCAATAGTAATGTATTATGTCCTTTTAATCTTAATGCACTGCATACATTTTCACCTGTCCATAGGGAAACTTCTCTTTCAGTACTTGTTCCACCGCATAATACAACAATATTCATATCTTCTCCTAACTATAAACGATTTATTTTAAGTATGCGCTTTTGGCATACAATAGGTTTATTTTACTAAAATAGCATTAAAAATGCAATTATATAATTAAAGATTAACAGTTTTACTGGCTATACTTATATATCTATTTATTTTATTCTGTAAAATGTTATATTTATCCTCTGGAAGGCTAATTTTTTCGTCTTCTAATTGTCTTGCAAATTCATATGCTAATTTTAACATATCGCTATCTCCATAAATATCTCCGATTTTAAACACTAAATCGCCACTTTGTCTTATTCCAAACATTTCTCCCGGGCCTCTTAACTTCAGGTCACAGGATGCAATATAAAAACCATCATTTGATTTATTTAATATATCCAATCTTTCTAACTTATCTTTGCTTTTAGAACCACTCACAAAAATACAATAAGACTGATACTTTCCTCTGCCTACTCGACCTCTTAATTGATGAAGTGCTGCCAGACCAAATCTCTCTGCATTTTCAATCATCATTACAGTAGCATTAGGAACATTTACACCTACCTCAATAACCGTAGTAGATACAAGCACATCAATCTCACCTTTGCCAAATTGATCCATTATAGAATTTTTAATCTGACCCTTCATTTTTCCATGTAGGTATTCTACATTTATATTTGGATCCAAGTTTTCTTTAAGATTCTTAGCATAAGATATTACATCACAAGCTTCAATACTTTCACTGGCCTCTACCATTGGACAGATAACATAAACCTGTCTGCCTTCTTTAACCTGCTTAGAAATGAAGTCGTATGCCTTCGGTCTGTAATCCATCGTAACAACACAGTTTTTTATTGGTAATCTATTAGATGGTAGCTCATCTATTACAGAAATATCAAGATCTCCGTATAATATTATAGCGAGGGTTCTTGGAATTGGTGTTGCCGACATCACTATTATATGCGGATTATAACCTTTATCTTGTAAAGTTCTTCGTTGATTAACTCCAAATCTATGTTGTTCGTCAGTAATTACTAACGCCAAATTTTTATATTTAACCTTTTCTTGAATTAAAGCATGAGTTCCAATAACAATATTCACACTACCATCTTCTATCATTGCATACATTTCTCTTTTATCAGCAGCAGTCATTGAACCTGTAAGTAAACCCACTGATAGATTGATATTGTGCTTTCTAATCAATTCAGATATATTCTCATAATGCTGGACAGCCAAAACCTCTGTGGGTGCCATCAATGCACCTTGAAATCCAGCAAAACCCGTATTTAAAAGAGCAATAATGGCAATAATGGTCTTTCCACTTCCAACATCCCCTTGTATAAGACGATTCATTTGTGTAGGCGATTCCATATCCTCATTTATTTCTCTGAGAACTTTCATCTGTGCACTTGTAAGATTAAAATCCAAAGAGTCTATGAATTCTTCAGTTTCAGGAGAAGTATGTATTATATATGAGTTGCTAATATCACCAGTTTTTTCTTTCATATATCTAAGCGCTAAGGTGAAAATAAGAAATTCATCAAAACATAATCTCTTTCTTGCCTTAATGACACTATCCATATCCTCAGGAAAATGAACTTGCTCCATTGCTCTCCCATAGGAGATGAGATTAAACTTATCCATCAATGATTCTGTTAGGTAATCATAAGCAGAAAAATCAATACCTTCAGAAAATACCTGTTTAATAGCCTTTATCACCATATTATTGGTAAGTCCATGGGTAAGTGGATATATTGGTTGCATTGTCGATAATTTTTCACTATATTTTTCAACAGTATATACATCTGGATGTTCCAGTTTTATAATTTTTCCTACTTTATCTCTTCTGAATCTTCCTCTAAAAATATATACCTCATCAAGTAATAGTGTTTTAGCTAAAAATGGCATATTATACCAAACACATTGGATTTTATCACCATTTACATCTGTAACTAATGCAGATACAATCTTATACTTAGCTGAGGCTCTTAAAACAGGCTTGCTATGTAATTTTACTTCTACAGCAGCAACTGCCTCATTATCAATCTGTGATATAGTAATTGCATCCCTAAAAACATCATAGTCCCTAGGATATAAAGTTAATAAATCAGACACCTGGAACACGCCTAATTTATTAAAAAGTTTTTCTGTTTTTTCTCCGATTCCTTTTATTTCATTAACATTCATTTGATTCACTCTCTAAAATAATTGAATTTTTATTAAAGAAAGAGATAAACGAATCCTCGTTTATCTCTTCATATTCACTTTATAAATATTATTCTACAGATACAACATAGTAATATATTGGCTGACCACCAAAGTTTACTTCTACATCCACATCTGGGAAAATTGATGAAACTTCTTCTGCAATTTCCTTTGCATCATCTTCTGTAACATCACTACCATAGTATATGCTAACAATTTCAGAATCTTCATCTATCAATTCCTTAAGCATCTCTACTGTTGTCTCCTTAATATCTTGAGTAACGGTTAATATGCCATGGTCGCCTATACCCATAATATCATTTTCTTTTATAACTTTACCATCAAGTTCAGTATCGCGAACAGCATATGTTACTTGACCTGTCTTAACTTTTGACATCTCTTCAATCATTCTTGCAGAATTTGAATCTGCTGAGTCATCTGCAACATAATTAATTAATGCTGTGATTCCTTGTGGAATAGTTTTAGATGGTATAACTATAATGTTTTTATCCTTAACAAGGCTCTGTGCTTGATTAGCTGCCAATATGATGTTTTTATTATTTGGTAATATATATATATTATCTGCATTAACTTTTTCAATGGCATTTAACATATCTTCAGTGCTTGGATTCATTGTTTGGCCACCTTCTATAAGGTAGTCAACACCCAAGCCCTTAAATATTTCATTAACGCCCGAGCCAATAGAAACTGAAATAAAACCTACCTCTTTATGTGGCATTGGTTCTTCCTTTGCGGCAGCCGCAAGTTTCTGGGCATCTTTAATTAGCTTTTCTTGATGCTCTTCACGCATATTATCTATTTTCATATTTGTAAGAGAACCATACGTTAATGCTTTCTGGATTGCAAGACCAGGATCATTTGTATGAACATGTACTTTTACAATGTCATCATCAGAAACAACAACAATAGAATCACCGATTGATTCAAGATAAGCTTTAAACGCTTTTTCATCTTCTATTGTATATTTTTTCTCAACCATTACAATAAATTCTGTACAATATCCAAATTTTATATCAATATCATCTACATTGCCAGTCTCAACTGTAATGTTTGATGAACCAGTGCTTTCAAAGGATAAATCTAATTCTTTACCTAAAAATGCATCATATGCACCTTTAAGTACAACCATAAGGCCCTGACCACCTGAGTCAACAACTCCTGCTTGTTTTAATACAGGAAGCATCTCTGGAGTTTGGCTTAAAACATAATCACCATGCTCAAGAACTGCTGCAAAAATCACATCTAAATCATTGGTTTTTGATGCCATCTCAATAGCTTTATCTGCTAAACCCTTAGCAACAGTAAGGATGGTACCTTCTTTAGGTTTCATAACTGCTTTATATGCTGTTTCTACTGCTCTTTCAAATGATTTTGCAATAACTTTTGCATCTATCACATCTACCTCTTTTACTTCTTTAGTAAATCCTCTAAATAATTGTGAAAGAATAACACCTGAATTACCTCTAGCACCTCTAAGAGACCCTGAAGAAACAGCCTTACAAATCAGTTCAAATGAATCCTTAGAAACATTGTTCACTTCCTTGGCTGCTGACATAATGGTAAGTGTCATATTTGTTCCAGTATCACCATCTGGGACTGGAAAAACATTCAACTCATTTATCCATTCTTTCTTTGCTTCAAGATTCTTAGCGCCTGCTAAAAACATCTTTTTTAAACATGCACCATCTATGCTTGTCTTTACCACAACAATATCCTCCTTAAACTTAAGAATCATTAGTCAATAATTCTTACGCCTTCTACATAAATATTAATCTTTTGTACCTTAAGTCCAGTAAATTCTTCTACTTTATACCTAACATTAGATACAAGATTGTCTGCTACTGAGGAAATATTCACTCCATAAGAAACAATTACGTGAAAATCAATAGTAATATCGTTGCCTTCATCAATTTGAACATCTATACCTTTTGTTATACTATCTTTTTTAAGTAACTTTACAAGACCATCAGTCATACTAACAGCCGCCATGCCAACAATACCAAAGCACTCTACAGCGGTCGTTCCTGCATATTTTGCTATTACGTCTTCGTCAATTAACACTTCACCTAATTCGGTGGACATTTTACCTTTCATCGGGAAAACCTCCTATCGTTTCTAATATTGAGTCTTGTCATATACGAAAGGTATTATATCACACTATACCAAATTTGGAAACTGAAAAATAATTTATTTTATAAAAGTACTTGCAAAATTCACCATGTTCTGATAGAATATCTCTTGTTGTGGTCATAGATTGTGACCAACTATATTTAAGGAGGTGCAATTATGGCTAAATGTGCAATTTGTAGTAAGGCTACTCACTTTGGTAATGCTGTGAGCCATTCTCATAGAAGATCAAACAAGATATGGAAATCCAACGTAAAATCAGTTAAAGTTAAGGTGAACGGTGGTTCAAAGAAGATGAACGTATGTACTTCTTGCCTTAAATCTGGATTAGTTGAAAGAGCTTAAGTTAGAAATCAAAATTTTAAAAAGACTGCATATGCAGTCTTTTTTTATATTACTTTTTTTGCCACATCTACTGATTCTTTCGCATCTGTCGCATAATAATCAGCACCAATTTCTCTAGCGTATTCTGGAGTAAGAACTGCTCCTCCTACGACTACTTTACAATCTACATTATTTTCTCTCAGCAACTTTATTGTTTCTTTCATTGACACAAGTGTAGTAGTCATCAATGCTGATAATCCCACAAGTTTTACCTTGTGCTCTATTGCAGCATCAACTACAGTCTGATAATCTACATCCTTACCTAAATCAATGACTGTATATCCATAATTTTCCAATAAAACTTTTACGATATTTTTGCCAATATCATGAATATCACCCTTTACTGTTGCTAATATAATCTTCCCTTTACTTATAGGAGATTTGTTTTCACTACGTAGTTTATCTTTTATAACTTCAAAACAACTTTGAGCAACACTTGCTGATAAAATCAATTGAGGTAAAAAGAGTGTACCTTTTTCAAATTGATCCCCAATACTATCTAGAGCAGGTATAAGAATTTTATTTACAAGAGTCATTGGTTCGTATCCGTCAACTTCAAGAAGTTCTCTAGTAAGTACAGCTCCTTCTGATTTCATTCCCGTAAAAACAGCATGTTTTAAGTTGTTTTCTATAGTTTCAATATCACTTTTATCCGTATTGCTATTTTCTTTTAAAATTATGTCATTTTTATTTAAAGGAGGCACATCAGTTAATGTTCTATTTGCATCGCATACATCCATTTTCAATATTACATTCGAGTAATTTTCAATAAAATCCACTGAATTACTGTCAATTCCCGCCAAGAGCTTATATGCTCTAAAGGCCGCCATCATAGCTGCAATGTTAGGATTGATTATTGGCAATGTAAGTCCTGCATACAATGCCATAGTTAAAAATGATTGATTCACTAACTCTCTATTTGGCAATCCAAAGGAAATATTGGATACACCTAGAACAGTCTTTAGACCTAATTCATCTCTGACTCTTGTAAGACATTTAAGTGTTTCAACCACTCCTTCTTGCTCAGCACTAGCTGTAAGAGTAAGACAGTCAATAAAGACTTTTTCCTTTGGTATCCCAAGTTGCATTGCTTTATTTAATATTTTTTTGGCGATTTGAAAGCGTTCATCACAGCTCTTTGGTATGCCGTTTTCATCTAAACACAAACCAACAACGCAGGCTCCATATTTTTTGACTAAAGGAAGTACTGCATTCATTGACTTTTCCTCACCATTACATGAATTTACAATTGGAATACCATTGTAAACCCTAAGCGCCGCTTCCAAAACTTCTGGGATTGTGGAATCTATCTGTAGTGGTGCATCAACCACACCCTGAAGTGCTGTAATAGTGTTAATCATCATATTTCTTTCATCTATGCCAGGAAGCCCAACATTTACATCCAAAATCTCAGCTCCTGCCTCTACTTGAGTAATTGCCTGATTTAGAATATAATCAATATCATTATTCAAAAGGGCTTCTTTAAATTTTTTCTTTCCTGTTGGATTGATTCTTTCACCAATAACTCTAGGTTCATTAATCATTACAGTGTTAGTAGCTGAACATATCGCACAAACATTATCATATACTGGCGATGTAAATTCTGCTTTCTTCAACATCTCATTTAATGAGGAAATATATTTCTCATTTGTTCCACAACATCCACCATAAAATTTAACCCCAAGAGTTGTCATAGGCTCCATAAGTTTTGAAAATTCCTCTGGTAAAACATCATATTCACCTGTAAGCGGGTCTGGTAATCCAGCATTTGGTTTAACTATCAAAGGTAGGTTCGTCCACTTACGCATTTCCTCCACTATTGGTAATAATTCTTCAGGGCCTAATGAACAGTTGACACCTATTGCATCTGCCCCAAGTCCAGTTAATGTAAGGGCCATTGAAGAAATGTTACATCCTGTGAATGTTCTCATGTTTTTCTCAAAAGTCATCGTAACAAGTACTGGTAGCGAAGAATTTTCCTTAACAGCTAATAGTGCAGCTTTAACTTCGAGAAGATCTGTTTGTGTTTCTAACACTATTAAATCCGCTCCTGCTTTAACACCTGCCAACACTTCTTCCTTGTAGTATTCATATGCGTCATTAAATGATAAACTTCCAGTTGGTTCTAACAGTTGACCAATTGGACCTAGGTCCAGAGCTACTAGAGCATCTCCACCTTTTGTTGCTTCTTTAGCTATGCTTACAGCTTTAGTGATAACCTCTTCAACTGTTCTGTCACAATGAGCTAATTTATATCTATTGGCCCCAAATGTATTTGTATAAATAATATTTGAACCAGCATTTAGATATTCTTTATATATTTCTTCTATTATTTCAGGTGCTTCAAAATTCATAAGTTCTGGTATTCCACCAAGTTTAAGGCCTCTGGCTTGAAGCATCGTACCCATCGCACCATCTAAAATTATATAATCTTTCTTTAATAGTTCTTTAAAATCCACAACGGTCACCTCTTTTTCTAAATTCGCATCTGTTACTCAATTTACATGTACTACAGCCTCTTCTCATAGACTTAATCTCCTTATCACTTATTCCAATAATACACAATACTGATTTACGAGGTGTTAAAATATAACTTTCATTTGAACATAATCCAATGAGCTTAGAAGCATTTAATACATCAAGAATTTCGTGTTCTAAGAAAATAGGTAAATCCCCATATCCAATACCAAATCTATAAGTAAAGTACTTACCTTCTATTTCTTTTTTCATTTGTACTTCCGCTTTGTCGCATACTTGCTCAATTGCTACGCCTGCCATTGCATCAAGTATGACCGCCTTTGCCATATCATTAATCTGAGTTCTAGCGATTAACCTATCCATCTCACCAGACAGAGTAGCTGCTAAAATAAAAACTTTTGAACATCCTTCTAAGTGATTTCTTATAGAATTCCCTGTAAGTAATAGACTTGTACCTAAAACCTCTACACCGTTTGCCTTAAACTCAATAGGAAACTGCCTATATAAATATCTTGGAATTGCTGTGTTTATAATATCCATTTCACAATCATCCATAATATTTTTTACTCTTTCATCCGGACTATTGCCTTTATATCCTAGATATCTTGCACATTCTTCTTTATTTAGGTTTGACAATTTAATGTTGTTCATATAGTCTCCTGATATTTTTAAGATGCATTAGAATAAATTCTTAACGGATTCATAAATTTTTCTTGCCACATATGGATTATTCATTGTATATAAGTGAATTCCATCAACACCATTTGAAACTAAATCTATGATTTGGTCTACCGCGTAGGCAATACCTGCATCACGAAGTGCTTCTGGTGAATCTCCATATTTTTGCAATACTTTAACAAATTTAGGTGTTAATGAAGCTCCACACATAGTAACCATTCTTTCGATATTGCTTTTATTTATTACTGGCATTATACCTGCTTCAATTGGAACATTTATACCAGCAATTCTTGCCTTATCTCTAAAATCATAAAATTTCGAGTTATCAAAAAATAACTGTGATATAAGATGGGTTGCTCCTGCATCCACTTTCTTTTTAAGATTTAAAATATCCTCAACCATACTATTTGCATCGGCGTGAACCTCTGGATAACAAGCACCCGATACGTGAAAATCTCCGTGGTTTTTAATATACTCTACTAATTCACTGGCATATCTAAAATCGGTCTTTCTTGGAATATCCTTTGCAATATCACCCCTGAGTGCCAATATATTTTCTATTCCATGTTCTTTCAAACTATTTAATTCAGCATCCACTTCATCAACTGAACTGTTAACACACGTCAGATGAGCCACTGGTGTAATGTTATATTTGTCTTTGATAATTGTAGCAATTTCGCAGGTTTTACTGTTTCCAGCCTCCCTACCTCCTGCACCATATGTAACGCTAATAAAATCTGGCTTTAAATCCTTTAATTCCTCTAATGTATTATATATAGTTTCAATTCCTGAATCCTTCTTTGGTGGAAAAACTTCAAAGGAAAATACCTGCTTGTCCTTCTCTTTAAAAAGTTCTGATATCTTCATCTTTCTCTCCTTTTTTTAGCATGATGAAAACAAATTATATCCAATAATTATCATTATCATTATTATTATTATTATGCATATGGAAATGAAACTGGTATCAAGATATAATCCAATTGCTATACCAATTCCTAACCAAAATAAAATAAATCCGCACATTTTCTTCATAACAAACCTCTATTGACGTTATTATAACAGCACACTATGTGTTGTTAACTAAAATCAATCCTTTAGTTTATTATATGAAAGTAGGCGGAAATATCTTATATTATTTACATCTTATCTACAGAATCCTTCGCAGCAGCGATTATTACTGTATCACTAACCTCTTCTTTTTTCTTGTCTGACTTTGTAAATTTATTAATAATGTCAGGAACCATGTCTATAATTCTTGATAAACTATCCTGATTCTTTATATTAACAATCTTACTTGAGCCGTTGTTGATAACAAGCACAGCACTAGGCGACATCTTACCGCCTAAACCACCTGCCATATTTCCCGCACCCATACCAAAAGAAACATCTACCAATGGTAAAATAATAGTATCCCCAATATGAACTGCATCTCCTACAACTGTCTTTGTAGACATTAATTCTGATGCCCCATTAAATAATGCTGATGCCGTTGATTCAAAGTTATTCTCTGCCATAAAAATCACGTATGATGTAGGTTCTACATCATAGAACTCCTTTCTGTTTCACAAAATTAATAAATTGTCTTAATCTTTTTTGTTTATATATTTTTAAGGCTATAAGTAAAAGTGTAACTAATCTAATTCTTCCTTTTAGCTTATACCAGCCTTCAAATACTTCTTTCTCAAATTCTGAAATTAATTCAACCCTTCCTTTATGCAAGGGATATAAAATTGAAGCAAATCCCAATACCATTCCAGTAGTTGAGGGATCCTCGAATCCAAAACGAATTTTTGCTTCTATCTTTGTAGGAAGTATATGCTTTATTGCCTTTATTACTAAAATTTTCAACTTCTTGATAGCCTTCTTTGATTCGTCTGCTGTCAAAAAGTCTATATATTCCTGTTTTCTTTTTCTAATCTGCTTTAGTTTATCACAAAATTTACGAATTTTGAATTTTATTTTCGTAAATTTACCGATTATTATTTTCTTTACTTTTGTTAGTATAGAAATTTTTTCTTCATGTTCATTAATAGTTTCATCAACAGATTGAATAAATACTTCCTTATCTTCTATTGAATCCCTTGATTTTTCTCGGCTTTCATGGATTTTTGTCTCTTTATCCACAATATCTATAGGTCTTTTTTTACTAGTGGATTTATTATCAACTTGCTTCTTGCTAGTCATTTTATCACTAGTCACCTTATTACTAGCTTCTTCTTCACTGGTATTATTCACCTGTGAATCGCTAGTTATTATAGTTTTAAACAAAATATTAACTTTATACCGAAGTTGTCCATTTATCAGACTTCCTCTAAACTTCAAAATTCCAAACCAACCAACTTGAAATTTTAGATTCACATTATCTTTACTAATTTCGCCATTACTCTTATATCTAATTGGAACAAATAAGATTGACAATATTATTAGTAAAACCAGAGCAAATAGTATAAGTAAAATAATGCCGATAATCTTTAATATCATTAAAATAATATGTAACACTATTCTACCTCTCTGCTATAAATGTTTTTATATCAAAATCATTCCTTGTGAAGTAACAATCACTTATTATAGAATTCGTTAGTTCAATTGCTTCATCCTTGCCGAATGCAAGTCCCACCGCCGTTATATCCATCTGATTATAAAAAGAGCTTAATAAAATGTATTGTGGATAAATCTCCAATAAACCATTGTCTTCACTGGGAAGTGTAATAATATAAAGACCCAAAACAAATTTTTGTGCTTTGATTTTTCGCAATACCCTATTCTTTTTCTTTTTAATTTCATCTGTAAGGTAAAGATTATCTATAAACTTCATAAAAGTTTATTCCTCCATTAAAGAATGAAAAATTTCTGTACAAGCAGTAATCTCTGCATCATCACCGCATGAAGAAATACTATCTTCAATGTAGGTCTTTATTTCATCAATATTATTAAAGAAAATTGGTAAAGAGGCTAAAACATGCGACATTATCGCCCTGTTTACTAACTTATTGTTTTCTTTAAACATTTTCTCCATGTCTGCTTTTAATTCATCAAATTTTTCATCTACATATGCTTTGTCCGCCATAGATTCATCTCTAATATTATTAAATTCAATAAATGTACTACCTGATTCTAATAGGCTAATTATCTTAAGTGAATTAAATTGCTCTTCTAACATAAGAGTCTTTACTTCTAAACTGTAATTTTCCAAAATCATTTCCAAAACATGTTCATTAGTAGAGAATTGTCTATAATATTTTTCCTGCAATCCTTCAAGCGCTATAAAATATTCCTCTAATTCTATTTCTTCCTCTAGCGCATCTTTGCTTTGAATCTTTTCATAGATTGTGGCGATTATCTTTTCTGTAGAATTATGTTCTAGTGGCTGTTCCTCTACATAATGACTAGATAAAATTATAACATACACGTCATTTATTAGTTCTGCAATCATAAGGTAGTCATTAACATTTGCCTGAATAAATCCTACCACAAATTCCAACTTGTTATGCAATTCGTCATATTTTTCTTCTGTCAAATCTGAATAATTTGCGTTCTTGAAATCATTAAATATATTCTCTATATCCTTTGAAAGAATAAATGCATTTTTATCAATATCAATAGTTGACACTGTTCTTAACATATACAAGAAGTCATCTAGACCTTTTTTTGGACTATCCTTATAAACTTCCAATCCTGAATGCAACAACTCGAAAAATTTTGACTTTGTCATTCTAAGTGGCAATTCCCTTATAATTTCGCAAATCCTTGTATTCATGACTACATTATCTTTGTCAGATAGAATATAAGATATCAAAGACTGTGGAAGTGCATTTTTATCCTCATTCATAATATGACTTGAATCTTTAAATCTATATTCCATTCTATTTAAGATATATTCATATAAGTTAAATATATCTGCATCTGAAGTTAGCCCTTTCATAATATCAATAACTTGATTACGAAGGCTTTCTGTTTCAGCTAAAATATCTTTATAATCATCACCTGTTACTGTATTAAGAACGCCCCTGTGTATAATGTCGCTAATCTTAGTAACAATATCACTAAGTGTATCCTTTGTATTTAATTTATTTGATACCATCTCATAGCAGGTATAGTAATTCATTGCTAATCTAACTTTAGAATACGCGTTATATATATTCATCATCTCTAAACCATACTTTGTAAGGTTTAGATCTAAATTTTTGCCTTTAAGTATTTCATTTGCTACTTGTGTCATTACGACCTCCGCTTGAATCAAATTAGTTTAATAAAATATTCCGTGTACATTATAGCATATTTAACTATTTTAGACAAATTAAAACGCCTAGATTTTAATCTAGACGTTTATATTTATTCAATATTTAATTTGAGCGATATTTCCTCTTAGATAGCAACTATATTGGCACTTAAATTATCTTCACCCAACGATTTACTTATCAAATATATGGCAAAAATCTAATGTAGCCAAATAATCTTCTATCGTCTGTGCTCTTCTAATCATCTGAACGCTTCCATCTTCCTTAAGAAGAAGTTCTGCGCTATGAAGCTTTCCGTTATAATTATACCCCATAGCAGATCCATGTGCACCTGTATCGTGAATTGCTAAATAGTCTCCAATTTCAATCTTTGGAAGCATACGATCAATAGCAAATTTATCATTATTTTCACAGAGGGAACCTGTAATATCATACTTATAATCACATGACGCGTTCTCTTTTCCTAAAACAGTTATATGATGATAAGCTCCATACATAGCTGGGCGCATAAGATTACAAGCACATGCATCGCAACCAATATATTCCTTGTATATATGTTTTTCGTGAATTGCCCTTGTGATTAATTCACCGAAAGGTCCCATCATAAAACGACCTAACTCTGTAAATAAAGCTACTTCTCCAAGACCAGCTGGTACAAGAATTTCTTCATATACCTTCCTTACACCTTCACCAATAATAGCAACGTCATTTGGCTGTTGATCTGGCTTATAAGGGATGCCAATTCCACCTGAAAGATTTATAAATGATAACTCCACTCCTGCTTTCTCTTTAATCTCTAATGCTACCTCGAATAAAGTCTTAGCAAGTGTTGGATAATATTCATTTGTAACTGTATTGCTTGCCAGAAATGCATGAAGACCAAATGTCTTTACGCCTTTTTCTTTTAAAATCTTATATCCTTCGATTAACTGTTCCTTAGTAAATCCGTATTTTGCATCACCAGGGTTGTCCATTATAGTTGTACTAATTCTAAACATTCCACCCGGATTAAATCTTAAGCATATTCTATCAGGCAATCCTGCAGTTTTCTCTAGATAATCAATATGTGTAAAATCATCAAGATTAATAATTGCGCCTAGCTCCTTTGCATAAACAAATTCTTCGGCTGGGGTCGCATTAGATGAAAACATAATTCCATCTTTCATATCTTTAGCTGAAAATCCCATCTTCTCTGCCATATATAATTCAGCCATTGACGAACAATCCACACCACAGTCATATTCCTTTAAAATCGAAATAAGAAATGGATTTGGATTTGCCTTTATAGCAAAATACTCCCTAAAACCTTTATTCCATGAAAAGGCATCTTTAACCTTTTTTGCATTTTCTCTAATACCCTTTTCATCATAAATATGAAAAGGTGTTGGGTAAGTTTTTGTTATCTCTTTAATTTGGTCTAGTGTTACAAATGGTTTTTTTTCCATCGTAATCGCTCCTTTCGTTCAAGTAATACTTCTATAGTCTAAGAATATACACCTATTTTCAAAAAATGTAAACAGATTTTAGGTTTTGCACAAATAAAAAACAATTGCAATATTTACATCAGTGGAGAAAATAACCATAAAATTTTGCCTATTTTTTGTTTCACAACACTATATTTTTTACAATTATCTAATGTGATTTCTTCACACATAGCCAATGTACAAGCAAAGTCTTTTTCAACCTCACTTACTTCATTCATATCTTGGAAATAACAAGCACATTCCATATTGAGATACATACTCCTATAATCCATGTTTATAGTACCTACTACAGCTTTTTTATTATCGCTTACAAAAACTTTTGCGTGTACAAATCCCGGAGTATACTCATAAATTTTAATTCCCCTCTGAATTAATCTTGGATATAGGTTCCTAGCAAGTGTATAAGCAGAAGGATTATCTGTAACATGAGGTAAAATAAGTCTAACATCAACCCCTCGTTTTGCTGCATATTCCATACACAATATCATTTCATTATCCAAAATAAGATATGGTGTCATTATGTGGACATAGTCTCTAGCATTGTTTAATATATCCATATATACTAGCTCACCAACATTTTCATGATCAAATGGGCTGTCTCCATATGGTATGACATATCCTGTAGAGGATACCTTGTACTCTCGTAAATATGGTGAAAAATCTTCTACTGTTTCCTCTGAGATATTCCAGTTTTGTAAAAACATAACTGTGAAATTTCTTACAGCCTCTCCCTTCAGCATAACCGCAGTATCTTTCCAATGTCCAAATTTTTTAACAGCATTTATATATTCATCAGCTAAATTGATGCCTCCTGTATATGCTGTTTTGCCATCAATGACAAGGATTTTTCTATGATCTCTGTTATTTTGATGAGAAGAAATTGCAGGACGTATAGGCGAAAACACCTTACATTTAATACCAAATTCTCTTATAAATCTTGGATAATTTTGAGGTAGTAAATTGAGGGTACACATACCATCGTACATAAATCTTACTTCCACACCCTCCTTGACCTTTCTACATAATATTTCAAGGATTGCATCCCACATTATACCCTCATCCACAATGTAGTACTCAAGAAATATAAATTCCTTTGCATTCTCTAACTCTTCAAGCATTGATTCAAATTTATTTTCACCTGATGAAAAATATTTAACTGATGTATTCTTATATGCAGGATAGCCACCATAATTATCTATATAATTTGCTAAACCATATAATTCATCATCACTTTTTAAATCTTCCATTAACTTTTTGTTTGTTGGTATATATTTTCTTGAATCTGCAAGTATTATATTCAGCTTTTTCTTTATCTTATAAGTTGAAGGGTGTATTTTAATAAGAACATAAAATGACCCCCCAAGTACTGGTACAAGTAAAACCATAAAAAGCCAAGCAATTATATATGATGGATTTATATCTCGTCCAGTAATATGTATTGCTAATATAATCGATAAAATAGTACTCACTGAATAAAAATATACAAAATATTCTGACAACCAATATATAAATATTAATAGTATGGCAATTTGAATGGATACAGCAAAGGCAAGAAAAAATGTTCTTCCAAAGACCATTCTAAACAATTTACTTTTTCCTTTTTCCTTCATTCTTTTAGTTATTTTTTCTTCCATAAATGTCCTCTTTCTAAACTCACTTAAAAGGAGAGAACCTCCATATGAGATTCTCTCCAAAGATAAGAAATCTAAACAACCTTAAATAGTGAACGGGTATCTTGTAGAATTTCCATCATTTCACCTATACTAACACGTAACTTACCACCATTCCACAAAATAGAATATCCATCTGTGTATACTTTACGGAATATATCTTTATTCTCAATGCAGTTAAATCTAACTGTATTTAATTTTGTTTCAAAATTGAGAATTATAGCATTACCATTACCTAATTCAACTAAAACTCTATAATCTTCAAATGGTATAACTTTTTCGATAATGGACATAACGAAGCCTCCTACTTTAATAAGTATTATCTCATATTTAGAATTTCTTTTCATCCCACTTTTTGGGGTATAATAAGTCTATTCTTTTAATGCTTGTATTCCTTTTTTACTCAAAATAGTTCTTTAGCTCACCACGTGAATTAATATTAAGCTTACTAAATACAACCTTAAGATTTGATTTCACTGTGCTTTCAGCAATAAAAAGCATATCTGCGATTTCTTTATTAGTGAATCTCTTTGCTGCCAATTTTGCAACCTCAAGCTCTCTCTTCGTTAGTCCATAGCTTTGATCGTTCTTGGATGCCTTTGTAGATGCTCGCAACCCTTTTGCATATTTCTTTGAATATTTCTTAACTTCACGTCTAAATTCTAAACTGTCTTCATCTCTTATAGAGTCAATTACCTGATATATTCCGTTATAATTTTCAACAAAAGGAATTATAATATTATCTTCCTTTGCAAGATTTATTGCCTCAGTTAAAAAATCTATAGCCTTATCATAACTCTTTAATATATTTTTAGTTATTGCTAAATATATGTATGTATAAATCTTATACATACAGTTATTAAATATATTAGAAATACCTAACATTTGACCGCTAATAGCTAAGAAATTACTATATCTCTCCTTTTGGATAAGATATTTTGCGTAAATTAAATTTGCAAAACCTAAGGAATGAATTCTTGTGAATTTCTCTATAGAAACATGGTCTTTGAGCCACGATGGCACAAGTTCAGGACTTTCAAGAGCTACTCTTAAATATCCCTCACACATATCGGCCATATTTATCAAATCAAATCTTCCTGTGTTCTCAATCTTTTTCTTTATTAGTTCAATATTATTGTTCAGGCTAACATAATCTGCCTTAAAATAATTAATACGAGATAATACAAAAACAGCTGATATATATGTTTCTGCCTCATCTCTTGTTTCAGCCATATACTTAGCTTTCTCACAGAGAATTGTTGCATCGTCAAATAATCCTCTATTAAGTAAGGCCTCAGCACGCATAAGGGCTTCCGTACCTTTTCCTGCCCCATGGAACAACTTATAGAAATATGGCATTGTTTCATCCAAGCATTCAATCTCATTGTCTAAATTTCCTGGTTTTGAATGATATGCGCAAAGGGGACTAGGATTGTTAAATGTAATACTATTTCTTCCGTCAAACAATTTTGATGGCGTTCTAAGTTTATCAAATGCTTCTATATATATTTCCTTCATTTTAAATATATCATTAAAGTGAATTAGAGCATTAAGAAGCATACTTTCACCAATTGTAGCCTCTTTTTCAATTTCACTTAGTTCATTATTTTCCATAATAAGTTTTTTCATATGTTGACATTGATGTGAAAACGTATCTCTCTCGTTATAAACAAATAATGCCATGACAAATATTAAAAACTTACGACAATATTTCATTTTCAAATCTTCTGGAACATTTAAAACTATATTAATAAATAGTTCCTTATTACCATAATTCATCTCTGGAATAATAACTTTACCAGTATAATTCATTTTAAGAATAGATTCATAATCATTAATTTTGTAATAAAATTTTATTGCATTGAAATATTCTTCGTTTACTGAGAACCAATCCCCAGCACCTTTATAAATCTTTTTCTTAAACAATGGATCTAATTTTTCAAATTCAATTTCAAGGAAGTATCTAAGAATTGAATGAATATAATACTTTCTTGACTTAGAATCGTATTTTATAAATGCATTATTGCCAAGAAGCTTGTCTATTTCGTCCTCAGATATTATATCTCCAGCCACCTCTATCGACTGTCTAAAAGAAAAATTATGGAAAACACTCATGGATATAAGGAAATCTTGCTCTTTACGATTCAAATTGTCCCAAATATCCTTACAAACAAGATTATCCACACTAACTGTTGGCTCAAATTTGTTTGTAGCTGCATAACTTAACATTTGTAAATATAACGCACTTATCCAACCTTCCGTATATTGATATAGAAACTCCGCCTCTTCATTTTCAAGCTTTATACCACAATTTTTATAATACTCAATAATTTCTTCTTGGTTAAGTTCAAAATCACCTTTGCTTAGGTAATTTAATTTCTTCTTTAATATCAAATCAAATGTAATATTGGAAGTAATGGCTTGTGTCAAACAACAAATAGAAAAATTGACATTCCCACTTTGGGACAAATCCTTCATAACACAATTAAAATTTTCATCACAAATTAAGTGGTAATTATCAATCACCAATATTGTTTTTTCTCTGAATTCCAAATCCATCAAAGCTTTTGCAATTATAGCAGCAGAATCACTATCTTTAGGGAATCCCATTGTTCTAAGGATTCTTGCGCAATTTTCACTTACTGATTCCATCCTTTTTGAAAAATCTAAAAAGAACTTCCCTTTGTCAGATGTATCAATATTAAACCATATATATTTAATGTTATTTATTTTTAGATACTCTCTTACAATTGTTGTTTTGCCAAAACCTGTAGGTGTTTCTACTATTGTAAGAGGGTAATTTTCAATAGTTTTCAAACGATTATTCAGCCTGCCTGATATGTAAATATTATTTGGATTGTATTTCTTAATTATTGCCATTTTTCTTCCGTCCCATTTTATTTATTTCCAGTTTTCATCTGATATTTCGCTTGTTTTATCACGAAGCATCAATTCGTTAACAGCATCTTTAACATTTGCGTCTTCAAATAGAACCTTATTTACCTGCTCAATTATTGGCATTGAAATGTCATATTTCTTAGATAATTTAAGGCCTGCTCGTGCGCTGTAAACACCTTCTACCACTTGATTAACCTCTGCCATAGCTTCATCCATAGTTTTTCCTTTACCCATTAGATATCCTGCTCTGCAGTTTCTGCTATGTGCGCTAGCGCATGTGACAATCAAATCGCCCATTCCTGAAAGACCTGCAAAGGTTTGAGCACAAGCGCCCATTTTTACACCAAGGCGGCCTATTTCAGCAATACCTCTCGTAATCAATGCAGCTTTTGTATTATCACCAAATCCTAATCCGTCAGCCATTCCAGCTGCTAGAGCGATAACATTTTTTAGGGAACCTCCTATTTCAATTCCTAAAATATCAGGACTTGTATATACACGAAACACATTGCTCATAAAAACTTCTTGTATGAATTCAGCTGTAGTTTTTGTATTTGCGCCAACAACACAAGTAGTCGGTATACCTCTGCCTACTTCTTCTGCGTGACTTGGCCCAGACAAAACTGTAACATCAGCCTGTGGTATTTGCTCGCTAATAATATCAGTTAAAGTCATTAATGTTTCATCTTCAATACCCTTACCAACATTAACAATAATCTGTCCTTCTCTTACATACTCAGACATATTTGTTGCTGTTTGCCTCGTATACTTAGATGCAACTGCCATAATGACAATGTCTTTATCTGTACATACGCACTTGAGAGAATCTGTAATATCTATTGAAGATGCAAGTTTTACACCCTTTAAACTAACAGTATTTTCCCTATCATTTGTAAGCATTTCTACTTCTTTTTTTACTGCAGACCACATGGTGACATTATGTCCATTATTATTTAATAAAACGGCCAAACCTATGCCCCAAGCTCCACAGCCACATATACCTATGTTTGCCATAATAGCCTCCTAATCATTCTTCTTTTCGCCGATTTTTCTCTCTGTTCCATTAAGTAATCTTTTAATATTTTCTCTATGCTTAAAAATTGCTAACGCACTCATAAGAAAAACTAATATATACGTTTCAACGGCATGAGCTGAATTACTAATTGGCAACATATCTAATTGTCCAAATAGTACAGTGAATCCAAAGAATAAGATAACCATACAAATAGATCCAAGTGAAACATACTTAGAAATAAATGCAATCCCAAAAAATGCAACTGCCGCAATGATTATTAATTTCCAATCTAGTAATGACACAATAACTCCTGAGGTTGCTGCTATGCCCTTTCCACCTTTAAAATTCATATAAAATGGGAAGTTATGACCTAATACAACTCCAAGTCCACCGTATAATACTAATACAAATACAAAGGACAAATCTAATCCTATACCTAAATCGAATACAAGTCTAATAAAAAGTCCACAAAAAACACCTTTTAGTGCATCTCCAAAATAAGTAATGATACCTGCTTTTTTTCCAAGTACTCTCATTGCATTGGTCGTACCTGCATTACCACTACCATACTCTCTAATATCTATATTATTCATCCTTCCATATAAATATCCGGTTTGAAATAAACCAAAAACATATCCTATAATTATAGCAAGAACTCTATATAATATATCGTACATTTCATTATCTCCTATATTCACTGTTTTTTATTGCTCTTTTTCCTTACGTTCTCTAATAATAAACTTTAAAGGAGTACCCTTGAAACCAAAGGCTTCTCTTATTCTATTTTCAATATAACGTATATATGAAAAATGCATTAATTCTTTATAATTTACAAAAATTACAAACGTAGGTGGCTTTACAGAAACCTCTGTTATATAGTAAAGTCTCAGTCTTTTTCCTTTATCTGTTGGAGGCTGCTGCATTGCTACAGCCTCTGCCATAATTTCATTAAGTACGCCAGTACCAACTCTTAATGTAGAATTCTCAATAACTACATCAATTAGGTCAAATAATTTTCCAATTCTTTGAGTTGTCTTTGCTGAAATAAATATAATTTCTGCATAAGGCATAAAGGAAAGAATATCCTTAACATTTCTAGTATATTCATAAATTGTTTTATCATTCTTCTCAATGGCATCCCATTTATTAACAGCAATGATAATACCCTTTCCTCTATCATGAGCTATACCTGCAATCTTTGCATCCTGTTCCGTAACACCTTCAATGGCATCAATCATAACAACTACAACATCAGCTCTATCAACTGCAGTAACTGAACGGATAATAGAGAATTTTTCTAATTCTTCTTTAATCTTACTCTTTCTTCTAAGTCCAGCAGTATCAATAAATACATACTCTTTATCATTTCTTTTTATTACAGTATCAACAGCATCCCTTGTTGTTCCTGCTATATCTGAAACTATAAGTCTATTTTCTCCTGAAAGCTTGTTAATGAGAGAAGATTTTCCTACATTTGGTTTACCTATAACAGCAATTCTAGGTCTATCATCTTCTTCATCTGTATAATTGATTTCATCAAAGAATTTTGTTACTTCATCTAACATATCACCTATTCCAAGTTTAGCAATGGCACTAACTGGAACAGGATCACCTATTCCAAGATTATAAAATTCATATACATCAGACTGTTGTTTATCAAAGTTATCCACTTTATTAACACATAACACTACTGGCTTATGACTTCTTCTAAGCATATCTGCTACTTTGGAATCACTATCAACTAATCCTTGCTTAACATCAACTATAAAGATTATTACATCTGCAGTAGCAATGGCTATCTCTGCTTGCTCTCGCATCTGAGATAAAATAATATCACTGCTGTCTGGCTCAATACCACCAGTATCAATTAATGTAAAATTATATTTTAACCAATTAACCTCTGCATAAATTCTGTCTCTTGTTACACCTGGGGTGTCTTTTACTATAGAAATTTGCTCTCCTGCCAAAGCATTAAAAAGAGTTGATTTTCCTACATTTGGTCTACCTACTATGGCAACTACTGGTTTACTCATATTTTTCTCCTAACTTTCTATCTGGAAAGCATTTAACATAAACATAGTTTGCTTCATTATATGACTTGTCATACAAAACATCATACAAAATATTATTCAGTAAATCTTTTCCTGAAGATTTTGCTACACAAATCTGTGTTTGTAGCGAATCTGCAAGTTCCTTAAGATGCATATCATCTAAAAATACATCTTCTCCACTTCTTAGAACATTCCCTGGAAGGATAAGTTTATCTCCAAGTTCCTTTTCAAGAAGTTGCTTTTTGATATCTTGGCCTGTAAGCAATCCCGAAACGGTAATGGAATGACCAAAGAAATCATTGTATATTTTATATACTTTAATCTCAACTGTTGGAAATTTATTCTGTGTCATTTCCGCAAGTTTAAAAATCAAATCATAGGCTAAAGTGCCTGTTGCTATAGAGACACTTCTCTTTTCGCTAAAATTTTCTACAGCCTCCAAAGCTTCTATGTATTCATCCTGCAGTAATCGCATCATTCCTACGCCATTTTCCAATTGGATATATCCATCATATCTTTCTTCTTCTGGAAAATCTCTTTCGGCTAAAATATACCATTCATCCGAAGCTTGTATAAAATGCAAACCGAATTTATCATAAAAATCGTTTTGATAGCTTTCAATTAAATCTATAATCTCACAAGCATCTTCCTTCTTGAACAATTCTAGAGGGTAAAGTCCATCTCGAAATTTTGTAAGTCCCGAAGGAACAACTGAGACACTTCTCATATGAGGTAAATACTTTGATAAATCTTCTATAGTTCTTTTTAGCTCATCTTTATCGTTCACACCTTTGCACAAAACAATTTGACCATTCATCTCAATACAATTTTCAGACAAAGTATCAATTTTTTTCAGTGCATCTCCAGCAAATCTATTGTGCAACATTTTGCATCTTAGATCTGGATTTGTTGTATGAACTGATATGTTAATAGGACATAAATGATATTTTATAATTCTTTCAATATCCTTATCTTTCATATTTGTAAGCGTAATATAATTCCCTTGTAAGAAAGATAATCTAGAGTCATCATCTTTAAAATACAATGTCTCTCTCATGCCCTTTGGCATCTGATCAATAAAGCAAAACATACATTTGTTTGTACACGACTTATAATCGTCCATAAGTCCTTGCTCAAACTCAATACCTAAATCCTCATCATATTCCTTATCGATTTCAAGAATCCATTCTTCTCCATCACTTTTTCTTATCAGGACCTCTATATATTGGTCATTTATCATATAATGATAATCAAATATATCTTCAATCTCTTCTCCATTAATGGCCAAAAGACTGTCTCCTGCTTCAATTCCTAATTCTTCAGCTATGGAGTCACTATTTACTTTTTTTATATGATGACCTCTATTTTGTTCCATTCCAAAAATACCTTTCGGTTTTATTTTATAATACCACGATTATATTCATCCATTAACGTTTTAATTCTCTCCGTTGGAGAAAGAACAGCGCCTGTGGACATATCATGATTTAATGTATCAATGATTATAGCTAAAAATCTACTCATATCCGCTTCTAAGTAATATCTCTTTTCTAGTAAACTTGGATTTCTATAATTTAAGTTAGTTGTAATAACATAATCAAAATATCCATTATCATAGAATTCATCAAACTTTTCCATACCATCTGTGAATAAACCAAATGTAGTACAAATAAATACTTTTCTTGCACCTTTATCTTTAATTTTCTTAGCTACATCTAACATTGATTCGCCTGAGGAAATCATATCATCTACAATAATAATATCCTTGCCCTCTACATTTGAACCCAAAAATTCATGAGCTACAATTGGATTCTTTCCATTAACAATAGTTGAATAATCTCTACGTTTATAGAACATTCCCATATCAACACCAAGAACATTTGAAAAATATACAGCCCTACTCATAGCTCCTTCATCAGGACTAACTACCATAAGGTGTTCATTGTCAATTTTAAGGTCCTTATCAACCTCTAAGATTGCTTTTATAAATTGATATGTAGGCATATAATTATCAAATCCACGAAGTGGAATAGAATTTACCACCCTTGGATCGTGAGCATCAAAAGTAATAATATTTTGAACTCCCATATTTGTTAGTTCTTGAAGTCCCATTGCACAATCTAGTGATTCTCTGCCTGTTCTTTTATGTTGTCTACTTTCATACATAAATGGCATAATAACATTTACTCTTTTTGCTGCGGCCATTGATGCTGCGCAAATTCTTTTTAAATCCTGATAATGGTCATCTGGCGACATATAGTTTAAGTGTCCACAAACAGAGTATGTCAAACTATGATTACATACATCCGCCATAATAAATACATCATCTCCACGAACCGATTCATCTATTACACCTTTTGCTTCTCCAGAGCCAAATCTTGGGCAATGGCATTTTAAAAGGTATGATTCACTTTGATATCCCTTGAATTCAATAGGTGATTGATTTTCTATAACTCTTTTCTTTCTCAATTCGAATAAATCTCTATCTACTTTTTTAGCAAGGACCATACAACCTTCAAGTGCGGCTATTTTTAATGGTGCTATCGACATTGTAATATCTGATTTTTGTATGTCTGACATTTTATCCTCCAATCTACATATGCCAATTAACTTCTAGCATATGAGCACAATAAACCATATAATTTATACCATTATAAGGGGGGTTAGTCAAGTTTATTACTAGAATAAAAAATGTATCCCAGATTATCTCTCTGGGATACATTAAATATTATTTGTATAGTTCACGCCAAGCAAGATCTCCTCTGTCAAGACCAATAATCAGCATCTCAGCAGTTGCTACATTAGTAGCCAGAGGAATATTATGGATATCGCACAATTTGAAAATATTCGTTATATCTGGCTCATGTGTACGTTTATTAAGTGGATCTCTCATAAAAATGACCATATCCATTTCATTACTTTCTATTTGAGAACCAAATTGACTTTCTCCACCAAGGTGGCCTGGAAGAAATTTATGAACATTTAAATTAGTTACTTCTTCTACTAACCTTCCAGTTGTTCCAGTAGCATACAGCTCATGTTTTGATAATATTCCTTTATAAGCTATGCAAAAATTTTGTAATAATTTTTTCTTTGAATCATGTGCTATCAGTCCGATATTCATGTTTAACCTCCTGTATAAAGCTTGTCATAAAATCTTTTTATGATGAAGTCCCACGTTAAACACAACACCCATACCAATGAATAAACTAAGTAATGAACTTAATCCATAACTAACAAATGGTAGTGGAATTCCAGTATTGGGTAATAACCTCGTGGCAACTCCAATATTGACAAACGCTTGAAACGCTATAAGGGCTCCCACACCGCAACATATTATTCGACCTGCCAAATCCGGAGCGTGGGCCGCAGTATAAAAACATTCAAAAGTAATAAGTCCTATGAGAACTATAACTGAGACTGTTCCAACAAATCCTAACTCTTCACCAACAATTGTAAAAATAAAATCGGTTTGAGCCTCTGAAATATAGTTACCGTTTTTAACACTATCCTCACTATCATTATTCAAGCCTTTTCCCCAAAGCCCGCCTGAACCTATTGCCATCACGGAATTGTCTTGCTGATAGTTGATTTTTTGAGCAATCTCATTATCTTCATCATAAAAACCTATCAAACGATTAAATTGGTATTCATCAATAATGTTTTGATTTGGCTGTAATAACAAGTAAATAACAATCATAACTACAGGAACTGCTGCAACAAAAAATCCAGCTATTATCTTGTAACTTAATCCAGCTATATACATTATAACACAAAATATGAAAATTATAACAATACTTGTTGATAAATCTGGTTGTTTATATACAAGTAATAGTGGAATTACAAATAACAATCCAACTATAAAAATCGTCTTAAATGTGTTTATTTTATCCTTATATTTCATTAGTAGCTTGGCAAAAAATAAAATTATAAATATCTTTGCAAATTCGGATGGCTGTATCTGTACAATTCCAAAGTCAATCCATCTTTGGGCGCCTTTATGATTTTCACCAAATATTTTAACTGCAACTAAAAGAGCTAAATTCAGTAAATATATCAGCCAATAAAATTTTAATATGAAATTGTAATCAATCAGTGCAATAATTAACATTGCTGTGCCGCCTACAATAATACCTGCAATCTGTTTAATCTCGTAGATGCTTGATGTAGTAGCACTTGCGATAACATTAACACTAAGAATGTTTATGGCAATAAGCCAAATAAATAATCTGAAGTTAAAGTATCTTTTTTGATATGATTTTAGTTTTTCAAGAGCTCTTTTATATAAGTTCGCCATAACTACTCCATTATATGGATTTATGAATTATGCTTAACTTCCTTGATTGGAATGTTAGCAATAAGGGCAGGAACATTTCCATTTGAACCCTCTGATTCAGTCTGAGTAATTTGAATATCAAGACCCTCTGAATCAATCTCCATATATTTTGCTATTACTTTAATAATATCATTCTTAATCATTTCCATAATTTCAGGAGAACAATTAGCTCTATCTGAAACAAGTAAAAGTTTAAGTCTATCCTTTGCAACATTGCTTGATGACTTCTTTTTAAAAATATCAAATACGCTCATTTTTTACCTCCTTAATTCTTCTTAAAAAATTTGCCAATTTTAGCAAAAAAGCCATTTCCAGCTGTAAGATCAAGGATAGGAACTTCTTCACCAATTATACGACGACAAATATTCAAATAGGCTTGTCCAGGAAGTGTATCATTTCCAACAAGTGGTTCACCCTGGTTAGTTGCGATAACGATATTTTCATCATCAGGTACTGCACCGATTAAATCAATCGCTAAGATATCAAGAACATCTTCTATAGACATCATATCACCTTTTTTCACCATATCCATGCGGATTCTATTAACAATCAAGTCAACCTTTTTCATCTCGTTTGCTTCTAATAATCCTATAATCCTATCAGCATCCCTAATTGCAGACACTTCTGGAGTTGTAACAATTAATGCCCTATCAGCGCCAGCAATTGCATTCTTAAAGCCCTGTTCAATACCAGCTGGGCTATCAAGAATTATGTAATCAAATTCTTCCTTTAACTCTGCAACAAGATCCTTCATCTGCTCAGGTGTTACGCTTAATTTATCCCTAGTTTGTGCTGAAGGTAATAAATAAAGATTTGGATATCTCTTATCTTTAATCATTGCCTGCTTTGGACGACAATTTCCTTCTACAACATCTACTAAATTATAAACGATACGATTTTCAAGTCCCATAACAACATCAAGGTTTCTAAGACCTATATCTGTATCTATTAATACTACTTTCTTGTTAAGTTTTGCTAGACCTGTTCCAACATTTGCTGATGTAGTAGTCTTGCCAACACCGCCTTTACCCGATGCTACAACGATAACTTCACTCATAATTTCCTCCATCCTGCTATATAAGCATTAACTTCATTATAATTTTATATCATTAAGAACCTCTTTTGATAAAGGTTCTATATAAATATTTCCATCATCTACATATGCTATCTTGGTTTCTGGTTTTGATGACTTCTTTGGCTTGTCTGAACATCTAGCAATAGTATCACCAATTCTTATTTGTTGTGGAAACATATCTAATCCTACAACGAATGCCGCTGCGTCTCCAGAAATACCTGCGTAAATGGTTCCTTTAACTGAACCAAGAACAACCACGCTTCCTCCAGAAATTATCTTTGCGCCTGGATTCACATCACCTAAAATAACAATACTTGAATCACTTTCAAGAACTTGTCCACTCCTAAGAGTTCCTCTATAAAACTGACCACCTGTAATTCCCGAAAGAGCCGCCTCCGTAATTTCTTCATTGGAAACAGTCACTTCTTTAGGTGGGTTCATAACTGTCTCTACGGCAACTTTGTATTTTTCTTCATCAGCACTATCCAAGATACATACAATATTCAAATCGGAATTGGCAGAAATAATATCAACTATTTCCTGCTGTTCCTGCGTTGATAATCGTTTTCCTTCAAAAGTTATGGCAACTGAAGCGCTTTTAAAAAACTTTGAAGAATCCTTTATTTTTAATATTATTTCTTCTTTAACTGCCTCAAAATCACTTTCTTCCTTTATTGAAACAATGATTCCGAACTTATTACCTTTAATCATGCATAAATTTTTCACAGTTCACCCATCCTTCCGAATGTATTTTAACCGAAAAACTATAAATCGTCAAATATATTATTAGTTACGTAAAATTTGTTGAAAAAACTAATTTTGTGCATCCTCAACTGCTGCTCCAACACTTGCACTACCTCCACCATCAACCTTTGGACCATTCGCATCTCCATCCATTACTTGATCTAAGGTTATTTCACCAAAGTAGTATTTCAAAACATCACTAGAAAGAGATACCGCATATGATGATTTGTATCCATATTGAATATTTACGGAGAAACTGATTTCAGGGTCTTGGGCTGGTGCAAAACCAATACAAAGAGCATGATCAGGATAATTGGAATTTTCCTGAGCCGTACCAGTTTTAGCCGCTACACTAAATGATAAATTTCTAAATGCCGAATAAGAGTCACCCGCACGTTCCATTCCCTTCTTTACTGTAGTTATCGTCGAAGGTAAAACATCTATTTGAGTTTGGTTTTTCTCGATTTTAGGAAGAGTATCCCCATTCGCATCCTTTACCGATGAAATAAGTGTCAATTCACTATTTAAGCCATCTGCTGCAATAGTATTAACATATCTTGCAAGCTGTACACCTGTAAAACTGTTTGTACCTTGACCAATAAATGAAGCAATAACATTTTTATCTGTAAATAATGGTGCATATTCTTCTATCTCAACACCTGACCTACTTGTGAGTCCAAGCATTTCGCCATAAATCTTTAACTTATCTAGACCACTTTTTTCGTTAAATGCACCATATAATTTGCTAGAGACTCTATAACCCACCTCATAGAAGAAGTAGTTACAAGAGACTTCAATAGCTCTACTAATAGTAATTGCACCATGAGATCCTGGGAAAATCCAACATCTTGGTGATGGTTGAACTGTTTCATATAATCCTGTACAAGAAATCGTGCTGTAAGTATCCACAACACCCTCTTCAAGACCTGTAATTGCCGAACACATCTTAAATGTAGATCCCGGTGCCGTACGCATCTTTGTTGCTCTACTATATAATGGGCTAGATAAATCCTCACTTAATTGTTGCCAATAAACTGAATCTATATACCCTGAGAAAATGTTGTTATCATAACTTGGATAAGAAACCATTGCAAGTACATTACCTGTATCTGGATCTACAATGGTACATGATGCCGAACATGGAGTAAGCGCGATTTGAGCCGGTGTGATTTTTAAAGACTCTATTTGATCCATCATAAAATTGTATGGACTATACATACCATTTCTGAGTCCGTTATATATCTGTTCATCAAATTCTAACACGCCCTGATCAAAAAGCAGCATACAAACCTGACTGCCTGAAATAGTACCATAGTTAATCAAGTATTTGTATATTAGTTTTGTAAAAGCTTTGTCATTTTCAAGTAAATCTTTAATATATATAACTAGAGCTTCATATATTTCTTCTGAAGATAAATATTCTCCGGTAATCGGCAACAATGATGTATCCAAAAGATTGTTTGCAACTAAGTACTTTAAAATAGTCCTTAGTGAAATACTATCTCTCATCCAACTTGCATATACTGCATCACTATCTGGAATATTATCCTTTTGTATAACTCCATCAAGAACTAGTCTATTAAATATGAATGTATAATACGCATTTAATTCCTCTGTTAAATATGATAATGCTGCTGAATCGTCGTTATATAATTCGTTTTCTATATTAGAAATCACTTGTGTCCTGCTTGCATCCATTGCAGCATAAACATTTTTTTCGTTTTCAGTAGCCTTTTCGTTGTTAAAATGAGATAAATCTACCACATTATTATTTATCATCTGAAAATATACGGATTTAATGGAAATATACCATTCCTCTATATCTTTTTTGGATAATTCATGATTAACAATTTTATCCATGAGTATTCCAGCTAAATGTTCTTCAATAATATGATAAATTCCAATCTGCAAATCTGACTTTATTGTTAAATAGACATCATCTCCTGAACCCTGTTCAACATACTCGTCTACACTTAAAACCTTACCTGTGTTATCAGCAATTACCTTGTCATAACCTTTCGCGCCTGCAAGAAAGGTCTCATATGTAGCTTCTACTCCACTCTTACCCACAATATCATTCAACTGGTATGGAATTGTATCATCTGATATTTGATCATTTAATGCTACCATTTCATCCTCTGAAGTCTTACCTGTATAGCCTAAGATATGTGCAAAATAAGCACTATTATTGTATACACGAACCGTATCTTCCTCGATCTTAACACCTGGAATCTTTGCTGCATTTTCATATATAGCCACTACAGTATTTTCAGATACATTATTGGCTATATTGGTAGATATATATTTTTGATAACTATTTAGTGAAAGATTATATCTAATCATTATAATTTTCAATACTTCTTCATCTGTATACGATTCATCCGTTACTTTATAACGCTCGTCCCGTAGATATTCAAAGGTAGTTCTTGCCGATTCTTCTGAATGCCTTACATCCTCGGTATCTAAATCTTCACCATAAATATTTTTTAAGAATCTAATCCTACTGGTTTCAGAATAAGATTCATTAAATGAAATTCCACCAGCATCATCTATAACTAAAGCAAAATCACTTATGATAGAATCTCCATTTTTTTCAATAAGTCCAATAGTAGTATGCACAATGTCATTTAATTGTGCATTTTTTTTACTTGAACTATCAATTGTATCCTCCAATGTAACAGCATAGGTCGGCTTATTATATGCCAACAAATTGCCATCTGCATCATAAATATTGCCCCTAGTTCCTCTGTAGAAACGGGTTCTTTCGCTCTTTTGATTATACTCAGAGGCATACTTCTCTGAATTGACTATCTGTAGATTAAATACTCTATATATCAATATAGAAAATAACCCAAAACATATTAGTGTTAGTATAAATATTCTTGACTTAACAAATCCCCATACAATTTCTAATAATTCTTTAATCAACGGATTTTTCACCTCTTTTTTCATATTTCTCTATTTTACTATCTATCCATAGGATTATCTTAAATAGGAACAATGTGACAAATACTGTATACACTATCTCTGGTATAATTATATGTCTTAGATAATATGGCAAATCTAACTTATTTCTAATCATAAAGGCAAATACATAATAGAAAAACTCGTATGCAAATGTACTGATAGCTACAGCTATTACAGGTATGTGATAATTTTTTATATAAATCATATCATTAAAAATGCCATTTAAAAATCCGATATACATTAAAATCATGGCATTTATACCCATAACATCACCTATTCCAAAAAAGACGTCGAGAAGCAGGCCTGCAAAAAAACCTATATACATGCCTGCTCTTCTACCTCGTAGTAATCCATACATACAAACAATAATAATTATTAAATTAGGAGCAACGTTTCCCAATGAAATTGCTCCCGAAAATGTTGTTTGTATAACGAATAATAATATCACTAAAATTGTATAAATAATCTTTCTAAGCATAAGCTACACCTTGCTACTGAAAATTTTCTTTTAACTGTGTAATAACAAGTACCTCTTCAAGATGTGCAAAATCAACAACTGGCATTAAATAACTCGACTTTGTTAATCTATTTGCATCATCCTCAATGGTAGTTACATATCCTATTAGGATACCCGGAACAAATTTATCACTTATGTATGAAGTGAGTAACATATCCCCTTCTTTTACATTGGCGTTGATATTGATATTAGAAACTTTAATCAATCCCTGTTCCATCAATTTCAAATCACCACTAACTATACATGTATCAGAAGTGGTGGCAAACTTTGCACCTACATTACTGTCATCATTTATAATTGATGTAACCTTTGCATAGTTGCTACCAACATATGTTATTATACCCACTAAACCGCCATCTGCAATTACATTCATATCTACTGCAAGCCCAGAATCTGATCCTTTGTCAATAGTAAAGACTGTAAACCAGTTACTGGTATCTTTTCCAATTACCCTCGCTGCAACTTTTGGATAATCTGAATAAATGTCATCTAATTCATATAGTTCACGAAGTCTAGATAACTCGTTTTGCTGTTGACTTAGGATAACATTTTCAGATTTTAATTCACTGTTTTCAGCCTTAAGAGCCTTATTTTCTTCTTGTAAGCTTTGAATATCTCTAAGATTATCTGCCTTGTCCGAAAACCATCCGCCTACATAGTTCATACCTTTTTGAACTGGTATAATTACAGTTGCCACAGTATTTTTTATAGGTTTTGCAAAATTGTCGTTTACTAAACATAATGCTACAAATGCTATACATATAGCAGTGAGAAAACCTATCACATATTTAGTTGGTATATTGATTTTGTCACGCTTTTTCATAATAACCTCGATTTAGTCATATTCCTTTTCTCTTGGTATATATGTTAATTTAACAAGTTCTTCTGATGAAAGTATGTCAGAAATACCTCTAATTACCGACTCTGATGGCTCATCTGCAACATTTACTTCAAGTCCTGTTTCCTGCTTGATGAGTACATCAAGATTTCTAATAGCTGCTGAACCACCAGTTAAGTAAATACCTCTATTATAAATATCTGCTGTAAGTTCTGGTGGAGTTCTCTCAAGTATAACTTTAATGTTTTCTACTATTTGGTGAAGCAAGTCTGAGATGCCTTCATGTACTAAGGCTCCTGTTATCTCTCTTGCATTTGGTAAACCTGTGACTATATTTCTTCCATATGCCATACAAACTTCATTTTCATCGCCATTAACAGCGTCTGCAAGTTCTTTCTTAACAATTTCAGCTGATCTGGAACCGATAATTAAATTGAATTTCCTACGGATAACGGAGCATATTGCTTCATCTAATTTATTGCCGCCTACTTTAATAAGCTTACTAAGTACAATACCGCCCAGTGAAATAACAGTAATTTCTGTAGTATCCGCACCAATATTTACCAATAAGTGTCCGTTAGGACTATTTACATCAATACCAACACCTACAGCATCTGCAATAGGCTTTTCTATTACACTAATCTTCTTAGACTTCACCTTTGCATCCATAATCACATCATAAAAGGCTCTTTTTTCTACTTCAGTAATATCTGTTGGAACTGCAATACAAAAATCTGCTCCTGTAACTGCCTTTCCTCCATTGATCTCTTTATAAAAACAATTGAATAATATTTCCATATTTTGAATATCTGCAATAACGCCAAACTTTATTGGAAAAGAAACCTTAATATTTTCTGGAGCTTTTTCATACATTTGAAATGCAGGATCTCCATAACTAAATATTTCACTTCTATTCTTAATTGCAATAACATTCTTTTGATTGATTATTCCATTATTTGCTAACGAAAACATTTTGATGTTGCTAGTTCCTAAATCTACTCCATAAACGTGTGCTGCCATAGTTCTTCCTTTTCCTTTCGATTACAATAATTCCTTTTCTCTAAAACTAATGTAACTATTATCTCCAATTATAATATGGTCTATCAGTGAAATACCAACAATATCTCCTGCATCTTTGATTCTTCTTGTCACAATCTCATCTTCCCTGCTAGGAGTTGGATCGCCACTTGGATGATTATGAATGAGAATAATATTTACAGCCTTCACCCGCAATGCCTGCACAAAAATCTCTCTAGGCGATGCAATTGATGAATTTACAGTTCCTTTAGAAATATTAAATTCACCAAGTAGTGCTGACTTGGTATTGAGTGCCAACATCATAAGATTCTCATAGTCTTTGTGACGCAAGTCTTCTCTATAGTATTCGGCAATTGTTCTTGGATTATTAAAGGAAATCCTTTTTGTAGCATTAGCTTTAGATATTCTTCTAGACAATTCAAATATACATTTTAATTGAACTGATTTAACTACACCAATTCCGGCAATATCCATCAATTCTTCTCTTTGCATTTTACATACTCCTAGAAGTCCTTCATCTCCAGATGCTTTTAAAATCTCATTGGCTAGGTCAACTGATTGTTTGCCCTTAATTCCTGTTCTAATAATAATTCCAAGAAGTTCAGCATCCGAAAGACACTCTGCCCCAAAGGCAACACATCTCTCGTAAGGCCGTTCATTCACTGGTAAATCCTTAATTCTTTGATTTTTATACATCAATTTAACCTCCACACAACTCTCCAAGCTGTAAAAGGCCATACGATGTAATTTTAGCACAAATAAAAAATAATGTATACAGAATTTTTATATTTATAAGTTGACAATACCTGCATCAACTAATTTTTGTAAAGACATCATTATACCAAACTTTGCATGATACCATGTTAGTCCACCCTGAAAATATACAGCATATGGTTCTTTAATTGGTCCATCTGCACTAAGTTCAATCGATGAACCCTGAACAAATGCTCCTGCGGCCATAATTACATCTGCATCATATCCTGGCATTTCCCATGGTTCCGGTGTTACATAGCTATCAACAGGTGCTGCAGCTTGAATCCCCTTACAGAATTCTATTACGCCCTCAGGCCTTCCAAATTCAACTGCCTGAATAATATCGTGACGTGGCTCACTTCCATTAGGAACCACCTTAAAACCCAATTTTTCGTATATATTTGCTGCAAAAACTGCACCCTTTAGAGCACAGGATGTAACTACTGGAGCCATAAACAATCCTTGGAATAAAATTTTTGTAATACCAAGAGTTGCCCCTACTTCTTTTCCAAGACCAGGGGTGGTAAGTCTAAATGCTGCATTTTCAATACACGCTCTAGTCCCTGCTATATAACCGCCAATTGGTGCAAGACCACCACCTGGATTCTTTATCAAAGAGCCAACTATCATATCAGCTCCAAAGTCTGAGGGTTCAACAGTATCAACAAATTCCCCATAACAGTTATCAACCATAACAATAAGGTCTTTATCAATATCCTTTATAAATTTAACTGCTTCGCCAATGGCACGCACTGAAAGTGTAGGTCTTGTTTGATATCCCTTTGACCTTTGTATAGCTACAAGTTTAGTTCTTCCATTAACACTTTCTTTTATCTTTTGAAAGTCAAATGAACCATCCTCTTTTAAATCAACTTGTGCATATGTAACTCCATATTCCTTCAGTGAGCCTCTTGATTCTCTTATACCTATTACCTCTTCCAGAGTGTCATATGGTTTTCCTGAAATAGATAACAATTCATCTCCTGGTCTTAGATTTCCAGACAATGCAACATTTAATGCATGAGTTCCACATACTAAATTAGGACGCACAAGGGCATCCTCGGTATTGAAGATATCTGCATATACAGCTTCTAATGTATCTCTACCGCTATCATTATATCCATACCCAGATGAACTTTCAAAATGAGTTTCACTCACTCTATTTTTTTGCATAGCTCTAATAACCTTAAGTTGATTATATTCTGCAACTTCATCAATTTTTTCAAATCTCTCCTTAAGTTCTGCAATAATCTTCTCTGAAAAATCAAAAACATTTTTATTAATTCCTAAATTTGCGTATATCTCTTCTGATGCCATCTTTTATCCTTTCATTAGGAAATTATTTCTCCTAAATTTCCCATAATAAAGTTTAGTACTCTTTCTTTATCAAAATCAAACTTTTCGTAGTCTATCCAAGTTACTTCTTTTTCTCTTCTAAACCAGGTAAGCTGCCGCTTGGCAAAGTGTCGTGTGTTTAATTTAATATTATCTACCGCTTCTTGTAATGTATTATTTCCTAAAAGGTGCTGGATAATCTCTTTATACCCAATACCCTGCATAGATACTAAATCTTTGGAATAGCCCATTTTAAGTAAATTTTCCACTTCTTCTACAAGACCTTGCTCTATCATCAAATCCACACGCTTATTAATTCTATCGTATAATATATTTCTGTCCATATTTAAAACATAATATCGAAAATCATATGGTGATGTTTTTTTACTTTCTGTTTCATTATGTTTTGATATAGGATATCCATTTATTCTATAAAATTCAATAGCTCTAATAACTCTTTTCACATTATTTGCATGAATATTATTTGCAGATTCTAAATCTACTTCCTTTAATATTTCATGCATATGCAAAGATCCATGCTTCTTACATTCCTCTTCCAGTTCCGATCTAATACTAGTGTTATTTCCCTCCTCGTCAAATGTAACATCATATAATAGAGATTGTATATAAAATCCCGTACCACCTGCAACTATTGGAATGTTGCCATGGCTTCTAATGGTCTTTGCGTAATTTTTTGCCATATTTTTAAATATGCATATATTAAATTCTTCATCTGGATACAATTCATCAATTAAATAATGTGGGATTCCCTGCATTTCATCATAGGATACCTTTGCAGAACCCACATTCATATATTTATATACTTGAATAGAATCTGCACTGATAATTTCTCCACCAATTTTCTTTGCAAGTTCAACAGATAACTCTGTTTTACCTGAAGCAGTCGGTCCAGTTAAAACAATTAAAGGTTCTTTCATATCGTTACCAAACTATGCCTTTCCTTTATTACAATACACGTTTAAACTTCTTCTCTAGCTCATACTTTGTCATAGATATAATTGTTGGTCTACCATGAGGGCAATTATAAGGATTCTCCAGCGTTAGTAGTTCATCTATTAATTCATTTGCTTCTCTTTCGCTGAGTTTATTATTTCCCTTAACTGCCGCCTTGCAAGACATGGTAGCCATTTTCTCAAGCAATAATTCGTTATTAACTTTCAAACCAAAATCACCTGTTAATCCATCAACAAGTTCCATAAGCAAGTCTTTGTCTGAAATGCTTAAGCAATCATATGGTACTGCTCTTACTGCATAATCACTTCCACCCATAGATTCAATTTCAAAGCCTAAGTCTTCAAACATTTTTATATTGTTTTTTAGCATTTCCTCTTCTCGCATAGTTAATGACAATACAATAGGTGGTAGAATCTCCTGTGATAATGGTTCTTTTTTATTATACCTTGCCACAAGTCTCTCATATAGAACCTTCTCGTGAGCTGCGTGCTGGTCAATAATAAACATTTTGTCACCGTATTCTATTATCCAATATGTATTAAATACTTGACCTACGAGAATATGTTTTTGCCTTGCTTTTTCACTAAGCAACTTATCGTCAAACAATGTCATTTGCTGGGATGTTTGCGCCTGCTGTATTTTTTGTAGTTGTGGCGCTGGATATGGCTCATCATTAAGAGTTTTTTCTTTATTATTTATTGTATCCTGTATAGCTGTAGCACTCCTAGTAGTAATTGAGAGTGATTCCTCAACCTTAGTTTCCACCACTGAATTAGGTTCCACTGACGGAATTAATGGTTTCTCCACATTAGAACTATAATTAGGTTTCTCTCTTAAAATCTCCTTTAAAGGAGTGGTTTCTTCCTTAGTGGCTAACTCTTTACCTTCCGCTAACCTAGTCTTCTCGAAAGGTTCCGGTGGTCTATTTTTAGATGCAATCTGAACCTTATCTTCTTTATTTTTCTTAGTGTTCTCTATATTTGCCTCAGTAATCATTTCTCTATTATGAAGTATTTTATCTAAACTTTTAAATATAAAAGGATAAATTTCCTCTTGATTTGTGAAACGTAATTCCATTTTTGCAGGGTGGACATTAACATCCAACAAATCTTGATTAATCTTAACATTTAAACACGTAAATGGATACTTATGCTGCATCATAAAAGATTTATAAGCATCCTCAATTCCTCTGGAAATAAGTGAACTCTTAATATATCTTCCGTTTATAAAGTAACTTTCATAATTTCTATTACCTCGCGAAATAACAGGCTTGCCAATAAATCCTGTAAGAGTCATAAAATCACAACTCTCATTTACTTCAATTAAGTTCCTAGTTATCTCTCTACCGTAAATTGTGTAAATTACATCTTTGAGTGAACCGTTTCCCGAAGTATGTAGTTTACTTTTATTATTGCAAATAAATCTAATACTAACTTCTGGATGTGATAGTGCAATTCTTTCAACTATATCACTAATGTAACCAGCCTCTGTGGTTGGTGTTTTCAAGAATTTTCTTCTAGCCGGAGTATTGAAAAATAAATTTCTAATTATAAAAGTTGTTCCATCTGGAACACCAATATCTTCACAAGATTTTTCAATTCCACCTTCGATTGTGTATCTTACCCCCGAAAGTGAATTCTTTGTCTTTGTAATAAGTTCTACCATACCTACGGCTGCAATGGATGAAAGTGCTTCACCTCTGAATCCCAACGAGGAAACCGTAAGCAAATCTAATGCGCTCTTTATTTTACTTGTAGAATACCTTAAAAATGCCAATGATATATCATCTTTTTCAATTCCACATCCATTATCTGTAATTCTAATAAATGAAATTCCACCTTCTTTAATTTCAACTGTAACTGCAGTGGCCTTTGCATCTATAGCATTTTCAAGCAACTCTTTAACCACAGATGCTGGACGTTCCACGACCTCACCTGCAGCTATTTGATTTATAGTGTCTTGATCTAAAATTTTGATATTTGCCATATTCTTTACCATCTATTCTTCAATTTATTCTGTAAACTGTAAATTGTGTTTAAAGCATCAATAGGGGTGAGATTACTAATGTCAATATTTTTAATTTCTTCAATAATATCACTATCTTTAACCGTATCAAAAAGTGACATCTGCGTTAAGTCTACCTCATCTAATGATTTTGTTTTTTTAGGTTTGTTTCCACCGTTCAATGCTATTTCCTTGGCGCGCTTAGATATATCTGCATCACTAAGCTCTATAACTAGTTCCTTAGCTCTACTAATTACTGAATCCGGGACCCCGGCAAGCTTAGCCACTTGAATACCATAACTTTTATCAGCACCACCTTTAACAATTTTCCTTAGAAAAACAATATCATCACCTTGTTCCTTTACGGCTATGCAATAATTGTTAACACCCTGTAACATTCCTTCTAATTCTGTAAGTTCGTGATAATGCGTTGCAAACAATGTCTTTGCACCTAAAAGTTTTGTATTACTAATGTGCTCTACTACTGCCCACGCAATGCTTAATCCATCAAACGTACTTGTTCCTCTACCGATTTCGTCTAATATTAGTAAACTCTTTGAGGTTGCATTCCTAATTATATTTGCCACCTCTGTCATTTCCACCATAAATGTACTTTGACCACTTGCTAAGTCATCAGATGCTCCCACTCTAGTAAATATCCTATCACATATGCCTATATTTGCCGATTTAGCAGGCACAAATGAGCCTATTTGAGCCATCAGAACAATAAGGGCTGTCTGTCTCATATATGTGGATTTACCAGCCATATTAGGGCCTGTAATAATGGAGATTCTATTACTTCCGTTGTCAAGATATGTATCATTTGAAACAAACATATCATTTACAATCATTTTTTCTACAACCGGATGTCTACCATCCTTTATATCAATCAAACCCTTTTCATTAATATTAGGACATACAAAATCATTCTTCTCAGCCACGAATGCAAGTGATGTCAAAACGTCTATTGTTGCCACATCTTTTGCAGTATTTTGGATTCTAATAATCTCATCCGTTATTTTGTTACGTAATTCCGAGAAAACCTCATATTCTAAAGAAAACAACCTATCCTCTGCACCTAAAATCATATCCTCTAACTCTTTAAGTTTTGGAGTAATGTATCTTTCTGCATTAGTAAGAGTTTGTTTTCTAGTGTAGTCAGATGGAATTTCAAACTGATCCCTGTAAGTATTTGTAATCTCTATACAATAGCCAAATACTTTATTAAACTTAATCTTTAGGGTTTTAACGCCTGTCCTTTCCCTCTCATATGCTTCAAGATCCATAAGCCAATTTTTACCCTCAGTTTTTGATAGGCGAAGTTTGTCTATTTCCTCATTGAAGCCACTCTTTATAAGCCCACCTTCTTTTATTGTAATAGGGGGGTCCTCAACAATTGCATCATCAATAACACTAAATATATCTGTTAGGTCATCCATTTCATCGTAAATAGATTTTAACAGTGCCGCATCAAATTCACCTAAAATTCTTCTAATATGTGGAAGCATTGATAGTGATGTTTTAAATGCAACTAAATCACGAGGGCCTGCCGATTTATTAGCGATTCGACTTATTAATCTTTCCATATCATATATTGGGTTCAAATATTCACGCAATTCATCTCTTGAAATGAGAGAACTATTTAGTGCCAAAATGGAGTTTTGGCGTTCAACTATTAAATCCTTATCAATTAATGGCTGTTCTATATATTTTCTAAGGAGTCTTGCCCCCATTGCTGTCTTTGTTTTATCTAGTATCCATAACAATGAACCCCTTTTTTGTTTTTCTCTAAGTGTTTCTACAAGTTCTAAGTTTCTTCTTGTAGAAGTATCTATAATCATGTACTTTCCTGTTGAATATGGTGTTATCCTAGTCAGCTGAGATACCACTGACTTTTGCGTATCATAAACATACTTAAGTAATACTCCTGCTGAAATCACACCTACCTTTAAGTCCTCTAGGCCTAATCCATCTAGGTTCTGAACTTTAAAATGCTCCATAAGTACTTTTCTACATGTATCATCATCAAAGTACCAATCTTCCAATTCAAATACCGAAATACCCAGTCTATCTTTAATATCATCAATATCTATTCCAGTCATTCGAAATGCTTTATTGCAGATGATTTCGGATGGCGAAAATTTGTTTATCTCATCAATTAAATTTCTAATTGATGAAACCTCTGTTACATAGTAATCACCTGTAGATATATCTGATGTAGATATTCCAAAGGAATCACCCAAATACACAATACTCATTAAATAATTATTTTTGCTATCCAATAAAGCCTGTTCACTAATATTAGTACCAGGAGTGACAATACGCGTAACTTCCCTCTTTACTAACCCTTTTGCGAATTTTGGATCCTCTACCTGTTCGCCTATAGCAACCTTATATCCCTTTGAGACAAGTTTATTTAAGTAAGAATCTAGTGCATGATATGGAATGCCACACATAGGTGCACGTTCCTCTAACCCACAGTCCTTTCCTGTAAGAGTTAACTCTAGTTCCCTTGATGCAAGCAATGCATCATCAAAGAACATTTCATAAAAATCCCCAAGTCTATAAAATAAAACACAGTCACTATATTGTTTTTTTGTATCCATATATTGCTGCATCATTGGTGATAATTTTGTCACTTTCCCTGCCTCCATCTATAGTTTCTAAATTAAATATAAGTATTCTTTAATCAATAATATTCCATACAGAATAAACTGTATGGAATACTTGACTTTTATATCTACAATATAAAATGTTAACGCTGCTTTGTCTCCGCCGAAATCATTGAAAAAATACCTACTGCCACACCTAGATAAATGATAATAAAATTCCATATTATTTCTGCATTGAATGAGGAATTCTCTTCTCTTGCCATTTCATATAAATCGCTAGCCTCCTCATATGTTAAATCTAAATAATAATGCTTATCTTCTAATTGATCCTTTACAGACAATGTACCAAATATTATCTCTGTTGGATAAACTAATAAGAGCGCGACAATCGAAATCACTGCTGCAACAACCACATTGCTTCGTCTACCTAACAATCTATATCCGAAATATGGCAGAAATACAAACACAAAACCATGAAGATATATAATTACATGTAATATATTGGTACAAAAATACCATATAGCTAATGCTATTACAAATCCAAGTATAGCACCAATTGTGCCAAGCACTACATTCATACTCTTTTGCTCTGTTACTACAGCACTTCCCGTATTATAATACGTTGGGTCTTGTACAGCATATGGATTTGCTTGAGCTTGTGTTCCATATGGGGTTGCCTGTGGCTGTGTTCCATATGCGTCAGACTGAAGTTTAGCTTTTAATTCTGGACGAGCTTCTGTGTTTACTTTTACATCAACTGTTGGTGTGTAAACTGGTTCTGCACTATATGTAGGTTGTCCTGCAAGAGGAGGTAATGGCTGAAGTTTTTTCTTTGGTTCCTCACCTGCTAATGTACTAACATTACCTTCTGTTGTCCTATCGCCATTTGTAACCTTTGTACTATTTGCTTCTCCGCACTCTGGACAATACACCATATTGTCTTCCATTTGTTTTCCACAAAATCCGCAAGATTTCATCAATCTTCTCCTAACTGTATTTATTTAATTATAAAATAGTAAACTGCTATTCCGGCGGCTATTCCTATGGCCAATCCTAGAATCGCAATAAATATTTTCGTACCTATCCCACGTCCCTGACTCTTAGCATAATTTAATGATGCATTATTACTTCTATTCATCATCGCTTGTTTTTCATCAGCTCCAAGGTTTCCGATATTTTCCGTGTAAACAATCGGTTTTTGAACATAATGACTTCTATCTGCTTGAGTATAAATATCTGATTGATAACTATCATGATTCATAAGCATATTATCCGAACTATAATAGTTCATACCCTTATTATATGAATAGTCTGATGCATCTCTCTTCAAAGAGTCAATATCTCTTGGTTTTACTTTCATTTCCACTTTTTCATCACTAGCTGATGCAACAGCACCACAACTAGCACAAAACTTAGCGTTATCTTCCATTTTCGCATTACAATATTTACAAAACATCACATAATCTTCTTTCTTTTTTATTTTTTTTAATAAAATAATTTAATGTTTATTTTAATACTTTACGTTTTACTTTTTTACTCCTACAATGAGACATTTTACACCATAGTTCCCATAAAGTAAAATCCTTTTGCTTCATCCAATCTAACATTTACGATTTGACCTATGAGATCTTTTGTTCCTTTAAAATGAACTGTAATACTACTGTCAAGTCTCCCTGTTACGTATCCTTCTTGGTTATTCAAACTTTCAACTAGCACATCCTTTATTTCACCTTCAAATCTTTTTACAGATGCAGCCCCAGTCCTATGAATTTCATTTAGCAATCTGTCGAATCTATTCTTTATTACATCTTCTGGAACTTGGTTCTCCATAGTTGCAGCCGGTGTGCCCGTCCTCTTGGAATAGATAAATGTAAATGCACTATCAAATCTCACTTTTCTAACTATATCTACAGTTTCTTCAAAATCTTCCTCTGTTTCACCTGGGAAACCAACAATAAAGTCTGTAGTTAATGAAATATCTGGAATAGCCTTTCTAAGCTTTTCTACCAATTCAAGATAATGCTCCTTATCATACTTTCTATTCATAATTTTAAGTATTCTTGAACTTCCTGATTGAATAGGTAAATGTAAGTGGTGACAAATCTTTTTAGACTGTGCCATTACTTCTATAAGTTCATCTGACAAATCTTTTGGATGGGATGTCATAAAGCGTATTCTTTTTAAACCTTCTATATCATCAATTTGCTTTAATAATTGAGCAAATGTAATGCCAGCTTCCATACCTTTTCCGTATGAATTAACATTTTGTCCTAGAAGCATAATCTCAATAACACCATCTTCTACAAGGCTTTTGATTTCTGCAATAATATCCTCTGGTTTTCTACTTCTTTCACGTCCTCTAACATAAGGAACAATACAGTAACTGCAAAAATTATTGCACCCAAACATGATATTCACGCCTGATTTGAATGAGAATTTTCTCTCTATTGGTAGTTCTTCAACTATTTTATCTGTATCCTTCCATATATCTACAATCATAGAACCTTGGGAAATCCTCTGATATAAAAGTTCTGGAAACGTATAAATATTATGTGTTCCAAAAATTATGTCAACAAACCTATAACTTTTTTTGATTTTTTCAACAACATGGTCTTCCTGCATCATACAACCACAGAGCGCAATCATCATATGTGGATTTTTCTTTTTTGCATTAGACAAGAATCCTAAATGTCCATATACTTTTTGATTAGCATTTTCTCTAACTGTACAAGTATTATACAATACAAAGTCTGATTTTTCATCTTCTGATTCCTCGTATCCTATAAGTTTTAATATTCCAATAAGTTTTTCTGAATCCCTAGCATTCATTTGACATCCAAATGTATTAACACAGGCTGTAAGTTTTCTTCCAATTTCTGCTTCCTTCTCTTTAAGCCATTTGCGGCAAAGGGACATATAGTAATATTGTCTCTTTGTATCTTCTTCTGGAATAATATCACTAAATTCTGCTTCATCTATTTCATTTTTAATATAGTCGAATCTATTCATTGTGGTCTCCTAACCATAAATACTTGTCTCTGTAAGTATTTTTTCTAATTTATAATCGTATTCATCAATTTTGTCAATTTCAAGGCATTGAAAATCAAAAGCAATACCGATAACCGATTTAAATTTATACTTTCTTAAATACCTATCATAAAAACCACCGCCATATCCCACTCTGTAGCATTGCTTATCAAAACCTACTATAGGTACAATAATAACGGCATCTTCTGTATACTCATCAAAACATTTTGTTGTTTTTGGTTCTAAAATACCCATGATACCTTCTTCTAATTCACCAGTATCATCCACCTGGTAAAAAGACATTTTCCCTGCCTCCATCTCTAGAATTTTAGGAAAACATACTTTTTTTCCAGTACTAAAAGCATGATTTGTAATACTTTTCGTGGCTACTTCTCCCCGAATATCACTGTAAACGAATATGCTACTTGCTTTTTGGTATTCTTTATCTTCTATAACCTTTTCGGCTATTATTTCTGAATTAAACTCTAAAAAGTCTTTGGTGACCTGCTTTCTCCTTGCAAAGACTTCTTTGCGTATTGATTGCTTATTCATTATCTTTGTCTTTTCTTCTATCCTTGACATTTTCAATACTTCCATCAGGATGTTGAATCTTCATATTGTCCAACTGACCTCTAAGATTATTGCGAAAAGACGCTACATAAGCCTTTCTAAGCCTATCTTGTTCTTCCTTCTCCTCAGGTGAAAGTCCTACTTCCTTGGATTTTTTATATAATTCATTAATTCTATCAATGTTAAAATCAGCCATATTTATCCTTTCTTTGTTAGTATATATATATTGCCACTACCATCTGTAATGCAACCTATATACTTTCCCTTTTCTTTATGCACTAAGGCTAAACCAGGGTATTTATATACATTAATGTAAGAAGAATTCTTTGAAAATAATCCCTTCTTCTCATTGCTTCCAATAACAATGTCATTCATTGCCACTTCAAATTTATCACCATTATCAAATATAAAATCTGATTTTTTATCAATAATATTATAAAACTCAATACCTTTTTGTGTGTCAAGCTTTAGATATGGCTTACCATTAAAAATGCATGCCTTTGCAAGGTTAATATCTGTAGATTCATTTTTGTTAATACACACTTGACTTTCCTTAGTTTTGTAGTTATAAAAAACAACCTCTTCTTCCCTACGTTCAAAATTAAATTTTGAATATATGAAATATTCTCCACTAACCTCAACATAAGGAATGGTAGCAGTGAAAAATGTTTGCTCAATTGTATCCATAACAATATTGTTTTTAGATATAATTATGTCTGAAACCAACTGACCTAAATTCACAAAGCTAATACTCTCAACAGATACTTCATCTTTTTCTAAATGTTCAAATCTATTATTCTTCAAAAGTGAAAAACCTGATTTAAGAACACATACATTCTCACTAATAAGCAAAATGTCACTAATTCCATTAGATGTTAAATTTTCATCAACTATCTTTTTTGTTTCATTCTGCAGAATATTAAACATCGATAATTCAAAATCAAAATAATCCTCGAAGTTATCTGCAACATTGGCCCTCAAAAGTTCATTTTGAATCAGCATATAGAATTCATTTAATACGAATACATGAGTTCTCATATATCTTTGATATTTTTCGTAGTCATCAATAATAGAATATATTTTTTTGCAGTTCTTTTCTATGATTGAGTATCTAAATATTCTAATCTCGACGTTTCCATCGTCCTTCAAGTCAAAATTTGAAAAATAAACAAACTCTGGATGTTTAGAAATATCCGATATCTTTATAATATTTAGTTTCGGAATATTGGGTGCAATTTCAACTCTTGTATTCTTTTCAAGGTTGTACATATAATATCTTTCATAAGAATAACCGTCTAATTTTGCTTCACTTCTTTCTATAAGCAAAACACAATTGTTGCTAAGAACTACGCCATTTACACCTTCTGCATTTTTTACTATTCTTAAACTGTTCATAGTACCTCTACTTTAATTCCTCATCAAGATCAAAGGAATCTTCTTCATTGGCCACAAAAAGTGTTCCCACATCTTCGCCATCAATAATATCTTCAATTATATTTACATTGCTTCCATTGGCAATAACCATATATGCACCAGATTTTGTGGCAATCTTTGCCGCACCAATCTTTGTTCTCATACCACCGGTTCCTACCTTGGATGAGCTGGTGTTTTTTCCCATCTTCTCCAAGCTATCATCAATTTCATCAACTATATCAATAAACTCTGCATTTTCATTTGTATTTGGATCATCTGTGTACATTCCATCTATATCAGACAACAAAATAAGAAGTTTCGCACCTGTTAATGATGAAACAATGGCTGAGAGCCTATCATTGTCTCCGAATTTAATTTCATATGTAGATACAGTATCATTTTCATTTACAATAGGAATTACACCCATACTTAATAATTCATTGAATGTATTGATTGCATTAGTCTTATTTGGCTCGTTAACCATCGTTACCTTTGTCATAAGTATCTGTGCTACTTTTTGACCATATTCGCTAAACAGCTTCTGATATATCATCATAAGTTGTGCCTGTCCAATGGCTGCACAGGCTTGCTTTTGTGGCAATGTAAGACGACCATGATTAAGCCCCATCTGCTTTCTACCTACGGCAATAGCTCCTGACGAAACTAGTATGACATCTTTTCCCTGATTGCGAAGGTTTGTAAGTACTCTTACAAGTTTCTCTAACTTTAGTAAATCCAAATCTCCTGTTTCTTTATGGGTAAGTGAAGATGAACCTATCTTAACAACAATTCTCTTCATATTCTTTAAATCTTCTCTGTAATTCATGTTAATCCTCCAGAAAAAACACGGTTTGTTTTAAAATTATATCACAAGTGCTTTTAATAGTCACTATTTTTTATGTGGTACATATATGTCCATTATAGCTTCAGCCACCTTAATACCATCCATTGACGCAGATGTTATTCCCCCAGCATATCCTGCTCCCTCACCACATGGAAATATACCTTTAATATTACTCTCAAAGCTATCATCTCTAACAATTCTAATAGGAGAGGATGTTCTACTCTCTACACCTGACATTACTGCATCCCTTCTTGCGAAATTTTTAATCTTTTTATCAAATCCTTTGATACATTCTTCCAATGCTTCATTTATAGCCTCTGGAAATATATTTCTCAAATTTCCAAATTGGGTTTTGCCCTTAATCATAGGTTTGATTTCACCAAACTCTGTAGATGTTTTATTATTACAAAAATCACCAAAAAGTTGTACTGGAATATTTCCATCACCTTCTGTATATGCTGCTATCTCTAAGTTTCTTTGAAATTCAATTCCGCCAAGAGGAGTATCGTTTGGATAGTCATTTGGTGTAACAGAGACAATTATTGCACTATTGGCGTTTGCACTATCTCTTTTGCTGTAGCTCATTCCGTTTATAGCTACTTGTTCCTCCTGGGAGGATGCATTAACTACATACCCTCCTGGACACATACAGAAAGAAAAAACGCTTCTTCCATTAGAGGCTTGACCTGTAAGTTTGTAATCAGCAGCACCTAAATACTTGCTATCACAATGCTCGACTCCATACATCTGTTTATTTATATCTTTTTGAAGATGCTCAATACGTACGCCAACTGAGAAATTCTTTGCTTGCATTTCCAGCCCATGACCATACATCATTTCAAAGGTATCCCTTGCACTATGTCCTAGGGCGGTAATTACGGCATCACATTCTATAGTTTCACTATTATTCACTATTACAGACTTTATTTTATTATTTTCAATATGTAAGTCTGTAACCTGACTTTCAAATCTTACCTCGCCGCCTAACTTAATAATCTCATTTCGCATATTCACAACAACCTTTGAGAGAATATCCGTTCCTATGTGAGGCTTATTTATATATGTAATACTTTCATCTGCTCCAAACTTTGCGAACACATTCAAAACGTACTGATTTCTACCACTTTTATCGGAAACCTGTGTATTTAATTTTCCATCTGAGAATGTTCCAGCCCCACCTTCTCCAAATTGGACATTTGATTGAGTATCTAATTTACCTGTTTCCCAAAAATGCTCTACATCTTTAGTTCTATCCTCAACTCTTTTTCCTCTTTCTAGAACTATAGGATTATATCCAAACTTAGCTAACTGATACGCACAAAACAATCCCGCAGGTCCCATACCTACAACAATTATAGGCTTTTTCAAAAGACTAGTTCCCTTTGGAATATATGAATATTCTCTTTCCTTTGAAAATAATATATTTGTTCCAAACAATTTTTTGTTGATTTTCTTTTCATTTTTAACGCTTACATCTACACAATATACGTACATTATCTGCGGCTTTTTTCTCGCATCTAGTGATCTTCTAATTATTTTAATATTTTCTATGCTGTCAATGCTAATACCTAGCATTTTTGCCACTTTATCTTTAAGTTTATCCCGTGATACATCAATACACATTTTTACTTGATTAATTCTAATCATCTGTATCCTCGCTTTTTCCAGCATTTTCTCCTGAAATAATTCCTGAAGCCCAAGCAAAGTGAAGGTTGTATCCTCCGCATTTCCCATCAACGTCTAGTACTTCACCGATGAAATATAAATTTTTAACTATTTTTGACTCAAAACTATTTTTGATTTCCTCAGTTAAAATACCTCCAGAGCATACCTGGGCATTTTCAAAATCACCGCTTCCGTCAACGACTATAATATAATGTTTTAACAAGTGAATTATATTAGCTATAGCACTTTGATAATTATTATATTCAGAAATAAATCCACCATATTCCTTTATTACTTCTTTGCAAACAGTCCCTGCAATACTACTGTTAATAATGCCACATATCAACTGCCTAAAAGTTGTCTTTTCTAAAAGTTGTCTATCAGAGATTAAAAATTTTAAGATTTCCTCTTCTCTAAGTGAATCCAGCAAATCCAGTTCTATTTCTACCCTTTCACACTTCTTATCCAATAGTAATCTATTGGCCGATGCTGACACCTGAAATGTTACAATTCCCGAAAGTCCATTTTCTGTAAATTGAATCTCACCTTTGTCACTACATATAAGTTCTCTAACATCCCCATATATTGAATATAGATCTATTTTTCCATTAGCCCTAACTCCCTTACAGTCTACAAAGAATTCCCTATTTGATTCACTGTGACAGTAAAGTGGCACTAGTGCTGGAACTGTAGGATTTATCTTATGCCCAAATTTTCGTGCAATAGTATATCCTATATTTTCCTCATCTTTAGTGCCTGCACGGCTTCCTGTAGCCACAACCACTTTATCGCAGTTAAAACTCTTGGTATATGTATTATTAGGAACAAGTTTTTCACGATTTTTTAATTTAACAATTGAATACTCTGTAATTGATGTCTTTACGGAAAACGTATTGTCTTCATTTAAATAAATATCATTAACTTCACAATATGGGATAAAATCACCGCCATATTTTTGAAATGTTCGAAACAAGACATCAACTACTGTTTTTGATTGTTTTGAGTTAGGATATATATAACCTGAAACATCTGTAAGCATAAGTCCTAACTTATTAAAAAAATCCATTATTTCCTTCGTTTTATATTTATCAATAGTTTCCTCTAATAATTCTAAATCGGTTGAATTATAGCAATCGCTTTCAAGAAAGGTATTTGTTAAATTACATCTTCCATTACCTGTCGCTAGTATTTTTCTTCCTGGAGAATCTTTTTTATCGAGAAGAGTCACTTTCGCGCCGGATTTAAGGGCTGTAATTCCGCAAGCTAGTGCGGACGCACCTGCTCCAACAATAATAATTTCCATAATTCCTCCATATCCAAACAATTTACAATAGAATACCACAAATTACCTAAGTTGTAAAACTTTCAAGTATGGGGTATAGCTCACTAATATTACTAATTGGTATTCCTTCTTCCACTATCTCTATGGTCTTGCGTATTACTAATTTGTCGTTTGTAAATGATATTAATGTTAACCCATGGATTTTATTCATTTTTGTATATGAAAATATAACTTTAGATTTTAAATACTATAATAAATGGATTTTTTTTAATAATGATACGATTTTTCTACCCTTAGGTAACATATAAAGCTCCGTTTCATCTAATACTTTAAGTGCCAATAGAAGCACTGCATATATAACTACTGCCACAGCTATAGCTACTAGCACACAGATCCAGTTTATTCTGAGCAACATATATAGGCCTTTATATGCAAGCATGGCAAATACTGCCATTATAATTGATGACACGGCTGGAAGTATAAATGTTTTTACTATCTCCTGTCTATATCCTAGATATTTTTTTATACAGAACGCATTTAAAATACAGACCAATATTGCAAAAGTAAAGTCTGCTATTACAACTGCTAAAATATCCATTTTAAACACTATTAACAGTACAAGCACTAATACTATATGCAACGCCAGAGAAATACTTGAATTAATAACTGGTTTTGACATCTTATCAATGCCTTGTAGCACTGAATTAGTTATCGTTGATAATGAGTATGCAACTACTGTTACTACCGCAAATCTCATCAACGTTACACAAACATTTATCATATTCTTGTCTGGGAACAAAAGAACACAAATTGGCTCTGCTAGTGCTGATAACCCCACTCCACATGGAATTGCAATTATCATAGACAATCTTATTGATGATTCAATTTTATTGATTAATTCACCTTTATTTCCAGATGCTAATGATCTAATAAGACTAGGAATTATAGCACTTGACAGTGCTGAAGCCACCGCAATTGGTGCCGTAGTTAGAAGCTGATACTTTCCGCTATACACACCGTACAAACTAGAATAAAATGCTTCATCAAGATGGAAAATATTTGACATAACGTTTCCAAAAATTCCACTATCAATAAGACCACTTATGTTATAAATCGTTGTACTAAGTAAAACAGGCACAATTGTGCAAATAAGTACTTTTGATAATGTACCGTAGTCTTGTTCTCTCGAAACCCTATCTCGTCTTATCTGTTTTTTCATTACTGGCTTATATACCATATATACAAACAACATAAAAAGAAGTGCAAATAATGCTCCTACAAGGGTACCCAATGTACCACCTGCTGCAGAATACGCCGCACTCTCGCCACTCTTCGCTCCCACTTTAAATAAAAATGCTGCAGCTTCAATACTAACACCTGCATTTACAAGCTGTTCAAAAATTTGTGAAATCGCGGTAGGAATCATAGTTCCCATGCCTTGGAAATATCCTCTAAGTACACCTAACAAGGCCACAATAAATATTGTAGGGGCTAAAACTCTTATTGCCATAGCCATAGAAGGATACTTCCATAATTTTGCAAATCCATCTGCTCCAAAGAAAACTATTGATGCACAGATCCCCCCCACTATCAGGGCAAAAATCATTGCTCCTACAAACGTTCTCTTTGCATTTATGTATTCCTTCTTAGCCACTTTTGCTGAAACCAATTTTGATACCGCTATTGGCAAGCTTGTTGATGAAATCAATAAGAAAATTGAGTACACACTAAAGGCATTAGAATAATATCCAATACCTTCATTTCCAAGTATATTATTAAGAGGAATTCTATATATAAGTCCTATAACTCGGACTAAAATTCCTGCCATTGCAAGGATACCACCTTGCACTAAAAAATTTGTTTTATTTTTGCTCATATTAACACTTCCTAAATGTAAATGTGTCTGGCATCAATGTTTCAAAAGGAATCTCTAAAACCTCTCCATTTTTGTTGCCTAGAATAACTGTTAAATCCTTGGCAAACTCAGATAGGAACTGTCTGCATATACCGCAAGGGTAAGTGAAATCATCTAAATCTGACATAATAGCCAACTTTACAAATTCACGTTCCCCCTCGCTAACCGCCTTAACTGCTGCTGTTCTCTCTGCACATATTGTCGCGCCATAAGAGATATTTTCAATATTACAACCTGTATATATTCTTCCACTTTTTGCAAGAAGTGCTGCACCCACTCGAAAATTGGAATATGGTGCATATGCTTTGTCCTTTGCCAGCGTAGCAATATTAATCAATTCCTCATTTTCACTTTTGAGTGATGTATCAAAGGACTCATCCCTTGTGATTTTGAGTATATTTAGCAAATCACCCTGTAGCCTTTCCATCTCTTCTCTTTCGCCATCTTCCATATGATCATAGCCAAATAAATGAAACATACTATGAGCCACTAGAAACCCCAACTCACGTCTTACACTATGTCCATATTCTCTAGCCTGGGCTTCCATACGCTCAACCGAAATAATAATATCACCTAAAACTAATTCACCTGTGTCTGGATCAAAACAATCAATCGCCATATCTTCATCAAGGAAGTCAAAATCACCAGGTGTATTAAATTCAAGCATTGGAAATGATAACACATCTGTTGCCTTGTCAATCTTTCTGTATTCTTTATTGATACTATGTATATCTTCATCCGTTGTAAGATTAACCTCGACTACAGCCTCATAGGGGCATTTTACGTAATCTAATGCACCCGTAATCACTGATGTAATTAATTCTTCATAATCAAAATCAAATTTACTCCCTGCATCATTTTCAATTATAATCTGCATTCTACATCTCCTTCGATTTTATAAATGTATCTTTAATCCTATAAAATTCTTCAAGTGTCAGCCCTGACTGTTTAAGTGCATCATGGGACAATCTAGTTATAAGCGCATTTTCAATAATCGTCTTTTCCGAAATTTCCTTATTGTTTTTATTTGCCCTGATATACTCAGTTGCTGATACTGCTGTATCTGCCATCATTACTATAGCAGATTCCTTAGTTTTTGGTAACCTCATTTTGACATTATGTTCAATCATAATATCCTTTACATCCTTAGGAATATTATATTTCTTGGCTAATTTCATACCTTCTTTTACATACTCTGCATTACCACTAATCTTTCCAAAGTCATGGTACATACCACCGGCGTAAGAAAGGCTTGCATTGGCACCTATGGCAATAGCAGCATTTGTTGATAGTTCTGCTACTTCCTTGCAGTGATAGTATAATGGCATTGATTTCTCTTTTATCAACCTTATACCAACTGCCTTGTCGCTAGAAAGAGCTTTGAGTACAACCTCTGAACTTGCTTTTAATACGAACTTGCTATATAAAAACTTAAATATTACAAATATTGTGATAACTAATGTTGCCCCCAAAAAAGTCTTAAAGACAAATCCCATTCCCGTATATATATCTACATAAGCTGAATCCTTACAATATACACTGAAAATCATGTGTAGACCTACACTTAGAATAATGTATACCCCATACATTATAAATTCAATAACTTTGGAAGAATACTTTCTTACAATGATACAACCAAATGTACCCGTTATCAGCATAATAATTGTAAAGAAAAATTCTGGCTCATAGGCTAATGCAAAGAATGCAAATCCACAAACAGATGCATTTGCAACAATACCAACTTTAGTGTCAAATAGGTATGTCAGAATCATCACAACAACTGTTAATGGTCTATATTCATATGGCATAAGCATAAGCAATGCCGTTATAATCAAGATAATATGATAAGCAAAAATAAGTCTATAATTATCCACTTTTGAAAATGCTAGATAAATGTAAGATATCAGCATTGCAATTGTCATAAATCCTACCACTGCGAATCTTTCATTGGACCACAAAAGTTCATAATATACCATAGATGTATAATAGCTTGTAATAACTGTAAGCACAAAAACATATATACTAATTATTGCTCTAACTAACAATGAATATTTAAAATCAAATTGTGTTCTTTTAAAATCTCTATAATCTATCATGTCTGTATCCTTTTTTATTAATCTTTTTTTCTATGTTCTCTACTGCTTTTAGCCTCAAAATCATCATATGCCTTAACAATTCTTTGCACCAGCGGATGTCTAACAACATCTACATTGGTAAGCCTAACTATTTTTATATCTTCTACATTGTTTAGAATCTTTACTGCAGTATCTAAGCCAGAAATCGCTCCTTTTGGCAAATCCTTCTGTGTCAAATCTCCTGTTACAACAATCTTAGATCCAAATCCTATACGTGTTAAAAACATCTTCATTTGGGCAGGCGTTGTGTTTTGGGCCTCATCCAATATTATAAAGGCATTATCCAGGGTTCTACCTCTCATATAAGCTAATGGAGCCACTTCAATTAGACCCTTCTCTGAATTATGCACAAAACTATCAGCACCCATAATTTGATAAAGAGCATCATATAATGGGCGTAAATATGGATCAACTTTACTTTGCAAATCTCCAGGTAAAAAACCAAGGTTTTCTCCTGCCTCTATAGCTGGTCTTGTCAATATAATGCGACTTACCTCATTATTTTTAAATGCTTCAATCGCCATTGCCATTGCAAGATAAGTTTTACCCGTTCCAGCAGGGCCAATACCAAATGTAACTGTATTCTGAGTGATAGCATCTGTATAAACCTTCTGATTAAATGTCTTAGGTTTAATAGGTTTACCACTAACTGTCCTTGTAATTATATCACTGTCAATATCTACAATAGTCTTTGTCTTGTCTTCAAAAGTAAGTGAAATAGCATATTCAACATTTTGTTCTGTAATGGTATTGCCTCTTTTTGATAATTCTATCAGACTGTTTATTACATTTGTTGCTCTTTTAACTGCTACATCTCCACCTGTTACTCTTACTCTATCATCTCTATATATTATGGAAACATGAAATGCCTTTTCTATTTTCTTAGCAAATTGATCAAAGTTACCAAAAACATTTTGTCCATGTACTGTAGTTAAATCCTCAATCACACCAATTTCACTCAATTCATTTGCTCCTTCTTTCCAATATCCTGTATAACAACAAAATCGCCCTTGGCAATCCACTTGTTATTTTCGCTTTCTATTTTAACATTATTCTCTACAATCTGTATACTTTTTTCACTTAAATTTTCCAAAAAATATTTTAAACTACTATTTATTTGATTTACCATCGCTTTGTCGGTATATCTACTATCAATCAAATCATAATTAACATTTTTTATTATACCCTTTTATTTATTATATGTATAAAAGCAAAAGAGGTACCAATGAGTAGATAAACTAATGTAACTCATTTGGTACCTCTGTGTGAGTCTAACGATTCTAATATTTAGACACAAGAAATTCCTGTAGATTTCTCTACAGGAATTTAAAACAATCATAATTATACTAGTTAAATTTTCTCTTTCTAGCTGCTTCTGATTTCTTTTTACGCTTTACACTTGGCTTTTCGTAATGTTCTCTCTTACGAATCTCCTGCTGGATACCAGCCTTTGCACAATTTCTCTTAAATCTGCGTAAAGCACTATCTAAGCTTTCGTTTTCTTTAACGATAACGTTTGACATAGTTTCACCTAACCTCCCTCCAGTTGCTTGATTGTGCACTATACAACTGTATGGGTATATTTTATTGCACAACCACCATTATAGCAGATATATGAATTTCGTCAACTACTTTTTAGCAATTTTTTATCATTTTTTATTGTATCTGTTCTTCTAAAATTTCTTTAGCCTTTATAAGTGCTTCATCTACCTTTGAAGCATCCTTACCGCCAGCCTGAGCCATATTAGGACGTCCGCCGCCGCCACCGCCAACGATTACAGCTACAGACTTTATGATGTTTCCTGCATGAGCACCGCGTGCTATAGCCTCCATAGTAGCCATAGCCATAAGATTTACTTTATCCTCGCCTTGAGAAGATGCAATAAGTATTACTCCTTCACCAATTCTATCCTTTAAGCTATCGCCTAAGTTTCGTAAATCGTTCATATCCATATCATCAACTTTGATTCCAAGGAACTTCACGCCATTAATATCAATGACCTGTGAAAGAACATCTCCTGCGGCTTCATTCGCCATCTTGCTCTTTAATTTATTATTTTCACTTGTTAAGTTCTTGATATCTTCATACATGGATTCAATCTTTTTAACAAGTAAAGCTGGTTCGGTTTTTGCTGTCTTTGCTGCTAAATAAAGTTCTTCCTCTATAGTTGAATAATAATTTAGTACACCTTGAGCTGTTAACGCTTCAATTCGTCTAACTCCTGCAGCTATACCTGCCTCTGAAACTATCTTAAACATACCAATAGAACCTGTATTGGAAACATGAGTACCACCACAAAGTTCAACAGAAAAGTCTCCCATTGTAACTACACGTACTGACTCACCATATTTCTCGCCAAACAATGCCATAGCTCCAGTAGCTCTTGCATCCTCAATGCTCATTTCTTTTGTAATTACTGGTAATGCATTTGCAATTTCTCTATTGACAATATTTTCAACTTCTTTAATCTCTTCAACACTCATAGCCTGAAAATGTGAAAAATCAAAACGAAGTCTATCCTTTGTTACAAAAGAACCAGCCTGTTCAACATGGTTGCCAAGAACAGTTCTTAGGGCTTTTTGAAGTAAGTGTGTTGCGCTATGGTTTTTACAAGTAGCACTTCTAGTCTCTTCGTTAACGGAAAGTGTAACAACATCCCCTGTCTTGAACATTCCCTTTGTTACTTTACCAACATGTCCAATTTTTCCGCCTAATAATTCTATTGTATCAACAACTTCAAAAACACTGTCTCCTGAAGTTATAATACCTTTATCTGCATCCTGACCACCCATTGTTGCGTAGAATGGTGTTTCATCCACGATAATCGTACCAACTTGTGAATCTGTAAGCGCTTCAGTGATTTCTGTATCAGTTGTAAGGACAGAAATTTTAGAATCAAAAACAAGTTTGTCATATCCAACAAAACGAGAAGTAATCGATGGATCAATTGATTCATATACAGTAACATCTGCTCCCATATAATTTGTCACTTTACGAGCACTTCTAGCCATATTTCGCTGCTCATCCATGCACTTTTTGAATCCAGCCTCATCTAGAGTTAGTCCTTTTTCCTCTAGAATTTCCTGTGTAAGATCAATAGGGAATCCATAGGTATCGTATAACTTAAATGTATCTTCACCAGTAAGAATATTCTTTCCCTCAGATGAAAGTTTTACCATCATATCTGATAAAATATTAAGTCCCTGATCAATAGTCTTGTTGAATTTATTTTCCTCTTCAGTTAAAACCTTAAAAATAAATTCCTTCTTTTCATCAAGTTCAGGATATCCATCCTTACATTCATTAATAACTGTTTCACTAAGTTTTGCAAGAAACAAATCGCTTATTCCAAGAAGTCTACCATGTCTTGCAGCACGTCTAATAAGTCTTCTAAGAACATATCCTCTACCCTCATTCGATGGCATAATACCATCTGAAATCATAAAGGTTGAAGAACGCATATGATCTGTAATAAGTCTGATAGATACATCTGTTTTATCATTTGTTTGATAAGTAGCACCTACCAAATTACATACTTTATCACGTATAGCCTTCATAGTATCTATATCGAATACAGAATCTACATCTTGAACTACAACTGCAAGTCTCTCAAGACCCATACCTGTGTCAATATTTTTTTGGCTAAGTTCAGTATAATTACCTTTACCGTCACTTTCGAACTGAGTAAATACGTTGTTCCAAACTTCCATAAATCTGTCACATTCACATCCAACTTTACAGTCTGGCTTTCCACATCCATATTTAATGCCTCTATCATAATAAATCTCTGAACTTGGTCCACAAGGTCCAGCACCATGCTCCCAGAAATTATCGCATTTTCCATCAGCATCTCTGTAGAAACGAGTAATCTTCTCCCCTGGTACACCTATTTCATTTGTCCAGATTTCAAAGGCTTCATCATCCTCACAGTAAATAGATGGATATAATCTTTCTGCATCAAGTCCAGCATAATTAGTCAAAAATTCCCAAGACCAAGCTATGGCTTCATGTTTAAAATAATCTCCAAATGAAAAATTTCCTAACATTTCGAAAAATGTTAAATGCCTTGCTGTCTTACCAACATTTTCAATATCTCCGGTTCTAATACACTTTTGACAAGTTGTTACTCTTTTTCTAGGTGGGATTTCTTGACCTGTAAAATATGGCTTAAGTGGTGCCATTCCTGAATTGATAAGTAATAAACTGTTATCATTATGTGGAACAAGAGAAAAACTCTTCATTTTTAAATGTTCTTTACTCTCAAAGAACTCAAGATACATCTTTCTAAGCTCGTTAACTCCGTACTTTTTCATGGGGTCCTCCAATAAACAATAGTAATAATTGTATTTTATAAATATAAATAATTAAATCTCTGTGTTAGTATCCATCTCCGTATTAGATTGGTCTATCTTTTTATCTTTTCTGTCTCTAATCTTTTTACCAACGAATACGCCAGCTACTGCCACTGCTACAATACAAGCACACTCAACTGCGTAAAAAACTAACATTGTCCAAAATGATGCTGCTAACATATACCATCTCTCCTTTTCAAACAAAACTTAGACTATAGTATCATAAAAAAAATTCATTTTCAATATTTCTACAAAACAAACTGATTTCTATAAAACACTGGAGTATTTCTTATTTCCGATAAAATATCAATCAGTTTATTCGTATTTTTTTCAACCTAACACCAACTTCCTGTATCTACAAACCTTCCTGCTCTATCAGTTGCTTTTTTAATTATCTCATCTTTATAGCCAATTACCTTAAGTAATTTAATTGCATTTCGTGTAGTTGCTCGTCCTGTATTTAGCTTATAATTAAACTGAACATCATCATTTACTACATTTTCTTCAAAATGATAATTTGAATATGTTTTTTCCAAAATATGGGTTAACTCTATATCATGGGTAGCTGCAAAACACAAAACATTTTTGCCCGAAATACTATTTAAAATCTCTGAGGATGCTGCAATTCGCTCAACTGTATTTGTACCTCTCAATACCTCATCAACAAAACATATCATCGGTGTGTCTATAGCTGCTGCATCGACAATTCTCTTTAACGCCTTTATTTCCACTATATAGTAACTTTCATTATTTTCCAAATCATCTGCTAATGCCATTGAAGAGAATATCCTAAATTCACACATCTTCATAGTCCTTGATAATGTAGTATATATTGTCCTTGCCAATATAACATTAATAGCTGTTGACTTTAAAAATGTAGACTTACCAGATGCATTGGATCCAGTAAGTAAAACACCCTTTCGCTCTGAAATAGAGTTGCACACTGCATTATCTATAAGAGGATGATACATATCATCAAACGATATGTGAATGCTTGTGTTATCAAACATTGGTCGACTTACATATCCGTGCTTTGTTGTCATACATTTTCTAAAAGAAGCTACTGCTATTGCTGACTCGATAGTACCTATCAAGGAATATAACTTGTCCACATCCATTATATGAGACATTGTCTTTGACAACATACTATTAAATTTTATAATATCCACATGGAATAACATTCTAATATAATCCATTAAAATTTCTACAATAGAGCCATCAATGCTATCTGATAGCACAAACAACCCTTTTTTTAAAGATTTAAGGCTATCATTTATTTCATCAATTTCATTTTTATACTCTTTGAATTCATCATCCAAGCTTTCTGAAATACCTTTGGAACATATGATTATACTCACTAAATACCTAAAGCATATAAAATAATTTTCTATTTCGCCTTTACTTCTATAGTAGGATACTACATTGAATGCAATAACTGCAATAAATGCCAAAATACCAATTGAAGGTACTGTTAACAGTAAACCCGCAGAAACAAAAAAAGTTATTATCGACAAATAATGAGGTAAATTACTCTTTGTCTTTAAATCCCCTAGTCTATGAATAAAATCATACAATGAAATGGTTTTTGTTCTACCAAGTTTTGAAAATTTAACTTGCATTTGTTTTGCATCTTCTTCGTGTTCTTCAAACCAAGTTGTCATTTTATCAAACTTTTTAAGCTCGTTCTCCTTCTTTGGCGTACGCAGCATATGATATAAGTATTCTTCGCCTACAGAAGAATAGGTATTATTGCATAGCAAATATACAGAATCCATATCTAAGTCATTCCAAGTGATATCATCAACTCTTTCTGTCTTAGGATGTTTGTCCATCATAAACTTATGAAAGTGAGATATTCTCTCAAATTCAGGGTATGAATATTCTCTATCAGGAACCTGACCAAATCCATCGCAAATGTCCTTCCATAATCTAGCCTTCTCAGCCTTTCTACTCCTAAAAGATTGAACGGCAAAAAAAACTGCAACTATTGCAACTATTATAAAATATCCGTATCCTTCCATATAGCCTCCATCGTTTTCACATTTTGTTCCATTATACATTATTTTTCTAATAGTTTCCATATACTATCTACTTGAGTTTCCGCAGTTTTATCCACAACTGCGGATTTTATCAGTTTTACAATAAACAACTTTCAAAAAATGCCCAAAATATAAGGAATCCAGACTCTTTGTTTGGTATAATTAAAGTGACAAAACAA
>FZPS01000179.1_pt97 | contig 177315 bp, 178 predicted proteins | sample 1817821 | NCBI WGS metagenome assembly FZPS01 (sample SAMEA104158645, study PRJEB21678) | metagenome | place: Germany | collected 2015-04-21 | reverse complement strand
GAGTCTGACCGAGAAATTCTTGAAATGCTCAATCAACTCTTTAATTCTACACGAGCATGGGCATAAGCGAAAGAAGATATTCTTGATTTATCATACCGCTTTTGATGGATATTATCAATGGCTTATTTCCCCATGCTCTTTTTTCTTTTTTGGCTCGCATAAAGAGTTTGTCTTGTTTTATTTTTTAGTTGTCTCTTTAAAAAAAAGTACATATATGTCAATGGTGACATTTTCATAGAATAAAATTACACCCTTTTAGGTGACATTTTCACTGGTTATTGACAGAACTTCCAACAACATTTTTATTTTTTGCTTTGCAAAATTAGTTTAATTAGTGCTGCTACCGGAACTGCTAAGATTAGCCCAGTTAACCCAAAAAACATTCCACCCGTTAAAAGTACAAATATTACTGTAATTGGATGAAGGCCAACATATTCCCCTACGATATGAGGTGAGATTATTCCGCTTTCCAACTGGTGTATTACTAACATCAAAATAATAATCCAAGGTATTCTATTAGGATAGCGAAGGATAGCTATAGCAATGGCCGGCATTGTTCCTATTATAGGGCCAAAATACGGTATAATATTTGCTAAACCTGCAACCACACCAATAAGTATAGCAAAATCTATATTTAGAATAAGCATTGAAAGTGTTGTTAGAATGCCCACGATAAGACTGACCAATAATTGACTTCTCAAATATCTGCCTAAAGTGATGCCAATTCTTTCTACCCAATGTTTCACGATTTCTCTATTAGGAGCAGGTATGTAAAGGAATGCACTTTCCTTTATTTTATCTAAGTCTTTTAAAAAATAAAAACCTAGTATGGGGCCTAAGATAATGCTTAAAATACTTGATAACACTATAATAATCCCATCTGCTATTTTTTGTAAATAGCGTAATAATAGCTCTTCCATTCTACTTATGTTTCTATCCACAATTTCTTGAAGACTAGCCGGCAAAGCTGCAAGATAGCTTGTTTTTATACTTGCCAAGAATTTCTGCACTTCCCTGCTATAAAGAGGAAGTGTGTCCATTAAATTGTTTAATTCTATAATTATTACCGGTAATATATAAACAAGAGCAATAATCATTGATCCTATCAAAATAAAGTATATTAAAGCAACAGCAGCTGTTCGGTGCATTTTATTTTCTGTTAGGATTTCAACGACCGGGTTTAATATATAAGCGATAACAACTCCAAAAACAAATGGCTGCAAAACTTGGGCTATCTTTTCTCTATTGTTAATTATAAAAAGCAGTAATAATATAATTGCAATAAACAAAAAAAGCCGGTATAAGAATATCCGGTTTGAAAACAATTTAATAATTATGTCACTCCTCTCTTCAATTTCCCATAGTTAATTGTTGGTTTTCTCCGTATGGCAGTAAGCTGCCATCGTCGCTTAGCTCATATATCATAGTTTTATCTTTTTGAATTGAAAATTCAACAAAACATTCCCAACAATAGTATTGATTTGTTCCAACCTTGCCTACAGTGTTTTTTTGACACAAAGGACACGCTACCAAGATTTTCACCTCTACTCATGAATATTTAATTGTTGATATTAATATTTTTCCCAGTAAATAAAAAAATACGCATTTAAGCGTATCTTTTTACAAATCACACCTTTGCTTTATAATTCCCCCGCCAATTACAAGGTCATCCTGATAAAAGACTACTGCTTGCCCCGGTGTAACAGCCTTTTGAGCTTCATCAAAAACTACCTTTACCATGTCATTTCCATGAGGTTTAATCACAGCAGCTTTTTCGTGAAAATTATATCTGATTTTCGCCATTAGCTCAAGCTCTTCGTTCAGGGAATCTATTGCGACCCAGTTCAATTTATGTGCCAAAAATTCCTTTACATATAAATCTTTTTCTTCGCCTAGAACTATCTTATTATTATTAACATCTATGTCGATTACGTACAGGGGTTTGCCTGCTGAAATTCCAAGTCCCCGTCTTTGACCTATAGTATAAAAGGGAATACCCTTATGCCTGCCTAATATATTTCCTTTAATGTCTACGAAGTAACCCTCTTTGATACTTTCAGGAGATTTTTCACGTATAAAGTCACGATAGTTGGTATTTACAAAGCAGATTTCTTGACTGTCAGGCTTATCAGCCACGGCCAATCCTATTTCTTCAGCTATTTTACGAATTTCTTTTTTTGTATAGTAGCCCAGTGGAAAAAGGGTATGTTCTAATTGAAATTGATTTAGATTGTAAAGAGCATAAGACTGGTCCTTATCGTTGTCGACAGCTTTTTTAAGAACATACCGCTTTCTGACATTGTCATATTCCACTTTGGCATAATGACCCGTTGCCAAGTAAAAGGCATCTATATCAAATGCTTTTCTAAGCAATTCCTCAAACTTTAAATGCTTGTTGCAGGCAATGCATGGATTTGGAGTTTTTCCAGATAGATACTCTTGAACAAAGTATTTTATTACTTTTTCATTAAAAAAATCTTTTAAATTGATTACATAATATGGAATGTCTAGCTTATCTGCTACCCTACGTGCATCATGTACAGCTCCAATGGAACAACATCCACCCTCTTTAAGCTGATCTTCATACGGCAAGTCCTGCCAAATCTGCATTGTCATACCAACAACTTCATATCCCTGCTGTTTCAACAGATAAGCACAAACGGAGCTATCCACTCCTCCGCTCATCGCGACAACAACTTTGTTTTTATCCAATATTGCTCCCTACTTTTTTCTTATAATCATTTATCGCTTCTCTTAGTGCATCTGCGGCCAGAACTGAACAGTGCATTTTTACAGGAGGCAGCCCTCCCAGGGCTTCAGCTATCTGCTTATTGCTTAGCTTTAACGCCTCATCGATAGATTTACCCTTGACCATTTCAGTAGCCATGCTACTTGTGGCAATGGCAGCGCCACAGCCAAAAGTTTTAAATTTGATATCCTCAATAATATCGTTTTTTACTTTTATATACATTTGCATGATGTCTCCGCAAACTGCATTGCCAACTGTTCCAACTCCGTCAGCATCTGGAATTTCTCCAACATTCCGTGGATTTGCAAAGTGATCCATTACCTTCTCATTATACATTTTTAGCTTGCTCCTTTCCTTCTGCAAATAAAGGTGACATTTCTCTCAATTTATTTACTATACCGGGCAGCACCTCAAGAACGTAATCTACATCCTGTTCGGTATTGTCTCTGCCCAGTGTTAAACGCAATGATCCATGTGCAATTTCATGGGGCAGGCCAATAGCCAGCAGCACGTGTGAAGGATCCAACGAACCCGACGTGCAAGCTGAACCGCTGGATGCGCAAATACCCTTCATGTCCAAATTGAGCAGCATTGATTCACCTTCAATAAATTCAAATGATACATTCACATTATGAGGCAATCTCAAGGCTGGGTGACCGTTTAGCCGAGTGTATGGTATGTTATCCATTATACCTTTTATCAATTTGTCTCGCAGCAAAATAAGCTTATCATATTGCTCCTTAAGTTCAGTTTTGGCAAGTTCAGCTGCTTTTCCAAATCCAACAATTCCCGGAATATTTTCAGTTCCTGCTCTGCGATTCCCCTCTTGAGCTCCACCTGTCATAAATTGCAATATCTTGGTACCCTTCCTGATGTAAAGGGCACCTACACCTTTTGGACCGTAGATTTTATGTGCAGATATGCTCAAAAGGTCAACACCTAAGTCATCAACATCTACAGGAATTTTCCCAACAGTTTGAACGGCATCAGTATGAAAAACAATATCCTTTTTTTCCCTTTTTATGGCCTTGCCAATTTCTTTTATTGGCTGAATTGTTCCGATTTCGTTGTTAGCATGCATAATCGAAACCATGATAGTTTCATCTGTAATTGCATTGACTACATCCTCTACATTAACTAAACCATGTTCGTCCACAGGTAAAAAAGTAATTTTAAACCCCTGTCTTTCCAAGGCTTGACATGTGTGCAATACGGCATGGTGTTCGATTGCCGAAGTTATAATATGTTTGCCCTTTTTTATATTGGCAGCCGCAACTCCCCTTAATGCCCAATTATCAGACTCCGTCCCTCCGGAAGTAAAATATATCTCTTTTGTGTTGGCACCGATTAGCTGTGCCACCTTTTCCCTGCTATCTTCAAGGGCTTTCTTAGCTTCTCTGCCATATGAATATATTGTAGAAGCATTTCCGAACTTCTCAGTAAGATATGGTAACATTGCCTCTAAAACTTCAGACCTCATGGGTGTAGTCCCGGCATGATCCATATATATTCTATTCATAAGTTGCCATCTCCTTTTTAATATAGTCTCGTTTATAATAAACAAACTCTCTGAATCTTTAAGTTTCGCTATTATTCTTTGTATTATTACACATATCTTGAAGAGTTATTGAATCGATTGTTTTAACAATGCTGTCACTTATTTTTTCCCATACTGTCCTTGTTATGCAATTTTCATACTTTAGGCATTTTACTGCATCTTGTTCCAAAACACAATCGACTAGACCTATAGGGCCTTCTAATGCTCTAAGTACATCACCTACGGTGATTTTTGAGGGCTCTCGGCTGAGTAAATAGCCACCATAAGCACCTCTTATACTTCGAACTAAGCCTGCCTTCCTTAAATTTGCCATTAATTGTTCCAAATAGTTTTCAGATATGCCTTGCCGCTCTGCGATGCTTTTTAATGACACAGGCTCATCTCCGTAATTTAAAGCCAAGTCATACATGGCTTTTAAACCATATCTGCCTTTAGTAGATAACTTCAATATCTTTCTCCCCTAATTCCTATCGATTTACTCGGAATTTTAATTATAATATACTTCATGTGCTAGAAAATGTCAAGTGCCCGAGAAAAAAATTTGATTAACATAGGCAAATATTACACTTTGATATCAATGTAGCGACTGGTATTTTTCACATATGGAGGTTTCTTCTGCTCTTTACTTTTGCTTTGTTTTCTATTATGTTTTTTGTTTTTATCATTATATTCATCTGCTTTTTGTTGCTCTTCCTCAATTTTAATATCTTCAGCTTTATTGCGTTGATTAACTTTTTGCCTTGACGCTCTAAGCTGCTCTTGAAATCCCAATGCAAGTATGCTTTTTTGGGTGTCGAAGTTTTCTTTCTGCAAATGTTGCAGTTTTGATACTTCTGTAGTTTTAGGCATCATAGTCTGAAGGTCAATAGGTCTTATAGTCATAAAAACACCTAACCTTCAAATGGACCGAATTTTATCTGCCCTTCGTAATTATAAAATGTAACATGAGTGATTTTATCCCTTACTTTTAAGCTAGCATTACCGATTACAATGTTAACGCCGGGATAACAGACATTTGACGCAGATATCTTTGCTCTGCTTGAGTATGACATTATCAAATCAAGTCGTTCTTTTTCGTTTTTAAGTTCAGCTTGTTGATTCTTTAAGGACTCCCCAGCAAGTATGACCTTATCTAATAAAATCTGTTTATCAGGTGTGAGCATGTTTTTTTCCTTCAGCCGCTGCAGGACACTTATAGTCTGCTCTATTTTATTTATATCTGCTTCTAAGGTTGCTAGCTGATTGCAAATATTCTGATAGTCACCTTTTAGCTTGGGATTAATTCCAACTTCCAATTCAGTATAAGTTGACATCGGTGAACCTATAGTTTTTGCTATAAGCTTTTCACCTGCTTTTGCAGTGCCACCCACAATAAGTCCCTTTTTTCCTTCAAGTCGAATGTCCTTCCCTGCTAAAAGATTGCTGTGCATGGCCGCTTCAGCAATGATAATATTATTACCCGCTTCTACCGAAGCATTTTCAATATATTTTGCTGTAAAATCCTGCCCAGCTTTAAGTATTCCTTTGCCCCGCCCTTGAACTCCCCTTCTGATCATAATATTGCCGCCAACTTCAACTTCAGCCGCCTCAACTATGCCGTAAACTTCTAAATCTTGACTTGCTTTTATAGCAAAACCGCTTTTTACATTTCCCATTACAATTACACTGCCAAGAAAGTCAATATTTCCTGTTGCAGGACCCACATCCCCTTTTATTTCAAGAATAGGCAAAACGCTGAGTTTGTCATTATACAATACCGGTTGTCCATCGATATCTGCAAAAGCTTTTAAGCCATCTTCAGAAATTACCACATTTTTGCCAACACGAATTCTTGCTTCCCTACCGTCCCTTGCTTTTACAGTTTTACCTGTAACGGTCATACCGGGAATGCCCTTGCTGGGTGGAATGACTTCGGCAAGCTGCTGCCCTTTTGTTACATTGATGACTAATCCTAAATTATAGTGGTCGACAGTCCCGTCTTCCAGTATTTTAGGCTTAAGGCTTTTTTTAGTATCAAAAAAATAATTTATCTTACCATCTTCACCGTCTTTCGGAGGCAGGCCTGTAGCTATTTCAATAGGCGTATTAAATATCCGGTGACTTATTATTTCACTAATTTTGTCTTTATTTATACCGTACTCAATTCCTTTTGATTGAAGTTCTTCCATTATTTCTTCAATGGAAACCATTTTGCCACCTTTAGCTGGAATCAGGGAAAGGGTCGCTGTCATTTCATTGTTGCTCAATTCAATCTCAATTGTGGCATTTTCATCAAAATCTGATTCTTTTGAACTAATGTCTTTTTTTGTTTCAGCTTTGCTTACCTCGGACCTAGTTTTTTCAATTGCCCAGTTAATAAGTCTTTTTTCTTTCTGATCTTCCACCTGATCACCTCTTTCATTTTTATAGATGCGTTTTTTTTCTGCTTAAATGCCCCCTCAATCTCAATATCGCTTTAGTGTGAAGCTGAGAAATGCGTCCCTGTGAAAGATCTAAAACATTAGCTATCTCTTTAAAATTCAGGCCTTCATAATAGTATAAAGTTATTACCAGCCTTTCTTGCGGCGAAAGCTTATTGATTGCATTGCCCACAATTTCTTTTAGCTCCTGTTTTTCAGCTTGAATCTCAGGTTGACTATCGGACTTAAACGTTTCTATATTTATTAAATCGTCAAAAGTTAAAACATTATACAAAGTTGCTACATCAGAATACATTTTGTGCAGTTCATCTACAGAAATATTAAGGTGCTTACAAATATCTTCGTCATTTACTGATCGCCCTAAACTTTGCTCTAACTCTGCAAAAGCATTTTGAAGTATTTTTGCTTTCTTTCTCACTCCAGGTGGAATCCAATCTATTTTTCTCAGTTCATCTATAATAGAACCCTTGATTCGGGAATAAGCATATGTTTCAAATTTAATTCCCTTTTTAGCATCGTACCTTTCGATGGCCTGCAGTAAGCCGAATACTCCGTAACTTATTAAATCATCATATTCTAGGTATGATGGCAACTTTACATTCATTCGGTTTACAATGTGTTTGATTAGAGGTAAATAATTTTCAATAATTTTTTCTTTTACAGAATGGTCTTTGGAAGTATGATAAATCTTCCACAAGTTCTCGGTATTCGCATTAAGCATGATGCACCTCATTACAAAACCCTGACACCATGACCAATTGTCTTAACTGTAAGTTCTCCGGTTTCACAAAAGAATTCTATAGTCCTTCCATAATTCCCTTCTACATCTTCGGCAAGAACCCTTATGTTTAATTCTTTAAGCTTCGATCTGACAGCCTCCACATTTCTTTTACCGATCTGCATAATATTGTTATCGGATTTTATTTTGAACATTTGTGCACCTCCAGCGATTTTGCTGACAATATTGTTTCTAATAGCCCCAAATTCAAGCATATCTTCTATCAAGGCATCGATAGCAGTATCTGCAAATTTACCTGGATTAAAATCTTTTTGATTGCTGAGACTGCTGTCTGGAAGCATTACGTGAGCCAAGCCACCTACTTTTTTTATCTTATCGTATAAGACTACTCCCACGCACGAGCCCAAACCCAATGTTATCAAGATAGCAGGAGACTTTGCTGCCTTATAATCCGCCATTCCTACACGAATTATTGTGTTCAATAGTGCTCACTCCAATAGCCTTTAAAAGTCGCTTTAATGATTTATCGTCGGGAATCATAAAATAATTCAGTTTAATACCCGCTAAGCCTTCAACAAACTCTGTCTCAATTAAAAATGCCGTATCACCTAAATACCCGTACAGACTTAGAGGAAAGCTGATTATTGCCCCTGCCATATCAAAGGCCATACTGGGAACAGATATCCTTAGGGAAAGATTGGTAAGCTCTGAAAGTGCGGTAACATATGAACTTCCGATAATGTTGCCTAATTCATTTAAAGCTGATTCTTCCAAATCGGAGAAATCGCGATTTATGTCTCTGTTATAATTCAGCAGGGTTTTTGCAAGGGTATATGCATCCTTTTCTGATATGACAATTAAGATATTCCCGTCGATATCTCCGCTTATTCGCAGGAAGATTCCAACTACAAGTTTTTCCGGGCCGCCTACTGAATCAGAAACCTCATCGAAGGGAATTATTTTTACCTGGGGAACTTTTATGGTTATTTTTTTTGAAAGCATCATGGACAATGCTGTAGCTGCATTGCCTGCGCCAATGTTTCCAATCTCTTTTAGGGCATCGATCTCCAAATCCGTATACTTCATATATTCACCCTCATATCTGAGCTAATTCATCTATTTCTTGCGGTTTTAAGAGTTTTTCTACATTCAGTAGTATCAATAGCTTATCATCTAATTTACCTACTCCGTCAAGATAATCCGAATCGATGCTGCTCGTAATGGGGGGCGCCGGTTCAATAGAATCCTGATCAAGCTGCACTACTTCTGTGGCGGAGTCAACAATCATTCCGACAGTAATATCATCAACTGAAACGATTATAATTCTCGTATTTTCGGTGGTTTCTGTAATCGGCAAATCAAATCTTTTTCTTAAATCTATAACTGGAACTATTTCTCCCCTTAGGTTTATTACTCCTTCTACAAATCTTGGAGCTTTTGGGACCCTGGTAATTGGCATCATTCTCTCTATTGTTTTAACCTGCAAAATATCTATACCGTACTCTTCTTGTCCTAATTTAAATTCCACAAACTGACGAATGCTATCGGCCATTATTAATCCTCCCTTAGACCAATTTATTTATATCAAGTATTAAAGCAACCTCACCGTTGCCAAGAATTGTAGCTCCTGCGATGAATTCAATATCATTTAAGAATTTGCCCAAGCTTTTAATTACGATCTCTTGTTGGCCTATAAGATCATCCACAGCCAAACCTACATTTTTTTCACCTTTTTTAACTATTACTAAAGTTAACTCTTTCTGATTCTCATCAAACTTTTCTGTTTCTAATGCCTGGTTTAGTCTTATGATAGGAATTACGTTGCCTCTTAGCAATATTACTTCCCTTTTTTGAACCGTTTTTATTTGGTCTTTAGTAACTATAACAGTCTCTCTAATTGAACTTAGAGGAATAGCATATTTTTCATTGCCTACCAGCACCATTAATGCTTGAATTATAGCAAGTGTAAGGGGGAGTCTAATTTGAAAGGTCGTCCCTTTATCCTTTATAAAGCTTGTTTCAATAGAACCACCTAATGATTCGATTTTAGTCTTAACTACATCCAGGCCAACCCCCCTTCCTGAAACATCCGTCACTTCACTTGATGTGCTAAAACCGGGTTCGAATAAATATGATATTATTTCATAATCCTTTAAGTTTTTCGCTTGTTCGGCACTAGTGAGACCTACATCTAAGGCCCTTGTTAGCACACTACTTAAGTCAATTCCCCTGCCGTCATCGGAAACCTCAATGATTACGTTGTTTCCGTCTTGATAGGCCTTTAGATTAATAGTCCCATGTTCGGGTTTGCCTTTTTTTACTCTTTCCTGTGGGTATTCTATTCCGTGGTCTGCGGCATTGCGAATAAGATGTATGAGGGGATCCCCAATTTCATCTATAACCGTCCTATCTAGTTCTGTTTCGGCCCCTTCAATAATCAAATTAATCTTTTTCGACAGTTCACGAGACAAATCGTGAACGACTCTTGGGAATCTATTGAATACATTTTCTATGGGCACCATTCTTGCCTTCATTACCGCATCGTGAAGATTTGAAGTAATTCGCTCCAAATATTCTATTGTTTCACGCTGCGCCTGATAATTATTGTCTTTAATATCTTCTAATCGAGTTTTTATAATAATTAATTCACTGACCAAATTCATTAAGTTATCCAATCGCTCTATATCCACTCTCAGAGTTTTGCTCGTTCTCCTAACACCATTTGTCCCTTTAGAAGTTTTTTGCCTAGATGCTAAAGTTTTTACAGTTTCAAGACTATTTTGTTCTTTATCTGATTCAATTTTTCTAACAGCTATTGAATTATGCTCAACACTTGTAACATCTACTGATTTGAGTTCAGATACAGAACTTAAAGCCTGTGAAATATCATTTTTGTTTTTTGATGTAATCAAATACAAAGTAAATTCATTGTCAAATTTTTCATCTTCTATATCCTGTACGGACGGTTCAGTTTTTATAATGTCGCCAAAGGCTTCTAAATTTTTAAAAACGAGAAAAGCTCTTGCAGATTTTAAAAGGCACTCATCAACAAGTGTCACCTTTACTCTCCATATGTAAAGACCTTGCTCTAAAGCTTTACGAATTATCCTCTCTTCATATTCATTAAAACTAAAAACATAATTTTCTTCGTTTTCATTAGGAGTTACTTTTGCCTCATCCAAGCCAATAGCTTTTTTACCTTTGAGCATTTGTAATACCATATGTATATCGCGTTCTTGTTCCTGACCATGTTCTTCCACATCGTGGATTAACTCTTCCAAGATGTCAACGCTCTTTAATAGAGTGTCAATAATGTGCTCATTAACACTGATTTCTTGACTTCTTATCTCTTGTAAAAGGTTTTCCATCTCATGGGTCAATTCCAAGAGTTGAGTAAAGCCCATGGTACCTGACATGCCTTTTAGGGTATGAGCAGAACGAAATATTTCGTCAACAATTTCCTGAGAAGGGTTGTTTTCTAGTTCTAATAAATATTTATTTAGATTTTCAATATGCTCTTTAGCTTCTTCTAAAAAAACATCTAAATACTGATTATTCATTTTATTCACCCCTACTTTTCATTCAAGACCATTTTTTCTAAGTTCTCTTTGCTTGACAAGTATGAATTTTACTATGATGTCTCGTGTCCGATCATCTATATCTAAAAATTCTATCGCAATATCGTATTTGTTTATTTCCCTTGTGCTGTCATATTCGGCTCTCCGCACTATTGCTTTAATAGCTGTCTTATTCCCCAAAACATCAGGAATTGTAATCTCTAAGTTTGTTCCTACTTCTATTAAATCGGAATGTGAAAATTTAATTCCACCTGCGCTGATATCACGGGTGTATCTTATAAAGCTACCCTCTGCATCATCCATTTTTACATGAATGGGGAGTGATATTTTTAGTCTAAAAAAGCTTCGCTTTTGTTTTTTATACGGAGAACTCAAAGGAAGTATTTTTATAACCGGAATGGGTCTATACCGTTTTTCTAACACTTTACCTTCTATGCAATAAAATGAACCCTTTCTGGAAAAATAAATGTTTATATTCTCGTCTACTGCGATGAAAAAAGTTCTGCCACCCTTCATGGGCATCCCCAATGTAATATCATCAGATCCTATATCTTCAATTTTAGATGAGAAATATAAGTCCCCGCTATCTCCTTTTACTTCAATTATCACCTTCATGCCTATTTCTAAAATAACTTCAAACATCATAGAGCCCCCACATTAGTTTTAATAAATGACATTAATTTTTTGAACCACCCTTCAATTGTTACCGTACCTTCATTATGAATTTCTTGGCCATACAACAGTTTATTTGTAATGTTAATCAAGCATTTGGAGGCCAATCCGTTTGGATATTTAATTAGAAAAGGAGTTTGTTCCATATTGGCCTTTAATACGGTTTTATCTTCCAGGACAAAACCCAAATATCTGATATCTATATTTAAAAACTTTTTCGCTGCTTTTGCAAGTTTTCCCATGGTAAAACTGGCTTCTTTATAATTATCAGCTTTATTTATTATTACATTTATTGTATCACAGTGCTTGTATGCTAATTTTATCAGGGCATACGCATCTGTTACTGCACTTGGTTCAGGTGTGGTTACTACAATCACTTCGTGAGAAGACTGAATAAAACTCAATACATTTTTAGAAATCCCCGCACCTGTATCTATAATTATTATATCAAAAATACTCGAAATACTGTTGAAGCTTTTTATCAGTATTTCTAGCTCGCTACTGCTAATATTGGCAAGTTCATACAATCCCGATGCTCCGGGAAGTATGCTGATCCCCTTAGGTCCATCGAGGATTACATCTTGAATAGATTTACCGGCAGTTAAAATGTGAGAAAGATTGTACTTTGGATAAAGACCGGTTACAACATCAATATTGGCAAGACCCAAATCCCCATCTATCAAAAGTACATTCTTTCCTAGATTTTGAAGTACCAAGCTCAAATTAACCGACAAATTAGTCTTGCCTACACCACCTTTGCCACTTGCGACACAATAGACTTTTACTTTTTTATCAAATTCAGTGGGTGGTTTCTTTTGCTCCATAAGCTTCTTTAGCTTTAGAGCCTGCTCATACATCTTCTTTTTCCCCCAAGATCATTTTGGCTATTTTGTCCGCCGAAGGTAATTCAATGTCATCTGGAACATTTTGGCCCATTGTAAAATATGACAACTTGCACTTGCCAACATTCAGAGCATTTAGGACTACGCCATAGGTTTTTGTTTCATCAAATTTTGTAATGAGTATTTTATTGTAATATAATTCTTTATAATTATTTAGTATATCCGTCAAATCGCGATTCTTAGTAGCTGCACTTATGACAACATGTACATCATCAGGGTTTAATACATCTAGCAGGCCTTTTATTTTTTTTATCTGCATGCGATTATTGGGATTAAAACCCATGGTATCAACTAACAATAGATCATAGTCACTTAAAGACGCTAATGTTTCTCGCACATCTTCCTGTCTATGAATTACATGAACAGGAATCTCTAAAAGGTCTCCATAATGTTTTAACTGCTCAACTGCACCTACTCTAAATGTGTCTGCAGTTGCTAGAGCCACTTTTTTGTTTTTATACAGACTGAAATGTGTCGCAAGCTTGGCTATGGTAGTAGTTTTGCCAACTCCTGTGGGGCCAACAAAAGCTACTATGTAATTTTTGTTTGACAACTCAATGGGTTCAATATCATCAACGAATGACTTTATTTCTTTTTTTAAGGTCTTATATAATATGGCTTTATCATTTAATTCTGTATCAGAAAGTGCTTTAGTTGTATTATTAATTAGCTTGTTGATAATGGTAGGATCGACTTCCATTTCATGCATTCTGTCATAATATTTTTTAATGGACAAGGGCAAATTAACATCTAAAGCATTACTATTACCCTGCTGAACTTTTGTGTCAATATATAGTTCATTCAGTAATTTCTTGACTTCTTTTATTTCAGTTTTTAAGTCATCGATTCCTGTATTGGATGTAGCTTGATTGGTTTTTGAACTAATGGCCGCCAGGGTAGTCAGGTCTGGCTTTACAGGGGAATCCGAAGTCAGTTTAATATCATTAGCTGCTACAACTTCAACCATTCTTTTTGCAAAGAGGCCAAAAAAACCGCCTTTTTTTATATACTTAGTCTGGAGTATCACCGCGTCTTTTCCCATTTCACTTTTAACTTTATAAAACGCTTCTTGAATATTTTCGGCTACGTAAGTTTTAATTATCACTTAAAGTCACCATCCCGACTGACTGCACTTCTACACTTGCTTCCAGCTCATTGTAAGATAAGACTGGTAGAAATGAAAAGTGATCTTCTATAAGTTTTTTGAAATACATTCTGACCATTGGACTTGTCAATACAATTGGTGTTATCCCCTTCATGCTTAAATTGTTAACCAATTTCGCCAGAGAGCTTCTTATTTTAAGCACAAAAGAGGGTTCGATTGCCAAATAAGAACCTTGGTCATCCTGTCGGATGGAACCCAAAATTAGTTCTTCGACGTCTTTGTCTAAAGTAATTACCTTTGCACTTTGGGCAGTTACAAATCGCTCCGTTATTACTCTTTTTAAACGCTGTCTCACATATTCCGTTAGCATATCTGTATCTTTCGTTAAGGTAGCATAATCTCCCAGCGTTTCAAGAATTGTCACTAAATCTCTAATTGGCACATTTTCTTTTAGTAAGTTAGATAGCACCTTCTGTAATTCGCCTATCGAGATAATTTTAGGCACAACCTCATCAACCAAAGCAGGATATAGGTTTTTTAAATTGTCCAACAGATTATTGACTTCCTGACGCCCCAATAGCTCATGGGCATAACGCTTTATGATCTCCGTTAAATGGGTAGCAAGAACCGATGATGCATCTACTATTGTATAACCTTTAAGCTCTGCCTGTTCTTTTTTGTCACTGCTTATCCACCGAGCTTGCAGGCCAAAAGCAGGTTCCCTAGTTTCTATGCCATCAATCTCAATTGGCCCGCCAGTCGGATTCATAACCAAAAAGCTGTCAGTTCTAAGTTCCCCTCTTGCAGCTTCAACACCTTTGATTTTGATTAGATATTCATTAGGATTTAACTGTATATTGTCTCTAAGCCTTATCATCGGAACTACTAAACCTAAATCCAGGGCGCATTGCCTTCGAATCATCACCACTCGATCCAACAAATCTCCACCCTGATTGGTATCAGCCAGAGGAATAATGTTATAGCCAAACTCCACTTCAATGGGATCAACCTGCAACAAGGAATAAATGTTTTCAGGTTTTCTCATCTCATCTATTTCTCTTTCTCTTTCCAGTAGCTCTACCTCTTCTTCTTTTTGTTTGGATGCTCTATCTAATGATATACCCATGTATCCCAATGTCCCTGCCAAAGCCATGAAAGGGAAAAAAGGCAAGCCCGGAATTATGGCAAAAAGACCTAGGGCTCCGGCTGACAGGAGCAAAAGCTTGGGGTATGAAGTCAACTGTCTTAAAAGGTCCTGGCCTAGATGGCCCGAACTTGCTGCCTTTGTTACGATTATACCGGTAGCCGTCGAAATTAAAAGAGCAGGAATTTGACTTACCAAACCGTCACCTACAGTGAGAAGAGTGTATCTATTAAGCGCCTCTGTAAAATCTAAACCCTGAAATACTATTCCCGTGATAAGGCCTCCAATTATGTCTATTATAACTATGATGATTCCAGCTATAGCGTCACCTTTAACAAATTTACTGGCACCATCCATTGCTCCGTAAAAATCTGCTTCTCTTTGGATTTCTAATCGCCTGTTTTGCGCTTCACTTTCACTTATAATTCCAGCATTTAAGTCCGCATCTATACTCATTTGCTTGCCCGGCATGGCATCAAGTGTAAATCTGGCAGCAACCTCTGCAACCCTCTCTGCACCTTTAGTTATTACAACGAATTGTATTATTACAATAATAGCAAAAATTATAAATCCAACTAAAGGATTTCCTTTGACTACAAAATTTCCAAAAGACTCTATAACTTTGCCGGCATATCCGTTAAGTAAAATCAGTCTGCTGGATGATACATTCAGCGAAAGCCTGAGCAGAGTGGCAATTAATAAGAGAGAAGGAAAAATAGAAAAATCTAGAGGCTTTTCCGTATTCATCGATATCAAGAGAATTACAAGAGAAAAGGTTATATTGAAAACCAATAATAAGTCCAATAAGGCCGCAGGCAAAGGTATTACCATCATTATAATTATAACAATTGCCATTATGGCCATAGTAATATCCCCTAGCTTCATTTCATAACCTCCTCTCCCTTAAGACTATAAATAAATGCAAGTATTTCAGCCACTGCCTGATATAAAGTTTCTGGTATTTCGTCTCCCACTTCCACCGTTCTATACAAGGTCTGAGCCAAAGCTTCGTTTTCCACAACGGGAATGTCATTATTTGATGCGATCTCCTTTATCCTCTCTGCAAGTTTATCTGCACCTTTTGCCAAAACTACAGGGGCATTGTGTAGGGCAGAGTCATAGGCCAGTGCAACTGCATAGTGAGTGGGGTTGGTGATGACAACATCTGCTCTTTCCACATCTTTCATCATCCTGCTGCGAGCCATTTGCCTCTGAATTTGTCTGATCCTAGACTTTATCTGTGGATTGCCTTCAACTTCCTTGTATTCTTCTTTAATGTCTTGCTTTGACATCATGAGACCTTTTTCGTACTCGTACCATTGATAGAAATAATCAAAAATCGCTAAAATCAATAACGCAATTGCGGCCTTAAGACCGATGTTAAATGCGATATTTAAAACTAAACTTATCGAATCCGCTAAACTCATGTCTAGCATTAATGGGAACAGATTCTGATAATTTTTTACACTAGAGTAAACCACATAGGTTAATATTGCTATTTTTATGCTGGATTTTAACAACTCTATAAGGCTTCGTTTAGAAAAAATACGTTTCAGTCCTTCTAGAGGGTTTATTCGCTCAAGTTTAGGCGTAATCGGCTCAATACTTAATACAAAGCCAACCTGCATGTAATTTATTACCAAACCAACGCTGAATAAACCAAGTATAATGGGCAAAACCACCTGGGATATTGAGCTAAAAGTTTCATATAACAATGTAATGATGCCACTATGAGTAAATAGGTCTTCTCTAAGCATCGTATCGGTCAAGTAATAGTTAAAAAGCTGGGCTATGTTTAAAATTGAATTTTTCCCAAGTATTCTAAAGAGGATAATGCTTATAAGTAGTATAAAAGCAGAGGAAAGTTCCCTGCTGGAAAAAACTTGTCCTCTCTCTCTTGCTCTTTGGCGTCGCCTGGGAGTAGCCTTTTCTGTCTTTTCCTGAGCAAATAATTGTAAGTTCACGGTCTAACCATCATTTCTTTTATTATTCTTAATATACCTTCATAGCTGCCATTGTAAAATGCATCTATTATTACAAAAAACATTGGGAAAACCATTATCATACTAATCAAACCCACGGTTATTTTTAAAGGAAGTCCCACCATGAATACATTCATTTGAGGAACCGTCCTTGCAATTATGCCCAAGGCTAAATCAGTAAAAAAAATAACTGATACTACCGGCAGGGCTATTCTTACACCAAGCAGAAACATATCTTTAAAACTTATGACTATCTCTTTAATTAGACCTTCCTGTAATACAACTCCACCAAGAGGTAGCAAGTCATAACTTTTCATTATAGCAGAAATCAACACATGGTGCCCGTTAACCGTTAAAAACAATAATATGGTTACAATATAAAAATAATTGCCCATAAGAGGCACTTGTGTATTGCTCTGCACGTCTAGCACGTTTACTATGCCAAAGCCCATCTCCATGTCTATTATTTCGCCGGCAAGATATAGCGAAGAAAAAAGCAAAAATGATGCATAACCCATTGTTATCCCAGTCATAAATTCTTTTAAAGCGATTGTAGCTATAATCCATAGATTGTTGTCAAAATATATATCATGGACAAAGGGATAAACGACGATTGATAAAAGCGCTGACAGGCCTATTTTTGCCTGTGCCGGGATTTCCCGCCGGCCAAAAACCGGAGTAATTAACATGAACCCTAAACATCTGAATAAAACAAGTAAAAATTTAAGTAATGCCGTTTCTAAACTTATTTGCATGATATCCTAACCTAATTTATAAAATTTGGAAGTTCAGAATATAGATTTTGAGTAAATTCCGTAATGATTGTCAACATCAAGGGACCAAATATGATTATTGCAATCATAACGGCAATGATCTTCGGAACAAAAGTCAGGGTTTGTTCCTGTATCTGTGTTATAGCCTGAAGAATACTTACAGTAATTCCCACCAACATGCCGAGACCTAGCATCGGTGCAGCCACTAACAATGCTACCGATAGGGCCTCCCGCGCTAAATATATAACTGTCTCTTGGGCCATCCTTTCACATCCTTAAAGTTATCTAAAACCGGTTATTATCGAATTAATTACTAAATTCCATCCGTCAACCATGACGAAAAGCAAAATCTTAAAAGGCAAAGATATCATTATCGGAGGTAGCATCAACATACCCATTGACATAAGAGTACTTGATACAATCATGTCTATAACTAAAAAAGGTATAAAGATTACAAAACCCATTTGAAATGCTGTCTTTAATTCACTTATTATAAACGCAGGAATCAACACGTAAGTAGGTATGTCGTCGAGAGAATTAATGGTTCTTTCCAGCCTGGCATAGTGAACAAAAAGGGCTAAATCTTTTTCTCTTGTCTGTCTGAACATAAAATCTCGTAAAGGTATCTGAGCCCTTTGCAGTGCCTCGCTTGTAGTGATTTCCTGATATATAAGTGGTTGTAAAGCCTGTTCATTTATCTGACTCCACACCGGAGCCATTATAAATATTGTCAGAAACAAAGCAAGGCCAATTAGAACCTGAGTAGGCGGAACTTGCTGAATTCCCATGCCATTTCTAACGAATGAAAGCACGATGATAGTTCTGGTAAAAGATGTAAGCATTATTAAGATTGAAGGTGCTAAAGATAGTATGGTTAGCAGCAGTATTACTTGTAAAGATAAACTCAGGTCCTCTGGACTATCGGCTGGCTCTATAAATGGAAGTGAGGGTAGTTGAATACCTTCTTCAGCAGCATAAGCTGTAACATGTAAACATAAAAAACATAAAATTAAGCAAATTATCTTGGGTAGAAAACTTTTACGCAATATCATTTTGATTCACCAAATTTATTATGATCTGTGCCCCATTTAATTTTACTAAGATAGTTGTTCAATTGAGCTGAAAAATTTTCTTCAATCTGATTTTTCTCAGCTTGAATAATCAGTTCCGCTTCTTCATCGTCCAGCTTGCCTAACAAAAATATACCTTCTTTACCCGTGCCAAGCAACAAAACACCATCAGGTGATTTCACAATGTGAAGAGCATTGTCTCCACTGAGCTGCAAACTATCAATCAGCTCCATGTATTTACTTTTTGCTCTTATTTTCTTTTGCTGTTTTCCGATCCAGCGTGTAGTCAAATAGGCCAATCCGGCTATAAGAACGAAAAAAATAAAATATACAACAAAAGTCAGGAAGCTCAAAGGGGCTGAAGTTGTGTGATTTGTGTTGTCATCAATGACATCAAAATCATAATTTTTCAAGTTGTCTACATCTATCGGATTTGCCAAAACAAGGGTTCCGGCAGTTAAGATTGAAATAAGTATAAACAATATAATCATCAATAGAATGTTTCTTTTCATTTAGTAAAACCTCTTTAAGACGCAAGAGCTTTTTTTACCGCCTCTATAACCCTTTCAGGTTGAAAAGGCTTTACTACAAAATCTCTGGCACCAGCCTGAATAGCATCAATAACCATCGCCTGTTGTCCCATAGCAGAACACATGATAATGCGCGCAGAAGGATCACTAGCTTTTATTCTTCTCACCGCTTCAATTCCATCCATCTCGGGCATTGTTATATCCATAATTACTAAATCAGGATTTAATTCATTATAACTTTTTATTGCTGCAACTCCATTTTCTGCTTCACCTACTACTTGGTATCCGTTTTTAGTAAGTATATCTTTTATCATCATCCTCATAAAAGCGGCATCATCTACTATTAATATTCCTGCCATTTGACTCATCCTCCTCTATTACTGTAAACTTTTAACTCTTTCAATAGAGTCTATTATTTCAGTTATTCTCACGCCAAAGTTTTCATCAATAACAACAACTTCACCCTTGGCTACCAACTTGCCATTAACTAAAATATCCATGGGTTCTCCCGACATTTTATCCAGCTCAATAATGGTTCCGGGAGATATTTCTAGGATTTCTTTTATCGTCTTGTTTGTCCTACCCAGTTCTACGGTTATTTCAAGAGGAACATCTAATATCAAATCTATGCTCGCACTAGCAGCTGGCACTTGTTCCTCTTCAAAACTTTGGAACTGAACTGGCTTGACCGTAACCCTAGTTTCAGTTCCGGTGTCCCTAACTGTTTTCGGTTCCTTTATTGACATATCTTTTTGTGCCTGAGTAATTTGAACAGGTTTTTGCACCTCTGTTTTTTCAGGCCTTGCACTTTCCAACTCGGATTCGATTTTGTCTTGATCCGATTCTGATTCGTATGAAGAAGTAGACAAGGTATGAAGATCTTGAACCAAACCTTTAGCAAAAGGAATAGGCATTAATTGCATAATTTCGCTTTTTAAAAAATCACCTACTTCCATTCTAAAAGATATATTTACAATTTCTTCATGTTCATTAAAATACCCTTTTAGCGAATCGGTGGCCAGGTTGATTTTAGTCAAGCGTGGAGGTGATATGCTAATATCTTTTTTTAACAAGGTTGATAAGGAGGTAGCCGCAGAACCCATCATTTGATTCATGGCTTCTCCTACAGCGCTCATTCTCATATCATCCAATTCCACATCAGTGTTTGTACCATCACCTCCCATCATTAAATCCGCAATAACCTTTGCATCTCTTTCCTTGATGATCATAATATTGGTACCGCTCAAGCCTTTTGTATAAGATACTTCAACGCTAATAAAGGGTATGGGATGATTCTCTTTTAATTCTTGAATATTTGTAATAAATACTCTAGGTGTTGTGATGGTAACTCTATTTCTAAGCAAAGAATACAAGGTAGTAGCAGATGTCCCAATAGAAATATTGCCGATTTCACCTAAAGTGTCGATTTCCTCACTTGAAATTTGACTTTTTTCAGGATCGGAAAAATCTTTTGTAAGTTCTCTTAACTCTTCAGAAGATAGGAATTGCTCATCCATTGAATGAGTCCTCCATTCCATACATTTTTTGGACTTTTACAGCCAATTTATTGTGATAGATGCCTACGGTGCCTGAATATTTTAATTTATTTTCAACATATATGTCAATTCCGTCATGTATACTTTTGTCTAAGGTTATAACATCGCCCACAGTCAGATTTATAAAGTCTCTAACGGTGATAGAAGTTCTGCCAAGTTCAGCTATAATTTCAGACTTCGTATCAGATATTTTTTCTTTTATTACATCTTTTGTGAATTCAGAGTGCTCTCTTTTGCTTGTTGATAACCATATTCGTGTAGACAATTTAGATATAATTGGTTCCAATACAATATGGGGAATACATATATTTAACATGCCTTCCGTATTTCCCACTTTTGCACTAAAAGTAATCAAAGCAACTGCTTCATTGGGCGATACCAGCTGGACAAACTGAGAGTTTGTCTCAAGCTTTTCCATAGTCATATCAATCTCTGCTACATCTTGCCATGCTTCAGTTAGTATCTTTGTCATTTTGTTAAAGACTTTACCGATTATGCTGTTTTCAATTTCTGTAGGCTCCCGCACCTTTTCTTTATACTCTCCGGTTCCGCCCAACAATCTATCAATAATTGCAAAAGCAATAGTTGGGTTTATCTCAATTAGAGCTGCACCCTTCAAAGGAGAAAAGTCTATAACCGCTATTAAAGAAGGATTTGAAACCGATATAATAAATTCATTGTAAGTCATTTGCTCAACAAAAAAAACGTTAATCTGGACAAGAGTTCTTAACTGAGCTGAAAGATAAGTGGTTAACAAGCGAGCAAAATTCTCATGAATCATACTTAATGTATGAAGCTGTTCCTTTGAAAACTTGTCAGGGCGCTTAAAATCATATGGTTTGATTTTTTTATCCGATTCTTTGCTTTTAATGTCCTCAGCTTTCACTTCTCCGGTGGATAAGGCGGCAAGGAGTGCATCGATTTCACTTTGAGAAAGTATTTCAGACAATTGTGTTCGCCCCCATCTACTTAATTTACAATGATGCTAGTAAAGAAAACATCAACAATTTCTCCGCTATTTAACAATTGATTTAAACACTCTTTTATTTCCTTTCTAAGCTCTTCCATACCATTGCTATCTCTAACCGAGTCATGATTTTTGGACCGTAATATTGTAAATACCTTGTCACGAACTTCACTGTCTTTGATTTCTAATTCCTTTTCAACATCTTTACCATTCAGTAAATAGACCATGGACAGTTTTACATATCCTTTATCTGCTAAATTTGTTAGAAACTCTCCTGCATCATATGTAATATGGTTTTTGGGATTCTCTACAACTTTCTCATTGCTTGAAGCAATATTTTTTGCTACTACATACGCTACACCGGTAGTCATTAGCATCAAGAAAAATAATGCCAACACTACTAACAAAATATTTCTCAAGCCACTCTTTTTTTCTGGGCTTTTCTGCGTTGCCAATGCCCATCCTCCTTTATCTAGGCTCAGTAGATTCTGATGTTGATTTTAATATAATAATATCCACACGCCTGTTTAAAGCTCTGTTTTTATCTGAATCATTTGGAGCTATAGGTCTGTATTCACCATAACCCGCAGCTGATAAAATGTATGGAGAAAAATTATGTTTTTCTATAAAGTACTTTACAACGTTAACAGCTCTTGCAGTGGACAACTCCCAATTTGATGGGAATTCGCGTGTATTAATCGGTAAATTGTCAGTGTGGCCTTCAATCCTTATATGTCTGTGAGTGTCAATGAGCAGTGGGGCAATTTTGTCTAAAATGGCTCTTGCTTCATTTTTTATGTCAGCTTTACCGGAATCAAATAAAACCCCTTCAACAAATCTGATGACGAGACCTCGCTCATCTAGATTTACCTGTATACCATTCAGATCGTCTTCAGAAATGATCTCCTCGACTCTTTCATGAAGTAATTCGAATTCCCTCTGCTCCTGGACAGAGATCATAATTTCACCAATCTCTCCTTGCTCCATTAAATCGCCTTCTTGTAAAGTCATACCACCGTCGATTATTCCTAAGGACCCTTGCAGCGAAAGCATGGCTGCAGTAAATTTGTCTCTGTCCACATTAGAAAAGGAAAAGAGCAAAACGAAAAATATGAGAATCTGCGTTATTAAATCTCCATATGTAGTCATCCATGCAGGAGAACCACCTAATGCTTGCTCATTATTTTTATTGCTGCGCCGCCTGCTGCCAGCCAAGGTCTTCACCACTTTCAACATTCTTATATGAACTTACATCACTTCTGATAGCAGGAGCAAGGAATGCCTTTAATTTTTCTTCTATGATCCTCGGGTTTTCACCAGCTTGAATTGATAACATGCCTTCTATCATCACTTCTTTGATGAGTATTTCCTCTCTGCTTCTAACTTTAAGTTTGCCTGCTAGTGGTAAAAAAATCACGTTTGCCAGAAAAGAACCATAGAAAGTAGTAACAAGAGCAACTGCCATACCGGCCCCTATGGCATTAGGATTGTCCAGTTGAGTTAACATATTAATTAGTCCTATTACAGTGCCAAGCAAACCAAAGGCAGGGGAAAAAGTGCCCATGGTTTCAAAGATGCCCTGCCCTTCACCATGTCTCTCCTCTAAAAAGGCAAGTTCAGTTTCCATAATATTTCTTACCAGTTCTGGATCCGCTCCATCAACTATTAGCAAGATGCCCTTTTGCATAAACTCATCGTCTAATTGATAAGCAGCATCTTCAAGGGCAAGAAGGCCCTCCCTCCGAGCAGTTTCAGCAAGGCTAATAATGGTTCTAATTACATTGTTTGGTTCCAAAGGCTTTTCAGTAAAAGCGACTATTAAGACCCTAACTAAACCGGCCAATTTAGATAAGGGGTAGTTGGCTACTGTAGCTGCTACAGTTCCGCCGAAAGTTATTAAAAAGGAGTTGAAATTTAAAAATGTCCTTATGGTTCCCCCGTTATAAATTGCAAACATTATCAGTAGAACGCCGCTAAAGACTCCAATTAAGGTTGAATAATCTATTCTGCGTTGCACTTAGCTGCACTTCCCTTCAAGATTTGAAGTCCACTACAAAAGATTTCTTTTCTGTATTGTACTACCTTGTCAATGATATCATCGGTTTTCTCCATTACTATATATTTCTTTCCTGTAGTCAATGTCACCACGGTATCAGGAGTTGATTCCAAAGTTTCAATCAAATCAGCATTGATTACAAAGCTTTTTCCGTTAAGCTTTGTGAGTGTTATCATATTTAACAACCTTTCAATTTTCCCGGGCTTGACAAAATCAAGCCCGGGAAACTAGTATTTTATCGCTTTATGTTAATTAATTCTTGAAGCATTTCATCAGAGGCAGTAATAATCCTGGAATTTGCCTGAAAGCCTCTCTGGGTTATTATCATCTGTGTAAATTCCTCGGAAAGATCTACATTAGACATTTCCAGATATCCAGGCGCAATAGTCCCTCTGCCACCAGTTCCGCTTTCTCCTATCTGTGGTTCACCGGAGTTATTCGAATAGGAATACATGTTTTGCCCTACCTTAATTAAACCCGCAGGGTTATCAAAATTAGCAATGGCAATCTGTGCCAATTCCCAGCTGAGACCGTTGTCGAAAATACCTGTTATTGTGCCCGTTGTATCAACAGTGATGCCAGTAAGAGTTCCTGCAGGATATCCGTTTTGATATGTCATATCTACATTGGTTTCTTTGGCGTATTGTGTAACGCTTGAAAAATCAATGCTGAATGTTATGTTTTCGGCACCGTTATTGGGCTGGTAAATAACGCTTTGTCCAGTATGAGTATCCAGTTTGCCGGTAGAACCAAATACTAAGGTACCCGAGTCACCTTGATTTATACTGCCATTATTATCGTCAGGACTAATTGTGTAGGTCCAAGTATTAACCTCGTTTTCTGATTTCCTAAATACTATTGTCAAATTATGCGCACATCCTAAGGAATCATATACTTTGAAGGGAATTGAGTAAGTCCCTGCATCTTCTGTTTCTGCATTGAGGTTTTTTGAAAACTTGACAGTTTCAGTAGCTTTGGCTTCTACCATCATTCCCTTCCTAATCTGTATTGGGCGAATGTCCTGTGGTGACTTGTCATTGGGAACTCTAAAATCTGCTGTCTGCCAGCCCTGGACTTTCATGCCATTTGCATTATTTATCAAATTGCCGCTTGTGTCAAATCCAAAATTACCCGCCCTGGTAAAATATCGCTCAAGGCCTTCACCTTGAAGTATAAAATATCCCTCACCTTCAATGGCCAGATCTGTCATATTGCCTGTAGATTCGGCACTACTGGATGAGTGTATAGTATCTATTGAAGCAATGGTCATCCCTAAACCTACCTGCATGGGATTTGTCCCGCCACGGTTTCCCTGGGGAGATGCAGCCCCACGCATGGTTTGGCTCAAAGTATCCTGAAATGTCACTCTGCTCTTTTTGAATCCTACGGTGTTGACATTTGCGATATTGTTGCCGATAACATCCATCTTTATCTGATGATTTCTGAGGCCGGTAACCCCAGAAAACATTGACCGCATCATAGAAAATTCCTCCCTTTTTGGGTGCCAGCTCCTTCGGTCAATCCGGAGCTTAAAGCCTCCTTGCGGTCCGGCTTATATAATTACGGCACCATCAATATTTGTAAAAACATTCTCTTTTATGCTATCACCGTCCATAGCAGTAATGACGGTCCTGTTTTTGATACTTACGACAAAAGCTAAGTCATTCATAAGAATAAGGGATTCTTTGACACCCTTTTGACTGGCTTTTTCAACAGCATTATTTAGCAATTGCTTTTGTTCTTGTGTAAGTCTTATATTTCGCATGTCCATGCGTCTCTGGGCATGTTGGGAAATTTTGAGCTCCTTTTTTTCTTCAATTTTTTGCTGAAGTATCTTCTCAAAGCCCTTTTGATGAATTTGTTGTGGCTTGTTTACCCCTTGAGTAACCGGTGAAACACTAATATTAATCCCGGTCTTTATTCTGGTATAATCTTGCATCTGCCCCACCTCTTTATCTGATTTCAGCCACGTTTTCAATGGGCACCTTTATTTCACTCTCATTACCGACAATTATTAAGTTAACCCGCCCTTTGTCAAATGCAATTCCTTTAATGATGCCTTCTATTTCCTTTTGCTCTACTACAGCCTTTGCAGTCTTTCCAATAGTGTTTATAGCTGACAGGCTGGCCAGTTGCATATTTAAGTTTTGCATTTGCTCTAGGGAACTAAACTGTGCTAGTTGAGCTATATACTCTTTATTGTCCATGGGCTCAAGCGGGTTTTGGTATCTCAATTGAGTGACTAATAGTTTTAAAAAGTCATCTTTGCCTAGGTTTGTCGTGCCAAGTTTTTGCTGCTGATTTGAAACGTTGTATTCAGTGTTGATTACATTCATAATTCCCCTCCTTACGCCATATAATTAATATTGCTTATATATCCCCATAGACCATAGTTGTCCGTAACTGTTGACTGCTGGCTTTCTGTCACTTCAAAATAAGAATTTCCTTTTGACTTCTTTCCTTGATAGCTATTGTTGCCGCCTGACCGATGATCAAAGGTCCCCATTTCAAAGCCCTCATCCATTTTATAAACATTGATTTCCGAAAAGTTATATCCCTGCTCCCGAATCTGATTTTGAAATTCAATAGCATGTGCTTTTAACATGGACCTTACATGCGTGTTACCTACAAAGAGTTCGGCCTTCAACTTGCCTTTCTCAGAAATAACTTTAATCATGACATCACCTAAGTACTCAGGTTTTAAGCGAACTTTTATTTCCTGCACTTCTCCTTTTAAGGCAAATCGGACCTTGTCTATTAATTGGTCAAAAACATCCGGAGATTCAGAACTGCTTGGGGAAATTGTTATTGCTTTACCCGTTGATGCGGCAGTGCTTTTTTGTGTGTGAGATGCCAAAAAGATGTCTTGTTGCTGTGAATCGGGACCAATTTCTTGTTGAGTATGCTCATCAGATTTCTCGTATGAACCGAAGTTATCTTCAACAAATACCCTTTTGTCATGGTTTAGTTCGTCTCTAATAGAAAGTTCAGATTCATCCCTTAATAGGTCAGCCTCTAGTTCCTCGCCTTTGACGTTTTTATCTTCCAGATTTGTCACTTCATTCATACTGTGTTCTACCAAATTATTGTTGCTTAATTTTGAATTAAAGCTGTTTGTTTTGGGTTTCAAGTTCGAAGCCCTAAGTATATCACTAATGGCATCCCTAAGAATATTCGGTTCTAAATCCGCATCGTGTGGCAGTGCTTTTAGCAAAGCTGAGTGAAATTTTTCTATAGTATCCAGCTTGACATCTCCCGTTATATTAAACTCCGCAAGTATTGCCTGCCAGCATCTGTTTAATTCATCTGTGGGCAATTTGTCATACAGGATGTTTTCTAAGTTTGTAAATGAACTAGTATGTTGCTGCTCAAGTAGCTCTTCAAAACCCAGCCACGAAGTATCGATGTTTAAGATATTCATTAGCTGCATTAATAGCGGATGTACTTCGTTTTCTTTCCTCTTACCAGTTAGTTCTTTGATTTTCCCAAGGAGTTTGTTGAATTCGTTTCCTTTTGATGTAGTAAATGTTTTTCTATTGTCTACTGTCTTTGTCATATTGGCATCTAGCTGGAACACTTGTAATGCCATATCCACTCCTTTCACCTCCTCTCATATGTTATGATTTCTCTATAAGCCGCTCATTTTTTTTGTGATTTCTGCGGCCCTTTTAGCATCAAGGTTTGAAAGTATTTCCGAAGTAGTCTCTTTTTTCATATTACGAAGCAGCTGTATTAGCAGCTCATCTTCCATATTCTCAAGGATGGCTGCTGCATCTTTCGCTTCCATTAATTCATAATATCTTGCCAAATCTTTAATATTGGTTATGACAGTCTCCAATCTTTCTCTTTCAGCATTGAGCTCCCTCTCTAAATCCTCCAGTTCACTTTCCTTTTTTGCTAGTTGAGCTTCCTTATCTGCAAGTTGTTTTTTTTCACTATCTAACTTGGCCCACTCGTGTTCAATTCTTGCTTTTTCTTCTTCAAGGTCTTCCTCTTCGATTAATTGTTGTGATGATTCTTTTTTAAAAAAGGGCAGGCTTGCCAGTGCCGTTTTTAAAGGATGTGCACTATCAAGGTTTCTAAAATATAAAAAATAAAATGCTACTGAAACAAGCACTAAAAAAATTACTATCCCGATTAAAATGCTTTTGCCGTTAATACTGCTCATTAGCTAAATTCCTTTCTAAACGGCCATGGTTGATGTTTGCCAATTCATCACTGATTTTTTGTTCTTCTCTGTAGACCATTTTGTTGTACTCCATATAATGGTATTCTTTAATCTTCTCGTATATTTGCCTTTCAATTCTACTTTTCATAAAATCCCTTTTGCTTTCTTCACATAATTCGCTTACATGTTCGACGATTTTTTTCTGGGCTTCTATGAGCTTAATCATTTTACTTGCAAAAACACTAAAGTCTGATAGATCTCTGATTTCAACGGAATCAATTAATCTGTTGTCAAGCTCTTCACGAATGTTGTCTTTTGTAAGTTCCATTTCAGCAAGCTTGTTTTCTTCCGAGCGCTTTTGATACAGAGCTTGTGATAGTTTTTGTTTCTCCATTTTCTCCTTGAGCTGTTTTATCCTAAGGGGCGTTTCCAATCTAAAGTAAAATTTCTTCATAGATCTACATCCTCAAAGATCATTTCCAAAGCTTCTATGGTCTTATCAAATTCGATTTTTTCCTCAATACCCTGTTTGAGGAATCCTTCTATCTGGTCGATGTACTTTAAGGCTTCGTCAATCTTTGGATTATTCCCTTTAGAGTAAGCTCCGATATTTATTAAATCCTCGGCCTCTTTATATACTGAGAGGATGCTCTTAACTCTTCCTGCTAACTGACTGTGTTTAGGGCTGACTATATCATTCATAAGCCTACTTATGCTTGATAGAACATCTATGGCAGGATAGTGATTCCTATTAGCTAAATTCCTCGACAAAACAATATGCCCATCCAAAATACCGCGGACGGCATCTGATATAGGCTCGTTAAAATCATCACCGTCAACTAATACTGTATATATGCCTGTAATTGAACCTTTCGAGGAAGTCCCAGCCCTTTCCAGGAGCTTTGGTAGGGTGGCAAAGACTGAAGGAGTATAGCCTCTAGTAACAGGCGGTTCTCCAGCTGCCAAACCTACTTCCCGTTGTGCCATGGCAAACCTCGTAATTGAGTCCATCATCAATAGCACATTTTTTCCTTGGTCTCTAAAAAATTCTGCTATAGCTGTGGCAGTAAAGGCAGCTCTAGTCCTAATGAGGGGAGGTTTGTCCGAAGTCGCAACAACTATAACAGACCTTTTTAAACCTTCCTCACCTAAATCCTTTTTTATGAAACTATTCAGCTCCCTGCCTCTTTCGCCTACCAAACTAATTACATTAACGTCAGCCTTAGTGTTTCGCGCTATCATACCTAAAAGCGTGCTTTTCCCTACACCACTACCAGCAAATATACCCAATCTTTGCCCCACGCCGCAGGTAATAAATGCGTCTATTGCTCTAATTCCAAGAGGCAGAGCTTCCTTAATTATGGGTCTTTCTATTGGATTAGGAGGGTTATTTAAGACGGGATAGCTATAATTTGTTTTTATAGGTCCTTTGCCATCGATGGGGTTTCCCAGCCCATCTAACACTCTGCCTAGTAATTCTTCCCCCACGGCAACGGTCATTTTATTTCTGCTAGCTTCCACTTCCCATCCTGGTCCTAAGTCTTCCATATCGCCTAAAGGCATTAAAATCACTGTTTCATCCCGAAAACCGACGACTTCTGTCAATATGGTCTTTGGATTATTAGGTGATTTAACTATACAGATTTCTCCCATTTCTGCTGGCGGTCCTTCTGACTCAATGGTTAAGCCAACAATTTTAGAAATCTTCCCCTTTGGCTTAATTGTAACTATATCATCTAAAATGGAATAAACATAATCAAAATTCTTACTATACATCATATTACTTCCAGTTTCCTTAAGGCTTCCGCGACATTTTCTATCTGAGTGCGGATACCCGAATTAATTTCGTAATTAGGTCCAACTATTACGCAGTCACCTGAAGACAATGTGGGGTCTTTTAGCAAAGTGATGGAATGTTGGCCCTTGAGTTTTGAGATTAATGTGCTTACCCTATCATAATCTTCTTCAGAGATTCTAATCAATGCTTCTTTATCTTCCCCGGCTTCTTCAAGGCCTTTTTTTATCAAGTCTATAAAATACTCAATATCGGTCTCTATGGCTTTGCCTAATATCTTCTCGGCGATAGCCAATGATAATCTAATACATTCTTTTTCCAAATGCTCTCTAAAAACGGCATTTTGCTTTTTTAGTTCTTGTTTGGTTTTGTCAAGTTCTATCAAGTATTTATTCCAAAGAAGCTCTTGTTCTTTTTTCCCAGCTTCAAAACCATCAGAGTATCCTTTGTCGAAAGCCTCTTTTTCAATGTTTTCTTTGTCAGTTTGGGCCATCGCTATGATCTTTTGTGCCTCTTCTTTTGATTTTTCGACTATTTCTCTTGCCTTAGCAGCTGCTTCATTAAGTAACCGATTGCCTTCTTCTTCAAAGAACTTTCGAGCAGAAAGATCATTGATAAGGGCTTTTTCGCTATCTTTTGTAGTTGCTGGATTTTGGGGTTCTTTCAACTTTATGGGGTTTCCCTTTTCGAGAACCGCAAACTTTAATACTTTAGACAATTATTTCATCACCACCGCCACGGGAAATGATTATTTCACCGGCATCCTCTAATTTCCGTATAATATTGACAATTTTTTGCTGGGCATCTTCTACATCTCTTAGACGTACAGGGCCCATATACTCCATGTCCTCTCTTATCATTTCAGCTTGACGCTTAGACATGTTTTCAAATATCCTTTTCTTTACATCCTCACTTGCACCCTTCAATGCCAGTGTTAAATCATTATTGTCAACTTCTCTAAGAGTACGCTGTATAGACCTATTGTCAAGAGTTAGAACGTCTTCAAAGACAAACATCCGGCGGCGAATTTCTTCTGCCAATTCAGGATTATCCACTTCCAAAGCTTCTATGATATTTTTCTCTGTACCTCTATCGACATTATTGAGAATGTTAACAACCGCTTGAATACCACCCGCACTGGTGTAGTCTTCCGTTACCACCGAAGCCATCTGGCGCTCTAAAACCCTTTCCACCTCCATTATAATTTCAGGAGAAGTCCTATCCATAGTTGCCACACGTCGCGCTATATCAACTTGCTTTTCCGGTGGGAGTGAGGAAAGAAGTGATGCAGATTGTTCCGGTGTTAAATAGGTCATAACAAGGGCTATAGTTTGCGCATTTTCATTCTGTAAAAAATTCATTAATTGAGATGGATCCGCTTTTCTTATAAAATCAAAAGGCCTTACTTGCAGCGATGATGTAAGTCTATTGATGATCTCGATAGCTTTTTGGGTACCTAAGGCTTTTTCCAGCACTACTTTTGCGTATTCTATTCCACCTTCAGTTATGTAGTTTTGAGCAACTAGCATTTGGTAAAACTCTTCTAAAATTTCATTTTTTTGTTCGTTGGAAACTTTAGCTAAATTTGCAATTTCAAGCGTCAGCTGCTCAATATCTTCTTCTCTTAAATGGCGATATATATTTGCAGCAACTTCGGGCCCTAGTGACACTATTAAAATAGCAGCCTTCTGTCTTCCGCTCAACTTGTTTCGTGCCATAAATCCACCTCTAATCTTCTATGAGCCATGTTTTTATAACTTTTGCCACATCTTCAGGATTTCTTCGAGCGTGTCTTTCTATTTTTCTGTAAATCTCGTTATCCTTGACTTCCAATGACTCTTCTTCTGTTTTTGAAACCGCAGCTTGCTGCATAGCGAGCATTTCTTCGGCCAGTTCTTCCTCCTCCAACTTTCTTCTCTTGCTAATAATTGTCCTTATGGCAATAAAAGCCAGGAGGGCCACTAAAACAATTCCAGCAATCCTATAAATTCTCATGCGCTGTTGTTCACGCTGCTGGCGGGCAACTTCATCAGCTAAAAGCCTGGCCATCTCATTTTGAAACTCCATGCCCTCTACGGAAATTTGATCTCTTTCTGGATCATAGCCAATTGCATTTCCAACCATTGATGCAATAGATTCTTTATCACTCTCACTCAGTTCACGATTGATAACTACGGATACGGTAAGCCTGTTTACTGCTCCAGGCATTACTGTGAGAGTTTCAAGGGTTTCATTTATGTCGAAATTCTTAATGACCTCGGTTCTTTGATGTTCCGATTCTCCGGTCCCAACCTGGACGTAACCGGGTGGTGTATTTGTATCAACCCCCGGCACTCCGACTGGATCGGCGCCTGTACCGCTAAAATACTCTCTTAGCTCCTGGATACTCCGAACGATTCCTTCACCCGTTTCCTCATTAACTGGAGTGAATAATTTGTTTTGTACCGTCTTTTTATCAAAATTCAGTTCAGCATTAACTCTAACAGCTACATTGCCTGGGCCGAAAATCTGTTCTAATAAAGATTGAACATTTGCTTGAAGCTGATTCTGAAAACTGTTTTGAATAATTAATTGATTGTTTATAGTTCCAGGAGCATCCTCTTCTTGAGAGAGAGGTATGTTTGAAAGGGTCCTGCCATATTGGTCTACCACAGTAACATTTTCTGGTTTCATATTTTTTACTGAATAAGATATAAGGTTAATAATGCCCATTATTTCTTCATTCGTCATTTCATTGCCAGCTTTTAATTGCAAAAATACTGCAGCAGAAGGTTCATGGATTGCATTGGGTTCTATAAATAGGGTATCTTCTTGCTGTACAATATAAACTTTAGCCCGTTCAACGGATTTCATCATTTCAATTGCTCTTGAAAGTTCTCCCTGTAGTGCTTGATTGTATTGTATTCGTCTTTCCCATTCAGTGGTACCTAATCTTGATTGGCTGAATACCTCATCAAAGCCTATAGAGCCACCTTTAGGTAAACCTTCCTGGGCTAATATTAACCTTATTTTGTATCTCTGTTCAGGGTCTACCAGAATGGTTTCCCCCTGGTCTTCGAGTCTATATCGAATATTGTTTTCATCAAGTTTCTTAGCAATTTCTGCTGCATCTTTTACATCAAGGTTGGTATATAAAGGTACATACACAGGTCTATTAATAATATAAAGCATCACGCTTAAGCTTGAAATGATCGCAACTGCAAAAACAATGATTTTTACTTTCTGTGCCCTATTTCTACTTTGCCAAAACTCTATAGCTCGATGCTTTATTTCTTGCAAGTAATCCATTGTTTACACCTGTCCTGTTAAATCTGCATTCTCATGATTTCTTGGTATGCTTCCATAGCCTTGTTTCGTATTTGCAAAGTAAGCTCAAGGGATAGTCTTGCTTTCTCACCTGCAATTACGACATCATGTAAATCAACATCATCGCCAATGAGATGACGATAAAGGACAGTTTCATATTCTTTTTGATATGTATTTACTGACTCTAACGCATTCTTTAATACTTCCCCAAATGACTTTTCCCCCTGTACTTTAGCTCCCCCAGAATTGATGAGATGATTAGTCATGGTTTTGTTGTCAAGTTCTATCTTCACTGCTTTATCCCCTTTCAAGCTTCATTATATCCTACTTATCTCAAGTGCTTTACTCATCATGCTTTTAGCAGCGTTAATAGCTGTTACATTTGCCTCATAGCTTCTTAATGCAGATATCATATCTACCATTTCTGTAACAATATTTACATTGGGAAGCCTGACATATCCCTCTGCATCAGCATCAGGATGAGTCGGGTCATACACAGTTTTAAAAGGTGCATCGTCTTTTTGAATTGAAACAACCCTCACGCCAGCACGCTTGCTTTCTCTGAGGTAATCACTAAAAGACTTCCGATCCCTTATTTCCTGGAAAACTACCCTTTCCCTTTGATAAGGGCCTCCTTCATTTGTCCTTGTAGTGTTTACATTGGCAATATTGTTAGAAATAACATCGAGCCTAAGCCTTTGCGCCGTCATTCCGGAAGCACTAATGTCCAACATATCGAACATTCCCACGGACTACTTCCTCCCTTCGCTGATTGCAGTTTGGAGAAGTTTTAGGTTTTTACTTATTTGCTCTGATATAATATTATAGGATAAAGTGTTTTTCACCATTTCCACCATTTCTTTATCAATGTCTACATTGTTATTATCGTTTCTGAAGCTGTGATTCTCTTCGCGATATATTACGGGTTTAACATCCATTAATTGTTTTTTCGTATCAATATGCTTATCATGTGTGGTTGCTAAAGGTATGCTGCTCTTATTTAGTTTGCTTTTCAATAACTCTTCAAAAGATATGTCGTATCTCTTGTAACCGGGAGTGTCAACATTGGCCAGATTATTAGAAATAAGTTCATGTCTCTTTAGTTTTACATCCAATAAAGTTCCCATAAAGTCGATTGTTTTGAACATATTCATTCATTCACCCTTTTTTTCTAGCCTAAGCCGGAATGGAATATATTGCTTATCTGTAATATTATTAGACATAAATCGCCAAAATCCTTCTTCAGATTGCAACTATAAATCCAAAATTTTCTAGTTTATAAATAAAAAGGAAGGATTTGTTGTAAATACTATATATTAGACATTTATCAACAAAATCCTTCCAAATATTATTTTTACATGGATTTTTACATCCGGATTACGATCTTACCTTTTTCAGTTCTTCCAGAAGCTTATCATTTAGAATCTTTATGTATGTCCCCTTCATTCCAAGGGACCGAGATTCTATAACTCCTGCACTTTCAAATTTTCTTAAAGCATTTACAATTACTGACCTTGTGATACCTACCCTATCGGCAATTTTGCTTGCCACCAAAAGGCCTTCGTTGCCATCCAGTTCCTCAAAAATGTGTTCCACAGCTTCTAACTCTGAAAAAGACAGGGTGCCTATTGCAAGCTGAACAACTGCCTTTTTTCTAGCTTCTTCCTCTATTTCTTCACTCTTAGATCTCAAAATTTCCATTCCTACTACAGTAGCACTGTATTCGGCAAGTACCAAATCTTCTTCGGTAAACTCATGTTTATATCTAGAAAGTACCAATGTGCCGAGTCTCTCTCCGCCGCCGTTAATGGGAACGATTGTAATCAGTTTATCTGCATTGTTTGCTTCGCTTCCATTTTGGAAAATAAAATCGGAAGAATTTGGAGAGATGTTCTGTTTTGTTTCGTGAATGTCCAGCAGTTTGTCGTTTATTTCTTTCGGAAACATTTTGTCCTCTAAGATGTCTTCTTCAACTGCATTGCAATCATAATCTTCCAACAGGTAAAAGCCTAGAACTTTTCCTTTTCGACTGGCTACGTATGCATTTGATGACAAAACCTCACCAAGACTTTTACATACATCGTTAAAATCTACAGGATACCCCGCAGATCTTTGTAAGAGTTTGTTAATTTTTCTCGTCTTTTCTAACAAGCTTTTGCTCATTTTCATATTCCTCCCATTAAACTTTTTTTTAAATTTTAAAACAAAATGTATTATTGTTTATTGTGTTTTACAGAATATACATGCTTAGATCTTTATCTTTTATGATATCTATTAGCTTATCATTAACATAATTTTTATCGATCGTTATTTCCTTTTGAGGTAATTCCGGTGCAGTAAATGAAATATCTTCCAATATTTTCTCCATAACTGTAGCAAGCCTTCTTGCTCCAATATTTTCTGATTGCTGGTTGACATATGCTGCCACTCTAACTATTTCATCAATAGCATCTTCGGAAAAGCTGATTTTTATACCTTCAGTTTCTATCAAAGCAGTATATTGTTTAATTAGCGAATTTTTAGGTTCTATCAAAATCTTTTTTAAATCTTTTTCCGATAAGCTTTGAAGTTCAACTCTAATCGGAAAACGCCCTTGCAGCTCAGGGATTAAATCCGATGGTTTTGAAATATGGAATGCTCCGGCAGCAATAAATAATATGTGATCTGTTTTAACCGGTCCGTATTTTGTTATGACAGTAGAACCTTCCACAATGGGCAGGATGTCTCTTTGCACACCTTCTCTTGAAACATCAGGGCTATGTGATTCTTTTCCTGCTATTTTGTCAATTTCATCTATGAAAATAATCCCTGAGTTTTCGGCTTTTTCAATGGATTCACTTATTACTTCGTCCATATCTATTAATTTTTGCGCTTCTTCCTGAGCCAAAATTCTGCGAGCGTTTTCGATTGTAACTTTACGCCTTTTCCTGCGTTTAGGGAAGAGCCCACCAAACATATCCTGAAAATTGATGCCCATTTCTTCCATACCTGAAGCAGAAAAAACTTCGAGCATTGGAGGAGTGTTGTCTTCCACTTCGATTTCAACTAGCTCTTTGTCCAAACTGCCATCGTTTATTTTTTCCAATATTTCTTTTTGTTTCTCCTTTGCACTGTTCAGTTTTTCATTAAAAACATCGTCTTCCTGCTCGTATTTTGCTCTAGCTGTAGTTCCAAAAATAGCTTCGAGAGGATTTACAGATGTTGTTTTTTTCGGAGATGGATGTAATATTTCAGCAATTCTAAGTCCCGCAAGCTCCCTTGCTTTGTCTTTGACAGCTTCCATCTTTTCACGCTTTACCATTCGGATTGATGTTTCAACCAAGTCCCTTACCATAGACTCAACATCTCTTCCAACATATCCTACTTCTGTGAATTTAGTTGCTTCAACTTTTACAAAAGGAGCATTTACGAGTCTGGCAACGCGCCTTGCTATTTCTGTTTTGCCAACGCCTGTAGGCCCTATCATGAGGATATTCTTTGGAATTACTTCTTCCTTGATTTCATCAGGCAGCATCAGACGTCGATATCGATTTCTTAGAGCTATTGCTACACATTTTTTTGCTTCATCTTGACCTACTATGTATCTGTCCAATTCTTCAACTATTTTCCTTGGTGTCAAATTCTCCACAATTTGCACCTCCTCATAAAGACTCAACAGCGATGTGACTATTGGTGTAGATACATATTTCGGATGCAATTCTCAATGATTCTTCGACTATTTTTTCTGCACTTAAATCAGAATATCGATTTAGTGCTCTTGCTGCCGCAAGAGCATAGGGGCCACCTGATCCTATAGCTGCAATTCCATCATCAGGTTCAATGACTTCTCCGTTGCCAGAAATAATGAATATATGCTCTTTATCAGCTGCAATCAAAAGTGCTTCTAGTCTTCTCAACATCTTATCCATGCGCCACTCTTTGGCAAGTTCGACTGCAGCTTTTACAAGATTGCCATGATACTCCTGAAGCTTTCCTTCAAATTTTTCAAAAAGTGTAATCGCATCGGCTACAGACCCTGCAAAACCGGCAAGAACTTTACCTTCATATATTTTTCTTATTTTTTTTGCATTATGTTTCATGATCGTATTTTGGCCAAATGTTACCTGACCATCACCGGCGATAGCCGCACCTTTTTCATTTACCATAGCTAATATCGTCGTAGCCGAGAACATTTTATATCCCCTTTCTTAAAATATCAGCCCTTATTGTAGGGAAATGCTTTTTTATAGACCTCCTTTAATCTTTCCTTTGTCACATGAGTATATATCTGAGTTGTAGATAAGCTTGAATGCCCCAACAATTCTTGAACAGTCTTTAAATCCGCGCCGTTGTTGAGCATGTGTGTAGCGAAGGTATGTCTGAAAGTATGTGGACTTATATTGCTGCTTAGTGCTGCAGCTTTTACATATTTATCAATTATCCTTCTTACACTTCTGTCTGAAAGTTGAGTGCCATTTTTATTTAAAAACAAGCTGTCACATTCAAAGTTTTTAACCAAATGCGGTCTACTTTTTATCAGGTACTCATCAAGACTTTCGGCAGCTTTTTGCCCGAAAAATACAATTCTCTCCTTTGAGCCTTTGCCAAAAACGATAATATAATTGGCACCAAAATTTATATCACCGATTTTCAGTGCAACTAGTTCTCCCACTCTCATTCCCGTGGCATATAAAAGCTCAAGTATTGCTCTGTCTCTAATTCCCAATATGTCTTTTTTGGGCGCTGAAAGAAGTCTCTCTATCTCTTGCGGGTATAAGAATAAAGGGAGTCTTTTTGATGTCTTTGGTGCCTGAACCATTTTGGCAACGTTTTCTTTGGTAAAACCTTCCACAATCAAATACTTATAAAAACTTCGCAGCGTAGACAATTTTCTTGCTACAGTTCTCTTTGATAACTCCCTGTCCCTAAGATGTGCCAAAAAGCCTCGGATATGTAAGTGATTTATATTTAAGAGGACAGGTTCTGATAGTTTTCTCTGTTTTAAATATTCAAGAAACTGGAAGAGGTCTTCTGCATATGCTTTTGTCGTATTTTCGGACTTGGCTTTGGTGGCTCGTAGGTAGTTTAAGAAGCTGTCGATTAGTTGGTCATCCATATCATCAAACCTCTCAATTAACATTTATTATAGTATCATAAGTTTAAAAATTATGCAAGATTAAATTTCGAAATTATTTATATTTTGGCTTGTTATTTTTTTTTGAAAAAACTCTTTCATAATTTGACATATTTCGACATAAACTCTAAGGCCCGCTCAGCCAAAAGTTTTTTTCGAAGGGTTTTATCTTTTACCTTATGAGGGAGTTGTGATAGGATACCGAAATTTGCTTTCATTGGTTGAAAGCTAGCGGGATCTGCAGAAGATATATAATTCAGCAAAGCTCCAATTACGCTTTCTGTGGGCGGTTCAAGTGGTCTTTGGCCTTTAAGAAGTCTTTTCATGTTAAATCCCGCAATTATACCGGAAGCTGCTGATTCAATATAACCCTCAACACCTGTTATCTGCCCTGCAAAAAATAAGCCACTTATTCCTTTATACTCTAATGTAGCTTTTAAATGAAGAGGACTTAAAATAAAAGTATTTCTGTGAATGAAACCATACCGTATAAACTCGGCATCTTCCAAACCGGGAATTAGTCCGAAGACTCTTTTTTGTTCTCCCCATTTTAAACTAGTTTGAAAGCCGACAATATTAAATAAAGTACCTTCATTATTCTCTTTTCTCAATTGGACTACAGCAAAGGGCTGCTTTCTTGTTCTCGGATCTATGATCCCAACGGGTTTTAAAGGACCGAAAAGTAACGTCTTGTAGCCTCGTTTTGCCATTTCTTCAATAGGCATGCAGCCTTCAAAAAACATGGGTTTTTCAAAGTCCCTTAAGGGATGCGTCTTGGCTGCAATAAGTTCATTATAAAAAATATCATATTCTTCCTGTGTGAGGGGTAAATTGACATAATCGGCATCCCCTTTATCGTATCTGGAGCCCCAAAAAGCCTTTTCCCAATCGATTGATTCACTTGTGATAATTGGCGCTGCTGCATCGTAGAAGTAAAGGTGCTCGCTTCCTAATAGCTCGGCAACAGCTTTAGACATAGCTTCAGAGGTAAGGGGCCCCGTTGCTACAATTGTAGGAGGCTCCGGAATTTCTCTGATCTCCTCTACATGAAAGCTTATATTTGGATGATTTATTATCATTTTAGTTATCTTGGATGAAAACTTTTCCCTATCTACGGCTAAGGCTGCACCAGCTGGAACAGAAGTCTCTTCCGCGACTTTCATAACAATTGAGCCCAATATTCTCATTTCCTCTTTTAGGAGACCAGCGGCGTTTGTTATTTCATTGGACCTGAAAGAATTGCTACACACTAATTCTGCCAGTTTGTCGGTATGGTGTGCAGGAGTAGACTTACTGGGTCTCATTTCATATAAATCAACCTTAATTCCGTTTTCTGCCAGATGCCATGCGGCTTCGCATCCTGCTAGACCGCCCCCTATCACTTTAACAGCTACCATAGCATCACCTCTAGAAAGCTACTTTGCTTTATAGCCACACTCTTTGTTTGAACAAACTTCGTATTCTTTTCCTTTGCTATTTTTAATAACCATAAAGCTTCCGCATTGTGGACATGATTTCCCGCTCGGTTTATTCCAAGAAACAAACTTGCAATCGGGGTAATCGGAACAACCGTAAAATATCCTTCCACGCTTAGTCCTCCTTACAACCAAGGGGTTTCCGCAATCTGGACAGCTTACGCCTATCTCGGTCACAATGGGCTTAGTGTTTTTACATTCAGGGAAGCCAGGACAGGCTAGGAACTTGCCGTATCTGCCTCTCTTGATAACCATGTTCCTGCCGCAGAGTTCACACTTCTCTTCACTTACCTCGTCTTCGATCTTTACTTTTTCGAGTTCCTGTTCGGCAGTTTTTACCTGCTTGTCAAAAGTGCTATAAAAAGACTTTAAGACTTCCTGTCGATTTTGATGACCTGACTCTATTTTATCAAGCTGTTCCTCCATCTCAGCGGTAAAGTCTATATCTACAATTTCTCTGAAAAATTCTTGCAAAATTTGCACCACTATTTCTCCCAGTTCTGTAGGTTTAAAGCGCCCTCTCTCCTTCTCCACATATCCTCGTTTTTGTATTATATCAATCGTTGGAGCATAGGTGCTTGGCCTGCCTATACCTTTTTCTTCGAGGACTTTGACCAGCATTGCTTCAGTATACCTGGGGGGTGGTTGCGTAAAATGCTGTTCAGGAACTAACTTTAGCAATTCTAGGGTCTGTCCTTTTCTTAAATCCGGAATGTGATTTTCTTCCCTCTCAGATTCTTCATCGGATCCTTCCGTATACAGCAACATAAAGCCGGGGAATTTAAGAGTTGAACCTGAAACTACAAAGATATACTCTCCGGCTTTGATTCTGATAGATATTGTATCATAAATGGCAGGAGCCATTTGGCTGCTGGTAAATCTTTCCCAAATAAGTTTGTACAGCAAAAATTGATCCTTCGTAAGAGAATCCTTTACTTTATCAGGTGACCTAAATACTGAAGTTGGTCTTATGCCTTCATGGGCATCCTGTACATTTTTTGTGCTTTTGCGTGAGGCATCTCCATGGCCTAAATAATCCTTACCGAAGTTGCTCTCAATATACGCGGCAGCTTCACGTTTTGCTTGATCGGAAACCCGTGTAGAGTCGGTTCTCATATAGGTAATAAGACCTACGGTGCCCTCGCCTTTCACATCCAAACCCTCATATAACTGTTGGGCAACCATCATGGTTTTCTTTGCAGTAAAGCCCAACTTTCTAGAGGCTTCCTGCTGCATGCTGCTGGTTGTGAAAGTAGGAGAAGGGCTTCTTTTTCTTGTTCCTTTTTTTACTTCTATTACTTGAAATCTCTCATTTTCTATTTCTTTTAAGATTTTCTCTGCCTGTTCTTTGTTTTCAATTACAAGCTTATCATCATTTTTTGAATGCAAACGTGCACGAATCTTATTGCTACCGTCTGTTAAATCTGCATCAATTGTCCAGTATTCATTTGGAACAAAATCCCTAATCTCTTTTTCTCTATCACATATAATTCTCACAGCCACCGACTGTACTCTGCCTGCACTAAGGCCCCACTTGACTTTTCTCCATAAAATTGGGCTTATCTTATAGCCTACTAATCTGTCCAGTATCCTCCTGGCCTGCTGTGCCTCAACCAAGTCCTTATTTATTGTCCTCGGGTGTTTTAACGATTCTAGCACTGCATCTTTTGTAATTTCATGAAACTCGATCCTACAGGGTTTGTCCTCAGGCAAGCCTAATGTGCTTGCCAAATGCCATGATATGGCCTCTCCCTCGCGGTCGGGGTCGGTAGCTAATAAGACATTATCTGCTTTTGCTGCTTCTTTTCTTAAATTGTTTAATAAGGGCCCTTTTCCTCGTATGGTAATGTACTTAGGTTCAAAATTCGACTCTATATCGATACCTAATTGACTTTTAGGCAAGTCTTTTACATGGCCCATCGAAGCTGCTACCTTGTATTTCTTTCCTAAGTATTTGCTTAAGGTTTTTGCTTTCGCAGGCGATTCAACAATTATTAAAGATTTTGACATTAAAACCACCTTTTTTACTTTGTAACTAACAACCAGTAATATATTATAATAACTTTATCTCGCAAAAGTCAATTTCTAACATAATAACCTCCGGGAAGAGCAAGTATCAAACCTTTAAGTTCAAGCCGGGTTAAAACCGCATTTGTTTTATTGGAATCAAGTTGCGACATTTCTATAAGTTCTTCAATTTGTATCGGGTGGTAATCTATCAGTTCATAAAGGATTTTTTCTGATCGGGTTAATTTTTGAAAATCAATTGCTCCTTCATTAATCATATTAGCTTGTCTTTCCAGATAAAGCTCATCTAAAATGTCTTCTACACTTTCCACCAATTTTGCCCCCTGTTTGATTAATTTATGTGTACCACGGCTATACGGGCTATAGATATTTCCGGGAACTGCAAAGACTTCTCTTCCTTGCTCCAACGAAAAATCAGCGGTTATTAATGAACCGCTCCTCTCTGCAGCCTCTACCACTAAAGTACCTAAGGATAATCCGCTGATAATGCGATTTCTCGCGGGAAAATTCGCCGGAAGAGGTGTTGTTCCCATAGGGAAACTGGAAATTATGCAACCACATTCTATTATCTCCTGCATCAAAACCCTATTTTCAGGTGGATATACAATATCAATTCCGCATCCAAGTATTGCCGTAGTAGGGCCACCAGCTTCTATAGCTCCTTTGTGAGCAAAAGAATCGATGCCCCGTGCCATGCCGCTAACTACATTTATATTCATTAAGGCAAGTTCTTTTGCAAAATTTGTGGCGACGCGCCTTCCGTACGTAGAAGCCTTTCTCGAACCAACAACGGCAATTGATCTATTGTTTAATACAGATTTATCACCTTTAATATATAAGACAGGAGGAGGATCATAGATTTCCTTTAATCTCTCGGGATATTCTTCATCAAATAGGGTTACTATACTGACCTTTTGCTCAGTTGCTTTTTCAATTTCACTATAAGGTTCAATTTTCGATCTATGTGTTATTATTCTTTCACATAATTTTTTTCCAATTCCCGGAACGTCTAATAATTCCTCAGCATCTGCTTTCATAAATTCGGAAAAACTATTATACTTTTCTGCTATACTTTGTATTTTTATCGAACCAAGGTCCGGAAAGAGATTTAAAGCAACTAAAAGCAAACTACTTTCTTTCATAATGACCTCCCAAAGTATTATATCAAAATATCTACCTAATGACGAAATCGATTGCAGGAAAATACTTACATTATAAGTCTGTCTAGCTTACAAATAATAAGAAGCATATTGATACCCGACCGCGAGATTGTATTATGCGGAGCTTATGGTTTTATCTTTATCATGATCTGATATTTTGATAGTATTTATCTAGATTCCTATACTGTAATGCTTCAGCTAGATGATACTCTTTAATGGAGTCTTTGCCATCTAAATCCGCTATAGTCCTGGCTACTTTTAATATTTTATTGTGGGCCCTAGCAGTCAACTTCATGTTGTGAAAGGCTTCTTTCATTAACAATTTGCCGCTTTTATCTAATTTGCAGTATTTTTGCATAAGGCTCGGGGTAAGCTGCGAATTGCAATGTATTTTTTGCCCATTATATCTTTCCAATTGCATTAATCTTGCAATCTCAACTCGTTTTCTGATGGACTCTGAATCTGTAGTGCTTGGTCCCTCCAAATCGGCATATTTTACCGGCGCTACTTGTAATTGCATATCTATTCTGTCCATTAAAGGACCAGATATTTTTGAAAGATATTTGTTGATTTGATGCGGTGTACAAGTACATTCATGAAATGGGTCCCCGTAAAAACCACACGGGCAAGGATTCATCGCCGCAACTAACATAAATTTTGAAGGATAGGTAATAGTTGCATTTGCCCGAGCTATAGTTACTTTTTCGTCCTCTAGAGGCTGGCGCAAAAGTTCCAGCACATCTCTGGGAAACTCAGGTAGCTCATCCAAAAAAAGCACTCCGTTATGTGCTAGTGTAATCTCTCCGGGTTTGGGAATGCGACCACCGCCTACCATTCCTACAGCTGAAATCGTATGATGCGGGGCCCTAAAAGGCCTTTTCTCAATCAGACCGTCGTGGTCAGAAAGTAAACCTGCAATGCTATATATTTTCGTCAATTCTAGGGATTCTTCAAAAGTCATCGAAGGCAAAATCGTTGGTATTCGCCTTGCTATCATAGTCTTGCCTGATCCCGGAGAACCTATCATGATTACATTGTGATGGCCAGCAGCGGCTATCTCCAGGCACCGCTTTAAACTCTCCTGGCCCTTAACTTCCGAAAAATCTCCTTCAAAAGTCACTGTTTGCTTTCGGTTATTAATGGTATTATTATTTTGGGTTGGCATGAATTCTCCGTTGAAGTAAGCTATTGCCTCACTTAAGGAACTAACACCAACTACCTCTATACCTTTAATTACTGAAGCTTCCTCAACATTCTCTATGGGGACCATTACACCTTTTAGACCACTTTCCTTTATTTCAATAGCCATTGGTAAAACACCATTTACCGGTCTTACTTTTCCTTCTAATGAAAGCTCCCCTATGATAGCATAGTCTTTTAATATTTCAACAGGAATCTGTTCCGTTGCCGCTAAAATTCCTAGAGCTATGGGCAAATCTAAATGCGGCCCCTCTTTCCGAATATCTGCCGGGGCTAGATTTACTGTGATTCTCCTTATGGGAAAAACATAACTCTGATTTTTAATGGCAGCTCTTACTCGTTCACGAGATTCTTTTACAGCCACATCAGGAAGACCAACTATATGAAAGTCAGGAAGGCCGCTTGAAATATCCACCTCTACATCAACTAAAAAGCTTTCAATGCCGTATATAGAACAGCTTTTAACCTGGGCTAACATTGGATCACCCCTTAAAAGGCGTTTTCAATGTGTTCTATCTTAATTTCATCCTCATTTTGTATCAAAATATCTATTACATCAAACCTAATATTGGAAAAGAAGGGAGCTTTATTGTTAAGGTAATACAGAGCTACTTTTCTTAACTTTTGCTGTTTATAATAATTTACCGCTTCCATTCCTTTTCCAAACTTTGTTGATGTTCTCGTTTTTACTTCTACAAATACGATGCTATTTTTGTATTTAGCTATAATATCTATCTCCCCTAAGGGACAGCTAAAGTTTAATTGTAATATCTCGTATTTCTTGCCTTTTAAATAGTCGGCGGCATACTTTTCCCCAATTGCCCCAAGTTCCTTCTTATTCAATTATATATTCAACCCCCTAATGGAAAAGCTCTTGCGGTGAATTGGACAAAAACCGTGCTTTTTAATAGAATTAATATGTTCTTTCGTGCCGTACCCCTTATGTTTGCAAAAACCATATTGTGGGTACAATAGGTCATAACTCCGCATGATCTTGTCTCTTTCCACTTTGGCTATGACAGATGCAGCGGCAATGCAAGCACAAACGCTATCACCATGTACAATTGACTCTTGAGGAATATCAATATCCGGTATCCTTAGCGCATCTACCAAAATGTATTCTGGTTTTACAGGTAGTTTGCAAACTGCATTCTTCATCGCCATTAGTGTTGCATTTAAAATGTTGTGATCGTCTATGTACTGAACATCTACCACGTCGTAAGCAAAAGCTATGGCCTTGCTTTTGATGTCTTCATATACTCCTTCCCTTTTCTTTTCACTTATTTTTTTTGAATCCCTTAGGCCAATGATTTGTGTATCTACTTCCAGAATAACAGCGGATGCTACAACCGGTCCGGCTAAAGGGCCTCGGCCAGCTTCATCTACCCCAGCTACCAGAGTATAGCCTTTCTCCATCAATTTTCTCTCATAATCGTACAACTTCTGCAGCCTAACCAGCTCATTTTCTATTAGCATAATAAAATCCCCTCCCTCAGACAATATCTTGATTCGATATATCAATCCAGAATCCTTCTTTTTCTTCTGGCCTTTCTAAAGATATTGCACCTATCTTACCCTGTCTGAATTCCGTTATTATGGTCTTTGCGCTTCTTTCAATATCAAGGATTCCTCCTTCAAGGAAAAAACCTCGACTTGCGGCTATTTTTTCCAAGGCTTGCAGGGGAGGGATATTAGTATTCAAGTTGTACCTTGACTTGAGCCTTTCAGGGTAATATATAGACAAAAATTTTATCAGTATAAATGCAAGTTGTTGTAAATCCAATAAATCTTCTTTAATAGAACCTAACATTGCAAGCTTGATGCCAACAGCCTTGTCCTCAAACTTTGGCCATAAAATCCCCGGCGTATCCAGCAATTCCAAATTATCACTCACTTTGAGCCACATTTTGCTACGGGTTACTCCAGGGACATCAGCCGTTCTAGCACTTTTTCTCCCTGCCATTTGGTTCATTAAAGATGATTTTCCCACATTTGGAACACCTATTATCATGCATCGTCTTGACCCCAATAAGGACCTTTTCTTTACGCTGTTAATCAAACTAAAAAGCCTTTTAAAGCCCGTCTTCCTTAGAGTATCAACCGAGACCGCAGGAATTCCTCGATTTTTGAAATAATTTATCCACATTTCGGTAACTTTTTTATCTGCTAAATCGGCTTTGTTTAGCACTGTGATAATTTCTCTACTTCCTACTAAACTGTCAGCATCAGGGAGTTTCGTGCTAAGGGGTGCCCGAGCATCTACTAACTCTAATACAACATCAACCAACCTTAAATTTTGTTTAATCATTTTTTTTGTTTTTACCATATGGCCTGGATACCATTGTATATCCACCGAGACCACCTCCTAAGAACAACAAAAGGGACCTTTTCAGTCCCTCTCCTTTATTCGTGCAGCTTTACCTCTTAATTTTCTCATGTAGTAAAGTTTCGCTCTACGTACTTTACCTTTCTTAACAACTTCGATTTTATCAATGCGCGGTGAGTGAACAGGAAATACTCTTTCAACACCTACGCCGTATGATATCTTGCGAACAGTAAAGGTTTCCTTTAAACCGCTGCCTTTTCTAGCAATTACAGTCCCTTCGAAAACCTGTATTCTCTCTCGACTACCTTCTACAACCTTTGTATGGACACTAACGGTATCTCCCGGTCTAAAGTCAGGTATGTCTTTTTTCATTTGTTGTTGCTCTACAAGAGTAATCATATCCATCCGTATTCCCTCCTTCTGCTGGTAATTTGGTATTTCGACAACAACAAAAAGTATTATAACACAAAGGGTATTTATTGACAATCAACATATAAATTGTTAAAAACATCGCAGTTTACAGCTTCACTTTAACGTCTTTATAAATTATAAAGCTCACTGCAACAACTCTTTGTCAAAATCTGTAAGCTTGAGTTTTTTGAATAGATCAGGCCTTTTCTCACGAGTCCTGATTAAAGCTTCTCTTCGCCTGAAAAGCTCTATTTCCTTATGGTTGCCTGAAAGCAGCACATCAGGTACTTTAAGGCCTCTATACACTTCTGGCCTTGTATATTGAGGATATTCCAGTAGCCCATCGCTAAAAGATTCCTCTTCTAATGACTGGCTGCTGCCTAACACTCCAGGCACAAGTCTTGTTACGGCGTCGATTATGGCCAGGGCTGGAATCTCGCCCCCCGTAAGAATGTAATCGCCTATTGAAATTTCATCGGTAATTAAAGTTTTTACTCTTTCATCTATTCCTTCGTAATGGCCGCAGATAAAAACAAGATTCTTTTCCGTAGACAACTCTCGGGCTAAGGACTGATTAAAAGCTTTACCTTGGGGGGACATTAGTATTATCCTGCGCCTTTCGCCCTCTATTGTTTTTTCAACATAATCTACTGCCTCAAATATAGGTTCGGGCTTCATGACCATCCCGCTGCCGCCACCATAAGGATAATCATCGACTTTTTTATGCTTATCCCGGGAAAAATCCCTTATGTTTATAAGTTCGATTTGTATTAAACCCTTATCAAGAGCTCGCTTGATAATGCTGACATTAAAAGGGCTTTCAAAAAACTCGGGAAAAAGTGTCAAAACATGTATTATAAGCATCACAGCATCCCTTCCAGCAGCCTAATCACCATTTTATCATTTTCCAAATCTATATTCTTTACAACCTGCTTAATTGCTGGAATTAGGACTTCCTTCTTATCCTGTGCCTCCACTACGTAAACGTCATTGGCCCCGGTATGCAGCACGTCTTTGACTATTCCTATATATGTGTCAGACTCATCAAAGACGCTAAGCCCTATAATGTCACATATAAAGAAATGGTCTTCTGGCAGTCTTACGGCATATTTTCTTGGAATTTTAAGATAGCACCCTCTTAAAGTCTCTGCTTCTTGCCTTGAATTAATACCTTCAAATTTTAATACGGGATAATAATCATTTACAAAAATAACTGATTCGATATTATAGGAAACAGTACTATCTTTAAATTCAATGAAAACTCCAGGTAAGTCACGAAATCTCTTAGGGTTATCGGTTCGAGGTTCAACTTTAACCTGGCCTCCAACTCCCCAAGGACATAAAACTTTACCTACCGTAAGATGCTTGTTTCTATAACTCAAGCCACTTTCTCCTTTTAATAAACGAGATTTATTGAAGGGTCAGGTTACCCCAACCCATGAAACTATATGATTTCTACGACAACTCTTTTGCCTTCCTTGGCAGCTGCTGCCTTAACCACTGTGCGAATTGCCTTGGCAATTCTTCCTTGTTTTCCAATTACTTTTCCCATATCTTCTGGGTCTACCTTTAGTTCTAAAATGATGGATTGCTCACCTTCCACCTGGTTGACAGTTACATTTTCTGGATGATCTACCAATGCTTTTGCAATGTATTCCACTAATTCTAACACTGACACTTCCTCCTTTAAAGTTACAATTATTATCTACTATGAATTATTCTTCACTTTTAATCTCTTGTTCTTCTGTTTTTTTATTGTCAGGCAAGATCCCTAAATTTTTAAATAAGTACTTAACGGTATCGGTGGGAATGGCACCTTTTTTCAACCAATCACTGGCCTTCTCTTCATTAATTTTAACTTCGATCGGATCTGTTAAAGGGTTGTAATAACCAATCTCTTCGATGAACCTTCCATCTCTTGGCATACGGCTATCAGCCACTACAACTCTATAAAAAGGTTTTTTCTTTGCACCCATTCGCTTTAATCGTATTTTTATAGCCATTTTTTCACCTCCTTCTAAAATCCAAAAAATGGGAATCTATGTTTGCCTTTTTTACGGCTTTTTTCAAAGCCTGCGAATTGTTTTATCATTTTTCTAGTCTGATTGTATTGTTTAAGCAGTCGGTTTACATCTTGTATGGAACAACCGCTGCCTGCAGCTATGCGCTTACGGCGACTGCCATTAATAATTGAAGGATTACTCCTCTCTTCAGGAGTCATTGAATTTATAATGGCCTCAACTCGAACAAGTTCCTTTTCGTCAAATTCCACGCCTTTTAATTTTTGAGCTGAAAGTCCGGGTATCATGTTAAGAATCTGATCGAAAGAACCAATTTTTTTAACTTGTAACAGTTGCTCTAAAAAATCATTCAAGTCGAAGGTCTGGCTTTTTAGCTTCTTCTCTAGCTCCTTAGCTTTCTGCAAATCTAGATCTTGAGTCGCCTTTTCTATGAAGGTTAAAACATCCCCCATGCCAAGTATTCTAGAGGCCATTCTATCAGGATGAAAAACCTCTAAATCGTCTAATTTTTCACCCATACCTACAAATTTAATGGGGCAACCTGTAACAGCTTTAACGGAAAGTGCAGCACCACCACGACTGTCTCCATCTAATTTTGTCAATATTAACCCTGTAAGGTCAAGCCTTCTGTTAAACTCCTCTGCTACGTTTACCGCATCCTGACCCGTCATACTATCCACGACAAGCAGTATTTCACTTGGTTTTACTGCTTGGCTTATATTAGTCAATTCCATCATTAATTCGTCATCTATATGCAAACGACCCGCCGTGTCGATTATTACCACATTGTAATTATGTTTCCTTGAATGCTCTAGAGCAGCTTTTGAAATATCAACGGGATTTTGCTGACCCATCGTAAAAACAGGCAAATTTAGCTTTTCTCCAACCACTTGAAGCTGCGTTATTGCCGCAGGACGGTATATGTCTGCAGCCACTAATAGGGGTCTTTTCCCATCTTTTGATAACAATTTTCCTAGCTTGCCGGCAGTCGTTGTTTTTCCTGAACCTTGAAGACCTACTAGCATAATTACGGTGATGTCTCTTGAGAAGTTAAGCTTGCTTTGTTTAGAGCCCATCAGTTCGGTTAATTCTTCATTGACTATTTTTATGACCTGCTGTGCAGGAGTCAAGCTCTCCATAACTTCCTGACCCACTGCTCGATCAGTAATTTTTGAGACCAAGTCTTTTACAACCTTGAAGTTCACATCAGCTTCCAAAAGTGCAAGCCTTACCTCTCTCATAGCCTGCTTTACATCCTGCTCCGACAGTTTTCCCTTTCCGCGAAGCTTTTTAAAGATATCTCCCAATTTCTGTGCAAGGGATTCAAAGGCCAATCTACACACCACCTTCCTTGAGCAACGTGGCAACACCATTATAAATATCAGTAAACTTTTGCTTGTACTCGGCAGCAACACCAGGCTCGATTTCCTCAAGAAGCACAAGTATCTTCTCGATTTTCTTTCTATAAGATAGATACTTGTTTACCATATCCAGCTTTTTCTCAAAGTTTTCCAATGTCCTCTCGGCACGCCGAAGAATATCATGGACACCTTGCCTGGTTATACCACTGTTTTCAGCAATTTCGCCCAATGACAAATCATTAATATAATACTGTTCGAAGATATCCCTTTGCTTTTTTGTCAAAAAATCACCGTAATAATCAAACAACAGGTTGAGTTTTGTAATGTTATCCACTTAATTCACCTGTAAAGCATTTATCCTTTACACCTGTTTATTTTACATAAAGAATTGCACGAAGTCAACTGTTTTGCGATAAATTCTTCGAAATAAATCAATCCTTATTGAGGCAACATCCCCACATTGTGTTGATTCTAATTGACAATATACTGTAACTTGAGGTTTAAGATGCACGGCAAACAATACCTTTAGCCAGACCATTGTTTTTTTTAACCATGGATATGTGAAGCAGGGTCATCGTGTTGTATGCACGCTGGCAGGTTGTCGGCAGGATACCGAATTGCCCGTGAAACCCTTCGTTGTGCAGGACCAAGCTTTTAAAATAACAGGTATGGCTTTAGGTAGAGGTGCCGTTCATCTTTAACCTTATAATCGTTTCGCGTAATATGTTTCATAGTAGTAGTAAAATAGTCTTAAAATTATTAGGCAAATAAAGCATCAACAAAAGTTTGGTGATCAAATTCTTGTAAATCATCTATTCCTTCGCCGATACCTATATACCATACGGGTATTTTAAGTTCAGACGCTATGGCAACAACAATTCCGCCTTTTGCTGTGCCGTCTAGCTTCGTAAGGATAATTCCCTGAAAATCCACCGCTTCTTTAAAGGTCTTTGCTTGGACCAAGGCATTCTGACCTGTAGTGGCATCTAAAACCAATAGGCTTGTGACATTAGCTTCTGGATATTCCTTTTGACAAACCCTGTAAAGCTTTTTCAGTTCTTTCATCAGATTCTTTTTCGTGTGAAGCCTGCCTGCTGTATCGCAGATTATCAAGTCAGCCTTTCTGGCTTTTCCGGCTTGCAGTGCATCGAAGAGCACCGATGCAGGGTCTGCGCCTTCTTGATGTTTTATTACGTCGACACCTACACGATTGCCCCAAATCTCGAGTTGGTCAATAGCCGCTGCCCTAAAGGTATCTGCTGCGGCTAATATGACCTTTTTGCCCTGTTTTTTATATTTGTTGGCGAGTTTGCCTATGGAAGTGGTTTTGCCTACTCCATTCACACCAACTACTAACATGACTGTTGGGGAAGTTAATGATATGTTGCTGCTTTCAGGGAAAAGATTTATGATCTCCTCTTTTAGTTTTTCTTTCAGTTCTTCGGGACTTTTTATTTTTCTAGATTCTTCTTTAAGCTTGTCTATTAGTTCTAAAGTTGTATTTACGCCAACATCGGATGCTATTAAAAGTTCTTCAAGCTCCTCAAATGTCTCATCATCTATCTTTTTTGTGAATTTTAACAGAGAGTCAATCCTCTCGCTGAAGTTTTCCCTAGTTTTGCTTAAACTTTCTTTTAACCTGTTTAAGAAGCTCATTTACTTCACCTCGTTTTTATTATACCATTTTTACTGCCAAAACTTTTGACACTGCAGCATCTTCCATAGATATGCCATATAAAGCGTCCGCTACTTCCATGGTAGCTTTTCTATGTGTAATTAATATAAATTGAGTATGTTTCGAGACTTCTTTGAGATATCGTGTAAAGCGGGTTATGTTTACATCGTCCAAAGCTGCTTCGATTTCATCCAGGACGCAGAAAGGTGTTGCTTTTGTATTTAAAATTGCAAAAAGTAAAGCAATAGCCGTCAATGCCCTTTCTCCCCCTGATAAAAGAGAGATATTTTGTAATTTTTTTCCTGGTGGTTGAGCGTTTATTTCTATTCCGCAGTCCAATACGCTGCCTTCACCGGATACAATTAGTTCTGCTCTGCCGCCTTCAAAAAGTTCTGTGAATACCTTATTAAACTCCTCATTGACTTTGCTTATAGTGGTAGACAGCATTATTGACATGGTATTAGTGATCTCTTCGATTATGCTGTCAAGATTTGCCTTGGCTTTTATTAAATCATCCCTCTGTGTGATCAAAAAATCATACCTAGCTTTTAGATTGTCATAGTCTTCTATGGCCTTCATATTTACGGGGCCAAGGGATTCCATTTGATCTTTTAAAGATACTAAACTGTTTTTTAATTCTTCAATACTAGGAAAGTCTCTTTTTAACTTTAGTGCTTCCTCGAAGTTAAGAGAATAACGTTCATATAATTGATTGTCAATTTGATTTAATTCTATATTCATTGTTGTTTCTTGAATATGTAAGTTGTGAATTGTTGTTTCTATTTGATGGCATTCTTTTTCGAGCTTGTTCAGCTCATCCTGAGTTTTATCTATATTTGATTTTAATGCATCTTTTTGTTCCTTGGTGACCTTGAGAAGCTCCTGCTGCTGTCTGTAAGTGTTCATCAGATCATTGATGGTATTTTTAAAATCTATTAGCATATTACCCATCAATGATATTACTTCGTCATTTTTTGTAATTTTTTCTTGACATTCTCTGATTTCTTCTATATACAGATTTATGTTTTCTTCTAAGGCTTGTAAGCTCTGACTTATAGCAATTTGTTCCTGTTTATAAGATGCCAGTTTAACTTTAAGCTCGGTTATTTCATCTGATACTTCATCCTTTTTCTCTTTCAACTTATCTATCTCTTCTTGTAAACTTTTTACTCTGCGTTGAGTGAAAGTGTTCCGTATATCAATATCACCAATATCTACTTCAAGGGAGGCAATTTGCTCTATTATTTCTAGAGATTCTAACTGGATGTGTTGTTTTTCCTCATCCAACTGTTTTTCTCTCTCCTGTCTTTCGGTTAAAACATAATGTTTTTCTTGTAGCTGCTTTTTTAAAACTTCAAGGTCTGATTTTGCAGAATACAAACTAGCGGTGCTTTTTTCTATAAGTCTGCGCTTATCTTCAATCTCCTCTCTTAGCTTTTGATTATCCTCTTTAAGGTCGGTTAAGATATCATTAAGTTCTGTAATTTTGCCCTCACAGTCATTTATTTGTCTCTTTCTGGATAATAGAAAGCTCGATCGTCTTTGGCTTCCACCTGTTATAGAGCCACCTGGGCTCAGTAGCTCACCTTGGATTGTAACAATTTTAAAAGCAAAGTTGCTCTGTCTTGCTATCTTTAAAGCATCTTCTAAGGACTTTGCTACTAAAACCCTGCCCAAAAGGAATGCTAAAGGATTAAAAAATTTGTTATCAAAGCTAATGAGTTCCAGCGCTGTTCCTATGCAGCCGCTAATTGACAAATACTTCTCCTCGCTCTTATCTAAAGACCTGGGCTTTACTGTAGAAAGTGGTAAAAATGTAACTCGACCGTAATTGTTTCTTTTAAGAAATTCTATTGCCTTCCTAGCATTTTCTTCACTTTCACATATTATATTCTGCATGCCCTGACCCAAAGCTGTTTCGATGGCAACTTCGTATCTTTCTTTTACAGAAATTATATCGGCAACGGAGCCGTAGATGCCATCATCTAAATATTTTTTAGTTTTTAGTGCAATTAATAAGTTCTTTACACCGTGTTGATAACCCTCATAACTTGCGTCAATTTCCTTCAATGTCTTCAAGCGGGACGTTACAACAGCAAGTTCTCCTTGTTTTTGTAATACTTGCTTTTCATTTTTTTCAAGTTTTGCAGCCAGTTGATTTTCAAGATTAATTAGCTCCTTGATATTCAGTTCCAGTTCATCACACAGGGATGTTAGGCGAGTAATCTCTTCGTTTATTTGAGAGATTTCTTTAAGGGTTTGGCTGTTAGCATACTGTATTTGCTCCATTTCCTTTTCAATCTGCTTTTGACGTTTTTCCAAGTTGTTTTTCGACGTATTGAGTTGAGAGATGACATTTCTTTTTTCCGAAGCATAATTTAATAAATCAATTACATCACCTTTTACGCTTTCAATGAGCTTTTGTTTTGAATCTATTTCCTCATTGAGGAAAAGGAGCATTTTCTCTCTTTCTTCTAATGTCAATTCAAGCTGGTTTATGGTTTTTATTTTTTCTTCCAGAGTATCCGTTTTTATTTTTAGCTCTCTTTTGGATTTTTCCAAGGCTTTTTCGTGTTCATTGATCTTGTTGCAAAAGTCATTATTTTCCTTTTCAAGTCTTTCTTTTTCAGCTGTCGTTACTTGAAAGTCTTTGTTTAAATCTTTTATCTGGCTATTCACACTGTATAAATCAGCCTGGGCATTTTCATATGTTTTTTCAACTTCATTTTGTTTTGATTTAAATTCTGCTAGTTTTTGTTTCAATACTTCTATCATGTTATGAATTTTAGTCAATGCCTTTTTATTGTTCTGGAGCTCATTCAATATGAGCTTTAACTTTTTCTTCCTGTTATCCCGCCTGTACAAAAGTAAATTTACATCTATTTCTTTATATGCTAAGCTAATCTCATTATACTTTAATGCAATTTCTTTTTGTTCGGCTAAAGGCTCCAACTGATTTAATAGTTCATTTATTACATCATCTATTCGCAAAATGTTGTCCATGGTTTCTTCAAGCTTTTTTTCAGCTTCACGTTTTCTAATTTTATGTTTCATTATCCCTGCAGCTTCTTCAAAAATTACCCGCCTTTCTTCCGGCCTATAAGTCAAAATTTCATCTATCTGACCCTGGCTTATAACTGAATAACCATCTTTCCCAACTCCGGAATCAATGAGGATTTCCTGAATATCTTTTAGCCTGCAGGGAGTTTTATTTATGAAAAATTCACTTTCACCCGATCTAAAGGTTCGACGTACAAAACTTATTTCAGAATAATCCAAGGGTATTAAGCGGTCGGAATTGTCAAGGATAATGGCAACCTCCGCCATACCCATAGGCTTTTTCATATGACTGCCTGCAAATATCACATCTTCAAGTTTGTATCCTCTTAGAATTTTTACACTTTGTTCACCCAATACCCATCGAATGGCATCGATTATGTTGCTCTTCCCGCTGCCATTTGGACCTACTATTGCATTAATTCCTGGTTGAAATTCGAGTTCTACTCTATTGGCAAAGGATTTAAAGCCGTAAAGCTCGATTCTTTTCAGATACAACGGCATCCCTCCCTACCTTATCAATTCTAACACAAGCCACACAAAAAAAGAACTCACCGAGCATAAATCAAGTTTTTTTACGGGCAAGGAAAATTAATCTTTTTGCAAGGTAACTTCCGACACCGATGATACTCTCTATATGCAAAAAACGGCTAACCGATTTATCAAACATAACGGTTGCATTCGCCGGTATTTCTTCATCTCCCTGCCAAATAACCACACAAATTGGGATTTTGGGAAACACATGAAACAGTGCAGATGTTGTGCCAAAAATACCGGAATAGCCTCCTAGCTCTTTGGCACATGCTTGAAAAAGCTCTGTATTGTTTCCGAATGCTTTAATAATGCTTTTAATCGTATCAGCGTAAAAGGCCGGGTAAAATAAAATACCCCCATTTGGGATTTCTTTGAGACTGACCCACTTGTGTGCTAAATTTTCCTTTTCTTTAAAGAATGTCAAGTAGTGAAGTGTAAGGATTGTCAGTTCTGTACCGGCAATTGAACCATCTTTTTCACTCTTTACAGTCTTATTGTTGCAATCCACTATATAGTTCTCGTTAAGATGCGGTACAAGAAAAAGGCCTTCTTCCTTTAAGTATGTAACTTCCATAAACTCCGCTATTTGTTCCGGGTTTTTTAAAGAAAGAGTTTGCCAACCTTCGTTAATTGCAACAAGATAATTATTCTTCATTTCAATCCCCTCATAACGCAAAAGCTTCTACATAAAAATACCTGTCTTAACAGACAGGTATAATCATAAGATATTTATCGGGGTTCAACAATAAATTTTATCGCTGTTCTTTCTTCGCCGTCAATGTCAATTTCCGCAAAGGCAGGAACTGTTATTAAATCGATACCGTTTGGTGCAACAAAGCCCCTGGTAATTGCTATGGCCTTCACTGCCTGATTTACAGCTCCGGCTCCCACGGCTTGAAGCTCTGCCACACCCTTTTCTCTTAGTACAGCTGCTAAAGCCCCTGCAACAGATTTAGGCTTAGATTGAGCTGACACTTTTAGTACTTCCATTTTCGAAATATCCCCCTTATTCATGCTTATTATTTTTTTATATTATGCAATATATATTCTATAAGGGTTACAAAATTCCTTCTTTTTGCAATATTATATTTTTCTAGCGACCCTTTATTTTTTCAAGGGCAGCCTTTGCTGCATTTTGCTCCGCTTGTTTTTTACTCTTGCCTATCCCGGTGCCCAAAATCTCGTTTTTCCACACTACATTTACGTAAAACACCTTGTCATGATCCGGGCCTGTTTCTTTTGTCACATTGTAAAAGACTCTGTCGCCACCTGACTTTTGCAGGAATTCTTGAAGATTTGTCTTATAATCAATGTCTCCCTCGCCATACGCAGCTTTTGATATCACAGCTCCTAAATTGCAAATTACAAAATTATAAGCATCCTCATAACCTTTGTCTATATAGATTGCCCCAATTAATGCTTCAAAAGTGTCTGCAAGGATTGAATTTTTATTCCGCCCTCCTGTGTTTTCTTCTCCTCTTCCCAAAATAAGATAGTCACCCAAGCCCAATTGCCTTGCAACCCTAGCTAGACTTGGTTCGCAAACAGTAATAGCGCGAACTTTTGTCATCTGCCCTTCAGTTAGTAAATCATAATTTCTATAAAGGTATTCACTTACAGCTAATTCAAGTACGGAATCTCCCAAAAACTCTAATCTTTGATTATTATCCTGGTACAGACTTCCTTTCTCATTAGTATAAGATGGGTGTATAAAGGCATGATTTAAGGTATAAACATCACTAAATTGAATATTTATCTTCTTTTGTAAAGCGTTGAGTTGTAAAAGCCTATTTTGGTCTACCAACATATTTATTCCTCATTTAAATTTTTTTACAATAATGCATGCGTTATGGCCGCCAAAACCCATCGAATTTGATAAGGCTATGTTTACAGTTCGTTTTACAGCTCTATTGGGCACGTAGTCCAAATCACATTCGGGATCGGGGTTTTCATAGTTGATTGTAGGTGGAATCTCATCATTATAAACTGAAAGAAGTGTTGCGACAATTTCCACTGCGCCTGCGGCACCTAGCAAATGGCCGGTCATCGATTTTGTGGAACTTACTGCAAGCTTATATGCATGCTCACCAAAGGTATTTTTTATCGCCATAGTTTCGAATTTGTCATTTAAGGGCGTGGAGGTCCCATGTGCATTTATATAATCCACATCACTTGGAGAAATGCCAGCATCGGATATTGCAGCTTCCATTGCACGAGAGGCACCTTCCCCTTCCGGTGATGGCTGTGTCAAATGATAGGCATCGGCTGTTGAGCCATAACCTACAACTTCACCGTAAATTTTTGCATTTCTCTTCAATGCACTATCTAATGATTCCATTACTAGTATTCCAGCGCCTTCACCCATTACAAAGCCGTCCCTTTCCCTGTCGAAAGGCCGGCTAGCAAGGGATGGCTCATCATTTCTGCTAGATAATGCTTTCATGGAAGAAAACCCTGCCAGGGAAAGCATTGTTATTGGTGCTTCTGTGCCTCCCGATATTATAATATCAGCATCCCCTCTTTGTAAAGTCCTAAATGCTTCACCGATAGCATTTGTTCCTGATGCACAAGCAGTAACCACTGTAAAATTGGGACCTTTCAATCCAAAGGCCATGGATACTTGTCCCGAAGCCATATTGACTATCATCATCGGTATAAAAAAGGGACTTACTCTCTTTGGACCCTTGCTCAAAAGGATGCTGTGCTGCTCCTCCCAGGTTGCATTACCTCCTATGCCTGAACCCAAAATAACACCTATCCTTGTTTTATCAACAGTCGAAAGGTCCAGGTCTGCGTCTTCAAGGGCCATCTTTGTAGCCGATATAGCAAACTGAGTAAACCTGTCTAATCTTTTCAGCTCTTTTTTTTCTATGTAAGCTTCCGGATTAAAATCCCTTACCTCACCTGCTATTCTGGAAGGAAGATCGCTAGTGTCAAATCGGGTAATCTTATCTATACCTGATTTGCCTTTAACTAAGGAGTCCCAGAATTTATTTAATCCGGTGCCAACCGGAGAAATAACACCCATTCCGGTTACTACAACACGTTTCTTTTCCATAGTTTACCTCCTCGTAGAAGATAGTTTGTTATGCTGAAGTGCAAAAAGTCACCTAGGTGCAGTAATGATAATCTTGTATTCAACACAATTGAGTATTATATTTTAACGGGATATCCCTGATTACAAAATCAAAATCCTCGACAAAAACAAAGTCCCGTAGGTGAGCTACGGGACGTATTATGATTATGCGGAGTGATTTTTTATGTAGTCAATGGCATCCTGTACCGTCTTAATCTTTTCCGCATCTTCATCAGGTATTTCCATATCAAACTCTTCTTCAAGGGCCATGATAAGTTCCACTATGTCCAGAGAATCTGCTCCTAAATCATCAATAAATGCGGCTTCAGGTACAATCTGATCCTCATCGATGCCTAGTTGATCCGCAATAATCTGTTTTATTCTGTCCAGTATCTCCACGGTGTCACCCCCCTTCCTCAGTGCATAGTATGATTAATTTTATTAGTTTTATTCCATATTCTAAAGATATTACAAAGTCATACCACCGTCAATAGCGATTATCTGTCCCGTTATGTAGTCAGCTTTTTTTGATGCGAGAAAAACTACTAAATTCGCAACATCATGGGGGCTGCCTAGCCTTTTTAAGGCTATCATGGAAATTATATCGCTGTTCTTTTCAAGGAGCGAAGCGGTCATATCTGTCTCAATAAAGCCGGGGGCAACTGCATTTACTGTAATTCCACGACTTCCCAGCTCCTTAGCTAAGGACTTTGTAAGTCCTATTATGCCAGCTTTGGAGGCGGCATAATTTACCTGGCCTATATTACCGTATATACCTACAATAGATGATATGTTGATTATTTTACCCTTCTTTTGCTTTATCATGTATTTTGCACAAGCTTTTGAACAGTTGAACACTCCTTTTAAGTTAACATCTATAACCTTATTCCAATCCTCCTCCTTCATTCGCAAAATCAAGGTATCTCTCGTCACGCCAGCATTATTTACCAAGACATCGATTCTCCCAAATTCACCTATTATATCGTCAACCATCTTACTCACCTGTGCAAAGTCAGATACATTTGCACTATACTTTATCGCTTGTTGACCTAAATCTTCTATTTCCTTTACTACTTCTGCAGCCATGTTTTCCGATGATGAATAGTTGACTATGACCTTTGCTTGCTCCTTCGCTAATTGCAAACATATTGCCTTCCCTATACCTCTGGAACCGCCTGTCACCAGGCACACTTTGCCAGCAAGATCCATCACTTCAGCCTCCCAAATTTTTGATGGTTTTGTAAAAGGACTCCGTATCTTCCACGTTTGATACTTTTAGCGTTTTATCAATTTTTTTGACGAAACTGCTTAAAGCCTTGCCTGGACCAACCTCAACAAAAGTGTCTACACCACTATTTATCATCTTTTTAATACAGTCTTCCCATAACACGGGAGAATTTACCTGTTTTATTAATAGTTCTTTAACCTTATTGCCTTCACTTACAAAATCTGCATTTACATTTGAAATAACGGGAATTTTAATGTCTTTAATTGTTACATTTTCCAGTTCTTTCGCCAAATTGTCTGCTGCAGGCTTTAATAAACTGCAGTGAAAGGGTGCACTGACTGAAAGCATCACAACTCTCTTGGCACCTTTTGCTTTAGCTAGCTCCATGGCTTTAATCACGGCTCTGACTTCTCCTGCCAACACTATTTGACCGGGGCAATTGAAGTTGGCCGCTTCAACAACTCCTTCGGTAGAAGCCATTTGGCAGATTTCTAAAACCTTTTCCCTTTCAAGGCCTATTATTGCTGCCATAGTGCCTTTGCCTACAGGAACTGCTTCCTGCATGTACTTGCCTCGCTTTTGAACTAAAGGTACAGCATCACGAAACTCCAATGATTCAGATGCCACGAGGGCCGAGTATTCGCCCAAACTCAAACCTGCTACAACATCGGGAACTATCCCTTCCTCTTTAAGTACAGAGAAACATGCTATACTGTGAGTTAAAATAGCCGGTTGAGTATTTGTGGTTTCCTGCAATTTTTCATCTGGTCCTTCAAAACACAATTTGGAAATTTTGTCTTTTAAAACCTCATCTGCTTCTTCGTATACCCTTCGCGCTGTATGAAAATTGTCGTAAAGGTCCTTGCCCATTCCTACGTATTGTGCACCTTGACCCGAAAAAATGAATGCTGTTTTTCCCACTCTTGGCACCTCCAATCAGCTTAAACTTGATAAACTATTAAGCAGCTTCGCTGCACCTTTGATAATATCCTGAATGATGTTTTCAGCACTTTTTACTTCTTTGATCATGCCGGAAACCTGGCCAGCCATCACAGAACCGTTTTCCACATCACCATCGACAACGGCAAGTCGAAGCTTGCCTTGACCTAGGGCTTCCAACTCAAAAACGCTAGCTTGCTTTTGCTCCAACTCTTCAAACTTTAGAGACAGTTTGTTTTTTATAACTCTCACCGGATGGCCCGTTGTCTTTCCAGTTACAATTGTACTTCTATCTTTTGCAGTGATTATGGCTTCTTTAAACTTTTCGTGTGCCGTACATTCTCTGGCGCAAACAAAGCGAGTGCCCATCTGAACCCCCTTTGCTCCCAAGGCCAATGCCGCAAGAAATCCTCTAGCATCCGCGATACCTCCTGCTGCAATTACAGGTATTTTCACGGCATCTACCACTTGTGGCACCAATGCCATCGTTGTCAATTCACCTATATGGCCGCCACACTCCATGCCTTCGGCGATCAAGGCATCTGCGCCTACTCTTTCGAGTCTTCGAGCCAATGCAACTGATGAAACAACGGGTATAACTTTGATACCTGCTTGCTTAAGTTTAGACATATATTTTCCAGGATTTCCTGCACCCGTCGTCACCACCGGGACCTCTTCCTCTACAACCACATCAATAACTTTGTCTACATGCGGTGACATGAAGTATATATTAACTCCAAAGTTTTTATCTGTAAGGCTTTTTGCCTTTTTAATCTCATTCCTCACTACATCTTCTGGAGCACTACCGGCAGCTATAATCCCCAGGCCTCCTGCATTTGATACAGCTGCAGCTAGTTCCGCCGTGGCCACCCAGGCCATGCCCCCCTGAATTATGGGGAATTCTATATCAAGCATCTTACATATTTCAGTATAAAACATGCTCTCCTCCCAAGCTTAATGCTTATTGAAGCTTTATAAGTTCCATTCAATTAATACTGCACCCCATGTAAGTCCTGCACCAAAGGCAACTAATATAATCTTATCTCCCTTTTTTATTTTCCCCATCCTTACTGCCTCATGCATGGCTACCGGAATGGATGCAGAAGACATGTTTCCATATTTGTCCAGGTTTACCATTACTCGTTCTATCGGGAACTTTAGGCGCCTTACAGCAGCATCTATGATCCTGATATTTGCCTGATGGGGAATTATTAAATCAATGTCATCTAGCGTCAAATTTGCCTTTTCCACTACCCTTCTCGTGCTGCTTTCAAAGACTTTCACGGCAAATTTAAAAACTTCATTGCCATTCATTTTTATATAATGTCTCCGATTTTTTACTGTATCATAGTCTGCCGGTTCCTTTGTGCCTCCCGCCGGTAATTCAAGGAGATTCGCACCACTTCCATCGGCACCCAAAAAACTTGTTGTGATGCCCCCTTTTTGGACTTGACTTACCACAACAGCTCCTGCTCCGTCTCCAAAAAGTATACAGGTGTTTCTGTCCTGCCAATCGGTTACTTTAGACAACACTTCGCTTCCAACTACAAGGACATTCTTATATTTACCGGTCATAATGAACTGGGCAGCCGTAGTAAGCCCGTAAACAAAACCCGTACAGGCCGCCTGAATATCAAAGGCTGCCGCATTTATTGCCCTGATTTTATCCTGAATTATACAAGCAGTGGCAGGAAACGTGCAGTCCGGGCTTGAGGATGCAGAGATTATCATATCGATGTCTTCTGCTTTTAAATTTGCATCCTTGATGGCAAGCCTTGCAGCCTCGGCTCCAAGGTCTGATGAACTAATATGAGCCTGTGCAATTCTCCTGTTCAGTATTCCGGTTCTTTCTACAATCCATTCATTTGTCGTGTCAACAATTTTTTCAAGTTCAGAGTTCGGCATAACTTTATCCGGCAAAAATGAACCAATTCCTATAATCCCTGCCCTCATCTTAGTTACTTCTCCTTTTCAATACTCAATTCGATATTCTCCTTTAATTTTTCGCTTATGTTTGCTCGTGCAAACTTGTAGGCGGCTTTTATGCCGTTAGAAATTGCCTTGCTGTCTGAAGACCCGTGGCATTTTATCAAAACACCGTCAATGCCCAAAAACATTGCTCCTCCGTACTCAGAATAATCCAGGCTTGCTCTGACTCTGTTTAGAGCTGGTTTAAGCATCATTGCGCCAATGGAATATGTAAAATTGCCTTTGACTTCTTCTTTTAACCGTTTAAAGACATATGTTCCGAAGCCCTCCAGGGTTTTTAGAAAAATATTTCCTGTAAAGCCATCGCATACAATCACATTTACCTTCCCATCAAAAATATCCCTAGGTTCAACATTGCCTACAAAATTTACGTTTTCACTTTGCTTTAAATCGGAATATGCTGCTTTAATAGTAGAATTCCCTTTTTCTTCTTCAGCGCCGATATTCATAAGGCCAACACTAGGATTAGGTATTTCTAGAATCCCTTCTGCATAAATACTCCCCATCAACGCAAACTGAACGAGATTTTTCGGTTTTACTTCACTATTTGCACCGATATCAAGGATCACTATAGGCCCGTTTTGAGTTGGAAACACCGTTGCAATTGCTGGCCTGTCAATACCCTTTATCCTTCCTACCACAAACAACCCTCCGGCCATTAGGGCACCGGTGCTGCCTGCAGATACCATTGCCTGGACTTTTCCTTCTTTTAAGAGTTTTAGTCCTTTTACAATTGAAGATTCCTTTTTCTTACGGATGGCAGTCACAGGCTGTTCATCGTTTGTGATTACTTCTTCTGCATGAATTATTTCCAAGGAACAGCCAATTCTATTCATATACGGCTTTATTTTTCCCTCATTGCCTATTAATATAACGTCCAGGCCAAAATCCTTTGAAGCTATGCATGCACCCTTTACAATCTCTTCAGGTGCCCTATCTCCGCCCATTGCATCTACCAGTATTCTCATCTTTTTGCGGCTAATCTTTTGCCGCCGTCCTCCTTTCTGGCTTCATAAAATTCCGTGCTTTTCTTCATCATCAAGGGATACGAGGATGAATTTAGCCCGAAAAACTTCTTGTTGCTTGACATAAGTCCTTACAAATACAAATTTCTTATTGCCCCTTATTCTGGTAACTTCAGCTTTGGCCACGAGCGTTTGACCCACTATAACCGGTAATTTGTATTTGATGTTAGCGACTCCTGTCAGGGCAACCTTTGCATCGATAGTTGCTATTGCCAGCGAATTTGCTTGAGCAAATATAATATCTCCCCTTATGACTTTTGTCTTGCCAAAAGCCATTTTGCTTGTCGTTTCTAGAATGGATATTCCCCTCTTATCAAGTTCCAGGTCGACTATTTCCCCTACGATTTCTTCTATATCTATAGAGCGAACCTTTGCATAATTTTGTTCGGCAACAGCCTTTATCCTTTCCCTTAATTCAGGTATTTTAAGCTCCATCCTATCGAGACGAATGGTCTGAATGCTTACATCAAATTTATCTGCCAGTTCCTCATCATTTAAAAAGGGGTCGTTTTCAATTGTGTCCAGCAATAATTTTTGCCTCTCGCGCTTTGTAAGCCATCGCTTTGCCACCTCAAGCTCACCTCAATGGTAGTTGATATTAGCACCTGCTTCTAAAAGTATATATTATATTATATAAAAAAAATACAAAAAATCAATACTTATGGTAATAAATATTTAGAAGAAGAGACCCTGCCAACAGCGCAAAAAGATATTTTATGTCTTGGAATCTTGTCAAGAGCATAAAAAAATACCTTCGAAATGAAGGTATTTTATCGGCTATTCTATTCATTACTCTGCTTTCACTTGAATAACTTCGCGATTCCTGTACTGCCCGCAGCTTGGACAGGCTCTATGGGGCAGCTTCGGTTCGTGACAATTGGGGCATTCTGAAATTGAGGGCAACCTTAGTTTCCAATTGCTTCTCCTAGAACGGGCACTAGATTTAGATGATCTATGTTTTGGGTTGGCCATTACTACACCTCCTCCAACTAATCGCTTTTTAATAGTTGCTTTAACACTGCAAAGCGCGGATCAATGTTGTCAGTTTTACACTTGCAATCAGTCGTATTCATATTCGCGCCGCAGTTAGGACACAGTCCTCTGCAATCACTGCTGCACAATATTTGGCTTGGCCAGTTAAGCACAATTTCTTCTAAAATCTTTGGGTATAAGTCGATTTCATCCCCAAAGAACGGTATTATGTCTTCCTCCCCAGATTCTGAAACAATATCGCTGTATTTTAATGAAAAAACGAAATTCAGGCTGATTGGGGTGGCACTAAGACACCTAGAGCACAGTGCCTTTGCCTCAACTTCTATTTGCCCGGTAACCTGGTATATCCTGTCTCCTAAATTCTCTATCTGGCCTTTTGTCCTCAGCGGTCCTACAAATAGTATATCTTCCCGGTTTAAATCTAGCTCTACGTTTTCTTGCTTAAAATCAAAATCTAAAACACTGCCCACTGCCTGTTTCAAACTGACCAGATTTAGTTTCACAAGAGGTCACCTCAAGAAATCATATCTTATTATATATTCAGGGAAAACCGGTGTCAAGAAATTTTAAATCAATGCTACGGTATCCATTGCAATCATTAATTCTTCGTTTGTCGGGATCACAAGTACTTTTGTCTTTGCAGCCTCAGCAGAAATATCCGCTTGTTTGCCCCGGACTTGGTTTTTCTCCTCATCTATTTTTATGCCGAAGAATTCCATGTCTTCACATATCATCTTTCTAGTGGTACTTGAATTTTCTCCAATTCCTCCTGTAAATACTATTGCATCGAGTCCATTCATTGCTGCAACATATGAACCGATAAATTTCTTTGCCTGGTAAGCAAAAATCTGTAAAGCGAGTTGAGCTCTATTATTCCCGTTATTTGCCGCATCTTCTAAATCCCTAAAATCACTGCTGACGCCGGAAACTCCATAAACACCGCACTTTTTATTTAAGTAGTTGTTCATTTCATCAGTTGAAAGGCCTTCCTTTTCCATTATAAAGGGAACTATGGCCGGATCGATATTGCCGCTGCGGGTTCCCATTAAAATTCCTTCCAAAGGTGTAAAGCCCATGCTGTTATCAATTGACTTGCCGTTTTTAACAGCAGATATGCTGGATCCATTGCCAAGGTGCAATGTAACTAGTTTTGTCTCTTCAATGGGCTTGTTAAGCATTTTTGCTGCTTCAGCAGATACGAAGCGATGCGATGTTCCGTGAAAGCCGTATCTTCTAACACCATATTTCTCATATAATTCATATGGCACACCGTATATATATGCGTAATTTGGCATTGTCTGGTGGAAGGCAGTGTCAAATACGCCAACCATAGGCACGTCAGGTAGCAGCTCTCTTGCCGCTTCAATGCCCACAATATTTGGTGGATTGTGCAGTGGTGCCAGTTCCACGCATTCCTTCAGCACATTCATCACCTCATCGGTGATTCTTACAGAACCGGAGAATTTTTCACCGCCGTGCACTACTCGATGTCCTACTGCAGATATTTCTGATATGCTCTTTAGGACTCCGTGATTCTCATCCAAAAGGGCATCCAGCATCATTTTAACGGCAACTTTATGGTTTGGGATATTATCCGAAATTTCGACTTTGTCCTTACCTGCCGGTGTATGTTTTAGCATTCCTTCATTTAGGCCAATCCTTTCAACCAGGCCTTTTGCCAGAACTGATTTATTATCCATATCAAAGAGCTGATATTTTAAAGATGAACTTCCACAATTGATAACAAGAACTTTCAAATTAAAAACCTCCTATGCTTTTATTGTTCATTTGCCTGTAGGGCAGTAATTGCGACAACATTCACAATGTCTTCCACGCTGCATCCTCTTGAAAGGTCATTTATAGGGGCAGCCAAACCCTGGCTTATTGGGCCAACGGCTTCCGCCTTTGCAAGCCTTTGAACGAGTTTGTAACCGATATTTCCTGCATTGAGGTCAGGGAATACTAATACATTAGCTTGTCCAGCAACCTTGCTGCCGGGCGCTTTCGAACTCGCTACTTGGGGCACCAAAGCGGCGTCGGCCTGAAGTTCTCCATCTGCCAGCAGCTCCGGAGCCTGTGCTTTCAATATCTTTGCAGCTTCTACAACTTTATCTACCATTTCGTGCTGAGCGCTGCCCTTCGTTGAAAAAGACAACATGGCAACCCTTGGCTCATCATCCATTATTGCCTTCCAGGTTTTTGCTGTGGCAATGGCAATCTCTGCCAGTTGATTGGCATCCGGATTTGGATTTATTGCACAGTCAGCAAATAGCAAATGGCCATTTGAGCCATATTCACAGTTGGGAACAATCATCATAAAGGCACTAGAAACTACCCCTATTCCCGGTGCCGTCTTAACTACCTGAAAAGCCGGTCTGAATACATCGCCAGTTGCAGTAGCCGCACCGGCAACCATACCATCTACATCTTTATTTTTTACCATTAAAGTGGCATACCAGACCGGATCTTTTACCAACTCCCCGGCTTTTTCCATAGTCATACCCTTGTGTTTGCGAAGTTCGTATAGGAGCTCGCTGTAATCATTGGCTTTTGATGATGTCACAGGGTCTATGATTTCAACACCTGATAGGTCAACTTCCGTTGCCCTACTCTTAAGTTCTTCCGGGTTTCCTAGTAGCACAACTTTAGCTAATTTCTCCTTTGTGATGATTTCTGCTGCCTTTAAAACCCGTTCATCTGTTCCTTCTGGCAGCACAATAGTTTTGGGAAACGCTTTAGCGCGCTGCCTTATTTTTTGAATGAATTCCATTTTTGTTACTCCTTCCTTATATCTCAAATTTTTTTATTTTAAATTAGTGAATTGTTATTAGTCTGCATCTTAAACCTTAACAATTATACCATAAAACTAAGATAAAGTTTGGAAAACAGCATATTTTAATGTAATATTTTAGATGATATTGGCAAATAATTATTATTTAACATAATTATTCTTCTATGCCGAAACAAAAATTCCTCCTTAATATTTTTTTGCATTTGTTATATAATAGTCAAAAGCCCTTGGAGGTGACGATATTGAACGTAGTAGGTGTTGTTGCAGAGTACAATCCCTTTCATAAAGGCCATCTGTACCATTTAGACACTATCAGGAAAGTTTATATGCCTGATGCCATCATGGTTGCTTTAAGCGGCAATTTCGTCCAAAGGGGAGAACCGTCAATTTTTGATAAATGGGCAAGAGCTGAAATGGCTCTCCATGCTGGGGCAGACTTGGTTCTAGAATTGCCAGTATGTTTTTCTACCGCAACAGCAGAAATATTTGCAGAAAGCGCTGTAAAACTACTATTGGAATCTAAAGTTGTTAACGCTCTAAGTTTCGGCGTGGAAAAATTCCACGAAAAAGAACTGCACTATTTAGGCAAACTCTTTGCAGATGAGCCAATTTCCTTTAGGAACATATTGAATGAGCATTTAAAAAAAGGCCTCTCTTTTCCAAAGGCTAGGGAAATGGCAGTAGTAGAATACCTATCAGCAAAAAATATTAATTTAGATATAAAATTAATCTCAGGATTGCTGAACAAGCCAAATTCCATTTTGGCAGTCGAGTATATTAAGGCATTAAACAAACATGGGTCTGATGTTGCTATCTTGCCTGTTGTAAGAAGGGGACACCAGTATCATGATAAAACACTGAGCAAACAGTACGCAAGTGCAACAGCTATAAGGCAGGCGATAAGCTCTCAGAGTCAAGACTTCATGGATAAGATTATTCCCCATTTGCCGGAATCCACCGTTAACATTATATCAAGAGAGATAAAACAGCGTCGCCGCCCAGTTTTTTTGCAGGACTTCGAAACTTTAATATTGTATTCCTTACGGCGTCTAAGAGCTTATGAACTTAAAAATTATTTTGATGTAGAAGAAGGTCTTGAAAATCGATTGAAAAAAGCCGCACAATCTTGCGGCAAGCTTGAACAGTTAATTATGCAAATAAAAACTAAAAGATACCCAGCCAGCAGAATTCAAAGAATTTTGATACATATATTACTAAATATTCCAAGAGAAATGGTGGAAGGTAGAACGCCACAATATTTAAGGGTTTTGGGATTTACTAAAAGAGGCGCTATGCTTTTAAAGCAAATTAATAAAAATGCGTCCATACCCGTAATAACCCGAGCTTCCCAATACAAAAAACTCGACCTAAAGTCAAAAGCCATGTTTGAAAAGGATCTTTTCTCATCGGATATCTATCGCCTCGCATATGAGTGTCCTGATTTGAGAAACGGAGGATCAGATTTTGACAGGAAGGTTATCTTTTACAATTCCTCTAAGTAATTCAATACATCATCAAGATTCTTAACTGAAACAACTTCTATATCATACCCTTTAGCTGCTTTCATAGCAGCTTCAGCGTTTTTTTCAGGCACTATAAATATTTCGGCACCTGCCCTGTATGCTGCCACAACTTTTTGTTCTACGCCCCCTATTTCGCCTATTGTTTCATCCAGACTTATTGTCCCGGTTCCGGCAATTTTCCTCCCTTGTGCCAAATCCTCTGGGGTTAGTTGATTTAAAATTTCTAATACAAACATGCATCCCGCTGAAGGCCCACCTATTTTGCCCGTATTTATCTCGATATTCAAAGGCAGGGCTGGCTTCCAATTCAAGGTAGTGATGTAAATTCCTACTATGGCTTTGCCCGGCTCAGTTTGGCTCTCTATAGTGGGTAAGGAAAGAGTTAGGGTATTGTCTTCTCTTTCTACCTCCAGTTCCACCACTTCACCTATATTCCGATTTGCCACCTTTTCAATCACTTCATCTGCGATACTTACCGGCTCATTGTCCACCTTTCTTATTATATCACCCGGAAATAGTATTCCCTTTGAAGGACTGTTCGGCATAATCCCAACTATCTGTGCCCCGTCTCCGAGGATTTGAGGGTTGTAGCCTGCCTTTTTTAAGGCAACATATTCGGCAATTTTTTGGCTCTCCTGCATCCATTTTTCCATGTAATCCATGTACTCTTTCATAGTCCAGCCCGGTGGTATCACCTGTTCCTTTCGCTGTATTTTTACATGAGGGTCTACAGCGGCATATATTAACAACGGAACATTAAGAGTTCGAGTTGTCACAGTTGTCAAAAAAAAAGAACCTTCATCTTTTGTTCCGCGTTCAACCGTTACTATGTCTTTTAAGTCTACCGTTACACCTGGGGCAATTATTGTATAGTTCTGGCCAAGATAAAAGTTCAAGACAAACAAAAAAATAAACATTAATGCGAGTAATTGTAAAGATTTTTCTCTGAAATTGCGCATCTTTTTTGTCTCCTCTTTCGTAATTACAAAGTTGAGAACACTATGATGACTAGAATAATAAAGCCATCCTAGCAATATATATTATATTAGCATCCAAAAAATACTCTAGGAGGCCGAAAATGAAAACAAAAATTCCACATCATAAAATTTCAAAAGCATATCAATTGATTTTACCTGCCATAGCAGTTATTATTACTATTTCTATTATTCAGTATCCAGATGAAGCGTTCAATGCCGCACTAAATGGACTTGATGTATGGTTTACTATTGTACTACCCGCACTGCTTCCCTTTTTTATCGGTTCCCAACTACTAATGGGACTTGGTGTAGTTCACTTCATGGGCGTACTGTTGGAGCCCTTTATGCGACCTTTGTTTAACGTTCCCGGTGCAGGCTCTTTTGTCATGGCCATGGGCCTTGCCAGCGGATATCCTGTAGGTGCTATGCTCACAGGAAAACTAGTTAAAAGAAAACTATGCAATATTTGGGAAGCAGAACGCCTTATGTCATTTACAAATACTGCGGACCCTCTTTTCATGGTTGGAGCAGTTGCGGTAGGAATGCTAAATGATGTTAGATTGGGGTCGATTATAGCTCTTGCTCATTACATCTCTACTTTAATATTGGGACTGATAATGCGCTTTTATGCAACAAATAAAGAAACAACTCAAACTCTGTCCAATTCAGGCAGCCAACAAGGGATTATACTAAAAGCTACACGGGAACTGTTGAGGGCGCGCAGAGAAGACAACAGAACATTTGGAAGGCTTTTAGGAGATTGCATAAAAGATTCCGTCAACTCATTGCTATTAATACTTGGGTTTATTATATTGTTTTCAGTTGTTATAAGAATTGTCACAGTTGCCGGTTTGATAAAGATGTTTATTCCGTTTATAGAAGCTATATTTAATATATTTGGCTTTGACAGAAGTTTAGCTCCTGCCGTATTAAGCGGTTTTTTTGAAACAACTATCGGTTGCCAGCTAGCAAGCAATGCCGATGCCCCATTAATGCAACGAGTAATTATGATCAGCAGCATAATCGCCTGGAGTGGTTTATCCGTGCATTTTCAGGTCATGAGCATGATAAGCGATACCGAAATAAAAATGACACCATATGTTATTGCCAGATTCCTTCATGCTATTCTCGCAGGATTTGTTTGTTACGTAATGCTAAAAATGCCTGTGGGAAGTTTTGAAACCTTAGTGGTACCAGCTTTTGCCATGTCGCCTCAGGGTACAGCTGAAAGCTGGTTATATGTATTTAAAATATCTACTCAGGTTTTTGTTCTGCTTTTTATACTGATTGTCTTTGCTGCAGTAATTGTCAATTTAGTCAAGAGTTTAAATATCATCGGTTTTAAAGTTGTGAAGAAGTAATTTATCTTGATTGTTTAAGCTCTTCTCTACTCTGTTTTAAGGTTTCAAGCAACTTCTCAAGGTGTTTTTGAGCATCCTCCAATATCTCGTCAGCATAAGCATTGGCACCGGCACGCAGTTCGCGAGCCGTCTGCTTGGCAAAGGCAAGTATTTGATCTGATTTATCTCTGGCCAATTTTGTAATTTCTTCCTGGTCAACCATCTTTTCAATTGTCGCTTGAGCCTCTTTAATTATTAATTCACCTTGCTGCTGAGCATCGATTAATATTTTTTGCCGGTCCTGGAGAATCTTTTCAGCATCCTTTATGTCCTCAGGAATCTCTCTTATAAGCTCATCGAGCAGATTAAGTACCTGGTCTTGGCTGATAACAACCTTATTAGAAAGCGGGATTTTAGAGCCGTTAATTATGATACTCTGAAGCTCTTCAATGATTTTAAAACATTTCATTGGAAAACCCCCTTAAAGATTTGGCTTATAAATTATGATATTTTTGCTTTAAACGCTTTTCAACAATAGGCGGGACAAGGCCCCTAACACAACCTCCAAAACTTGAAACTTCCTTGATGATGCTTGAGCTTAAAAACGAATATTTACTGCTGGTCATTATGAAAACTGTTTCAATTTCACTGTCTAATTTGTTGTTCATTAGTGCCATTTGAAGCTCGTACTCAAAGTCAGAGACTGCCCTTAAACCCTTTACTATTACTTTAGCCTTCTTTAGCCTGGCGAAATCTATTAATAGCCCCGAAAAACTGTCAATCTCTATATTGTCGATATCTTTTACCGATTCCCTTATCATTTCTATTCGCTCATCTACAGTAAACAGAGCCGTTTTTCGCGGATTTGATAAAACAGCAACAATAAGCTTATCAAAAAGCTTTGCACTTCTTGTAATGATGTCTAAATGGCCATTAGTAATAGGATCAAAACTTCCGGGATAAATACCAATATCCATTTCAGTCACTCCTTTACAAGAAAAGTTAATGCATTTCGGCCATATTTTTTGTCCTTTAAAAAGCTAAAACCGCTAAATGAAAATGACTCGTCTTTCGGGTGTTGGACAGCTACTATTGAACCAGCAATACTGAAGTCTTTCAAAGCCTTTAAGGTTTTTTCTATATGATTTTTGTAATAAGGGGGATCTAAAAATATTATGTCGAAGACATAGCCATCTTGTGCCAATTTTTCTATTGCAGAAATGACATCACTTTGAAGGACAAGACCTTTATCGGCCAATTCTAAATCTCTAAGGTTTTGAATGATTACTGAACAAGCAACAGTATTTTTTTCGACAAACAATGCCTTCTCTGCTCCCCGACTTAATGCTTCAAGGCCAACAGCTCCTGTGCCGGCAAAAAGGTCCAGGAAGTAGCTTCCATTTACTCTATCTCCAAGTATGTTAAATAATGCTTCTCTTATAAAATCTGTAGTTGGCCGCGTAAGCATACCCTTTACTGATTTAATTTTTCGGCCTTTATGAATCCCACCAATGATTCTCATAACGCATCACCTTAGGGTCTTGTCAAGCAATATTCTAACATATTAACATCAACTTTAAAACAAAAACTTGAATTTTTACGCTTTATTATTTAAATCATTGAATATTTTTACGCAAGTATGCCCATACTATAAACGTAATAAATTTTCCCCATAAGCTCTTCCTCCGGTTTCTCCTCTCCCAATGCCGGCATTCTTGCCGGCATATTTACTTGAACATATCAAAAAAGAACAGACTCGAATGAGCCTGTTCTTTTTTATCTATTGAGTTGTCGTTCCCCCTGCTGCACGTCTCTGGTAGTCCTCAATCATCCTTCTAACCATTTGGCCGCCAACTGATCCACAATCTCTCGAAGAGTAGTTGCCCCAGTATCCATCAGCAGGTGCCTGAATTCCAACTTCTTTTGCAATTTCATTTTTAAACTGTTCCATAGCTTTGTATGCTTCAGGAACTACAAGCTTATTTCTCTTTTGACCTAATGCCACTTTTGCTTCACCTCCTTTATTTGCTGTACTCTTAATATAACCCAAGAAAAAGTCTATATACTAGAACAATCTGCCTTGCAGTCCAATGCATGCTTTAGTTGTTTTTTACAAAAAAACGACTACAATTGACAGTATGTAAACACTTGTAGTCGTTTTGTTTTTTAATTTCAAATATTAATTTTTGAATATATTAAATCCTTTAGGTTTTTATATTCAGCTAAAGATAAGTATTCATTCTCCAAAATCTCTTGTGCCAATTGCTGGGTTATCTTTAGCGTTTCTAGGTCCTTAGTAAAACTTGCATACTTAAATTCAATAAAGCCATGCTGCTTTTCTCCTAAAAATTCCCCTGGCCCTCTCAATTCGAGGTCTTTTTGTGATATTTCAAAGCCGTCATGGCAGTTCATCAAAAAGTTTAATCTTTCCCTTGCATTTCCCTGAGCAAAGCCGGATATCAGAATGCAAAATGATTTAAGAGAACTTCTTCCTACTCTGCCTCTCAGCTGGTGAAGCTGCGCTAGGCCAAATCGTTCGGCATTTTCAACTATCATAAGGGTAGCATATGGCACGTCTACGCCTACTTCTACAACCGTTGTGGCAACAAGCACTTGAATCTCTTTTGACAAAAACTTTTTTAAGATCATGTCTTTTTCATCCTGCTTCATCCTACCGTGCAGCATTTCTACTTTCAAAAAGGGGTATTCCTTCTGCAAGTATTCTCTGTGCTCTTCAACATTTACAACGTCAAGCTCGTTTTCTTCGACTGCAGGACACACCACATACGCAAGGTGGCCTTTTTTTACTTCCGAAGCCATAAAATCATAAACTCTCTTTCGCATGTGATCTTGTACCACATATGTTTCAACCTTCTGCCTGCCTGCAGGCAAAGTATCGATTATGGATAAATCTAAATCACTGTACAGCACCATGGCAACGGTTCTCGGTATAGGTGTTGCGCTCATTACCAATACATCCGGATACTGGCCCTTTTTTACAAGATTTTCACGCTGCTTTACTCCAAATCGATGCTGTTCATCGGTTATTACCATGCCCAAGCGCTTAAATTCCACATCTTCTTGTATGACAGCATGTGTTCCTACTAAAACATCTATATCGCCCTTTTTTAACCTAGTAAGGCAAGCGTCTCTTTCCTTTTTACTCATGCCCCCTTTAAGAATTCCCACATTAATATCGTGAGCATCCAAAAATTGTTGTAGTGTTCGATGGTGCTGTTCTGCCAAAATTTCAGTAGGAGCCATCATGACTCCTTGAAAACCATTTTTTGCCGCTAGATACAGTGCAGCACAAGCGACAAGGGTTTTCCCGGAACCTACATCACCCTGGACTAGCCTATTCATAATATACTCACTATTAAGGTCCTTTATAATATCTTTTATGACATTTACCTGGCCGGAAGTAGGAACAAAGGGAAGTTTAGATAAAAAAGGCTTTAAATCCAAAATACGATACACATTTTTTCGCGTTTGACCCCTTATAAAAGATCTGAATACACCCGTGCTAAGCTGAAATATCAAGAGTTCCTCAAATATTAGCCTTTGACGAGCTTTTTCCAGCATCTCAAAGCTTTTTGGGAAATGGATGTTTTTTATACTCTCTTCAAGTGGCAATAGATTGTATCGCTTTAAAATGCTGTTTGGCAGCGTCTCATTTAGCTCTGATGCAAACTCAATGGCACTCTTTACCATATTTCTTATAAGGTTTTGCGATACTCCCTTAGTCAGAGAATATATCGGTCGTATGCTCTCAAGCTCAATTGCTTTATTTTTCTCCAGTTTTATCCATTCTGAGCATAGGATTTCAAAGTTGCCAAAGGCCTTTTTTACTTTCCCTATTAACAAAAGCCTCTGACGGGGATAGAAGCTCTTTTGTAAATAAGGTTGATTGAAGAAAATTGCATAGCCTTTGTTTTGACCGTCAAAAACCGGCACTTTTGTTATATATAAACTTCGTTTATATTTTTTGCTTACAGGAGTTCCGGTAACAATGCAAGGAAAAGCTCCTATCTGGTCTTCCCTACCCTGCCTAAAGGTCAATGGGGACAGGTCCTGGTAGTCCCTGGGGAAATATAATAGGGCATCTTTAATTGTATTAATCCCCAGCTTGGAAAGGAGTTTCGATTTTGCTGGCCCAATACCTTTAATACTTGAGACACCTGAGGATATATCCAACAAATCACATCCTTATTCCACGGATACAATATAATAATACAAATTTTGACCTCCATAATAATATTCAACATCAAAATTAGTGTATTTTTGTGTCAGTATTTCCACTGTTTTCTCTACCATCGACTCCTGGATATCAGAACCATAGTAAATTGTGATAATCCCATCCTCTTTGCCTTCGGTCATGCTGTCTATTAGTTCAATTATTACTTCCTCGGTTCCTTTGCCCACAATTTCTAGATTGCCGTCCTTTATACCTAAAATGTCCCCTTCCTTTATGTTGTTGCCATTGAACTTAGTATCTCTGACCGCATATGTTACCTCTCCGGAAATCACATTGTTGATGCTCTCAGTCATATTTGAAATGTTATCTTCTAATGAACTGTCAGGATTAAAGGCAAGCAAAGCTGAAATCCCCTGGGGTATTGATTTCGTCGGAAGAACGTAAATATTTTTAGTCGAAAGTGACTTTACCTGCTCTGCAGTCAAAATAATATTTTTGTTATTGGGTAAAATAATAACATCCTTATACCCGGTTTTTTCCACAACTGACAAAATGCTTTCGGTGCTCGGGTTCATTGATTGTCCGCCTTCAATGATATCCGCACCTAAACTGACAAAAATCTCGTTTAAACCGCTTCCAGAGGATACTGAAAATACCCCTATATCTTTATCTTTTTTTTCAACTGCCTGCAAAGTGTTATTATTCGTATCATCACTTTCAGCAAGATTACCTATTGTTTCCTCATGCTGGATTTTCATGTTGTCAATTTTTATATTTGACAGTTCTCCCCATTTTAAAGAACAGCCAAGGACCATATCGGGATTGTTGGTATGTATGTGAATCTTTACCAATTCACCATTACCAACGACAATCATGGAATCACCAAGATTTGACAGTTCTCTTTTTAACGCATCTATATCAATTGTCTCTCCCGTTACAAAAAGCTCGGTGCAATAAATATACTTTATTTCCTGTAAAGTTTTGCTGTGAACTGCTTCTTCAGCGGGTCTCTCTGCAGTAACTTTTTGCACGCTAGAGATATCCATCTCCGGATTTTTTATAACTTCCAAGAAACCCTTCATCAAAAATAACAGGCCTTTGCCGCCGGCATCCACAACATTTGCCTCTTTTAATTCCTTAAGCATCTCAGGGGTCTTTTCTAATACTTTTTCACCATATCTCAAGGTATTATCAAGAATTTTTTCCAAATTATTTGATCGCTTTGCTTCAAAAATCATCTTTTCGGCAGTTTCCCGAGCTACAGTCAGTATGGTGCCTTCCACCGGCCTCATTACCGCTCTATATGCAGAATCAACACCGCTCTTATATGCCAGCGCCAACTCCATGCAGCTGATGCTGTCCCTGCCTGTAGGTATGCCTTGTGCAAAACCTCTAAAAAGTTGTGATAATATAACCCCCGAGTTGCCTCTAGCTCCCATCAATGAACCCCAAGCAGCTTTATCGGCAACCTTTTTTAGGTCAGTTGAAGATATTTCAGTCAATTCCTTTACTGCCTGATCCATAGTCAAAGACATATTTGTTCCGGTATCTCCATCAGGCACTGGAAACACATTTAAAGCATCAACTATTTTTTTGTTTTGTCTTAAAACAAAGGCGGCATGAATTATCGCCTTTTTTAGCAAATTAGTATCAATTCTATTTATTTCCAACCCTGAAAACCTCCCTATTACTTACTTTGTCCTAACTCCGTGAACTATTACATTTACTTTATCCGGGTTAAAACCTAATGTGTTTTTCAATACAAAGTTAACCTTTTCAATTACGTTATGGGCAACCTCGTGTATTTTTGTGCCATACTGTACTATTATATAAAGGTCGACGGTAAGCATATCTTCGCTTATCTTAACCTCTACGCCCCTTGCTATGTTTTCACGACCCAAAAGTTCAGTTATGCCATCACTTATTTTTCTTGAGGCCATTCCTACCAAGCCGTAGCATTCCATGGCAGCATTTCCTGCAATTGTAGCTATTACCTCTTTAGATATTTGTATTTCACCAAGAGAGTTTTTTATTATATTCTTCAACGGGTTTCCTCCCTTCAAGGTAAAAATGTTTATATACATTATAATACATTTTTTGTTTTTTTCATATAAAAGTAGAAAAGCCGACTTTTCTTTGTTGAAGTTGCCTTACTTATGTGATAAAATACTTTTGTCACATGAAAGAGGAGGTGCAATAATGGCAAAGTGCGAAATTTGCGGCAAGTTTCCCAGGAGAGGCATGAAAATTAGCCATTCCCACATAAGAACCAAGCGCACATGGGCTCCAAATATTCGCAGGGTTAAAGCTGATGTGGATGGACATATAAAGCGCATCAAGGTATGCACCGGCTGCCTACGTTCGGGGAAAGTTAAGCGTGCGCAATAAAAATTAGCGTGCCAAGTAGCACGCTTTTTTAATTATTTTGACCAAAGAGCCCCAGTATTGCTTTAACGAATTTACCAAGGGTTTTCGGGAGTTTCAATACATATATCCGCATTAACCTACCCCTTTCACCATTTAGTGGTAAACAGCATCCACCCACACCAGATCAAGGAAGCTCCTGCAGCTAAGAACCACATCCACGATGGCAGTCCCACAATTAATACCGCTATGCCAGCAATAGTAGCGGCTATGCCCAGTATCTGCTTGATATTAAGGCGCTTCCACACTTTGCCACCCCCCCCGCTGGCAAAAATCCCGGTTATTTTATTATATTCAGCATAAAGTGTTTCTGATACCAAACAATGATTAATTATTGTTTTTTAATCTCTTTATTACATCTTCGGGATTTGGAGATTCGTAAATGGCAGACCCTGCTACTAGTATATCTGCTCCTGCATCTATTATTTCAGATGCATTATCCTCATTTATTCCTCCATCCACTTCAATCAAAATATCGTATTGATTTTGCTCTACAATGGACCTCAATTCCGATATCTTGTCAAGGATTCGGGGGATGAACTTTTGACCGCCAAAGCCTGGATTTACACTCATAATGAGAACCAGGTCTATATCATCAAGGACGTATTTTATGGCATCTAAAGGAGTAGAGGGGTTTAGGGCAACTCCCGGCTTAATTCCCTGACTTTTAATATGGCTTACCAATCGATGCAGATGTACGGTTGATTCCGCATGGACGGTAAGTATATCAGCACCTGCCCTTATAAAATCATTTAAGTATTTTTCAGGTTCTTCAATCATAAGGTGAACATCAAAGGGAAGCTTAGTCTTCCCTTTGATAGACGCTATTACCGCAGGACCAAAGGTAATGTTCGGCACAAAATGACCGTCCATCACATCTATGTGCAAAAGGTCAGCACCGCCTTGTTCCACTCGCTTCACTTCTTCAGCTAAACGACTAAAATCAGCAGATAAAATCGAAGGTGCAACTTTAACCACCAATATAACCTCTTTCTTTAAATAGATTTATCCGTTACCTTTAAAATAGAGCATATCATTTAACCATACTTCTACTTCCATATTGCCCACACCTTCCACGGGAATGCTTAAGGGGCTGTCTTCAGGAGAATGCTTCTCAAAGTACACGGTACGCTTATCACCTAAATCATCTGAGACAACCACTTTTACCGTTATCTCCGAAGGCTCTGATGGCAGAAGTATGGGCTCTATCACGATTCTCTTCGGTTGAGCAGGGCCGCTACTGATTACAAGGTTAACTACAGTTCCGGGTTCCATAGCTTCATATGGCTTAGGACTTTGCTCTATTACCGTATCCTTGGGAGCCTCATCGGCTCTCTCGGTAACATTATATCTTATATTTAATTTTTTTAACTCATTTTCAGCTTCCTCTAAGGTCTTTCCGACTAAATTGGGCACATCTAGCAGCTCCGGCCCTAAACTAACGGTAAAGTTAATCATTTCGCCCTCAGAAAGAGTAAGATCTGCCCGAGGATTTTGATCCATTATGATTCCTTCCGGCACTTCATCAGAGTACTGGCGAATAATACGCCCCGGCTCAAAGCCGCTATTTTGTAATAAGGCAATTCCTTCCTGCTCGGTTATACCAATTATGTTGGGAACTGTACTGGCTCTTGGCCCTTTGCTAATTATTAAATCAACCGGAGGCCTGTTGGTTTTTACCCTTTGACTTCCTTTTGGGTCCTGGTCTATTACCTGGCCTGCCGGAGCAACATCAAAAACTCTGTCCAATATATTATAGTCAAGATTTCTCTCTTTTAATAATTGTATAGCCTCTTCCTCTTGCATGCCAACGACATTTGGTACAACCGTTTCGGGTACCTCAAAATATTTTCTCGCCACTATTGCTCCAAGATAAGAAAACACACCAAAGAGGATCACAAAGAGAGCAGCGATGCCTATACCCCTTAAAATGTTCCTCGGCCTTCTCACCTTAGAAATAGAATTGGCAACATTTTTATCAGATTTATCTTGTGTAATACTATCAAGTACCAATGTGTGCTCCAGATTTTCAGGTTTATAACTGATTACTTCAGGACTTGACAAAGCCTTCCTTAAATCCTTTTTCAATTCCTCGGCACTTTGATATCTATCTTCAGGGGATTTTGCCAAACATTTTTGAACTATTGTTTCCAGCTGCTGAGGAAAGCCAGGAAGTATATTTGAAATTGGTTCGGGCTTTTCCTGAATCTGCTTTAGTGCTATGGATACAGGAGTCTCACCATTAAAGGGCAATCTTCCCGTAAACGCTTCATACAGCACGATGCCAACAGAGTACAGATCTGAACGCTCATCCACCTTGTCACTTCTAGCTTGCTCCGGCGAGAAATATTGAACCGAACCAAAAACATTGCCTGTATTAGTAATAGTGGTTCCTCCCGTAGCACGAGCGATTCCGAAATCAGTCACTTTAACTCTGCCGTCTGCTGTTATCATGATATTTTGGGATTTAATATCCCTGTGAACTATCATATTTTTGTGAGCACAGTCCAAGGCTTCGCAAATTTGAATGCCAACTTCGATAACTTCTGTAACGGGAAGGGGAGCTTCTTGCCTTATCAAATCTTTTAAGGTATTGCCTTCAACGTATTCCATCACTATATAATACAGCCCGTCCTCCTGCCCCACATCATAAATCCCAACAATATTTGGATGTGACAGACTAGCTGCCGCTTGGGCCTCCATTCTAAAGCGCCTAACGAAATCTTCATCCTCAGCAAATTCCGGTTTTAAAATCTTTATCGCAACAATTCTATTGAGCAGATTGCATCGTGCTTTATAAACGAAAGCCATGCCTCCGCCGCTGACTTTCTCCAAAATTTGGTATCTGTTTCCCAAGATTTTGCCTATCATGTTTCTCTCATCCCCACTTCGCCCACTTTAATTATTCCAACCGTAATATTGTCTAGACCGCCCTTTGAATTTGCTTTATCAATAAGTTTTACAGCTGCCTCTTCAGGTTCAAAACTAGAGGCAATGCTCTTTATAATGTCATTGTCCAGCATAGTAGTTAAACCGTCGCTACATAAAATGATTATATCATTATCTTTTAAATCAAACTCCATTATATCCGGTTCTATTCTTTCATCGGCGCCCAGGGCTTTTGTGATGATATTTTTCAACGGGTGACTTTCAGCCTCTTCCATGGTAATGCGGCCCTCTTCAGCCATTTGCCATACGAGAGAGTGATCCCTGGTCAACTGTTCAATGTTATTATCTCTTATTCTGTATGCCCTGCTGTCGCCTACATGCCCTATGTACAAGCTGCCGTTATGAAACAGGGCCATAGTAATAGTGGTCCCCATGCCTGAAAGCACATTGTTCTCTGATGCATAAGAAAGAATTTTATTGTTGGCGCTAATTATAGCAGATTCTATAATACCTTTTACTTTTTGATCATCGGAATCAGGAGATAGATTGCTGTTAATGTATGATGAGACCTCATTTACGGCAATTTCACTGGCTATTTCTCCTCCGAAGTGACCTCCCATACCGTCAGCAACAATATAGAGTTCGGGAGAGTTTCCCCTTTTCAGGGGAAAATAATATGCATCTTCATTGTTGGCTCTAACTTTCCCCACATCGGTTTTAATTACTCCTATCATGGTTTCACCTCATCAATAGACTTCGCCTCAGTTGACCACAGGCAGCTTGTATATCACTGCCTAATTCCCTACGAACCGTTGCAGATATACCGTTGGCTGATAGAATTTTTTCAAACCTGCGAACCTGGGAGGGCTTGCTTCTCTTAAAAGTTTTCCCCTTAACCGGATTTAGTGGTATTAGATTTACATGGCATAGCATATCCCTTAGTAAGTTTGAGAGTTCATGCGCGCATTTTTCATCATCATTGATTCCGGATATCAATGCGTATTCAAAAGTTATGCGCCTATTTGTCTTCATTATATAATATTTGCAGGCATCTAACAATTGCAAAATTGGATATCTCCGATTAATAGGCATCAAGGAACTTCTGATTTCATCATTGGGAGCGTGAAGGGAAACGGCAAGGGTAATGGGAATGCCCTCATCGGCTAGACGGTAGATCTCAGGTACTATCCCACAAGTAGATACGGTAATTCTTCTGAAACTCATGTTAAAAGCATTTGGATTGTGCAATACATTTAAAAACCGTATCAACTCATCATAGTTTAAGAGGGGCTCCCCACTTCCCATTACAACAACTCTACTTACTTTATCCCCGGAATCCCTCTCTATGGCGAGGATTTCATCTGCCATTTCCCACCAGGTTAAATTCCTCACCATTCCTCCTTCCGCTGATGCACAAAAAGTACACCCCATGGGACACCCTACCTGGCTCGAAATGCATGCGGTGATTCCATAGGAGTACATCATCTTTACACTTTCTACCATGTTCCCGTCTTCCAGTAAAAATACGTACTTAATAGTTCCGTCCAATGTGGATTCATGTTTTTTATACTTACCAATTATGCTTATATAAGCACGTTCGTTGAGTTTTTTGATTAAATTTCTCGGCAAATCCGTCATCTTTTCAAACTGGGTTTCCCCTTTGTATATCCACTTGAAAACCTGTTTTGCCCTATATGTTGGCTCAGCTATTTGCTTCATAAATTCTTCCAATTGATTTAGTGTTAAACTCTTCAAATTAGTTTTGCTCACTTGGCATCCCCTCAAGTTTTTAGCCTCTTTAGACGGGCCACAAAAAAGCCGTCTGTGCCGTGAATATGCGGGTACAAAGTAATATATCCGTAAGGACTTTTTAGTTCATCATGAAGCATTTCAGGCAAAGACTTCCTCAAATCATCGTAAGCAAATTCTTGGTTTTTTGCTAAAAAGTCTTCGACAAGCTCTTCATTTTCTTTTGGTTCTATACTACATGTGCTATAAACCAAAACTCCGCCTGGCTTTACATATTTAGAACAGACAAAAATAATATGCTCCTGTTCATTTCTTAACGCTTTTATATCATCAGGCTTTTTTGACCATTTTATATCAGGTTTTCTGCGGATAACTCCGAGTCCGGAACAGGGAGCATCTATCAAGACCCTATCGAAGCTACCCATCATTGTCTCGTCGAGAATTTTTGCGTCTTTTACTCGTGTTTTCACAATGCTGGCTTTTAATCGACTGGCATTCTCTTCTATAAGTTTTACTCTGTGGGGATGAATATCCCATGATACAATTGTCCCTTGATTTTGCATAAGGGCAGCCATGTGAGTGCTTTTACCACCAGGGGCAGCAGCCACATCGAGAACCTGTTCATTAGCTTTAGGATCTACCGCCAAGGAGGCAATTATGGAACTTTCATCCTGCACGGTAAAAAGGCCATCCTCAAAGCTTTTTAACTGATGAATAGGAGGTGACTGTAATATATATATAGCTTCATCTGCAAATTTACCGGGGACGGCATGGACACCTTCATCCTTTAATCGTTGCAATAAATTATTCCTGTTTGTCAAGAGAGTGTTTACTCTGATACACAAGCACGGCGGCTCATTAAAAGCCCTACACAGCTTTTCTGTAAAATCAGCACCGAACAGACCAAGCCATCTCTTTACCATCCAAGGTGGGAATGAATAGTAAACAGATAAATACTTCGTTATATCCTTGTCTTTTTCAGGAAAGGATAACATCTCTTTATGCCTAAGTACATTTCTCAGCACAGCATTGGTAAAATTAGCAGCTTTTCGACCCTCATTTTTTTTAACAAGGTTTACCGACTCGTTGACTGCTGCAAAATCCGGCACCCGGTTAAGAAAATAAACCTGATATATCCCCAGTCTTATGGCGTTTTTTACAAAGGGAGTCAACTTAGATAATTTTATTTTGGAAAATTGTGACATTATATAATCCAGTAACAGTTTGTTCTGTATAACTCCATTGACTAATTGGGTAATTAGTGCCCTATCTTTTTGTGTAATATTATCATTTAGATACTGACTTAAAAGTAAATTGCTGTATGATCCAGCCTGGGTCTTTACCAGTATTGATACAGCGATTTCCCTAGGACTTTTCAATTGATGTTGACTCCTTCCCATTTATAAAAAAGTCAATGGCTTCCGTGACCTTATCCAAATCTACCTGGGTGTTTTTACAGGGCCCCTCAGGCCTAATGTTAATAACTCCCATCACCGGCAAAGGGTTCGTATCTAATATGCCTTCAGTCAAGTCCCTTTCACAGGCGATTGCAATTATGGCTTTAGGTTTGGTGTCAATTACTTTTTTCCTAGCCAAGGTCCCACCAGTTACTACTGCTAAATGAACGCCGTAGTCATTGCTCATCTTTAACAATTTATCTATGTTGCATCGCCCGCAGTGCCGGCAATTGGATGCATCGGCAGTAATTTTATGCGGACAATCCCATTTCTGCAGGCAGTGAGGCGCCAGAATAAGTATATCCCCCGGTTTAATACTATAGCTACGGCTTTGAAGTAATTTGTTGTTTACTTCAATATAGGAGCTCTTGATTACATCCTTGGGTATATGGAGGATTTTACCCAAGGCTAAAACTAATGGAAACAGTACGTTAAGGGAAGCATTCATTAAACCTTCCAAGCCGTAAAATTTCCTAACATTTAAGAGGGTCATTACGACTCCTGCAAGGCCGATGCCGACAATTAAGATAAATAGGCCAAGGAGTGCAATTATAGCGAGCAATAAATAGCGGTACCAGGCACCAAACTTATTATAATAAATAAGAACGCCCGACAATATAATTCCAAAAATTAATAGGACACTGGCAGCAAGCAGTCCAATGAAAATTCTCTTTTTTATTTTTGTACTTTCTCCGTTTCTATTGATAGTCAGCAAACAAATCTCCCTCTTTAAAATGGTGGCCAATTAAATATTCTGTTGCTTTCATCCGTTTACTACCGGCTTCCTGAAGTTCTGTTACCAGTATGTCACCTGTACCCGTGCCCACGAGAAAACCTTCGTTTTTTACCAAGCCTCTATACCTGCCCGGCGCTGGAGCATTGCCGGATGGGAAGGGCCGTGCTTTAAATATTTTTATTTCCCTGCCCTTCAGTATGGTGTACGCACAGGGCCAGGGATAGGTGCCTCTTATGAGATTGCAGATCTCATTGGCACTCTTGCTCCAATCAATCTTGCCAATCTCCTTTTTCAGCATTGGAGCATAAGTTGCTTGTGTATCATCTTGGGCTATTCTTATTATATTGCCGGATTTTATATGCTTTAAAGTATCGATAAGCAACTTGCCGCCTAAAATAGATAATTCACTGAAAAGTTCAAGGGCAGTCCAGTCGTCTTTTATTTCTATTGACTCCTGTAAGAAAATGTCTCCCGTGTCCAGGCCTTCGTCCATCCACATTGTGGTAACTCCTGTGACCTTTTCACCGTTAATTATAGCCCACTGCACCGGGGCAGCCCCTCGGTATTTTGGCAGCAAGGAAGCGTGGACATTGATACAGCCTATTTTGGGAATGTCTAGGACCTGTCGGGACAGTATTTGACCAAAAGCCACCACAACGATTAAATCGGGCTCAAGGGAAAGCAATTTTTTTATAAATTCCTCATCCCTTACCTTGGCGGGCTGGTAAACTGGAATATTATGCTCAATAGCCAGTTTTTTAACCGGCGGCGGGGTAATTATTCGCTTTCTACCTACGGGCCTATCCGGTTGGGTGACAACTGCTACAATATCTATTCTTTCTTTTAGCAAAATATCAAGGGAAGCAACCGCAAATTCCGGAGTGCCCATAAATACAACTCTCATCATTATCCCTCGCTATCAGGCTCTAGAAATTTTGTAACTTTATCAATAAAGAGTATCCCATCCAAGTGGTCTATTTCATGGCAAAATGCCCGGGCAAGCAAATCTTCCCCTTCGATTTCAAAAGTTTTACCCCATCTATCCTGTGCCCTTAGCTTCACCCGCTTAGGTCTTGGTACTTCACCTAACACACCTGGCACGCTAAGACATCCTTCAGGCTGTGAGTCTTCACCTTCCGTTTCAATAATTTCAGGATTCACAAGTTCGATGGGGCCATCTCCTACATCTATTACCACCACTCTTTTCAATATGCCAACTTGGGGGGCGGCAAGTCCAACCCCATCAGCTTCCTTCATGGTTTCAAGCATATCATCGATGAGAGTATGCAGGCGCTCGTTAAAATGCTCTACTTTTTTCGATTTTTTCCGTAAAATATCGTCGCCAATTTCTCTGATACTTCTTAATGCCAACAGTTTCCCTCCTAAAGCAAATCTAGCGGTTCCAGGTCCCATGCAATATCCACGTGCCTGTTTATACAAGTCTTTTGCATGTGATTACAAATTTCGCTTAAGACCCGTACTTGTTTGCTCTTTAATAATATATTGTACCTGTAGTTTTCTTTGATCTTTGATCTAGCTGCGGGGACCGGACCGTACATTTTTACTTCGTTATTATACCTTTCAGATAGTACTTTTTTTACATCTTCAGCTTCCTTTTTAACTTCATCCTCATTATGCCCTTTAAACCTAATAATCAGCATGTGGCAAAAAGGAGGATAAAGGGCCTTGTGGCGCATTTTAAGCTCCTCTTTATAAAAAGCAGAAATATCCATACTACAAGCTGCCTTTATGGCATAAGCTTCGGGAGCATACGTTTGCACGTAAACCCTACCGGGAGTATCACCTCTACCTGCCCTTCCCGCCACTTGAGTTATCAGCTGAAAAGTGCGCTCACCACACCTAAAATCCGGCATGTTAAGAGCAGTATCGGCACTGACAATCCCTACGAGGGTAACATTGGGAAAATCAAGGCCTTTTGCCACAGTCTGAGTACCTATTAGAATTTGAGCTGCCCCTCTTTTAAAGCTAAGCAGCATTTTTTCTAAGGAACCCTTTTTAGAGGTAGAATCAGAATCAATCCTAAGGGTCTTGCAAGCGGGAAAAAACTTTTTAACTTCCTGTTCCACCTTTTCTGTACCTGCTCCAAAATAACGTATATTTTGCCCTCTGCACACAGGGCAAAAGTCGGGTGCCTTTACAGTGTAGCCACAATAATGACATTTTGCGTTTTTATCGTTGAAGTGATATGTTAATGATATATCGCAGTACTTACATTTTAATACGAATCCGCAATCGCGGCATATTACAAAAGTAGAGTGGCCTCTGCGGTTTAAAAAGAGAATTACCTGTTTGTTGGCATCCAGGGTTGCCTTGATGCTTGATAAAAGTTTTCGACTAAAGATATGGCGGTTCCCTGATTTTAGTTCCGATATCATATCGATGATTTCCATCTTTGGCAAGACCCTTCCAGAGACTCTTCTTGTAAGTTTGACAAGGGAGTAATCTCCCTTTGCTGCCCTGTAAAATGATTCTACAGAAGGTGTAGCGCTTCCCATGATGAGCATCGCATTTTCAAGTTTTGAGCGAAATCTGGCCACGAGTCTTGCATCATAGTAAGGATGTTCACCGTTTTTATATGATGCCTCATGCTCTTCATCTATAATGATTAGACCTAGATTCTGTACTGGGGCAAAAATTGCAGACCTTGCCCCTATAACTACGGTTGCACTTCCGGAATGTATTCTTTGCCACTCGTCAAATCGCTCTCCAGGAGAAAGTCTACTGTGAATGACAGCAGTTTTCCCGGGAAATCTCTGGCGAAATATTGAGAGCATTTGTGGTGTCAAAGAGATTTCAGGAACTAATACCAGTACACTCTCCCCTTGACTCAGCACCCTTTGTATAACCCTTATGTATACTTCAGTTTTACCGCTCCCGGTGACGCCGTATATAAGTGTGGTTTTTTTTGAACGGGAGAAAATATCACTGATTGTTTCTACCGCATCATGCTGTTCATCTGTTAAACTGATGCGATTGTGATATTTTTCGCTGCTGAAAGCCATAGGCATTCTTCTAACAGCTCTGTACTCTTTTTTAACAATTCCCTTTTTATCTAGAGACGTCAAAGCAGATCTAACCGAAGCAAGGGGAATATCTAGCTTTTTAGAAAGGTTTTGTGCAGTATCGGCCCCATTTTCTATGAGAAATTCATATACCTGCTTTTGAATAAACGCTCTATCTGAAATAGCCTCATCTGTGGAACATGCACAATAAAGAAGCTCCTTTTTCATGTTAACCTTCGGCGGCAGCATTAGCTTTAAAAAGTCAATTACTGCAGTACCGTAAAAATCAGCAAGGGCTTTTGCAAGCTTCATAAGGCAACTGGGTAAAGACACGGCTTCCTTGTTAATGATTTCTTTGAGTTTATAGTCTTTGGGACTTTGCTTAAGCTCTGCAAGCTCTATAACCACACCAAATACTTTCGTATTTCTAAAGGGAACCCGCACTAGATCGCCCACGTTTAACGAGGAGGTCAGACCTTCAGGAATTAAATATGAATATTCTTTTTTAGCTGTAGGATGCTTAACATCTACAGCTACCAGAGCTGTACTAATCAAAAAACCTCCCCCTTAAAAAACAAAAAGCCCTAATACATCCGCTTTTATCGTAAAAGTAACATCACTCTATCTAAAATCACATTAGCCAAATCTTTTTTTGACATCTTAGGCAGTTCTTCAATTCTTCCGTCCTTATATATAATACTAACGATGTTTGTATCTGCGGCAAATCCGGCTCCTGCCTTAGTAAGGTCATTTGCCACTATAAAATCTAGATTCTTTTTCCTGAGCTTTTCATGGGCATTGACAGTTAAGTCGCTAGTTTCTGCCGCAAATCCTATGAGAATTTGCCCTGCCTTTTTGTTGCCAAGCTCTTGCAGGATATCCGGATTTTTTTCCAGCTCTATAGTCATTTGTGTGTTGTGCTTTTTAATTTTTTCCGATTTTATATTTTTGGGAGAAAAATCAGCCACGGCAGCCGATTTTATGACAACGTCAACATCATCGTAATGCCTTAGCACGGCATTGTACATTTCCTTTGCAGTCTTTACGGCAATGAACTGCTCCAAACCCAAGGGAGGGCTAAGATTTGTAGGACCAGAAACTAAAGTAACTCTGGCACCCCGTTGAATGGCCTTTTCGGCCAATGCATAGCCCATTTTTCCCGAAGAGTAATTTGAAATAAACCTTACGGGGTCGATAGGTTCTCTAGTAGGTCCTGCAGTAATCAAAAATCTTTTATCTTTTAAACCGCCATCTTTGCCCAAAATTACCTTTATATGTTCAACAATATCTTTGGGTTCAGGAAACCGACCCTTTCCGCTGTATCCGCAGGCCAAATCGCCTTCTTCAGGTTCCAAGACGGTAATGTCCAGTTTTCTCAATGCCGCAATATTACGCTGAGTTATCGGGTTTTCATACATGTTTACATTCATAGCAGGGACTACGATGATTTTAGCTTTAGTAGCAAGGAGAGTTGAGGACAGTATATCATCAGCTATTCCTGCTGCCATCTTAGCTATTATATTTGCCGTAGCAGGTGCTACCAAAAAAATATCTGCCTTGTCTGCCAGGGCTACATGTTCCACATCCCAGCGGGATGGTTCTTTAAACATTTCGGTAATTACCGGGTTTTGAGATAATACCTGAAAAGTCAGGGGCTTTATGAATTTACAGCCAGATTTTGTCATAATAACTTGGACATTGGCTCCGGCTTTTTTTAAAAGCCGCACCAGCTCAACCGACTTATATGCTGCTATGCTGCCGGTAACGCCTAATACAACGAATTTACCTTGTAGCATATTACACCTCAATTACTTTTTTCCGGTTGTTGGTCTGTAAACCACAATTTTTTGAGCGTCTAGCTCGAACAAGGCTAAAGATACCGGTTTTTTTGTTTTAACATCAACCAGTTCTTTTGCACCCTCCACTAACTGACGAGCTCGCTTTGCTGCAGCTACGGCAATTGTGTATTTACTGTCGTATTTTTCGGTAAGTGAGTCAATTGACGGATGCATCATTGCCAAATTCCTCCCTTAACTTTAGTACAATTTTTGTATTTCTAGATACCTTACACCTTTCAGCTAAAACTATCGACTGCAGGTTAAGGGCAGCCTGATTTAAGTCATCATTTAATACAATATAATCATACTCAGATGCAGCCTTAATTTCATCTATAGCGCTCTTCATCCTAAGTTCAATTGAGCTCTCGGTGTCACTGCCTCTTTTTATAATGCGTTTTTTCAACTCCTTAATACTAGGAGGTGATATGAATATAAAAATTCCCTCGGGATAATTATTCTTTACCTGGGCTGCACCCTGGGTGTCTATTTCAAGCACAACGTCTTTACCATCACGAAGTTGTTGAAATACGATATCCTTTGGGGTGCCGTAGTAGTTATTATAAACCTTGGCCCATTCAAGAAATTCACCTTTTTTTATTTTTTCTTCAAAAAGCTCACGGCTCAAAAAAATGTAATCACGACCATCGATCTCTCCGGGCCTGGGCGGTCTTGTTGTGGCGGAAATGGAAAGAAAGAGATTTTCTACTCTATTTAAAAGTATTTTACATAGTGTCCCCTTCCCTACGCCGGAAGGACCTGATATGACAATTAACATTCCTTTATCTGTGTTACTCCAATTCGCCATTTTCCTCTTCATCTTCCATTGCGTGTTTATCATTGCTCAATCGGTTTGCAACCGTTTCAGGCTGAACCGCTGATAGCACTACATGGTCACTGTCAGTTATTATAACCGCACGGGTCCTCCTGCCATATGTTGCATCAATTAACATCCCTCGATCTCTTGCTTCTTGGATAATTCGCTTAATAGGAGCAGATTCAGGGCTAACTATAGCGATGATTCGATTTGCCGACACAATATTGCCAAAACCAATATTAACAAGTTTAATATCCACACTTATACCTCCTGAAAGTTCATTCTATATTTTGAATTTGTTCTCGTATTTTTTCCAGTTCGCTCTTAATGTCAATTATTTCTTTTGATACACAATAATCCGATGCTTTTACTGAAATCGTGTTTGCCTCGCGAAACATTTCTTGAGCAATGAAATCCATTTTTTTGCCTACAGCATCGTCCGAGTATAATAATTCCTGCATTTGAGCTAGATGGCTCCCAAGTCTCACAACTTCTTCGGTAATATTGGATTTTTCCGCAAATATTACCGCTTCTGTCTCTATTCTATCTTCATCAAAGGAAAGATCTGAAGACAATCTTTGAACGTTCTGCATGAGCCTCTCTTTATACTCTTTAGGAATCATATCTGCTCGTTCTTTTATTAGCTCTACTTTATCTTTTATGAGTTCCAACCTTGCGTTTAAGTCTTTCCAGAGGTTTCCCCCCTCCTTTGTACGCATTTTAATGAGATTATCCAAAGCCTCATCCAAGGCAGGCGCTAAAGATTCCCATAAGTCATCTTCTACCATGGAGTCTTCTTCCAAGATAAAAACATTTGGCAAAAGAGAAAGCAGTGACAGTGAAATTTGCCCTTCAAAGCCTATTTCATTTTTTAGTTCCATCAATTTTTTATAGTAATTGTTAACAAGGCTTTTGTCAATTTTTATATCAACGGGGAGACTCTCATCATGCATATTAACATATACATCCAGTCTGCCTCGTTTTATTTTTCCCCTCACATAGTTTTTTATCTTATCCTCCAAAGAAAGCCAGGGTTTCGGTAATCTTACAAATAGCTCTAAAAATCTATGATTTACCGACCTAATCTCCACAGTAAAATGAAATTTGCCTTGATTTTCACCTCGGCCATAACCGGTCATGCTTTTTATCATTACAATCCCCTTTTACGTTAACAATGATAAATCCATTAAACCAGGGCTAATCCCTGGTTTTCTTGTATTTTCTTAATAATCGTATCAATTATTATATCATTTTATTATGTTTTAAACAACAAAATATTGACCTTCCAAAAGCTTGTCGCAAGTGCTATACTATGATTCAATAGGGAGGTTGTTTTATGTCGTTTGATGGGATAGTACTATACGGTATAATCCATGAACTTCAGCAATCACTGCTTGATGGCAGAATAAGCAGGATTTATCAGCCTAGCAAAAATGAACTTGTCCTTTTTATCATTCATAATAGAAGGGAACACAAGCTGATTGTATCGGCAGATTCTATAAACTGCAGAATCCATCTTTCCGATACTGTAAATCAGAATCCCTCCTCACCTCCAATGTTCTGCATGTTGCTTAGAAAGCATCTCTTGGGAGGAAAAATTATATCAATCCTCCAGAAAGGCTTAGAGCGCATAGTAGAGATTGCCATCACCAATACTGATGAATTCATGCAGCCAAAGGACTATAAACTTATAGTGGAAATTATGGGAAAGCACAGCAATATAATACTGACTGACTTCCAAAATACAATCATCGATTCAGTAAAGCGGATAGGTCTAGAGTTAAATAGATACAGGGAAATACTGCCTGGAAAAACTTATTCCGATCCGCCTTTAGATGAGAAGATAAATTTATTGTCGGTAGATGATGATTGCATTATTTCCATGTTGAAAGAAGCATCCGCATCGCAATTTACAACAACACTGAGCAGGTGGATTATAGACAATTTCGCAGGCTTTTCGGGAGTGTCTGCCCAGGAACTTGCCTTGAGGGCCAGGCTAGACCATAGAATTCCAATATGCCAGCTCAATAATAGACAGATCGAGCAAATCGCCAAGGTTTTTTCAAATTTACGGGAAGATCTGTTACAATGCCATTTCCTACCTCGTGTTTATTGTAACATTAATACAAAGGAACCTGTAGATTTTTGGCTCTTTCCTATGGAGAAATATAATCAAAAAGAATATAAGTCATCAAACTCTGTAAATGAAGCTGCAGACTTTTTCTACTCAAAAAAGGAGGAATTTGTGGCAGTTAAAACTTTGAGACAGAGTTTAAAAGCTGAAGTCTTGAAACACGAAAAAAAGCTGAGACAAAAGCTCCAATATCTAAAGGAAAGAATAGACAACACATCTGACCTTAACAAATACAAATTGTGGGGAGAATTGTTGTCTGCCAACTTATATCGAATAAAAGCCGGCCAAAGTCAGGTAAAGCTCCCAAACTTCTATAATTTAAATGAAGAGGTAACAATTCCATTAAATGAAAAGCTATCACCTTCACACAATGCCCAACTCTATTTTAAAATGTATAAAAAATTACAGGCCACCAAAAAATATGTTGAGGCAAGAATAAAGGATACTTTAATGGAAATGGAGTATCTTGAAAGCACCCTTGTAAACATAGAACATAGCCGATCCATACAAGATTTGACGGAAATTCAGCAGGAATTGGAATTACAAAAGTACATCAAAACAAATGTGCCTAAGGGTAAAATGGAAAGTAAAAAAGAATTATCAAAACCCTTACGGTTTAAGTCTTCAGACGGCAACGTAATTTATGTAGGGAAAAACAACCGGCAAAATGACATGCTTACCTTTAAAAAATCAAAGCCTGATGATATATGGCTCCACGCCAAAAATACCCCAGGCTCCCATGTCATAGTAGAAACACAAGGACATGCAGCAAGTGACACGACCCTTACTGAAGCTGCCATTTTAGCCGCATATTTTAGCAAAGGTCGAAACAGCAGTAATGTTCCGGTAGATTACACCCTTGTCCGCCATGTCAAAAAGCCGTCAGGCGCCAAACCGGGTTTTGTCATATATTTTAATCAAAAAACTTTATATGTAACTCCGGATGAAAAAACTGTTGACAAATTATCTTTCTAGTATCAGCACACAGTTTTCCCCGTCCACCTCATCCAATCTTACCTCTACTATCTCTTCCCGGGAGGTGGGGACGTTTTTTCCAACAAAATCCGGTCTTATGGGCAATTCCCTATGGCCCCTGTCTACGAGTACTGCCAATTGTATTTTCTTTGCCCGTCCCAAATCGGCCAAAGCATCGAGGGCAGCTCTTACCGTCCTGCCCGTATATATAACATCATCCACTAAAACCAGATTCATATCGGTTATATTAAAGGGTATTTCTGTCTTATGCACCACCGGTGATGGGGCGAGGCTTGACAAATCGTCACGATAAAGAGTTATATCCAAAATACCCACCGGAATCTCTTCGCCCTCAATGGAATAAATGTAGTCAGCTAATCTCTTGGCGAGGGGGACACCCCTTCGCCTTATACCTATGATCGCCAGGTTGTCAACGCCTTTGTTTTTCTCGATGATTTCATGGCTTATCCTCTTTAAAGCACGATTGATTGCATTCTCATCCATTATCCGCGCTTTTTCTTCCATTTTACTCCCCCATTTTTTCTTTTCTTAATATTTCTAATATAGCTTTCATATCATCAGGCATGGGCGCCGTAAACTCTACATACTTGTCGTTGCTGGGATGACGAAAACCAAGTTTGTAAGCGTGAAGGGCCTGCCCTTCTATATCAAAGGGCGGTTTTTTTCTGGAGTAGACCGGGTCGGCAACAATTGGATGGCCTATGTATTGCATATGAACTCGTATTTGATGGGTTCTCCCCGTCTCAATGCTAAGCTCAAGCAGTGTAATATCCTCAAATCTCTCTATTACTTTAAAGTGGGTTATTGCATCCCTTGAATTCTTAGCAGTAACCTGCATTTTAGTTCGCTTTACCAGGTGTCGTCCAATGGGAGCATTTATGGTACCCTTTTCTTCCTGGACTATTCCCCAAACTAAGGCCAGATATAACTTGGTAACTTCGCGATTTTTAAGTTGCCTTGATATGCTTTTGTGGGCGCAGTCAGTTTTCGCCAGCACTATAACTCCAGAAGTATCCTTATCTAGGCGGTGTACAATACCGGGCCGCATTAAGCCGCTTCTGACAGATAAGTCTTTCGTGTGGAAAAGTACGGCATTTATGAGCGTACCAGAATAGTTACCCGGAGCGGGATATACTACCATGCCCCTAGGCTTATTTACAACTAAAATATCCTTATCTTCATAAATTATATCCAAAGGTATGTTCTCAGCAGTGATAGAGGGCTGCGGTGGCGGAGGAATAAACACCGTGATATGGTCCCCTACTTTTAATTTATAATTTGGCTTCACACAAACTCCATTAACTTTTACCCAGCCTTCAATTATTCCTTTTTGTAAAAAACTACGGGATTCCTGCAAATTTTCAGCTAAAAAAATATCCAATCGCTTTTTTGAATTATCTTTTGCGATTACAAACTCGTGTCTTTTATCCAAGTTCTTCCTCCTGTTTTTACTTGAACAGGCTTTGATATTCCGGATGAAATGTAATTAGATATGCTAATATCAGAACCCCTATGACTATTGCACAGTCAGCTATGTTAAAGACCGGCCAAACTCTAAAGTCTAAAAAATCAACTACATATCCAAATCTCAGTCTATCAATAAAATTGCCCATTGCCCCTCCTAGAATCAAAGCCATTACAATACCAAAAGCCTTGTGCTTTGCGGGGAGCTTAATTAATACTAAAGTGATTATAACTATTACTATAGAAGAAACCACCGTGAACAGAAAGGTCTTGCCTTTCAATATGCTAAAGGCAGCTCCTGTGTTTTGAACATATGTGATGTGAAAAACATTTTTAATAACTGGGATAGACTGATGTGGCACCATGTTTTTTTGTACTATGTGTTTTGTGAACAAATCTAGAACTAATATGAAAAAACTAATTGCGAAATACAAACCGGCTACCTCCAAGGCTTCAATGTTATTTCCAATTATATAATACCCGAAGTTAAACATCAATGAAAAAATGCCCTACAAGGGCATTTCTTTTCCGGTTAATTTCTATCATCTTCATCGAGATCTCTTTCATTTATGATCGTGTCAGTTCCTTCAACTATACCGCGCGGTTCTTCGCCATCCACATAAGTTTCGCTATAATCTACAGCCCCCGGTATGTCTTGGGGCCCGTCAGACGTACCGTATCTCGCTACATCCTGCCAGGCATCTTCACCATCATATCCTACTGTGTCTTTTCCATTCCGAGAGCTTCTTCCAAAGGGAAATTTTAAGACTTCCTCTTCGAGTGGCCTACTACTGTGATCACCTGGCTTCTCCTCGGATTTCTTGCAATCTATGCAAAAAGTCGTGTAAGGTAGGGCTTCCAATCTCTCCCTTTCAATATTCTTGCCACAGTTTTCACATACTCCGTAAGACCCATTGTTTATTCTATCAATAGCATGGTTCACCTTCATAAGCAAAACCTTTGAGTTGCCCTTTAGACCCAAATCCTTTGATCTCTCAAAGGTTTCGGCACCCAAATCTGCCGGATGGTTATCGTAGCCCGATAGCTCACCAATCGATTCCTTTAGGGGTTCAGAGCCTCGCTTTGACAGTAATTCCATTTGCTTTTCCAGCCTGCTTTTTAAGCTTTCGAGTTGTCTTTTGTAATGTTCTATGTTCAAGTCGGGCCTCCTAGCAGTTTATATTATACGCTCAAAGCTGTTTTTGAACAATTTTAATAATGTCGGCTATAAATGTACCGATTATTGGTAATCTTAAAATCACAATTCGCTGGAGAAAATATATGGCCAAAGCCCCTAAAAGGGTAAAGCCTATAGCCGTTCCGAAGCCTCTGGCAATGCCTCCTAAAAAATTCATATACAGCAGTCTCTTTGGATTTCTCAGTAACTCAACATATTCTGCTAAGTTGAGTCGTTCAATATTTAAGGACAATTCATCTATTTTTTGGCTCAGCTTTTCATAAGTTTTGTGGTCAGTCATGTGGATTCCCTCAAAATTAATTTATCCAACCGACCGAGTTTTATTCCTAATTATCATAGACGAGTTTATTGCTGATTATGTACCTCTCTATCTGTGTCCTGCCTATTCTCTTCACCGTCACTAGCTGCCGCCGCTTTTAAAGCGCTTTCGCAAGATGAGGCGCTATCGGCAAACAGGTCAAGCTCTAATGAATCCAAGTATTCCAGTTGGGACTCAAGAAAGTTTTTAAACCGTATTTTATATAGGCAAAACTGCTGCCTCAATTCCTCATTTTGATTGTTAATTTGATTGAACTGCTCTTTGGCTTGCTGTATTATTTCTTTTGCATGCAATCTGGCTTCTTTTAAAATTGCTTCTTTTTCCCTCTCAGCATTGCTTTTTACCTCTTCAGCAGTCTTTTCAGCCAAAACAAGGGCATTTTTCATTGTTGTCTCAATATCTTTATAGCTTTGCATTTTCTCATGCAACAATTGAATTTGTTCTCTTAAATCCCGATTTTCCTTGTAAATTCTTTCATAGTTTGCCAGCAGATTGTCTAAAAACTCATCAACTTCTTCTGTATTATAGCCTCTTATGCTTCTGCTAAATTCTTTTTTCTGAATTTCCAAAGGCGAAATGTCCATATTTTTCATCTCCTTACCAGAAAATCCCATACAGTAATCTTACAATGATAACTCTCACAATGTCTAAAAAGAGCAGTGCAATTAATGGTGAAAAATCCAAATAAGGCCCTGACCCCCTAGGGATAAATCTTTCCAACAATTCTCTAAATGGTGCGAGAATCGGTTCAGTAAAGTCGTATATGAAGCTGCTTATGGTAGGATTGATAGGATTGGGGAAGAAGGATAAAATGACCCTCAATAAAATCATTAAGTCTATAAATTGAAAAAATACATTGACAATTCTTATCAAAGATTTACCCCCTTAATTTGATATTTGATACGGTGTCTTGATTTTCTTCATCCCCTTCTACTCCGGAAACATCTACATTGTCAGGAGCAAATATAAAGATTCCTGGCCCAATTTTCTTTACGGTGCCGTTTAATGCATAAATGCTGCCCGACATAAAATCTAGAATGCGCTTTGCGGTTTCTTTGTCAAGCTTTTCAAAATTGACAATTACCGCCCTCCTATTTTTCACTTCATCCGTAATCTCACTAACCTCTTCAAAGGAACCGGGCTTAAAGATAATCATCTTGTTTTTATTTGTTTGATGAATATTGATTACCCTGCCCCTGCTTTTTGGCTCAGGTCGGGCAATATAGGGCTCAAAATCTTGTTTTTCAGCTTCTTCAGGCATCTCATCTTCAATGCCTAAAAAATACAATATTTTTTTAAAAAATGTCTTATTGCTCATACTATCATTAGCTCCTTCTTATTTATTTTCTAGTTCCAAATATGCCTGTGCCAATTCTTACCATGTTTGCCCCCTCTTCTATTGCCACTTCAAAGTCATTGCTCATTCCCATAGACAGGTATTCCATACTCACATTTTCAATAGATTTTTCCTTTATACTTTGAAAAATCTCGCGCAAATGCCTAAAATAAGCCCTTACATCTTCGGGATTTTCTTTGAAAGGAGCTATTGCCATTAAACCCCTGACTTTTAAATTTGGAAGTGTTGCAACTTTTTCGATAAAAACTTCAGTATCATCAGGGTCTATACCGTATTTCGTCTCTTCACTGCCTATATTTACTTGAACCAGGACATCAATTACTTTATCCGCCTGCTGGGCCCTTTTTTGTATTTCTTCGGCTAATCTCCAACTGTCAAGAGACTGAATCATGGTAAATATATCTATTGCTGTTTTAACCTTATTCCGCTGCAGGTGACCTATTAAATGCCACTCTATATTGCCCTTTACAAGGTCTACTTTGCTCTTGGCTTCCTGAACCCTGTTTTCGCCAAGAAAAACAATACCATTGTCCACGGCTTCCTGAATTAATTCGGCCGAAAAATTTTTTGTCACCGCAATCAAATAAATTTCTTCCGGGTTTCTCCCGGAGCGTTCAGCTGCAGCCTCAATTCTTTTTTTGATTTGTTGTATATTTTGCTTTAAATAACTCATCTAATCCCCTCTTATTTAGTAAAATTTTATCACCTTGTTTTATTCCATTTACTATTATATTATCTTCATCTTCAACTACCAACTCAACGGGCTTGAAGCATTTTTCTCCCCGCTCGAAGACATAAACCCCCTCAACACCATTGTCATAAAATATGCCTTCCTTTGGTATCATGCAACCTTTATGTGTCCCCACAATCACTTCCAAATCTATTTTTCTCGAATCCAGCAGACTGTCTAGATCCGTATTAATTGAAAAAAAGCCAATGCCATTATCATTTGTGCTAGCAAGTCGCCCTCTTATCTCCCTATCATTATCTATTTTTATATAATAATCTCTTCCTTCTTTAAGACCCTTTTCAGCTTTAAATGCTATGTACCATGAAAAATTATCTATTATTTTTAGGACAGCTTGATTCATGTTAACTTCTTTTGGCAGGCTAGTCTTAGTTAACCCCTCAACGACAGCAGTCAGCTGAGCATGTGATATATCTTTCGCCCTATCGGGAACCAGAACATCTTCAAGGCCGTCTATGTAAAGACTTACTATTCCTGCCTCCGATGCATAGACCACTATATCAATTTTACTGACTTCTTCCTTCATTTTATTTAATTGCTCTTTTAATGTATTGATACTTGCTTCATTTGATTCAAGTAGTTTTTGTCTCTCCTCTGCCAATCTCGTCAACTCATCTTGTAATGACCTCACTTTGTCAAATTCACCGTTCTCCGTGGCCTCTTTTATTTTTTGAGTGGTACTATCTATGGACTTTTCAATCAAACTCAAGGACATGGATGAGCTTCCCGGATTGCCTTCCAATGACTCTATCTTTTCTTCTAACTCGCTTATCTCATTTTGAAAACGTTGCTTTTGTTTTTCATCGGTGGTCACTATAAAAAGAGGTGTGCCAACTCTGACCCTCTCTCCTGATTTTACCAACAGCTGTACCTTGCCCTTAGCCGGAGATAAAACAGGAACCTCGTTTTTTATAATTATGCCTTCCGTTCGAAAGCTTTCGCAGATCTCACCATTTGCTACAACATATGTATTTGAAAAAATGACTTTGTAAAAATAAAAAGCCATAATCGCAACTAGCGATAAAGCTATTAAAATAGGGAGTTTAAAGGATTTTTTCCTGGGCCTTAAAAATACCACCTTTTCGTTGGAACGCCGCCGCATCTTACTTATCACCTTTTAGGTATAACACTTGTATGACTCCTTAAATATATACTTGTCTACTTTTTCACGACAACTCTTCAGCATGACTATACCATATAAATATTTTCTCCAAAAATAGACGTAATCCTTTTTTTTGCCTTTATTTTTCCAATAAAAGTTTACAAAACACTCGGTATAAAAGGGCATATCCGGCAATAATTTAAAAAAGAGACTTCAGGCACTGCCTAGAAGTCTCTTTATGTATGAATATAATAATCTTTGTAATGGTCTGAGTGGAGGGATTTGAACCCCCGACCTCTTGAACCCCATTCAAGCGCGCTACCAAACTGCGCCACACCCAGACACTTTTATTAGCAAGTATTATTATAAAGCATCGGAAAAATAATTTCAAGCCTTAAAGCCATTTTCATAAAAATCTTACACCTTTTGAATCCGATAAAAGCACCTTGTAGTGGGATTTTATTCCTTCCTGTGCAAATATATCTACCATGTGCTGGCCCAGTGCCTCTGCCCTTTCTTTTAATGTTAAACAAACTACCGTTGGACCGGAACCACTTAAGAACCCTGCAAAAGCACCTTTTTCGGTAACTGTTTCAAGTATTTTATCCATTCCCGGGATTAGATGACTCCTGTACGGCTGATGCAATCTATCCTGGCAAAAAACATTCATATTTGTCAGATCTCCCTGAGCCATTGCGGCAACCAGCATGGCAGTATGACATGTATTAAATACTGCATCTTCGAATTTAACGGTTTTCGGCAGGACCTTTCTGGCATCTTCTGTCTTTAATTCAAATTCAGGTATGCAAACGACAAAGCGAAGCCAAAAGGGCACGGGAAAGGTTTTGTATATGACCTTGTTTTCGTGAATCATCGAGAGACAAAAACCGCCAAACATGGCAGGCACTATATTATCAGGATGTCCCTCCATTTCCGTACCAATTTGCACCAACTCGCCGGTATCTAATACGTCTCCCACCAGGTGATTGGCTGCCATTAAGCCCCCCGCAATACATGCTGCACTGCTTCCCAAACCTCTAGCTATAGGGATGTGATTTTCCAGCACGATTTTTAAAGGTCGATTTACATTTGCCCTCTCTAATACTTTACTGGCTGCCTGATAGACCAAGTTGCTTTCATCCAGAGATATATTTTCTGCCCCTTCACCTTTTACGTAAACCTCCGGTTTATCGGAGAACTCCATGTCGATAAAGTTATACATTCCTAAAGAAGCACCTAAGCAGTCAAAGCCAGGTCCAAAGTTTGCAGTAGTTGCAGGTACTTGAACTTTAACCATATTTTCACTCCTACTCGTAAATTTCACTTTCCAATAATTCTATTTTGGGGTCAAGGACAGTAGGTTCAATTCCGACTTTTATGGCAGTATCGGGGTCTTTTAAGCCGTGACCGGTAAGCACTGCCACAACTTTTTCTCCATCATTAATTATATTTTTCTTACACATCTTTATTACTCCTGCTACGGAAGCTGCCGAAGCCGGCTCAACAAAAATACCTTCATATTTAGCAAGTATCTTATATGCTTCAAGAATTTCTTCATCCGTCACCTTGTCTATTTTGCCTTGAGAGCTTTGAGCTGCCTCCACCGCATATTTCCAACTGGCCGGGTTTCCAATGCGAATAGCTGTGGCAATAGTCTCTGGGTTTGGAATTATTCTATTTTCTACAATTGGTGCTGCACCGGCAGCCTGAAAGCCCATCATTTTAGGCAGTTTGCCGATCTTTTTAAGTGAATAATATTCCTTAAAGCCCTTCCAATATGCCGTAATATTCCCTGCATTTCCTACCGGTATAGCAAGATAGTCCGGAGCTTCCTTAAGCACATCGCATATTTCAAATGAAGCAGTTTTTTGCCCCTCTATTCTGTGTGGATTAATAGAGTTTACGAGAGTGATAGGCCTTCGCTCGGCAAGCTCTCTCACCATTTTTAAGGCATCGTCAAAATTACCTCTAATGGCGATAACCTTTGCACCATATGCAATCGCCTGTGCTAGTTTGCCCATGGCGATAGCACCTTCGGGGATTAGAACGACGCATTTTAAGCAGGCTTTTGCCGCATAGGCTGCTGCGGAGGCTGAAGTGTTGCCCGTTGAGGCACATATTACAGCGGAGGCACCGTCCTCCACCGCCTTGGATACTGCCACCGTCATCCCTCTGTCTTTAAAAGAACCCGTAGGATTGAGGCCTTCATATTTCAAATAGATTTCTGCCTTCGTATCTAATAACTCCTCGATATTTCTGGCTCTTATAAGCGGAGTATTCCCTTCGTTTAAGGAAATAATGTTTTTCCTATCTTTAACAGGAAGGTATGAAAAGTAATTGTCAATTACTCCTGTCTTTACACTCAATTTTGTTCCCCCTCAACTCTGATGACGGTCGATATCTCTTCCACCTCATCATAATCTTTCATTTGGTCAAGTGCCCTTTTGAGATTTTCAAAGGGCACATCGTAAGTGACAATGACGATTTCGGCTGTGCCATTTATGGTGTTTTTTTGAAATACTTTTGACAGGCTGATTTGATACTGGCTAAAGGCACCGGCTATTTTTGCAAGTACACCGGGTTTGTCGACAACTAGAAGTCTAATGTAAAAACTTGAACAAGCCTGGCCAGGGTCCATCACTTCCAGGTTGTCAAAACAGGTGCAGTTGAACTTGCTACAATTGTTATTTCTAACCGTCTCCATGATATCTGCCACTACAGCACTTGCAGTAGGCATTTTCCCTGCACCTAAACCATAAAACATGACAGGACCAACGGCATTTCCTTCAGCCATGATAGCATTAAAGGAGCCCGATACACTGGCCAAGGGATGGTCTTTTGGCAATAATACCGGCGTCACAGAAACTTCTACGCTATCTTCATGCTTTTTGCCGAGAGCTATTAGCTTTATAACTTGCCCCATCTCACGGGCATATTGTATATCAGCTTTACTTACACTATCAATACCTTCGGTATAGACCTGATCGGAAGTTATTCGAGTATTAAAAGCTATGGATGATAGTATCGCAAGCTTTCGGGCTGCATCATATCCTTTAATATCATCGGTGGGATCGCTTTCAGCATAGCCTTCCAGTTGTGCTTCTTTCAAGGCTTCGTCAAAACTTTTTTCCTGTTCGGTCATTTGACTTAAGATGTAATTTGTTGTACCGTTTAGTATCCCCATTATTTTTACTATTTTATTTGCTGACAAGCATTCTTTCATAGGCTTTATAATGGGAATGCCGCCGGCCACACTTGCCTCAAAAAACAAATTGACATCATTTTCTGCCGAGAGCTCAAAGAGTTCTCTGCCGTGTTTCGCTATGACCTCCTTATTTGCCGTTACCACGTGTTTGCCCCGTTTTAAAGCTTCCTTGATATAAGATAAGGCAGGTTCTTCCCCTCCCATCACCTCTACAATGACTGAAATATTATCATCATTTAAAATATCTTCGAATTTATCGGTTATCTTCCCCTCCACCAGGGGAGTCCTCTTTTTATTTAAATCCTTTACAAGTACTTTTTTGACATTTATGTGGTCATTTATCCTCTTTGCTATTACGTCTTTGTTGTTTTCCAATAATTCAACAACGCCTGTTCCGACTGTGCCTAAACCCAATAGTCCGATTTGCATATTATAACTCTCCTCTCATTCTTGTGCAATTATCTCAAGTTTGTGCACGCAATCTTTTTTGTTTATTATCGCAAGCAATTCTTCAACATTTTTGTTCAGATTTCCGGTTTCAAAGGAGATGGTGACATTCGCCATATTTTGCACAGGTATGTTCTGATTGATGGTCAATATATTTCCCCGAGCCTTTGCAATTTCGTCCAAAATACTGGACAAAACGCCAGGCATGTGTTCTAGAACAAATGATATTGTCACGATTTTGCCCATACTTGCCTCGTAAAAAGGAAAAATATAGTCCTTGTACTTGTAATAGGCGCTTCTGCTCATACCCACAGCCTCTGTCGCCTCATTGACCGTTTTGGCCTTCCCACTTTTCAAAAGCTCTTTAGCTTTGATGGTTTTTTTAAAGATGTCAGGCATTATTTCTTCTTTTACTATGTAAAACCTGCCCTTCGCCACCAAAAGTCAAATCCTCCTTTGCATTGTTTATGCAAGACATACAACTATTTCTGTATGGAAGACATTATAGCATAACATTAGCTAAAAAACAATAGATAGTTTTTATGTTATAATGTCTTTACAATGTGTTAAGGAGGGATGCTCATGTATAAAATTGTCGAAAATGCGTATTTTCTTTGGGGGCTATTTTTAATAAACCTTTTCGGCTCCATATACGGGTTTTATTGGTACGGTCAGCAATTGTCAGAGACACCGGGTATTTTAAAGCTGTTTGTCCCCGACAGCCCAACAGCCTCCTTGCTTTTTACTCTGGCCCTTTTTATGACGCTAATAAAAAAGCCCAAGCCATTTTTAATACTGATGGCCTGCGGCTGGTTGATCAAGTATGGACTTTGGGCAGCAATTATCAATACCCATTATTATATAATCGGTGGCAATTACACGTTTACGAACTTTCATCTGACACTATCTCACCTTGGCATGGCGGCAGAAGGTTTGCTTTTTATAAGGGGTGTTGATTACAATAAATACCACTTGTTTTTCTTAATTTGTCTCATGATTGTAAGTGACGTCTTAGATTATAAGCTTGGCATACACCCATGGCTTTTTCACCAAAGTCAACTGAAAGTTGCCATTATTTCTATTGCTTTGCTGACCGCTTCCATTAGTCTTTACTTTATCTTTTTGTACAAAAGGCGCTACTGAGTGCTGTGGATTTTTGTATACTCCGGACAATCTTCTTTTAAAGTGCATATATCACACAGAGGATTTCGAGCGCGGCAAACATTGCGACCATGGTATATTAACCAATGGTGTGCCTTTATCCAAAGAGATTCGGGTATTTTTTCGTTTAAATCCTTCTCAACACCATAGACATCTTTTTTTGGGGAAAAGCCCAAACGACGAGCCAATCTATATACGTGGGTATCCACGGCAAAAGCTGGTATAGCAAAGGCATTGGCCAAAATCACATTAGCAGTTTTTCGGCCAACACCTGGAAGTTTTGTCAATTCATCAAAGGAAGAAGGCACCTCACCCCCATGTTTTTCCAATAATATTCTGGACGTTGCTATGATGTTCTTGCTTTTATTCCTGAAAAGGCCGCATTCCCTTATATCTTCTTCAAGTTCTCGCCTGTCTGCAACTGCAAAATCTTCAGGCCCTTTGTATTTCTCAAAGAGCCTTTCCGTAACCTTGTTAACCCTTTTGTCAGTGCATTGGGCAGCCAAAATAGTGGCAATCAAAAGCTGAAAGGGGTTGTTGTACTTAAGAGCTGTGCCAGCTTCCGGGTATAATTGACTCAGCTTATTAAGAATTCGTGTTATCCTCGCCTGTTCTCTGTTATCGTAGTCTCCTCTATCCCTTTCCATAAATACCTTCCTCACACAACTTGTTATGCAGCATTTTTACGTTCTAAGATATCCAATAAAAGATCTATAGCTTTTCTTAGCTGAACATCTTCCCTTGACAAGAGTTTTTGTATGATTGCATCATTTAATGCCACATAAAAATCGCCATCAACGATGCCCGTCACCGGAAGACCAGCCTGTTTTTGCAAATCTTTCACGGCTTGAAGGGTCCTCGGTCCAAAAACTCCATCAGGTTCAGCATTGAGTAGATTTAAAAATTTCAATCGCTGCTGCACACCCAAGACTTCTAAACCGATATTCCCGTAACTCAGTGTCTTCAGGCTACTTATGGGGATGAAGTCTTTTATGGGATTGGATTTGTCGGTTTCAACGACAACGTCGGGAACAATGCCTGCATTGTTTATATTTGTACCGTTTGGAGTCGTATAGTAAGCCGTTGTCAGCTTAATGCCTCCCAGGGCACCCAGGCTTAGGGTCCTCTGTACCATTCCCTTTCCAAAAGTCCGCTCACCGACCAACACTCCAGCATTTCTGTCTTTAATGGCTCCTGCAAGGATTTCTGAAGCACTGGCAGAACCTCCATTAACGAGAACCACCAAGCTAAAAGGTGATGGTTCCGAATCAGACGTATAAGTTTGGGTTTTTCCATCTTTAGAAACTAAATTGACTATAGGCCCCTGGGGGACAAAACGCTTGGCAACTTCTATTGCTTGGTCAATATAGCCACCCGGATTGTTCCTTAGGTCAAGAACTATCCCCTGAACACCGCTCTCTTTAAAATTATCCAGGCTTGTATCTAGATTTTCAACGGTATTCACATTAAACTCATTAATTTTTATGTACCCTATGCCTTTTCCCAACACTCTTGATTCAACGGGATTAATTTTAACAATATCTCTCTCTACTTCAAATCTCAAAGTTTCTCCATTTCGAACTACACCAATGGTTACTTTAGTCCCCTTATCGCCTTGTAATCGCTTCGACACCTCTGCAGTGGAAAGGCCGGTGATGTCATTTCCATCAATTTCAACGAATCTATCTCCGGCTTTTATACCAGCCTTTTCTGCAGGGCTCCCGCTAAATACTGATACAACCGTTATGTACTTGTCCTTTAAAGTTATAACGATTCCGATTCCTTCATAATTACCGCTAATCGATTCATTAAAATCCTTAAATTCACTGGGAGTAAAATATTCCGAATAGGGGTCGTTTAATGATTCCACCATACCTTTGATGGCACCCCTTAACAACTCTAAATCGTCAATATCGCCAACATAATTCGTCTTTAAAAAGTTTTCCATCTGAAGCAGAAAATAAATCTCATCCGGTATTTTCCCATCAGAAGAGGCTCCCTGAACATACGTAAGCGGATATAATACAAAAATAAGCATCATGACAATTGCAACAGTCAGCTTCGAACTCGCAATCATTCTCTTCATTTCGATATCTTCTCCCCACAATCTTTTATTGTCTATATTTTAACATAAAACTCTGTCATTGTATAACAAAAATCTAATTAAAAAAGCCTTTGAAAAGGCTTTTTGTTGCTCGTATGACATCCGATTAAAAGTGCTTTTTGGCTTCTGATACAAGCTCATCCATGAGTTTTTTTACAGAAACTATATCTGTTATTTTATGGACATTTGCACCCGCAAAGGCAAAGCCTTTGTCAAGATTTCCCTTTTGAGCATTGATCAGAGCATCTGCAATACAGTAAGGCGACTTGGCAGGTTTACAGGGTTTTAAGCAATTGCTAATACAGCGGATCGGCTTTCTCTGCCCAGCCACAACATCTTCCAAAAATTTGTTTTTGATCGCTCTTCCTATCATTCCAACCGGGCTTTGAATAATCTGTATGTCATCAGGGTCTGCATTTAAATACATTTTCTTAAATTCTTCCGAGGCATCGCACTCATGTGTTGCCACAAAGCGCGTAGCCATTTGAACTCCTGCCGCACCTAGATGCATGAACTCAGCAATGTCCCTGCCGCTGAAAATCCCGCCTGCAGCGATAACGGGTATTTTTCTGTTGTAAATTGCTTCAAAGGGCTTAATAGCTACTAATACATCTTTTATAAGCTGATGTAGCTGAAAACTCGGTTTATAGATTTCTTCTTCCTTAAAACCGAGATGGCCTCCTGCCAGCGGCCCTTCAACTACTATAGCATCTGGCGCAACACCATAGTTTTTATGCCAATTTTTACATATTACTTCTGCTGCTCTACCGGAAGAGACAATGGGGACTATTTTTGTGTCGCTACCTTTTGTATACTTTGGCAGTTTTAACGGAAGACCTGCACCTGAAAAGATTATGTCAATCTTTTCTTTTACTGCTTCAACAACCATCTGTTCAAAGTTGTTGAGGGCCACCATAATATTAATCCCCAAGATTCCGCCTTTAGATATATCTCGAGCCTTTTTTATATGCCATCTCAGTGCTCTTAAATTGGCTTCCACTTTATTTGTTAAATAATCAGGCTCGTTGAAGCCGATTTCAACTGCGGAAATTACGCCGATGCCGCCGTTTAATGCCACATTTCCTGCTAAGGAAGAGAGGGAAATTCCAACACCCATGCCTCCCTGCACTATTGGGACCTTGGCCAGCAGATGACCAATTTTAAGCTCAGGTAAATCCATTGTAAACCTCCTTGATACCAGCTATTAATAGTTGTTAATATACTTTACTATAGTATACAGATAATCTCACCAAGAGAAAAGGAAAACATTCATCGGTTTCTGTTAACTACTATTGTTGAAATATCAGCCAACACTTTTTTCATAGGAATGTCGGGAAGTGGGGCTATGGACTGCTGAGCTCTATAAACATATTTTTCCGCTATACGCTTCGCATAGTCTAAACCGCCAGAATTTTTTACTATCTCAACGGCTTTTATCACATCAGATTCATGTGTAAATCCTTTTGCGATGATTTCCTTTAGAGAATTTTTCTGGTTCGAATACTTCAATGCATATATGGTAGGTAGTGTAATAACCCCTTCTCTAATATCAGCCCCTACGGGTTTTCCTAATTGGTCATCGTTGCTGCTAAAGTCCAGCATATCGTCGACAATTTGGAATGCTATGCCTATATTCATACCATACCTATGTAGCGCCCTTACTGTCCTTTCCGGAGCTTTAGAAGCCCTGGCCCCAAGCTCCGCACTAAGTGCGAACAACATTGCAGTCTTTCTTCGTATCCTATAAAGATAATCTTTAAAGGTAAGATTCGTATTGAAAAGATCCTCCCTCTGTTTTATCTCACCTTCACATATCAGGTGCAACGTTTTCGCAACGATTCGCAGCAAGCTGAAATGCTCCGATAAGGCAAATAGTTCAAAGACCTTACAAAAGACAAAATCTCCTGCAAAAACTGCAACATCTTTGCCCAATCGTGCTTGAATGCTCGGTATTCCACGGCGCAGTGGTGAATCATCTATAATGTCATCGTGAATCAATGTGGCCATATGTATTAGTTCAACCGACACTGCCAGTTGCCTAACATTCTCGAAATCGTAATTACCAAATCTTGACGCTGCCAAAACCATTGCAGGTCTTAGCCGCTTTCCTCCAGAAAGGATCATATCTTTCAGCGGTTGTCTGATTAATTCTATATTGGTATCTACCCAATATGTCAGGTCGTCCTCCAGGGTCAACAGTTCCTCTTCTATCTCCCCAAGAATTTGTCTGAGCACAATATCACCACGCATCAAAGCTTTGAGTCTAAATAAATAGACAATATACATATCTAGTATAAACATTTTGTTTTTAAATGTCTACACTATGTTGATTTTTATAAAAAGAGCTTGTTTTGTACTAATGAGCTCTGGCTCCCCAAAACCTTTGCCTTTTTGTTATTGATTCAGAAGGTTTTAACCCTACTGCAGGCGTAACTGTCAGCTATTGGTTATTTTTATCGCACTTTCTTTTACTTGTACTAAAGGAATTTATAAAAAAAAGACGAAATTATTAACATGCACTTATCTGGCAATTTCATGCTGCATTTTTTCAACAACCCTGAAACTTTTGGGTTATTTTTCCGTCTATATATTTAAGATGCCTTAGTTCTTAAAGGGGGTACAAATTTGCCGATTATCAAACTTGAAAACATTTCAAGAAGTTACAAAAATGGCCAGGTTGTTATCGAAGCCCTGAAAAATATAAACTTGAGCATTGAAGAAGGCGAATTTATTTCAATAATGGGACCTTCCGGCTCGGGTAAGTCAACCATGCTCAACATTATCGGTTGCCTCGATAAACCTTCATCGGGTACATACGAAATTGCAGGCAAACGCGTTGAAAAATTGGGAGACGGTCAGCTGGCTGAAATAAGAAACGAGTTTATAGGGTTCGTGTTTCAAAGTTTTCATCTGCTTCCGGATTTAACCGCCCTGGAAAATGTGGAACTGCCCCTTATTTACCGCGGTTTAATAGGCAAAGAGCGCCGCAAGAAGGCTGTGGAAGCACTGAAGTCATTGGGCCTTGGAGAGCGAATCTACCACCGACCTTCTCAACTTTCAGGCGGCGAGCAGCAGCGGGTGGCAATTGCGCGGGCAATAGTAGGTGATCCCAAGGTAATACTTGCTGATGAACCAACCGGTGCCCTCGATTCGAAAACCAGTGAAACGATAATGGAGATATTTCAAGAGTTAAACAATGAGCGGGGCATAACCATAGTCCAGGTTACCCATGAAAAAAGCATAGCCGAGTACAGTAAAAGGATATACCACTTGTTAGACGGAAAAATAGAGCGGATTGAGGATTTAGCATGAAAAATTCATTTTTTAATTTTATAGCTTGGAGGTAGTGTAATGGCACAGCGAATATTGATGATTGCATTAATTATAGTAATTGTAATTGGCGGGGGATTCTATGCCTATAGGGAACTCGTACCGCCCCCTGCTGAGGAGGCGCAAGGTCCCGTTTATTCTACAAAACCCGTGACAAGAGGAGACATTAGCGTCGGCGTTGAAGTCTCCGGTCCTTTAAACCCCTCCAGCAGCGGCAGTATACTGGCCCCCGGCGGCAGAAATTATTATGAAATATCTTCCAGCAACATTCAATACACTCTAGTAGAGATTTTAGCTGAAGAAGGTGAAGCAGTTGAAATGGGTCAAGTGATCGCAAGGCTCGCAGCTCCTCAACTGCAAAATCAGATTAAAAATGTGGAAGCTGAGCTGGATAATGAAAAAAGATTTTTATCCGAGTTAACGGGTGTGCCCGAAGACCGCCTGTACGTAATCAATCCCGCCCAAGGTGTTGTCCTTAGGGCACCTATAGATGGCAGGGTTTCGGGTTTATCGGTTTCAGAAGGCAAGGAAATTAAACAAGGTCAAATTGTTGCACGAATAGTAGATGATTCCCACTTTAAAATTAATGCAAAGGTTAATCAAAATGAATTTCCTTTAATAAATCTTGGACAAAAATTGGCTATAGAGTTTACATTTTTTGAAGGCATATATTTTGGTGAAGTAGTGGATATTAATCCAAATCCTGTCCCAGACAGCGACGAAGACAGCCCCACCAGAAACTTTGTATATTGGATCACAGTAGAAGGAAAAAACCCCGGTTTGGTCCAGCCGGGTCTTCAAGTTCGCCTTGGAATAGCCGATTCCACAACCAATCCTACAAGAGTTTCCTGGTTTGCTTCACCTGCAACTGTTGAAGGTTTTGTCAATGAAGAGAGAGTTTTATCTACCGTTGAAGCATTGGCTACCCAGGTGCATGTTAGGGAAATGGAAATGGTAAAAAAAGGTGACCCGATTGTCTCCCTATCCGGTTCAGATGTTCAAAAGACCATTGAAGAAAAGCTCAACAAGATACGCGAAAAAGAGACCGAACTAAACGATCTTTACTCAAAAGCTGGTCAAATGGAAGTCAGGGCACCTATGGACGGAATAATTGCCAGATGGGACATTCAGCTTGGGGCTCAAATCAGTCCGGGAGACTGGATGGGATATGTTTTTAATACAAGTGATATGAATTTGTGGGTAGAAGTTGACGACATCGATGTGCTGATGATAAAACACGGCTCCCCTGCCACCGTTACTGTGGAGGCTCTTCCGGGTGAAACTTTTGAGGGAGTGGTGGAACACGTTGCCACTATGGGCAAAGATATGCAGGGAATTACCCGTTTTGGTGTTGATATTCGCGTAAAAGGCAGTTCCGAGCTCAGACCAGGCATGCAGGCAAGCGCTTACATTGATGCAGGAAGCGCAAAAGATGTCCTGTTGATTCCTGTAGAGGCCATCTTTGAGGAGGATGGTGTGCAAAAAGTTGAAGTGCTAAATCCCGACGGTACTACAAAGGCGGTTGCCGTAAAACTTGGCCTAATGAACGATAGATTTGCAGAAGTTAAAAGTGGCCTAGATGAGGGCGAGCTGGTCATAACTGGCAGCAGCGCCGATTTGCTTCCAAGCCAGCACATCGGAAGGAAGGAATCGATTTTGCCTTCCAACAATTCAGACGATGACGACAACAAAGTGCAATAAGGCCGGCAACCAATTGAGGGGTGAAAAAATGTTTAAATCACTTAAAGTATTGCCACTGCTTACGCGATTGTTGTTTGCAGCCAGAATGGCAGCCCACGGTATACTTGCACATCCCTTGCGTTCTGCACTAACCATCTTGGGCGTGGCTATCGGTGTCACATCCGTTGTCAGTCTAATGGGAATAGGCGAAGGTGCAAGGCAGGCTGTTGTAGCCCAATTTGAAAGTTTAGGTGCAAATGTAATTGTAATGAAGGCTAACGACCCTTCTGTAGAGTTTGACCCCGACGAGGTGCCGGATTTGGTAGAGCGGGTAGACGGTATGGATATGGCTACACCCGTTGTTCATACAAATGCGGTCATGCGTTGGCGAAGGGCAAGGGGGACCGTGGACATAGTTGGAGTGAACAGCAAATTTCCGGAAATAAGGGATAATGAATTAATAGCTGGCCACTTTTTTACCGAATTGCACGTATCTCAAAGGTCGCCCGTGGTCGTTTTGGGGTACAATATGGGAACTGGCTTGATGGGAGGAAGAAATCCAGTAGGCCAGGTTATTAGTCTCAATGGCAAGACTTTTAGGATAATAGGAGTCCTTGCGCCTAAGGGTCGAGGCAAAGCAGATGACATCGATGATAAAATAGTTATACCCTACACTACTGCCTTAAGAATTGCCGAGAAAAAGACCGTGCCCGAAATATGGGGAAAGGCCCCAACTCCATCAAAGGCTGATTTGGCAGTTGTCCAACTTGGAAGAATTTTTAAGAGAAAGTTGGGCCTTGACCAAAGTGCACCTACTACCATGCCGGGAGATCAAGACCAGATGTCGGGGGATGGGGTATTTTTTGAAGCTGTAGAAGCTGTACCAATAGGTCCCGCAGGAACTAATGAAAACAACCCTATTATTCCCGGTGGTGAGGACTTAATAACCATAACCAATCTTAACCAGTTGGTCCAGGAAGCCGACCAAGCTAACCGGGTAATGACCCTATTGCTCGGTGGTATTGCTGCAGTATCACTATTAGTTGGCGGTCTAGGAATAATGAATATTATGCTTGTGGCGGTAACGGAACGCACGCAGGAAATAGGAGTACGCCGTGCCCTTGGGGCAAAGCAAACTGATTTGCTTATACAGTTTTTGCTCGAAGCTCTGTATGTCAGCGGTATCGGTGCCATTGCCGGCACTGCCGGTGGAATTTGGGGCTTGAACGCCTTTGCCCGCCATGGATTTGAAACTGCTATAAGTTTTCACGCTATAAAAATAGCAGTTGTTGTGGCACTGACTTCCGGCCTTCTCTTTGGAATATACCCGGCTATTTCAGCATCTTCAGTTCCTCCAATAGAAGCTTTGAGGCGCTAACGATGCCACAGAAAGTTTATGAAACCAAAGGGGTCAGGCTTGTTCCCTTCAAACCTGGCCCTTTTTTGATATTCATTGTGACTTAACAAACTATTTCAATATTTTTTCAATCAACTGTTTTCTATCAAGTTTAAGACCTGCTTTTTTAGCTTGTTTTATCAAAAAATCAAAGTGCCGGATGGCCGCTTGTTTTCTTGCTATTGCTAAATCCACTTCATCAGCATCATTTTGGGCCCATTGAAATGCCTTTTCTGATAATTCGATTTCCAAGAGGGCTTTTTCAATTTCCTCCATTAATTTGTTCTCAGGTCCTCTACCGCTATCAAGACTTTGGGTCATGACAACCCCCTCCTGATAAGATTGTAGTATATCCTATGCAGGAAAGAGGAATTACTTGCAACATCTATAACAAAATTAAAAAGCTGCTAATGAAACAAGACTTTCCACATTTATATTAAGATTATTTTGAATGTATTCGGCAACAATATCGACTAACAATCCATATTCTCCTAGAACCCTGCCCTTTTCAAAAATGGTGTAGCCGCTGCCTCCTGCAAGCATAAAATCGTTTATTGCAATTCTGTACATCTTTTCCGGGTCAAGCTCTTGACCTCCAATTGTCACTTCAACTAATCTATTTCCTGGCTCCTTGTCGGCAGAAAAGCTAAAATCGATTCCCGCCACTTGGGGAAACGCTCCGCTTATTTCCGGATAGAAGGAGACCCCGTGCTCAAGGGCTTGAATGAGGTCAGAGCCCTTCATTTCTATTAAAATGACGTAATTATTAAGAGGCAGCACATTTATAACGTCAGCCCTAGTGATCTCCCTGACCTCTATAGAAGTCCTGATGCCGCCTCCGTTCATTATGGCTCCATCCGCACCTGTTGCTTCAAGCATTGCTTCAGCCACGAGATTTCCTAGATTTGTCCGGCTTGTGCGCACATATTCTTTCTCACCGTTGAGAAAAACATCTGTCCAACCGATTACCTCTGACATGAGTAGTTCATTTTCTTTATTGATATCATTGATAATAGATTGTACTTTCGAATCTACCCGAAGTTCACCCATTGGGCCTGGTGTGTAAAGAGTAGCCTTTGCTTTTTCCAACTTTCCATCTCTAACCTCAATACTTACCAAGCCCAAATTTTCTCCCATTTCTCCCGCTTGCACTATTAAGGTGTCATTGACCACCATACCATTTTCTAGGGGAATATGAGAATGGCCTGAAACTATGAGGTCAATCCCTTCAACCTCTTCTGCAAGCCTGGCACAAGAATCCTGGGCACCTATCAAGGGAAGGTGGACTAATGCAATAATTAAGTCGCACTCTTGGTTTAGAACTTCCACTATTTGTTTTGCAGTGTGTACAGGGTCATCAAAAATCAGACCTTCCACATTTCTGGGGTGTGTTTTGCGCGGTGTTTCAGTTGTCGTTAAGCCAAAAATGCCGACTTTAAGCCCGTCCAGTTCCTTTATAGTTGATGTCTCGAGTAGCGGAACACCATCAGGTTTACGCACATTTGCAGAAAGCACCGGAAAATTTGCCTTTTCTGCAAGCTCACTAAGCCTTTGCCAGCCGTATGCAAAATCATGATTGCCTACTACCATAGCATCGTAACCCATGCTGTTCATGATTTTGACAATGCTTTCACCTTGGCTAAGGCTTGCCACACTGCTACCTTGAAAAGTATCCCCGGCATCCAGTAAAAGGACATTGTTATTCGCTTCCCTAATTTCCTTTACTATTGCAGCCATATGTGCATAGCCCATTTCCGATTCTTTTGCCCAGATGCTACCGTGAACATCATTCGTATGGACGATAATTACTGAAATTCTATCATAATCTGAAAGGGGAGCCTCAGTAAACAGCATCACTAATAGTGCTAATAGGATTAGTGGAACTATTGAAACTCTTAAAAGTAAATCTTTCTTTTTCAATCTCATTACCCCCTGTTGCTATGCCGCCGGACTGCCAACGCTGCTGATAATAGTGTCAGGGTCACCTTTGTACCAACTTCACCTATAATCCTTTATCTAAGGCTAAGATCTGCGAAATCGTAATCCATGTCTTCAATTTTCATTCCGTCGACGGCGACTATAATATCTCCGGGATGAAGACCTGCTCTCAGCAGGCAATTCCTGCGCATAACCTCTAACTACTATCTCCCCATCGTCTTTTACCAACAATATAAGCTCGATGGAGCCTTCATCCAGTTTATCGAATGGTACTTCTATGTAGTCCCGCGAATATAGTTAAAATCGACTCAGCCTTTGACAAAGGCAATCCTGCAATTTTGCTAAGATGGCAGTCACTTCCAGGCGACTATGAGCTCGTCAGGACGAACGGTCCATTCGAATTATCTTACTATAGCAAGAACAAGAGATCCCCTTTTTATGGTTTTCATAGTAATTGTATTGTATAAAAAAGGGGAATCTCTTGTTCTTTTTACTTAAGATATTTTCAATTGTATTACACTACGATCTAGATGAAACTTCAGTTAAATCAAATTGTAGATCCTGTATATGAACACCGCCGCCTCTGCCCTCGTGGTGTTGTTTAGCGGATTTAGTTTGCCTTCACTTCCTACTATTAAGCCTTCTTTTACTAAGGTCGCTATGCTGGCTGCTGCGTATTCTGATATGAGGTGTGTGTCTTTGTATTTGGCTAGGTCTGATGCGCTGCCTTGTGTCTTTAGGATGTTCAGCATGTTTAGTGCTCTCTCTGTCAGCACCATCATGTCTTGTCTTGTGATGTTTGCATCAGGGGCGAATTGGTTGTTGCCTATGCCTTTGGTTATGCCCAGTTTCTTGGCTATGCCTATCTCTTTGTAGTAGTAGGCGTCTTTTGGTATGTCTTTAAAGTTGTCTTCTAGGCTCGCTGTGACTCCAAGTGCCCTAACTAGTGAAAAGAGGTATTCTGCCCTGGTTATGGCTGTTTGTGGTTCGTATTTTGTTTGTGTCCTGCCTTTTAGGATTCCTTTTGAGGCCAGGACTTGTATTTGTTTCTTGGCCCAGGGTGCTTGGTCTAGGTCTTCAAAGTTTGTTTTTACGTAGACTATTGCGTATTTGCTAAAGTGGGTTGTGCTGAAGGTTACTGTGGATGTTTCTGGGTTGTATCTTGCTGTCGGTATTTCTATTATGTTGCCTTGGCTGTCTATATACCATACTGTGATGTGTTCTGGGTCTTTGAGTTCTTCTTCTGTCGGTGTGTAGGGTATGCTTATTGTACCCAACCAGCCCACCTATATCCTCGATACCTGTAACTGACCCTGTAGCGGAGGAGTCTGCAATCTCACCCCCATTATCGCCGACTAAGCCGCCAATAACCAATTCACTCCCTGTAACCGTGCATGTGCTATGACAATCCGTTATATATCCATCATTTTCTCCTAACAAACCTCCTACATCGTTGCAGCCATAAACGGCGCCTGAAACGGTGGACCCAATTATACTTCCATTATTATTCCAGCCTGCAATGCCGCCGACTAATCTTCTGCCAGTTACATTTACATCTTTAAGTGTAACATTCATTACAGTAGAATCATCACCTAAACAGCCAAAGAGGCCTACATAATCCTCATCGCCCCGATTTATGTAAAGATTTCTGATAGTTTTTCCATTGCCGTCAAAGGAGCCAGTAAAAGGCTTGTCCCAGCTACCAATTGGCCTCCAACCCTGGTTTTTGTTAAAGGGTGTGTTGTTTAAATCAATATCCTCTATCAACTTAAAATAGGCTTCAGACCGGTACCTTACATTATACAAATGTTCTGGTTCAGCTATCTGGTAAGGATCTTCTTCTGTGCCGGAACCACCGGCAAATATGGGAGAAAGCACGTCTAATGTAACTAGGTTAGAGTACAAAATATCTTCAACTCTAACCCTTAGCTCATATCTGCCAGGTGTATTTAAAGTAATCGGGAAATCAGCTTTGCCATTATCAAACTCAATTGTGAGCTGAAATAGAATTCCATCACCATCTTCTCCGTATACCTTACCGTATACCGTATCGCATACCGTCACTTTTTTATTGCCGGAAATAAGGTAACCTTTTTCGTCTTTGGCATTAGAAATTTCTATCTTAAATTTTTCCACAGGCTCCACAGTACTAGGAACTGATACCCCAAAGCCCCATTGCGGTGCTTCATCCTGCCAGCGAAGAATGGGACAGCTCTCCCCATCTTCGATGACCCAAACATCCACAAAATCCCATGTCTTATATGTTGAGCGCAGTTTCATTTCTTCAGTAATTTTAGGCTGCCCCATCTCGTTATCTGATTGACCGGTAGTGCTGCTATCATAATAGGAGTCAAATATCATCCCTGCGTTGTTGTATGCCACGAGCCCTCCAGTTTCATCATCAGAGTTAACATTTCCCGTCGCATAGCAGCGAATGATTTCCCCATTATAAAAGTTCCATCCCACTAGACCGGCAGCTCCATATTTTGCTCTTACATTGCCCGTTGCTTAACAGTCCTTGATTTCTCCTTCATTGTACCCAACCAGGCCGCCGATTTCATCATCGCCGTCAACATCTCCTGTAGCGTAGCACCCAGCTACATCTCCCCAATTAGAACCAACTAATCCGCCGATATAGTGCTCGCCAGAGACATCAGCTTCAGCGTAGCTATCTGTAATACTTCCGTAGTAGTTCTCTCCTACCAATCCACCGATAACGTAGTTGCCGGAGACCTCACCATCTGCATAACACTCTGTTACTATCCCACCGTTTCCACCTGCTAAACCGCCAACATAATCTTCGCCATTGATAATACCAGAAACGCAGATGTTTTTAATTTGTCCTTTGTTATTCCACCCCACGAGACCGCCGACAAAATCTCCCCCGTTTATATCCACATTCTCAAGGTTGAGATTCTTTACTCTTGAGCCTTCATCCAAAACGCCAAACAAACCTATATCTTGCTCATCTTCCCGGTCTATATATAGATTCTTGATGGTATGTCCGTCACCATCTAAGGAGCCGGCAAAAGGCGAATCTTCGCTTCCAATGGGCTCCCAGCCTTTGCCACCGTTATAGGGTGGCACACCTAAATCAATATCATCTATTAACTTAAAGTGTGCATTAGGGTAATCTCTCACCTTATCCAATTGTTCTGCATTTGCTATAAGGTAAGGGGCATTCTCCGAACCGTTACCACCTTTAAAATGCGAAGTTGTGCTATCAGCTGCAAAGGTGACCTGTCCTGGAAAAAGGAGGCCAAAAAGAAGCACCATTGTTACAAGCATCGCCAAAAGGGATTTCCTGCGCATTACGAAAAATACCAATGGTCTATACCCACCATATTTGTTCCTCTTTTTTATTAACCTTCACTTTATAGCACAGCCGAACCTTCCGCTGTACTAAGCAAACGGAAGGTCCGGCATTATTATTTATGCCTTTACCAACTAGCTGCTCTCTCAACTTCTATATCAAACACTTGCCCATCCCGGTTTATAGTCAGCTTTACCTTTGTGCCAGCCTTGCCTGAAACTCTAATCGCAACTTCTTCAAGAGCGAATTTCATATCCTGAACATCTATACCATCAACAGCCACTATAATATCTCCCGGCAGTATACCCGCTTTATCGGCTGGCATCCCAGGCACACATGCAATCACTTCAACCTCGTCACTATCATTAAGATATGTGGAAAAGCCTATGGGGCCACCTGTTAGTTTATCCCAGAGTAACTCATCTTCCAGATTGAACTGGAATTCAATGTAACAAATCTTATTATCAGTTACAAAAAACTTACTGGTGTAGCGGAAACCTTCATAGCCTTCATCAGGGTACATTTCAGCTATTATAATATCAGAATAGTCATTTACTATTCCTTCTACTTGCCATATATTTTCTGATAGTTTTCTGATATTACTATCATCGTATTTCATGCGGCTTTCATACTTGATGAAAGATTTTATTATTTCTTCAACATTTTCCTTTCCGTCATCCATATACAGAAAGCCATCCAGGTAATTGTCCACAAAAACCACGTCGTCAGCAAGTAGGGCTATTGCAGCCTCTGCATCTCCCTCATTTATTGCCCTAAAAAAGCTCTCAACTATGTTGTAATTATCTGTCGCTTCTGTATATGATAGAAACGCCATAAATTCTCTGCCGCTTCCCAGGGTTGCAGGCTTTGAACCTTCTTCACCGTCTACATCTGCCTTAACTGCAAAAAAGTAGGCACCTGCTTCCGGAATAAGTTTATCGTAAATTGTCATTGTCAACCTGTCGCCTTTTTGTGCAGTAATCCCTTTAATGTGCACCTTTTGACCATTATCGCCGATGTCTTCCTCTGCCAATATTTTTTCTACACCGTTTATTATTACTTTATCCTGGCCTGCTGTGAAGCTTATTTCCTCCGGCAAACTGAATTCAACGCATCCTTCATTAAAATCATTCCCAAATGTGTAAGTCAATGATATGGTTTGCTTGCTGCCCGATTTGGCACTTTGTGGGCTTAGTTCCAGGCTGCCTTCATATCCAAGAGGTATCCTAGAAAATAGCTCTGTAGTTTCGTAGTAGGAAAAGAGCTCGGTAGGACCGTACTGGTCATTTTCTGTCGGCAACTTTTCTCCCGAACCATCTGCATCAGCAATAACCTTGAAGGCATGAAAACCGGGTTCAGGCATTGTTATTCCTTCCAGCAAGAGCATAACCACTGAGCCTTCTGCTGCCGTGACATCGGTTACCCGTACTTCTCTTCCTTCATTCTGGATATTATCAGGGTCCAGCCATATTATTTCTGTATCCCTTCCGGTACCACTGATAGCTACCCAGTCTCTGCCCGCTACAGCCTTAATCCCCGCTGGCAGCTGAAAGATCACGGAACCCTTTGTGAAATCATCACCAAGTGAGTAAAAGAGGACGATTCTGCCGCTTGAGCCGCTGTCAACTATCCCCGGTTTTATTTCCAAGTTTCCTGGTTTGGTGATTTTTTCTGATAAAAAGCTGAAAATACTTTTGGCATTATTTAGAACGGTGATGGCTTCAGCCCTGGTGATATTTCCTTGAGGTCTAAATGAACCATCAGGATAGCCGCTTAACAATTCATTGTGGACAGCGACTGCCACAAAAGTTCTAGCCCAATCGGGTATATCTTCGTAATCAGAGAATTTGGTCAAAACTGACTCGTCCTGAGGTAAAGGCAATTCAGCAATAATTTTAACTAAGATGACAGTCACTTCCACTCGGCTTATCTGCTCGTCAGGACGGACGGTCCCATCGTCGAAACCCGAAATGTATCCTGCAGCAACTGCCTTAGCCACATCTTCCGCATACATATGATCCTCATGCAGGTCGGGAAAGTTAACCTGTGTAGTTTTTTCAAATCCAAAGGCTTTATTAGTAAGTGCTATAAACTCTCCTCTTGTAATCTTGGCATCAGGGTAGAACTTACCGTCATCACCGTACTGGGTCCATCCTTTATCAAGCCACTCCATAATTTGCTCTTGTGCCCAGTGACCTTCTACATCCGATGGTTTAGCAAAGGATATACCCGCTTGCAACAAAAATACCATCATAATCGCCAGTGCTAGTGCCTTTTTAAATTTTGACATCTTACTACCTCCTAGCAGGTTTTTTGTTAACTACATAATAAGGTAAATCAGAGGACAATTAAAATCATGTAAAAATATTTATGACATCCACGCTTTTTACTATGCTCTTATACAACACTAATTAACGATTGCCGGACCTGCTACTTTTTTCTCATACGACAGATCCGGCATTATTATTTTTAGTCCTTACCAGCCCGCGACTCTCTCGACTTCAACATCAAACACTTGACCGTTCCGGTTTATCGTTAGCGTAACCTTTGTTCCTGCCTTACCAGATAGTCTTAACCAGGCTTCATCTTCACCATATTTCATGTCGCTTATATATAATTCGTCTATTGCCACTATAATATCTCCAGGCATAAGGCCAGCTTTGTCAGCAGGCATTCCGGGCACGCAGCCTTGTATTACTATCTCATTCTTATCATTTTCATATCCGAAAATACCTATTTTACCATTGATTAGTTCATGCCATGCCATCTCATCATCCTGGTTCCACAGGAATTCAACGTAACAAATCTTATCATCTGTCACAAAATACTTGCTGACATAGCGGAAACCCTTATAGCTTTCATCAGGGTACAATTCATTAATCAATACATCGGTATAGTCTCTTGATAGGCCTTCAACTTGCCACACGTTGTCTGAAAGCTTTATTATGGTACTATCATCATTTTCGTTATAGTTCTCAACATTGATGTAGTATTCAATAAACTCAGCCCTTACGTTTTCCTTTCCTTCATCCCAATACATATATCCATCCATATAATTGTCTATATAAACTATATCGTCTGCAAGTAGAGCAGTCGCGGCATCTGCGTTGCCCTCATTCATTGATTTTACAAAGCTATCAACAATGGCATAGTTATCTTTTGCTTCGGTATAGGATAGAAAGGCCATAAACTCTCTACCGCTTCCAAGGGTTGCAGGCTTTTCACCACTCTCACCATCTGCATCCGCTTTTACATAGAAAAAGTAAGGTCCTGCTTCGGGTATTGTCTTATCGTAAATTGTCATTACTAGCTTTTCACCTTTTTGGGCAGTAATTCCCGTCACATGCACCTTTTGTCCATCATCGCTTACATCATCCTCTGCCAATACTTTTTCGACACCGCCTACCATCACTTTATCCTGTCCAATAGTAAAGTTTAATTCTTCCGGTAGACTGAATTCAAGGCATCCTCCATTAAAGTCATGTCCGAAAGTGTATGTCAGTGTTATGGTTTGCTTGCTGCCCGTTTTGGCACTATAGGGGCTTATATCCAGGATACCTTCATATTCGAGAGGAATTTTGGAGAAGAATAGTGCAGTATCGTAGTACTCATTTTCTGTTGGCAACTTTTCGCCCACACCGTCCGCATCGGCCAAAACGCTGAATTCGTAATTACCCGGACTTGGCATCGTTTTATCTTCAAGCAAGAGCATCAGCAATGATTTTTTAGCGGCCGTGATACCAGTTAGCATTACTTCGCTGCCTTCATTTTGGATATTTGCCGGCTCCAACTGGATAATTTCGTTTTCCCTTCCGACTCTACTAATAACTATCTTGTCTTTACCCTCTTTAGCCTTAATTTCAGGCGGCAAGCGAAAGAGCACAGAACCATTGCTAAACTCTTCCCACAAGGTGTAGGAAAGGATTATTCTACCAGGCAAACCACTGTCAACAAGGTCAGGTTGTACTACCAGGTATCCAGGTTTTGTAATCTTTTCTATTGCTTTATCAAGAACGGCAATAGATTCAGCCCTGCTGATATGTTCATGAGGTTTAAAGGAACCATCCGGATAGCCGCTTATTATTCCGATATCGGCAACTACTGCTACATATGGTCTGCCCCATTCAGGTATATCATTGTAGTCGGTAAATCCAGTTAAGAGTTGTGAGTTCTCGGGCAAAGGCAAGTGTGCGATTTTAGCTAAGATGGTAGTCACTTCCAGACGGCTGATGTAATCGTCAGGTCGGACCGTCCCGTCGTTAAAGCCTGAAATGTAACCTGCAAGCACAGCCTTGGCTACTTCTTTTGCGTACTTGTGATCCTTGGGCAGATCGGTAAAGTATACATGAGTGGTTTCATCAAAGCCAAAAGCCTTGTTGGTAAAGGCTATAAACTCTCCTCTTGTGATTTTTGCATCGGGATAAAATCTCCCATCTTCGCCAATCTCTGCCCAGCCTTTTTCAAGCCACGCCATGATTTTTTCCTGTGCCCAATGTCCTTCTATATCCGTTGGCTGGGCAAAGGAAATACCAGTTTGCAATAAAAACACCATGATAATTGCTAAGGCCACTGAAATCTTCTTAATCTTTGACATTTCAAACCTCCTAGCCTTTATATTTGTAAAAGTAGCGAAAAACTAAAGAAAAGTTTACTGTGTAAAACTTTATTAAAACTATTCACCTCCCCGTTTTTTCTAAAATTACCTTCAGTATCTTTACTTAAATAACTGTCGGACCTACCGCTCTTTTTTCAGCGATAGGTCCAATAACTAAGTTTATACTCGATTTAAAGGATTTATTTGGAACCGTAGATCATGGTGTATATCCTGTACAGGAATACCGCTGCTTCGGCCCTTGAGGTGTTATCTAGGGGATTTATTCTGTTTTCACTGCCAACTATCAATCCTTCTTTCACCAAAGATGCAATGCTGTCAATCGCATATTCTGCTATCAAGGATTTGTCCTCAAACCTGTCTAGGTCGGAATCGCCACCATGAGTTTCGAGTTTCTTTAACATCCTCAAGGCCCTTTCGGCCAGTACCATCAAATCTTGTCTCGTGATGCTCGCATTAGGGCTGAACTTGTTGTTTCCGATACCTTTGGCAATTCCAATCTTTTTAGCAATGCCTTATTCCTTGTAGTAATAAGCTCCTATTTCTATGTCATCGAAGTTTTCGTCAAAGCTTGCCGTAACTCCTAATGTCCTCACCAGCGAGTAGAGGAATTCTGCCCTGCTGATGTCCGTTTGCGGTGCGTATTCCGTCTCCGTCTTTCCTCTTATGATTCCTTTAGATGCCAAAACTTCAATGGCTTTCCTGGCCCAAGGCACTGTATCCAGATCATCAAAGGCCTTTGTTACGTATACAACTGCAAACTGGCTGAAATGGGTGATGCTGAAGATTACAGAAGATGTTTCAGGGTCATACCGCCCTGAAGGAACTTCTATTATATTGCCTTTACTGTCGATGTACCAAACGGTGATGTGTTCTGGGCTTCTTAGTTCTTCTTCCGTCGGTGTATAGGGTATGGCTACGGTCACAGGCACATCGTCATTGCTCCAGGAATATGATTTTCCGTCAACTTTTAGATTAAGCTCTATGACCGGCCTGTCACCGATTCTTTGCTGCAATTCCTGAGAAAGTTTGCTCTTATCTGCCAAGGCAATGCTCATGGAAACGGTTTTTGCTCCGGTTAGTTCTTCCGGCAGCATGTTGCCGGGTAAAGTTATTGATCCTATAGCGGTATTTATATTTATGTTTGCATCTCCTGCAGTTAATGCACCGGGAGGTAGTATCATTTCATAAGCTTTTGCCCCTTCGCTCTTAGTCATGTCTATTTCTAACAGCTTGATTCCCTGTTCATTGGGAACAATTTCATCTATGGCTTCTTTTAATGTTTTCTCATCGATTTGGCCCGATGCCACACCTTTGTTTCTGTCTAATTCGGTAGTTATTGTAATTCTGCTTTCATCAGATGGTTTCGTCTCTGGTTTAGGACTTTCATCTTTCCTACCAGAGCCACCACTTTCGGCATGTTTTACATTAATCTCAACAGTATCGGTAATGTCCGCTATCACTTGTTCTGTATCGGCATCTATAAGGCTGAAGGTGATGGTATAGTTTCCTGCCTTGCTAAAGACCAGTTTCCACTCGGTCGTGGCTTCATATTCTGCGGGTATGTCAAATCCACCTTCCGGACCCCAGTAGCCTTCGTTGACAAAGCTGTGCTCCATACCTTCGCTGTCTTTCGCCTTGAAGGTCACATCTCCAGGACCTTCGGCAGCAAACTTGAATCTGACTCCGTCGTAACCGAAATAACCTTTTTGTTAATCTCTACAACGTTGGAGAATGATATCCGTGTAACGTATATCCGGAGCTTGTGGATTCCTACTGCATCTAATGTTACGGGTACTGTTGTTTCACCATCGATGAATATAAATTCTTCATTTACTACATTTTCACCGTCCAGGTCGCTATCGACCTTCACCCGATAAAAGCCATTTAGCAGCTCGCCATCCTCACCCCTGGCATAATTTATATATAGATTAAATGCCATGCCCGAAAGAGCTCCGATATTCTCAATCTCCACCACAAAGCTCGACTGGGGCGCTTCTTCCTGCCAGTAAAACATGGGATAAGTTTCCCCGTCCCTTATACTCCATACATATTCGAAGTTCCAGTCCTGATAGGTGGAGCGAAGCTTCATTTCTGCGGTAGTCTTCGGCTCCCCTTTGCCGGTATCCGATTGACCGCTGGTCTCTTTGTCATAGTAAGAACTAGTAACCCCTCCGTCGTTTATACCTATCAAGCCACCCTGAACGGTTCCACCGTATACTAGTCCGATGGCGTAACAGTTAGTTACTTGGTCTTTATTGATTCCTACTAAACCTCCCACGGCGATACTTCCAAATACGGTACCTGTTGCATAAGAATCTGTAACTTCATATATGTTATAACCGACCAGACCTCCGACAAAATCTTCTCCCACAACATTACCGCTAGCGTATGACCCTTCTGTAGTACCGTCATTATAGCCTACCAAACCGCCAACATAAGTTTTGGCAAAGACATTTGTGTCAGCGTAACAGTACTCAACCAAGCCGTAATTAAAGCCCACCAAACCACCGACATATGTCTCACCTTCTGTGGTCCCAGAAGCATTGCTGCTCATAACATAGGCATCGTTGAAGCCTACTAAACCGCCGATATTAACCTTTCCTTCCGTGAGCCCTGCAGCATAACAATCTTCAACATAATAACTGTTAAATCCTACCAAACCACCGACATAAGTCTCTCCTTTCACGTTCCCTATAGAATGAGAGTATTCGACCCTGCCGTAATTATTACCCACTAGGCCTCCAACGTGCTTGCTACCGGAAACAGTTCCACTGGCGTAAGATTTTATAATATCGGAAAAACTTGGGTCTCTTACTACATCTTCAGAATTTACACATCCTACAAGCCCTCCAACATTTAGGTCGCCACTCACATTTCCGCTGGCATTAGAATAACTAATTGTGCATTTGTTCTATTGTTTGAGTTATTGCAATATAGGGCCCTTTGTCTTCGTACTGTTCAAATTTGCCGTAGGCACTCACACAGTTAAGCTTGGATAGATCTGACAGCCCAGTCTTTATCAGTGCCGTTTTTCCAATCCCAACATCACCGGCAATAACTGTCACCGCAGAATGGCCTTCCAGTCCCTTGTCAAACTGCATTTTCATTGCTTCTATTTCTTCATGCCTTCCCACTACGGTACTTTGCAGTTTCAATTTGGCTAGATATTCTATTTTCTGTATATTCGCACTCTTGTTGCTCATATGCCCTTATCCTTTAAATGGTAATATTGTTTATTTTCTAATAGTCATTAAATATTATACCACATGTTTCCACATTGCTCACTACAAAAAGTGACATATATACAAAAACCAGAATGCAATCCTCGGATTAACTGCAAACTGTGGTTTTAACTATCATTGATTTATTTGACCGGGAAGTCAAAATATGTATCTGGATAAGGTTCATTCTCAAGTGTATAGTGCCACCATTCTTCAGGATATACTTTAAATCCAGCTTCTACCATAGCATCCCGTAGGATATTTCGGTTTTTCTCCTGCTCGGGGGTAATTAAATGGGTGCCATGGTTTGAAATATCACCAAAGAAGTCAAAGCCACTGCCCATGTCCAATTCTTTGCCTGAAGATATTTCAACCAAAGTCAAATCTACCGTGCTCCCTCTCGAATGGCCGGATTTTTCAGCTATATAGCCAAGTTCGAACAGAACCGACTTGTCCAAATCGGGATAGTATTTTTCCTTCATTTTAGTATCATCTAAATCTTTCGACCAGCGCACAAAATGGTCAACTGCCCTTTGTGGGCGGTAGGCATCAAATATTTTTATGTAGTACCCCTGTTCTTCAAGTATATCCGCCGCTTTCTTAAGGGCCTCTGCTGCCTCTACGGTAAGAATAGCTTTCGGGGCTTCATATCCATCTATAACCGCACCCACAAAATTATCTTCGCTAAAATAGCGTATCTCAAGCTGTGCAGTAGGAATTACATCGGTTACGTAAACAAACCCATCCGGAAGATTGCCTTGTTCCGAATCAGATTCATTTGATTTAGAGACCTCCGAATTGGAGGCACATGAGGTAACCAAGGCCATTACGACCAAAACAACTGAAAATAGCGTCAGGGCCGATACGCTTTTATTGTTGATTCTTACAGATTTCCACATCGAACATCACTCCTCAATATAAAATAAAAAAGCCCTACAAATCAATTTCTATTATATTCTAAAAAAATACAAAAGCAAGACTCTTTACATACATCTTTCGACTTTTTTCATTTATTGATTTTTAAATCCGTTGGGGCTATTATATTAAAAAGTGCTACTACAGTAGTTTTTTGGGTGTTTCCTTACACCAAAACATTTTTGTGATTTTAAAAAGGCTGTGATGTGTTTTGCTTTTCTTAATCATCGGCGTATTACTATTTATAGCTTCATCACATTTTCCCTATATTACTGAGAGGATATATTCTTCATTTATTTACAAAAAAATCATTCGAAGCTTAAGCCTGATTACAAGTCCGCTTCCTTTTTCATTGGCAGAAATGCTTATCGTGTTGTCAGTAATCATTGCGATAGCCTACATTATCCGATTTGGCACCTGCCTTGCAAAAACGAAAGAGACAAAAAATTTAAAGGTATTATTTCAAAATATAGTGACCCTTGTAGGAATAATTTATCTCACTTTTCAATTGCTCTGGGGGCTGAATTACAATAGATTAATGATAAGTGAAATACTGGATTTGAACACAAGAACGCCTACACAGCAAGAACTGATAGGCCTCTGCGAAGATTTGATTGCAAAGGCAAACCGTTTGAGAAGAGATTTAAACGAGGATGAGAGTAATATAATGAAGCTTCCTTACGGCAAAGACGGCGCCTTAAGAATTGCCTATATGGGATTTGAAAGGGTTTCATCGTTTTATCCCGATTTTGAGGGGAGGTACGGTAGGCCAAAAGGTATAGTGCTTTCAGAATATATGTCATACACCGGAATCACCGGATTCTTCTTCCCTTTTACCGGCGAAGCAAACGTCAATATGCACATACCCGACTCTTCCCTCCCCTTTGTCATAGCCCACGAAATGGCACATCAGTTGGGTTTTGCTCGCGAAGATGAAGCCAATTTTATTGCATATATCGCATGCATTAACCATCCCGACATTTACTTTCAATATTCAGGAACACTTTCAGCTCTAGGCTACTCTATGAGCGCCTTAAGAAAAGTAGATCATGTAAAACACAATGACCTGCTTGCCGCATATAGTGAAGCAGTAAGACGCGATCTGCAATATAATAATAAATTTTGGGCTAGATATTCCGGTCCTATTGAAAGGGCTTCGAACAAAATCAATGATACTTACCTAAAAAGCCAAAACCAAAAAACTGGAGTTAAATCTTATGGTGCGATGGTAGATTTATTGATCGCAGAGCGACGAAAAAACACGAAATAGGCCTACTTAATCAACTCCTGAATTTGGTGTATTCTATCATGTCGCGGCCGGATACTTTAGCTTTATACAGCAATTTATCGGCAAAAGCAATGATTTCCATTGGCGAGCTCTTTAATGAATATCGCACTGTAGTTACTCCAAAACTTGCAGTAACATACTTTGAAACAGGAGATTCAGTATGTTCTATTTTTAGATCGTGAATTCTTTGCCGAATCCTTTCGGCTACTTTCACTGCACCGTAAATGCTGTATCAGGCAGTATACAGGCAAACTCTTCTCCTCCGTAACGGGCCGCCAAATCAACAGACCGGTTTACACACTTCGTCAATACACTGGCTATTTGACGCAAACATTCATCTCCCATGACATGGCCGTGAAAATAGTTTTGCTATAGAACTAGGATTTGCCGATAACAAATCTAAAGGAATACCCTTTTGATTTAAACTTTAAATATTGAGTTGCAATCAAATCCGACACTATCAATACGACTGCTGCTAAAACAACAATTTCTAATACACTTAGGGTATTTTCTATTATCTGACACAGAATTCCATAAATAATCCAATGAGTAACATATATTTGATTCACATTTTTGCTCCAGCGCTGAAGAGTATGAAAACTACAATTCTTTAATGACGTGACGATAAAATATAATAGACTGATCCAAAATAGTGAAAAGATTGTAAGAATTATATTCCCGAAGAGGTCCTGGTGATAGTATTGCTGCAGAAATAAGTCTCCAAAAGCTCCAAATTCAATTCTGTAATCATAGCTGAGTATTACAAGGGGAACTAGTGAAACAGAGCTTACTATAAATATCCTCTTATACATTTCCGTCTTATTTTTGCAATGCATAAGAAAATGACCGAAAATGTATCCGGCTACGGGGAAAAATATCCATGAGAAAAAGGGAAACCATGTTCTATCCCAAGTTCCCCAAAATAGACCAGCAAACGCGTCAAGTCCGAGATTTCCTGTAGATTTTTCACCTAAAATTGCACCAAATGTGCTAAAAACAAACACGCAGGAAACGATCTGCCATATTTCAAATTTAAGTTTTATAACTAAAGCGAAAAACAAAAAAGTAAGACCGGCAAACTGTAAAATATCAACACCCAGAAACTCAAGAAAACCGTCTATTAGTATTTCTTCATCACCTTTTATAAGGTAAGCAACATACGAGGGAATTAAATCGCGGCTTAAAGCTAGTGCATAAGCGAGAATTAATGTCATTATACCCCTGTTAAATAAAAAGGCAGCAGAAGTTCTCTTTGAATAGACAATACCTACACCCAATAGTAACATAAATACAGGTGCTGCAGGTGGAGAACCGAGAAATCTAATTATGTGAGTAGAGGCAGTATTTGGAAAAGGATGCTCCATAAAAAGCTCAAATGAATGTATCAGCACCATAAAAACAATAGCAAGACCTCTTGCTACATCCAGCTCCAACTGCCTGCCGAGATTAACCTTTTGAGGAGAAAAAATACTCTCCATAAATCCGCCCCCCATATATTTAATTTAATTTTATTATTCTTATTATTTCATCTCGTCTCTATTTTTTCAATAAGTAAGCGAAAAAAATGTCAAATATTATAAATAGATGTCAAATTCTAGCTATTAGGCATACTTTCCCTTACAAATCTAGACATACATACCCCTTTCTCTTGGAAATCTATTGAAATTATCTAAAAAAACCTATAAAATCTAGGTAATAAGAATAATCTGCGAGGAGGGTCTTTATGTCAATAGAATGGACTCCAGATTTGTCAGTAGGTGTCAAACATATCGATGATCAACACAAAATATGGTTTCAAAAGGCTAATGAGCTGTTTGAAGCCGGGAGACAACAGAGAGCAAAAGAATACGTCAATACAATGATCGATTTCTTAGATGAATACACAAAACAACACTTTAGGGATGAAGAAGCCTACATGGAGAAAATTGGCTATCCTGAAATTGATGCTCAAAAGAAAGCACATGCGAGTTTTATCAAGGATCTTGCCAAATTAAAGGAAGACTTTAATAAGTCTGGCGGCAATATACTGGTCATTATCAATGCAAATAAAATAGTCATAGATTGGCTTTCTAATCACATCAGAAAAATGGACAAGAAAATAGGAGAGTATGTTAGAAGTCTCGATCAATAATTCGTTAAAAATGGCTGTCCTACAGGGTGGCCATTTTTTAATGTTGATCGGCATGGCTCCACCAATGTATTGACAGAATTTTAGGAAGTTGATACTATAACATTGGTAATTTGTGTAATATTCAAAGTTTAATTAAAGGGGGATGAGAAGGTGAAAAACTATGAAGCATATAAAATGACGGCGAATCAATTTATCAATGGTAAATATAACAAGGTAATTTTATCCATTGGTTCCTGCGAGGCCCACGGGTACCACTTGCCGCTAGGAACTGATACACTGGTGGCCTACAAGCTGGCTTGCGAAGTGGCCGAACATTATGATGACATACTGGCACTCCCTCCAATTCCCATTGGGTATAGTGGCCATTACGATAACTTTCCCTTTACATTGACATTTAGTTATGATACGACAATTAGAGTGTTATATGACGTGATAGCATCCGTTCTAAGAAATGGCATAAAAAGAATCATAATCATAAATGGCCACGACGGAAATATAGCTCCTATTGAAATAGCTAGCCGCCAGATAAAAGAAAAATATCCGGATGCCAGAATAATTGCTCTACCGCAGTGGTGGGTAACTGCAGGAGAACTACTGCCAAAAGACACCTTTGAGGTTTGGGATGGCTTGGGCCATGCGGGCGAAGGCGAGACCTCAATCATGTACTATTATTATCCCCAGTGGTGCGAACCCGAGCTTGCCAAATCAGTAGTTCCCGATAATCTGCCTCCATATGTAGATGTAAAGTGGGATTTTGCAGAGATTACCGACACCGGCCAAACGGGAGATGCTACCAAAGCCTCTGCTGAAAAAGGCAAAAAGATGCACGATGTATTGGTTAAGTGCTTGATAGATGCCATTGATTATCTAAATGAAAGAGACTGGAATTACAATACAACAGGCCATGCAAAAGCTAAATTAGATTGAGTAATAAAAATCCTCTGATGAAAACTCATCATCAGAGGATTTTTATTGTTTTCTTACCTCATCTTCTAAAGGCGTGATAAAAATCATTATTTACCGGGCAGTTCCCACATTCACTTTTTAACCATCGGTACCAATGTTACACACTTTGCATCAAAGTTAAGACAAATAGCGACCTGCTGTGAAAAATTTTTTACATGCTTCGATAAAAAAATTATTGATTCGACTATACTAATATAGTATAATTCGTCCTAATTAATGGAAATTGTGAGACAAACAAAAGCAAATGCCAAATTAAGATATCGGAAGCGAGGAGTAACTTATGAAAAGTCTTAAATCAAAAATCGTGCTTCTTTTTGTACCACTGTTCATAGTTGCATTTTTAGGCCTGACTGTTGTACTGTATAACATTTCGGCTACAACTATCGAAGCAGAAGCGATGAATTCAATGAAAAATGTTGAAAATACCAGGGAGCAAAAATCGTAAAAAGCCGCTTAAATGCCGAATTGGCTTCCCTAGAGAGTTTAGCTGCAATGCCAGCAATATAATGACACAAGCATACCAATAGAAGAAAAATTGTCGATACTTAAAAAAGAAGTTGAACACAAAGGACATATCAGGATGGGCATAGCAGATGCCAGCGGAACCATGATGTCTACCGAAGATACATCAATAGATGTCAGTGATAGAGCCTATTATATTAAGTCAATGAACGGTGAAAATGCAGTATCAGATCCAATCATAAGCAAACACGATGGCTCGGTTATACTATGCTTTGGAGTTCCAATAAAAGAAAACGGTCAAATCGTGGCATCCATGATAGCTGTCAGAGAAGGTACCACGTTAAGTGATGTTGTTGACGATATCAACTTTGGGCAGTCCGGCAAAGCATTTGTCATCAATAAAGACGGTACCACAATAGCTCATTATGACGAGGAGCAAGTTATAAACATGTTTAATGCCATAGAGAGCTCCAAAGAAGATCTGTCCTATGCGTCTCTTGCCCAGTTGAAAAAGCAGATGCTGGAAGGCCATAAGGGAAGCAGCCGTTATACATATAATGGAGTTACTAACATCGTTGGTTTCGCACCCATTGAGGGATTGGATTGGTATTTAGCCGTAAGTGCGCCAGAAGATGAAGTGTTGGCAAGCCTAGGCAAAATACAGGCTTATATGCCTCTTGTTTTTATGGTTTTTGTCCTTGGCGGTATTGCTCTTTCCTATTTCATCGCAACTAGCATATCCAAACCGATTGTGCAAGCTTCTAAACTTCTTGGCATAGCGGCAGAAGGAGATTTTACCCAGACAATATCCTCAAAAGACTTAAAACGAAAAGACGAGATTGGACAGTTGCAAAGATCCATAGAAACATTACAAAGGTCCATGAAGGAAATTGTAAACGGCGTCGTCGCGGAAGCCGGCTATCTTTCAGAAAATGTCGATATCACAACCAGAAACATGGAAGATCTTAATGTGCAAATCGAGGATGTTTCAACCACAACGGAAGAACTATCAGCCAACATGGAAGAAACGGCAGCATCCACCCAGGAAATGAACGCCACAGTTGAAGAAATCGGAGCCGCCATCGATTCCCTAGCGATGAAAGCCCAGGATGGTGCAAAAGTTGCTGTTGAGATAAGCGAAAGGGCCAATAATCTCAAGTTACATGCCGTAGAGTCCCAGAAGAGTGCTACCGAAATTTACGCAAATACCTATGAAAAACTGATAAACGCTATCGAAAAATCAAAGGCAGTCGAACAGATCAATGTACTATCGGATACCATTTTGGATATTGCCGCCAAGACCAATCTATTAGCTCTCAACGCGGCCATAGAGGCAGCCAGGGCCGGTGAAGCGGGCAAAGGTTTTGCTGTGGTAGCAGATGAAATCAGGGCTCTGGCTGAGGATTCAAAAACTGCTGTCAATGAGATACAGAAAGTTACCAAAGAAGTAGTTTTGTCGGTGGAAGATCTGTCTCAGAACTCACAGGGAATTCTTAACTTCATTGATAAAACTGTAATCAGCGATTATGCTTCAATGGTGAATATAAGCGATCAGTACAACAATGACGCCGAACTTGTAAACAATATGGTAACTGATTTTAGTGCTACTGCCGAAGAATTGTTGGCTTCAGCTCAGAATATGAATAGAGCTATAGATGAGATTACATCGGCAAACAATGAAAACGCAGTCGGAACATCCAAGATAGCAGAGAAAACATCGGTTGTTATTGAAAATGCAGAAGAAGTAATCAAGTATTGCATGATTACCAAGCAAAGTTCACAAAAACTGATCGAATTGGTATCTAAGTTTAAAGTATAACTGCATAGGAAAAGAACAGGGGTTTCCCGATATTGTCAGCTCCCACTAAATAGCCTGGAGAAAATCTCAATATCCGAAAACCCCTTTTTATCCTTGCTTTATTAAAAACATAATTGCATCGTCTTCATCAAGTGGTTTGCTGATCAGATATCCCTGGATCATGTCACAATTATAATCCTTTAAATACTTTAGCTGGCCTTCATGTTCGACTCCTTCAGCAATTGTGCTGTGTCCAAGTTTATGGGCAATCGAAATGATGTCGCTGGTTATTGCTTTCTTATGGTCTGTATACAACAATTTATCAATAAAAAACTGGTCTATTTTCATGCAATCAACTCTTAAGCCCTTTTCTCTGGCAAGAGATGAATAGCCTTTCCCAAAGTCATCTATTGCTATGTAAAGACCTGCGTCCCGTAGTTTCATAATAATTTTATTTATGTAATCATAATCGGAAGCAAAAACCGATTCAGTGATCTCTATACAAATGTTCTTCGGATTAACCTCCATCTCCTTTATTAACTCAAACAGGTTACTTGTAAAATCAGGATTCAACAACTGAATGGCAGAAACGTTTAAAGATATGCTGATCTTATCATATCCAAGCTTTTTGAGCCTGTTTAAAAAGCGAAATGCTTTTACAATTACTTTTTCACCAATTGGAAGAATAAGCTTTGTTTTCTCTGCAATCGGTATGAATTCCAGGGGTGGGACAAGTCCGAGCTTTTCCGTCCTCAATCTGGCCAGTGCTTCAAAAGCGATAACTGAACTTGTTTTTAAATCCACAATCGGTTGATATTGCAAAAATATGTCGTTATTTGTATCTTCGTCAGCTGCTATAGCGCTTAAAGCTTTAATAATTTCCCTTTCACGTTCAACTACAGCTTCCAGCTCTTCATCATAAAAACATATTTCAAAGTCTCTACCAAAAACGCTTACAGACTTCTCCGAGGCAATGAGAAGCCTACTTAAAAGCAAATCAACTTCGAAATCATTTTGGTCCTGCTCAATTTCTACAATCCCTATCCCGCCACCTATTCTTTCGGTTACAAATATGGACCTCAACGTATCTACAATAAGGTTACTGAAATCAACAAGTTCGTCTTTGTCTTTATAGTCGAGGACATAGAAAACAAAGCGATTCTCTCTTGGGTAGAACAAGATACGATTAGCGGTACAATACCGGTTAAGAGCCTCAGCTGTCTTTTTTATCAGATTCTGTGAGTACTGGTATCCGTAATTTGCTGTTAACAATTGAATCATGCTTAAGTCAATACCTATGAGCGCTTTTTTCGACTTTTTCCTTAGCTTGGCATCCTTTTGAAGTAAAGACACCAAATACTCGCGATTGTAAAGTCCAGTCCATCTATCGTGTTCATAATTGTACTTTAACGCATCTTCGATCGCTTTTCGATCCGATATATCAAGAATTATTCCTTCCAGTGCTTCAACTTCGCCATCATCGTTGTATATGCCTTGACCCATCTCAAGAACCCACTTCTTCTCACCCGTGGCAGTTATAATCTCATACTCATATTTAAAGGGCTGTCTTGCCGCAAGGACTCGCTTCCATTCATTCCACAATGCTTCGCGGTATTCCGGAGAAATAATTTCATTAAAGGAAAGGTCTCTATTGTATAGCAAGCTTTCCGGTGGATAACCTGTCAGGTTATAACAACCCTTAGATACATATTGCATTGTCCAGTCGCAATCGTAGTTACACCTGTATGCAAGGCCCGGAAGGTGGGAAAGTAAAACCGATTTGCTTCGCTCACTCTCGTTTAGCGCTTTTTCCATCTCCTTGCGCTCGGTGATGTCCTGGACCAGGCAGATATGGCTCATCTGCTCATCATTCGGTAGTTCAAGCTGAGCCACTGTCATATTTACCCAAACGATCGAAGCATCAGGTTTAATGAACCGTTTATTCATTGAGTACATCTTGATTTCGTCGGATTTGAGCTTCTTAAAATTTTTCATGTCTTCATCCAAATCATCCGGATGAGTTATCTTTGCCCAGCCTAATCGAATGAGCTCTTTTTTTGTCCTTCCAGTAATTTGTTCGAACTTTGAATTGATTATTACATTGGAATTATCACCGGGCTCCGGATCAGAACTATACGAAATTGCAATGCCGATAGGGGCTTGTTCAAACAGCATGTCAAAAGTTATTGTCTTTTCATCCAACTGCCGCCTCAAAGCTTCCTCTGCACGCAATAGTGCAACATGGACCTCAATTCTTGCCCGTAGGGAAGCCATTTGAATAGGTTTTCGAATGTAGTCTACAGCCCCAAGCTTCAAGCCCTTGATTTCATTGTCCAACTCATCATAGTTAGTCAAAATTATAGTGCGCAGCTGCTTATACCGTTCCTTTTCTTTTAGATACTCTAGAACTTGAAAGCCGTCCATTTTAGGCATTTTTAGATCCAGTATGAGCAAATTGATCCCGTCATGCTCCTCTAGCATGCGAATGGCTTCAACGCCGTCGGAAGCTGTGAAAATGATATAATCGCTCAGCATATTTTTAATGATAAACCTGTCAGTTGCCGAGTCATCAACTACCAATATCTTAACTTTCATAGCAAATCCACCTTCTTAAAAACACATTTATTCTCGCATTAACACAAGTTTATTTAAGTTCCTCAAACAGTTTTCCGAGTAATTTCAAAAAGCTCTCCTTAAGCGGCTCTATTTCTTCTTCATTTTCTTCTTCCAAGGCTTTCTGTAATGATGAAGCTACATGCTGGAGTGGTCTGGCACCAATGCTTCCGGAACTGCTCTTTATTTTATGCACGATTTGTGCAGCATCGGCATATCTTTTTTCCCGAACCGCCGTTTCAAGCCTGTCCAAGGTATCCAGATTTTCTTCACGGAATTCTTTCAATACTAGGTGATAGAGTTCTTCGTTATCTCCCATATTTTTTATGCCCAAATGCCGGTCAATAACCTCAGTATCCTCATCAACTTCAGCTTCTTTTTCTAGAATAATACTTTTGATGGTTTGAATAAAGTTATCTGGGTCAAAGGGCTTGCTGATATAATGGAAGATACCGCTTTGCTCACATTTTTCGCGAACACCTAATATGACATCTGCTGTCATTGCAACTATAGGGACTTTGGCTGAAAGCTCCCGGATTTTTTCCGATGCCTCATAACCGTTCATGACAGGCATGTGAAGGTCCATTAATATCAAATCAATGTTGTCTCTATGCTCTTTATACAGCTGCACAGCTTCCTTTCCATCGTTGGCAATAATAGAAGCTATCCCTACTTGCTCCAAGAGTGACTTTACGATCAGCTGGTTAGTTTTATTATCCTCCGCCAACAATACAAGATGCTGATCTTCAAGTTTGGTCAGAGCTACTTCTCTCTCTACTCTAGGCTGTGACCCGGAAACCGCCTTTAGGTTGAAAATGTCCAGAATCCCGTTGAGCAAAATGGAGGGGATTATCGGCTTGCTGATGCCCATATCAATACCATAGTCGTTGAGTCTATCGAGAAGGTCTTCCCGCATCATCGGTAAAAGCATTATGAGTTTCGGAATTTTAATTATCCTTCTATTGTTGCGTATTTTCTCCACAAATTTGAAACCGCCTTCTGCAGGGGTATCGTAATCGATAATAAACAAATCCAAGGGCTTGGCAAATTTTCCGTCTGCTACTTCGAGCATGCTTTGGGCACTCGCTTCCGAACTTGTAATCTCACAGTGCATTCCATAGCTGCTCAAGTAGCTTTCAATCAGATTCATGTTTGCACCTGATTTCTCCAACACCAGCGTTCTGAGATCTTTGAAGTGTTTGGCTGATAATTTTTTTACATAGACTTCTTCCTTCTTTTTATCGACATCCAATGACAGTTGAATAATGAAGGTAGTGCCTTCTCCGGGGCTACTAAACACCTTTATTTCTCCGCCCATCATATCTACAAGGTTCTTCACTATTGACAAGCCTAAACCCGAACCACCAAAACGGCGATTGATACTGATGTCACCCTGCTCAAATGGTGAAAAAAGCTTTTTCACCTGTTCCTTTGTCATCCCTATTCCGGTGTCCTTAACGGTAAAAGCAATGTGATACCTATCATCCTCTTTAGCTATCAGTCTTACATCGAATGACACTTCGCCCTCATCGGTGAATTTGACTGCATTGTTCAGAACGTTGAGCAGTACCTGCTGAATCCTTTTGGAATCACCGATAAACCAATTTGGAAGAAGAGGGTCTTTTGACAGTCGAAAACCGATCTCCTTTTCATTGATTTTATATGAAACAATATTGACGGTATCCTGAATCACATAATCCAAACTGAAAGAGCTGAGCTCAAGCCGCACTTTCCCAGCTTCTATTTTAGAGAAATCAAGTATATCGTTTATTATGCTCAGCATGTTATTTGATGCTTGAGTGATCCTGTCGATGTACATACTTTGCGTTAAACTAAGCTCGGTCTTTTTCAACAGGTATGCCATACCCGTTATAGCGTTAAGAGGGGTTCTTATCTCGTGGGACATCCTTGCCAAGAAACTCGATTTGAATTCATTTGCCTTTTCGGCATCTAACTTTGCTTTTTCCAGATCAAGCTGGATCTCTTTTCTTCTCCGAGTCTCCTTTTGCAGTCTCACAATCCAAAAAAATGATACGGACAAAACAATTGTGATTACGGCACCCAGGATGTACAAAACGCGATAAATACGGCTGTAGTCCATCTGAGTTTCCAATTCCACCCACTTGTTGTGGATGGCAAGTTTTTCGGCCTCGGAAATTGAATCCAAGGTTTTATTAAAGATGCTTATAAGTTCAGGCCAGTCTTTCCGAGCAGCAAAATATAGGGCTTGTTGTTTTTCGGCTTCAAAAGATATGAATCTGAGATTTGTCAAACCCGTTGAACGTATTAGGTAATTTGTTGTTGCCAGGTTCCCGATAAAAGCTTTTTCTTCTCCAGTTGCTACTGCAGTAAGCGCAGCTTCGACGGAGTCATAGAGGCTTAGGTTTATACCGGGATATGACAGCAGGTAGCTGTGGTGCGAACTGTTGCGCTGCACAGCTACGGCAAAGCCTTTTAAATCCTCTATGCTCGATATATCGGTATCCGTATCGCGGGTGACGATCACTCTCTTGTAGTAGTAATAGGGTTCAGAAAAGAGAAAGTGTTTTTCCCGCTCTTCTGTTTTACCGATCGCAGGCAGTGCGTCGATATGGCCTGCAAGGGCCATATCATAAGCTTCTGGCCAGCTCAAGCCCTTTACAATTTCAAATTGCAAACCTGTCTTTTCGTTAATTAAGGCGAGATAGTCAGCTGCAATTCCCCTGTACTCGCTGTCTTCATCGATAAACTCAAATGGCACAAAGTTCGGGTCGATGCCAAGGCGAATTACCGAATCTTTTTCCATAAAGTTCAGCTCATCTTCTGTCCAACTTATACTACTTTCGTCACCATAGCAAGGACCTGTAATTGTGGTTAACAGGACGATAGCTATAATGTTGAATATATCAGGACATGACTTATTTTCGAGGCTATGATAGAGGAATGTCGAAAACTGAAACACGACGGGTCAAATTGGAATACTTTGCGAAAGGCCTTTAATAATCTCTTTTGATCGACGGTCATAGCATGACCCCATCTCTAGACTAAACTCGAATGGAATAATCTAGAAGTATTATGTCACATTTTGTCATAATTGTCAATTAAGTATTATTTGTGTGATTTTGTAATTATTTTTGTACATCAAGACATAGAATACATGGGACTATAAAAATACAGGGTTTTCGGAAACAGCCAAAAAGCAATTCTGCAGCAAGTCTCGAAAACCCTGTATATTATTTGTTTAGGAAAGCTCTAAGTCAATATCCAATAAAATAGGCGCGTGGTCTTGTCTTGGACCGGAATCAACGATTTCAGAACGTATGACCTTATCTGCAATCCTATCGCTCACTAAAAAATAATCGATTCTCCAGCCGGAATTATTTATTTTACTCGTCCTTGCACGCTGCGACCACCAGGAATAAACACCGGTGACATCCCCGTGTATATAACGAAATGTGTCTGTAAAACCTCTTGCAAGAAGATTGGTAAAACCTTCACGCTCTTCATCGGTAAAGCCGGCTGTATTGCGGTTGTTATCGGGATGGGCCAAGTCAATTTCTCTATGGGCGACATTGAAATCGCCGGTAGCTATAACGTATTTTTCTTGATCCAGGTTTTCCAGATAGTCGGCATACTTAATGTCCCAAATTTGCCGATCACTCAAGCGGCTTAAGTTTTCCCCTGCGTTGGGGGTGTATACCTGTGTTATATAGAAATCATTAAACTCTAAGGTGATAATCCTGCCTTCATAATCCATGGTGCCAGGCGCACCGATTTTAGGAAAACTTACTTTCGGTTGTAAACCATGCTTATATAAGAACATGGTGCCGGCATAACCCTTTAGCGCAGGTTCTGCCGAACAGTTCCACACAATCTCATATTCAGGATATATATCTTTTAATATTTCCAACTGCTTTTTATTGGGGCCATTGCTCGGTAACTTTGTCTCCTGCAAGGCAATAATATCCGGATTACTTTCAGCAATGGTATCCAATACTTTGCGACTCAATAATGCCCTTGCCGAAGCACCTGTCAATGCAGCATTTAACGAATCAATATTCCATGAAATAACCCTCAAAGTTTCTCCTCCCCTGAGAAATTGATATGTATTAAATAATGTGTTATTTTACTACCTTTTCCTTCATCTTTTCTACAAGCTCAAGTACTTTTGTTTCAAGCTTGGCTAGGTCTTCTTCTTTTGGCGCCCCTTCAAATTCAACGGACTCTATAAAGTCCCAATTCATCTTATTTCTCTCAATTATTTCTTTTAGCTCCTTCTCTGCACCACCCGACCATCCGTATGAGCCAAACCTAAATGCGAGTTTTCCGGTAATCCTCTTTCTTCCTATCTCATCTAAAGCTGCTGCCACCGGCGGAAAAAGCTTGTACTCATACGTAGGAGCAGCAATGATAACCCCCGCAGACTTAAAAACGGTTGCCACCATTTCACTGTCACTTTCCTGCGGCATTTCAATCTTGTTGTACTTAATGCCTTCTCTTTGAAGTATACCTTCAACGTAATCAACGGCTTTTGCAGTCATTCCGTACATGGAGCCCCAAAGTATAGTAACTTCGTTTTTCCCTGCTCCTTCTGCGTATTGGGAAAACCTGGAGTAGTCATCAATGATCTTTTGAGGATTTGTTCTGTAAACGGGGCCGTGGCCAGGCGCAATAGTTTTTACGTCGAGGGACTTTGCTTTTTCAATCGCCTTTCTTATGCTAGGTGTAAAAGTCGTCATAACATTGGAATAATACCTTATTCCTTCGAATTCAAAGAAGTCTATTTCTTCAGCTGTCAGTTCATCATCAAAGCAGTGAACTCCCATCCTGCCGAACGCCCCAAACATATCGCAGGAGAAGAGTGTTTTTGTGTCCCTCTCATAAGTGTACATGGTGTCCGGCCAGTGAACGTTTGGCACCGGATGAAAACTCAGCACCTTGCCATTTCCAAGGTCCAGGGTATCCCCTTCCTTGACAATCCTTACATTGCAATCGCCGTAAAAGGAGGCCACCAACTTTGCAGCTTTATCGGTACATATTATTGTGAAATCATCCTTAATCTTCCTGAAGTTTGATATCCAGCCTGAGTGGTCCGGTTCCATGTGATTGACTATCAAATAATCGACACTTTTGGGATCGACATCTATTTCTCCTAAGTTTTTATAAAGGGTTTCGGGTACCCCATCCCAACCAATTACTCCGTCAATTATTGCAGTCTTTTCTCCCTGTACTATATAGGAGTTTAGAGTTACTCCGTTTGCAATCTCCCAAATACCTTCAAACAGTATGTCCTCAACATTCATAGTGAGCATATGTATACCGTCTGCAATTTTAAATTTCCTCATACCCCTTCCTCCTTAAAACCAATTATTAAATATTCACGGTAAAAATACTTTGCTTTGTTGTAAATGGCGCAGCTTGAAAAAATGCTTGAACTATAAACATATTAACACATTTAGACAAATTTGTTTAGGTTATTCTTTTACTATTGACATTTTTTGCCCTGGCATCATGGTCTTTATTTTAATTTCGCTGTACTTTGAAATGAAGCCATGTACCTTTAAGAAAGCTTTGCTTGTATCAGAAGCGGGAACTTGTTATAATAATATTAAAAATATAGAGGCAACTATCGATGCCTGGGAGGGTGGTTTAATGTCTTGTTACTATATTATCGGCGTTAGGATGGAAAACAGGATCGACAATGCACTGAAATTCCAGGAAACCCTTACACAAAATGGGTGCAAGATCAAAGCACGTTTGGGATTGCATGAAGTGAGTGAAGATGTATGTGCAAATGACGGAATTATCATATTGCAGCCATGCGGCAATAAGGAGGATGTTGAGGCTTTAGTCGAAGAACTCAACAAATTGGAGGGCGTAACGGCTAAGTACATAGATTTAAACTAAAAGGAATGTCCAAAAATGTTTCAAGCTCCACAGACTGATATGGTAACTGCCTGTGGAGCTTAAGTTCTTTTAGTTATTCTATGTCGAGAGCAGCTTTCCAGTCGGTTTCCTTGAAGCCTACTAAAACAAAGTCATCTCCAATGAGAATAGGCCGCTTGACAAGCATACCATCTGATGCCAATAGATTATACTGCTCATCATCGCTCATGGTGGGGAGCTTGTCCTTTAGCTTAAGTTGCCTATAAAGCTGTCCGCTGGTATTGAAGAATTTTTTCAGTGGCAGACCGCTCATTTTATGCCAATCCTTTAATTCCTCGATTGTGGGATTGTTTTCCTTGATATGCCTTTCATCAAAAGCTACGCCATTTTCCAGCAGCCACTTTTTAGCCTTCTGGCAGGTAGTGCACCTCGGGTAACATACAAATAACATAATGCACCTCCATTCTCCCTTGTTTTACATAATAATAACATAGCTTCGTCAATTCTTCTAATCTCTTTCCATCGATATAAACCTTGTCACAACTTACATTAAATACCCGCCCAATTTCCTGTGTCATCTGCTCATCTAGAAATACACAATCCGTATATTAGGCTATGACCATCGAACACGAACTTTTTGCCGCAGGCTACTGAGCCGCTAACCTTCCTCAATATATAATGCGCGGTAGATTATTGGAGATATAACCGTCATCCAAATCCCCATTAAAGCATATCTTAAAAAATCGCTATATATGGTCAGGGGGAGTAGTTTCTTTACGTATACCTTTATTAGAATAAGGCCTAAGAATCCTATTACAAGCTTGAGAATTTGCTTCCACCATACTGCTTTTGTTACAAAACTAAAGTACTTATCATCAATAATATAGCCAATCCATAGTGTAAGCAGTGTGCCAACAACTTTGTAGTAAGTAGCGGTTTGGAAAAACAACATAAGAATAATCATTGGTATTACAAAGACTCCAAGCAGCATGGGATTACCCCTATCCTTAGACCAATCGAATATCTTAATTGCAATCATTGTCCACAATATCCCAATAATCAATCCTCCGATAACATCGCTCGGCCAATGAACTCCCAAATACATCCTTGAAAAACCAACTAAAAGTATCCCTAATGCCCCTATGAAATAAAGCCATTTTTTCTTAAACTCTATCATCAATGTCGCAAATAATGAGCTTGATTGTTGAGTGTGTCCGCTTGGAAATGAATAACCTTCTGCAGTTTCTACTCTAATTGATTTGATTCCCTCGTATCCTATAGGTCTTGGTAACTTGACAATTTCTTTTATTATGGTATTGATAGCAGCACTAGTAAGACAAATAAATGCAAGTTTATATCCAAAGCTCTTATTGAAACACCAAAAAAAAATAGCGAAAAGAATAATGAAGAACCATTCTTCTCCTAACATGGTTATAATTTCAAAAAACGAATCTAGGGTTTCGTTTGAAAAGGATTGAACATACTTGAGTATTCCTAACATCGTATCCATAAGGATCCTCCTCTATTTAGCTCTCACTTGTAACGGCCATATAATTCACGCTACGCTTTTGTCTTTCCATGACATCACACAACAGTCCCAACATGGCTCAGCTTGATGCAAGGGCAGCTAGTTATGTTTTTAGTACCATTGCAGATTTGAGCAGTTCTTTGGTATACTCGTGCTGAGGTCTGTAAAGCAATTCCTTAGCCTCTTTCATCTCTACAATTTCACCTCGATATATAACACAAACCCTATTACACATCTGAAAGATAACATTTAAATCATGGGAAATAAATATATAGGTTAAATTGTGCTTTTTCTGTAATTCTTTTAGCAAGTGGAGTATTTGTGCCTGAATGGTAACATCCAACGATGATACCGGTTCGTCCAGGATGACCAGTTTAGGTTTCACAATAAGGGCCGCTGCGATGGCCGCTCTTTGTCTCTGGCCTCCGCTTAATTGAAAGGGATACCGCTCCAAATACTCAGAAGTCAAGCCAACCTGCTGTATCATTTCATTGACTCTTGCAATCCGTTCTTTTTTGCTTAAATTTGTTTGAAGTTTCAGGGGTTCTTCCAGAATCCACCCGATTTTTTTTGTTGGGTTAAGGCTTCCGAAGGGATCCTGAAATACCATCTGTGGCTTGGACATAGATACTAGTCTACTTTTAGCATCATCATTATTGATATTTATTACCCCTTCAATTTCCTTGTTCAGGCCCACAATCGCTTTTGCCAGCGTGGACTTTCCGCTTCCACTTTCCCCGACGATACCGAGAGTTTCTCCCTGCTTTACCGAAATAGTCACATCTTTTATTACCTGTTTTCTGCCCTTTTTGCCAAAAAGACCGACGGCTTTTTCGGAATAGTATACATTGAGCTTCTCAATTGTGAGTATTTCTTTTTGCTCTTCGTTATGAGTATTATATGAAGTCTCTTTGACTTCTCCATTGGATTTTGAAAACAGCACGGGCGCTGACGCCACCAGTTGCCTGGTGTACTTGGTTTTAGGATGAATAAATAATTCTTTTGCCATTCCGGACTCTACAATCCTGCCGTCCTTCATTACGATTGCCCTATCGCAAATGCTTTGGATTACTTTCAAATCATGGGAAATTAAGACCATACTCGTTCCGTATTTATCATTCATCTTTTTCAGCAGTTGGAGTATTTTGCCCTGTGTTGTGACATCCAGTGCCGTTGTAGGTTCATCCGCAATGACAAGTTTCGGGCCGGCAATCATTGCCATTGCTATCATCGCTCTCTGGCGCATACCCCCGGATAACTGGTGGGGATATCTATTATAAATCTCGAGTGCTTCTGTTAATCCGACCTCCATTAATGCTTCTAAGGTTAACGCCCTATACTCTTCTCTAGTATGCTTTGAATGAAGTCTTATCATTTCCTCTACCTGGGCACCTATGGTAAGAAGCGGATTAAAGGATGTCATAGAATCCTGGAATACCATTGATATTTCGCCACCTCTAAGTCGGCGAAGTTCCTTTTCTTCCATAGTCAAGAGATTTTTTCCGAGAAAATGTATTCTTCCACTTAAGATTATTGCAGATGTAGGAAGCAGGCCCATGACAGCCAGACCAGTCACAGTTTTTCCTGAACCCGATTCACCTACTATACCAAGAATTTCACCTTTCTTTACCTCCAAGGATATATGATCCACCACCGTATTGATTTTTCGACGCACTGCAAATCCGATAGTGAGACCTTCTATGCTCAAAAGTGTATCAGCCTTGCTCATTCTCCAAACCTCCGCTGATGAGGCTGAAGCCGAGAACTGTCAGTGTGATCATTAAGCCAGGCGCTATTGCATACCATGGCGAATCCAGCAGATAACTTTGGGCTTCTGCCAGCATGCGTCCAAGACTAGCCTCGGGTGGCTGAACGCCCAGACCTAGAAAACTAAGTCCTGCTTCGGCTAGTACAGCATTGTTAAATCCAATTAGCAGGGCGGGAATTAATACCCTCTTTGTATTCGGCAATATATGAACAAACATAATGCGTAAACTTCCAGCCCCCATTAATTCTGCATTTTTAACAAAATCTCTTTCCTTAAGAACAACAAACTCACTTCTTACCACTCTAGCATAACTAGGAATGAATAAGACTCCCAGGGCAAAGATAATATTATAGCTTCCCGGCCCAAATATGCTAACAAACACTAACGCCAATAAAATACTTGGAAAAGAGGTCAAAACATCGTTCAACCTCATTATTACCTCATCAAGCCATCCCCCGAAATAGCCTGTAAAAGCACCAACTATGGTTCCAAGGGACGCACCAATAAATACGATTGCGACGGCTATGATATATGTGGTTCCGGCTCCTTTCATGACCCGACTAAGGATATCCCTTCCGAAATTATCGGTGCCAAGCAGGTGCCTAAGGCTTGGTGGACTGTTTTTCAATGCAACATTCATTTTATTAGGGTCATATGGGGTATAAAAAAAACCAATCAAAACAATCAAAAGTACGAGGGATGTAATCGACAGACCTAATACATAATTAAAACTGTATGTATTTCCATTAGGTTTAATCATTTCCACCACCAGCATCGGCTTAAGTCTAATCCCTTTTTACCCTTGGATCAATCCATTGATAGATAAGATCAACAAGAAAATTAATGATGATTACTACTGATGCAATATACAGCACGATTGCCTGTACTACAGCATAATCCCTGTTTGCAATAGATGACACCAATAATCTACCCAGACCGGGAAGGTTAAACACCTGTTCCACAAGAATGCTTCCTGCCAGAATGTCAGCTAGCATCATGGCTAAAATAGTTATTACGGGAATCAATGCATTTTTCAATATATGTCGAAAAAGAATGCTTATGTTAGCCATCCCTTTGCTCCTCGCTGTTCTTACATAATCAAGTTCCATTTCCCTAAGCAAAGAGCTTCGTAAAAATTTAATCGTCATGGCAGTCTTCGGGACTGCCACTGCAATTGCCGGAAACATCATAAACCTTATGAACATTCGAAAGTTTTCTCCAGGATCAATGTAATTACCCGGCGTAAACCACTTTAATATGATGCCGAAAATAAGTGTAATGAGCAATCCTAAAAAAAATGGCGGTACTGACATAAAAACCTGTGTCAGCAGTGTAATTAATACATCAAGAGTACCATCATTTTGTCTGGCTGATAGGATGCCAATGGGTATGGAAACAACTATAATTAACAGAAAGGACAACACAGCCAGCCAGAGGGTAACGTTTAAACGACCACTTATTAAAGCACTGACCTTCATCTGGTACTGGGACGAGTAGCCAAAGTCGCCCTTTAATGCGTCCTTTAACCAATTGATGTAACGAATGGGTAGGCTTTTATTTAGTCCCATTTCCTCCCGGTATTCCTCCAGCTGTTTCTCTGTTGCATCCATTCCGAGAGCACTCAAAGCACTATCCCCTGGAATTACCTGAAAAGCAGTGAAGGTTACAATTGAAGTAAAAAGCAATGATATTACAAGTGAAATGAACTTTTTTACGGTATACTTCATCCAAACCTTCATCTCCCGACAAACTCGAAACAGTCTCCTGCTTCCCTTATATCATTCATTAATCGGATTCGTTCCTTTTTTATAATAGACCAATGACATGTCCTGGACATAAATCGGATAATGTGTATATCCGCCTAGTTTATCACTCACTGCAGTCATCTGGTATGGATCCTGGATAAATACTGCAACAGCATCATTGGTAAGCATAGCTTGCATCTGTTTATATAGCTGAATCTTCTTTTCTTCTACCGTTTCTATTTCCGCCTGTTTGTACAGGCCATCATAGTCCGGATTGATATAATTCATAAAGTTGTTTTCCGCATCTGATCGGAACCTAGCCAAAGTCTCCCTTGGTGCTAGTTCGGCAGCAAGTCCCACAATAGTGGTCTCATAGTTGCGACCTTTATATACAACGGACTTCCAGCTAGACCATTCAATCAGCTGAATCTTGGCTGTAATGCCAACCTGTTTTAGCTGTTCTACAATGACCTGGGCGGTATCAATATGAGGCTGGTAATTTGAAGGAACTGTAATCGTAAACTGAAAACCATTTGGATGACCTGCTTCTTTTAACAGTTCCTTAGCCTTTTCGGGATCATAGGGATAAGTATTCACAAGGCTTTCATCATAATACTTCTTAAATCCAGGGTACATATTGGTACCAATTACTCTGCCCCGCCCTCCGGCGACCATATCAATTACAGCCTGCCGGTCTACTGCATAGCAAAGAGCTTGTCTAACCAGTTTATTGTCAAAAGGTGGCACTTTATTATTTATAAACAGGCCCTGGATCAGGTTCATTGGTCCCGCTTCCAAGTGATAACCTTTCGGAAGCTGAGAAGCATGGACGTCGGTAATATATGGAAGAATATCTATGGCCCCTGCCTGTAGTTCCATAAATGCGGCATCCACGTTTGATGATATCTTGAATGTAACCCGGTCAAGATAAGGCACACCTTCCAAATAGTACTCCTCATTCTTCTCCAAGACAATGCTCTGGAGCGGCGTATAAGATACAAACTTAAAGGGTCCCGTACCTATAGGCTTGGTATTCAACTCATCATAATCCTTTGGCACGATAGCACATGTTAAATACGGAAGCAGTTCGCTGTCCACCTGTTTCAGGCGAACTTCAACCATCTTTTCATCGGTAGCAACCACGTCGGAAATCACAGAAAGCGCCGATTCTACTACGACCGTTGGATCTTTCGGCTCAAGTATACCGGCGCTTCTTTTTATGGAGTATATAACATCCTCTACTGAAACAAGGCTGCCATCATGGAATTTTACGCTTTCCCTCAGGGTAAAGGTATAAACCATTCCATCACTGGAAATATGATAGTTTTCTGCCACAGCCGGGTTTAAATTTCCATCAGGATCAAACTTTACTAAGCCCTCAAAAATGTTAAATAGAACTTCTTTGGTTCCTGCTGATATAGCTTTATGAGGGTCAAGACCATCCAAATCCTGGGTTATACCTACAGTGATTGAACCTCCATAAGTCGGCTCAGATTGTGCCGCTTCTGTAAGTTCAGTCAAGGACAAATCATCATTCGCAGGAGTTTTACTCTCATCTTTATTGCCACTACATCCGCAGAGCACAAGAGCAAACACAGTCACAAGAAGCAATATTTTAGCCAGTTTTGTTGTAAGCATGAAAACACACCCCACTAATGATTTAGTCTCATTATTTAAGGATAGCTTTGTTTTCATTTTATATAGAAAAAACATACTGACTTTGGCTCTTTCCTTCGATATAAACCTTGTCACACTTCACGTTAAATATCCGCTCAATTTCCCCGCTGCTATATACGGCCTGAGGGCTGCCATATGCTACTAGTTCTCCCCTATCCATAATACAAATTTTATCACTATAGCTCAATGCGCTGTTTAGGTCGTGGAGCACCATGATTACAGCCTTTCCCATGTTTTTAAGCTCTTTTATGATTTCCAAAATCTCAAGATGATGATTTATATCTAAAAAAGTTGTCGGCTCATCTAAAAATATATACTCTGTATCTTGGGCTAAAATCATCGCTATATACACCTTTTGCCGCTGGCCCCCTGACAGCTCTGCTACATTTTTGTCCCTGAATCTTTTGACTTCCAGCTTTTCCAAGGCATGTTCTACCTTGGCCTTGTCTTCATCCCGGGGTATTCGTGGGAATCCCAAATAGGGAAATCTGCCGTGTATGACCAGATTATAGACGGATATATTGGGAATATTTCTTATTTGAGGGAGAAAGGATATCTTTTTTGCCATCTGCTTGCCGGGTATGTTATATATACTTTCATCATTTAGGAAAATGTCTCCGGAGTAGGGCTTCAACAACTTGGAGGCTGTTTTTAGCAAGGTGGTCTTTCCACTGCCATTTTTTCCAATTATACTGGTTATGCTTCCCTTCTTAAATACAATATTTATATTTTTTATCACCTCAACGCCTTTGTAACCGGCGGTTACATCCTTTAACCTAATCACTTATAAGCCTCCTCCTATGGTTGAGAAGCAGAAAGATAAAGAAAGGTCCTCCCAAAAATGACATAATTATTCCAACAGGAACTTCATATGGGGCAAATAAGGTTCTAGCCAATATGTCACAAACCAAAGCAAATACGCTACCCAGGAGGGAGGTAACCGGGACCAACATCCTGTTGTCATATCCCACTATAAATCTCGAAGCATGGGGCACTATAAGACCTATGAAACCCAGCAGACCTGCAAAGCTTATGGCACTACCTGCAAACAATGATGACAGCACGATAAACAAAAAGCGGTATCTGGCCACGTTTAGCCCCAAGGACCTGGCCGTCTCATCCCCCAGGGATAAAACGTTCATGTCATAGCTAAAAATCATGGCAGCCATAAAAGATACAAAAATTAGGATTCCGGGCAGTCTTAGAGCATCCATGGTCACACCGGAAAGACCCCCAATTACGAAGCTTGTCCTGCTAATGGCCGTATCTGGCCATACAGTGAGAATCGTGTCAGTCATGGCGCCTATAAAGCTGGACACCGCTGCACCGGCCAACACTATGGTAAGCCTTGAAGCCCCGGTTGTCTTTGCTATAAAATATACCAGCAATGTGGCCAAAAGGGCGCCAATAAAAGCCGCTATAGGCATAAAAGCAAAATATGCGGGAAAGAGGGCGATAATCAAAGTAGTAAAAAGTCCTGCCCCCGAGTTTACCCCTATTATGCTTGGCCCTGCCAGGGAATTGTTCAGCACCGTTTGCAATATCAAGCCGGACATGGACAGGGCACAGCCTGCCAAGACTGCTGCCAGGGTCCTGGGTATCCTGACGTAGCTTATAATTTGAAATTCCTTTGAAACTACATCTTCTCCGAATAAGACAGAAAAGGTCTTGGCCAAGGGTATGCTTGACGAGCCAACACTTATGCTAAGTGCTATGAAAAATAGCAATATAAAAGCAAGGGAAGCTATAACAAAGATGTTATAGCTTGCGGTATTCTTAATTAAAAATTTCCGGGTATATGATCTCTGCAAGGTATCTATAGCTTTCACCCCACTTTGCGTTCGGCTTGTAGTGGAACAGCTCCTTGGGAAGGATTATATATCTATCGTTCTTTACGGCAGTTAAGCTGTTCCAAGCCGGGTTTTTTTCTATTCCGTTTCTTAGTGCTTCAATGGCCTTTTCAGTGCTGCCCATTGTTGTGACAAATATATAATCAGGATCTTCCTGGATTATCTCCTCAATGCTCAGCTCTTCCAAAAGAGATGGATACTTGCTGGCAATGTTTACGGTTCCCAAGTCTTCCAGCATCTTGCAAGTCAAATTGTCGTCCTTTTTAGCTTTGGCCCCACTGGAAAAGGCGCGGACGAAGAGCACGGTAGGCTTGTGGTCTAATCCGGCATCCTCTATTCTTGATAATATACCGTCGATTTCTTCCTTTATCTTAAGACCATGTTCCTCGTATAAATCCTTGTTTCCCGTAATGTCGGTGCAAATATCCAGCATCTTTAAATAATCCTCAAAGTACTCCACTTTAAAATAGGCATGGGGAATAGCTGCATCTTCCAATATCTGTCTAATCTTCAAGTGGTTTTCTATGTCCGGTGATAGCAAAACAAAATCAGGGGACAGAGATAGTACTTCCTCAACATTGGGCTCCTTTACTGTTCCCACAATGCTGATTTCCTCAGATATCTCAAAGCGTCCTTCACTTATTACATCATCGGTGACCCCTATTACTTCCCCACCAGCCAGCATCCAGGTTTGGGCATATGAGCCCACCAGGGATACAACTCTTTGGGGTTTCTCCTGAAGCATTACTGAATTGCCAAGGGAATCGGTAAAGCTATAATATGCTTTACTGCCCTCGCTGTCTACATGGGCAGTTTCATCGACCTTATCATTGCTGCATCCTGCTACTATAACCATCAGCAAAACTAATATTATGAGTATCTTTCTTCTCAATTCCAGCACTCCTACATTGATATTTTCATCACAATCAATTTGTTAATTTTTCCACATATTAATAGTAGCATTTTATAAATTGTTTTAAAACTACAATAATCCAATCATAATAATAGCTTTTACCTATATGTCAATCATTTTACCAACTTACTCGGCGAGTCGGTTATTATACGGCTTGATGCATCTTTATAGTCTTTTATAATCCCAATTAAGCTTTCCATTCCCTTAGTCAATACCTTGTCCTTGTGGTAAACGATACTGAAATATCTGTCCCAAGCTCCATCTGCACATTCAATAACGTGGATTTGTGAATTCTTAACCTCGGTCTCCACTAACAAAACAGAGAGAACCGCTAAATAGCTGTTGTTTATCACCTCTTTTTTTATGGCTTCCGGACTGTTGCCTTCAAAGGCTATCTTTATCTCTATTCCGCTATCAATCATATATCTCTCAAAGAGCTCCCTCGTCCCACTGCCCTTTTCACGCATGGCAAAACTTTCATTGGCCAGCTCTTTTAGTTTTACGGTCTTTCTTTTTGCAAAGGGATGGTCTGTGCTGCAGATGAGGACTAAATAGTCCTTTACTTCCGGAATGCATATCAAATCGGGACTCTTTATCTCCCCTTCTACTATTCCAATATCTATTTCGTAGTTTAAAAGCTTAGCCGCAATGGCCCGGGTGTTATTCATGTAGGAGTAAACTTCGATGTTGGGCTCTTTTTTGGTCAATTCATTTATCAGATCGCTGAGTATACTCTCACCTACCGTTATGGTCGACCCAATCCTTATTTTCTCCCTTCTTCCAAGACCAAGCATTTTCTCTTCCAGTTCATCAAATTCTTTCAAAACTCTTTTAGCATATGCAAATAGTTTTTTCCCCGCATCAGTTATATAAAGTCTCCTCTTTAACCGCTCAAAGAGCAAAACCCCGTAGTGCTCTTCCAGTTCCCTGATGGCCTGGCTCACCGTAGGTTGCGATATATAGAGTTTAGCCGCTGCAGCCCTCATACTGCCCTCTTTTACAACCTCGATAAAAATCCTCAAATGCCTTATCGTCACCTTATACCTCCATAAGTGAAAAATCTTTGTTTTGACTTTTATAGGTTTTACCTATTACTGTGATTTAATTTTATCATTTTACCATTTTTTAAACAATTGTTATAGTTAAATTAGAGATTGTGAATTTGTTTGCAAGGAGCGTTGCATTATGAAAGTATTGATATTAGGCGGTGTGGCAGCAGGCACCAAAGTAGCTGCAAAACTAAAGAGGGACAACTACGACACAGAAGTAACCATACTTACAAAAAGTAAGGATATTTTCTATGCAGGATGCGGCCTGCCCTATTATGTCGGAAATGTCATAGAGAATAAAGAAGACTTGATAGTCAATACTCCGGAAAGCTTTTCCAAGCCGATCGGTGTTGAAGTGCTGACTGAAGTCGAAGTTACAAAAGTACATCCCGACAAAAAAGAAGTCGAAGCCCTCGATTTAAAAACAAATGAATGCGGAACATACAGGTACGACAAACTTGTCATCGCTACCGGTGCAGACCTCATTGTACCACCTGTAGATGGTATCGACCTTAAAGGCGTTTATTTTATGAGGACTCCGGAGGATGCCATAACTCTTCGGCAGGCCATTGAGGCCGGAGAGATTAAGCGAGCCCTTGTGGTCGGAGGAGGCTTTATAGGCCTGGAAGTGGCTGAAAACTTGGCTGGCCAGGGAGTTAGGGTTTCCGTCATCGATATGGCAGAGCAAATACTTCCCGGCTTTGGGCCGGAGATAGCAAGCTTTGTTGAAAACCATCTGGCAGAGCAGGGAATTATGACCTTTACGGATACAAAATTAGAAGCGATTCTCGGAGACGGAAAGGTTGAAAAAGTGAAAACAAGCAAGCGGCCCATGAAAGTAGATGCCGTCATATTTTCAACAGGCGTAAGGCCCAATACTGGCTTCCTATCTGATACGGGCATAAAGCTCGGCAAAAACGGAGCAATTATCGTCAATGAGCATATGGAAACTAATATTGAAGACATATATGCCCTCGGAGACTGTGCTGTTGTAAGCAACACGATGACAGGAAAGGAAGCTTATTCACCAATGGGCTCTTCAGCAAATATTCAAGGTAGAATCTTGGCCCAAAATCTAAACGGCGATAGCAAAAGCTATAAAGGTGTTCTCGGAACTGCAGTCGCCAAGCTCCCCGGATTGAATATTGGAAAAACCGGCCTAACGGAAGATGCTGCTAAAGCCGAAGGCCATGATGTAGTAACAGTCGTAATCGTAGTTGATGACAAGGCCCATTATTATCCCGGAGCTTCAAATTTTATAGTAAAAATGATAGCGGACAAGAGCAATAAAAAACTGTTGGGATTGCAGGTGCTTGGTGAAGGTGCGGTAGATAAGATGATAGACATAGCAGCAGTGGCCATGGCCTTAAATGCTACTTTAGATGACATAAAGGACCTAGACTTAGCATACGCGCCACCCTTTTCAACGGCAATTCACCCCTTTTCTCACACTGTAAATATATTACTCAATAAAATCAATGGTGACATACAATCCATTACACCTAGAGAATACTTGGAAGGCAAGGCTGAAGGCTATAAAATAATTGACGCATCGATTAGCCCAAACATTCCTGGTGTTCCTTTTGTTGACCTATCCAAGGTTCATGGTGAACTATCCGAATTTGATAAAGATGAAAAATTGCTATTGGTCTGCACGAAGGGCAAAAGGGCCTACATGCTGCAAAAGCGACTGAAAAGTTTTGGCTACACAAATACCTTAGTTCTTGAAGGTGGCACTAGCTTCAATGAAGTATCTTTATAGAATTATGAAATAGGAAGGTGCAAAAATGACTTTAAAGGTTACTCCAGAACAGGAAAAAGAGGTAAAAGCTTTTGGCTTTCTTAGAAATAAGGGGACTGATAATTTTAACGGGAGAATTATCACGGTTAATGGAAAAATAACAGCGGCTCAACAAAGATGCGTAGCGGAGGCTGCAGAAAAATTCGGAAATGGCGATGTGGTATTTACCACCAGGCTGACTATAGAGGTTCCCGGAATTCCCTACGACAAGATAGAAGATTTTAGGGCATATATTGCCAGGGAAGGCCTTGAAACGGGAGGCACCGGTTCAAAAGTCCGGCCGATAGTTTCCTGCAAGGCAACTACCTGCCAATACGGCCTGCTCGACGGATATGCCTTTTCGGAGGAAATACACGAGAGGTTTTATAAGGGATATGCCGATGTTAGGTTGCCCCATAAGTTTAAAATAGGTGTGGGAGGATGTCCCAATAACTGCATTAAACCTGATTTAAATGATCTCGGGATTATCGGCCAGATGGTGCCTGTTTTTGATGAAGAACTGTGCTTTGGCTGCAAAAAATGTGCCGTCGTTGATGTATGCCCGATGGGCGCGGCAAAAGTCGTAGATGGCGTATTAAACATCGATGAAGAACTGTGCAACAATTGTGGCCGCTGCATAGGAAAGTGTAATTTTGATGCCATCGATGAAGGAAAACCCGGATATAAAATCACTATCGGCGGAAGATGGGGCAAAAAAGTAAACAAAGGAAGAGCTTTAAACAAAATCTTCACGGATAAAGAAGAAGTAATTGGCGTAATAGAAAAAATGATACTCATATACAGGGAGCAGGGAATTACAGGCGAGCGTTTATCCGATTCCATAGAAAGAATAGGCTTTGAAAGTATCGAAGCGCAGTTGCTCTCTGATGAAATCCTTGAAAGAAAACAAGAGATTTTGGATGCAAAGCTCCATTTGGTTGGAGGCGCCACATGCTAACAACTCCCCTTAATTAATATAGGCTCAAATTCATCTAAAAGGCTGAATTTGAGCCTATTACTTATGTTCGGGTGTGAACTTTTGAAAGCGGTAAATATGTATTGTGCTTGTATATTCTTTATGTTATTATTTATCCTAGTGTGATATTTCAGATATTATGTAGTTTTACCTATGATTATATTATAAAGAATGTTTGCAAAAGGAGATTTTAAATGAGTACAGTTGAAACAAAGCTCAACTCACTAATTACCTAGAAATGTCGAAATGCCCATCCATAAGCCGGAATTTTTCAAAGAGCTAACAATGAGTCAGTTAAAGAAAGCCGTAAAACTTTTCGCAAAAGACCTTGAAAAATATGCGAGGTGATAGTTCATATGCTCGATGTGAATGTCTCCCTGGAACAGATTGAATATGCAAAAAATCTAGTTGAGAAATATAATTTTGGGCAGCGAGGATATGGGGATGGAAATGAACGTGAACAGCTAACCGGAATCATTGGGCAGACAGTTTTTGCTGATTTAATCGGTCAAAAACGCCCTGATGGTTCAACGGGTTTTGATGGCGGCGTAGATTTTGTAATAAACAGCAAAAAAGTTGACTTAAAAACAATGACGAGGAAGGTTCCGGTCAGGGACTATTTTGTGCATAACTTTATAGGATATCAGCGAAATTATGATGTGGACTATTATGTGTTTGCTTCATATAACACTAGCAACAATATTTTAACCATCTGCGGATATGTCAGCAAAGAAGAGTTTTTTACAAAAGCAGAATTTTTCCCAAAAGGTTCTTTGCGCGAAAGGTCAGATGGAACAACATTCCGTACTTTTGCACCGCTATACGAAATCAAACAATCCGATTTGCGGGAGATAAATGACTTAACAAGCTTGATAAAGGGTATAAAATGACAAAAAAGGACGTGCTTTTGCTACGTCCTTTCAGATGCTTTATCAAGTAATGATTGTTGACCTAAATCACATTCATCTATACGCTTTTGAGCTGTCCTGCAATATTCCTCTGAAATATCGATGCCAAGGTACCGGCGGCCTGTCTTCTTGGCCACGACAGTTGTTGTGCCTGCTCCGTTGAAAGGGTCCAAGACCACATCGTTTTGGTAACTAAATAGCTTAAGAATACGTTCTACAAGTTCTTCCGGAAACATGGCGGGATGGCCGTATTCACTCATATTGCGCTCCGGAGCTATGCTCCACTTCGCCACAACCCAGGATTTAAATTCCTCAGCTGTAATATCGATGTTTTCCTTCTTGCCAGGTTTTTTCAAATCACCTTTGCAGTAAAGCTCCACAAATTCCCATGTGTATTTCAAATAGGGACTTGAAGGGCTTTTCCAACTACCCCAAGAACTGTACTTACAGTTGTAGTTGTTTTTTTCCCAAAGAATTTCGCCTTTCCATATCATTTTGTTTTGAATAAAAAAGTTGCTTATAATATGGTGAATTGGAATGTAATCGGAATAGAGCGGCTGAACATTTACAGCAAAACGCCCGCCGTACTTTAGCACGCGTATGCATTCCTCAAAAATGGCAAACAGCATATCAAAGTACTCATTCCATCTGGCAGTATCGTTGTGCGTATCGTATTCGAGGCCGAAGTTATAAGGAGGCGAAGTGACAATAATATCTATGCAGTTATCTGGCAGTTTTTTTAAAAAATCCAGGCTGTCTGCACAGATGATCTTATTTTCATATGCGGAAGGCAATTCATTGTTTACTTTTGAAAAATTATGGTCACTTGCATAATAATGTTTGCTGCGGCTTTGTTCCTTTGCCTTTCTGTTTATCACCTTGCGCTCGGCATTGTATCCAGAAAAAAGTCTCTTGTTTCCATTTATCCCGTAGCTGCCGATAGAATCAATAATATCATAAACCTGTTCGGCAAGTTCTGTTGAAATATCAAGTCCGTCCAGAAACTCGCGATATTTTGTCATATCCAGCTGGTAAAGCTTAATATGTAGTGACGGACCTTCTAGAAACATATAAGCATCTTTCTTGGGAAATTTATAGTTAAAGGCATAAACAAGCCTTTCACTTTCTTCAATGGGAAAAGATGATACATCCAAAATTTCTTCGCGATAATCAGCCATTTTCGTCACCCCCAAAATTGTAGGCCATAATTGCCCAATTGTCAAGGTGTTTGCCTCTACCCCGCGGTTTGCCTTGACATCAATATAAATCACTTCGTGTTTCTGTAATATCTTAATTATATCACTTCACGTCCTAGTCGTACACAAAAAGTCAAAAAGGAATTTTTCTATTCATGTCGAAATTATTTAACATCAGCTTATCGACCAATTCCTTCCACTGCTTTTCATGGTGTTTTATTCAATTTACGATTATAGTTAGCAATTTGCTGCTCCTTTCGCAGAAAAAGCAAAAGCTTAAAACTTATCCCAGATTTCTGCTGTTTTTGTATTTTTTTACAACATAAGGAGGTATTTTAATGGGATACAGACTAAGCAAAGACGGATTAAACGCAGTCCTTGCCGAATTTAGCCGTCATTACAAGCTATATGCACCGCATCGCTTTCCATATCAGGGCGAGCATTCTGATACCGATTCCATTCGTTATGCAGAAGTAAAAACAGTAGACGAAATAGAGCTAGGCGAAAAAAGCAGTCATACATTTAAAGAAGCGCTAATACCTATTTCTGAAACACTGTTTTTCTTCACAGAGGACAATATAAAGGAATCCGATCCTGTACATACCGGAGCTATTATTTTTCTTCGCAGCTGTGATTTACACGCGGTAAAGCGCCTTGATGAAATTTATCTTAATAATGGCGCTGATGATTATTACTATAAACGCTTAAGGAATAATGTCAAGTTTGTGCTTTTAGGCTGTTCTTCTCCATTTGAAAATTGTTTTTGTGTCGATATGGGAACAAATATCATCAATGAATACGACGCTTCACTAGATGTCCGGGATGGCCAGTACTACGTTGACTGCAAAGCTTCTGACTGGAACTCTCTATTTCAAAACCATGCAGAAGAAATATTGGATGTGGTTCCATCGCATGTTGACAAAACACCCACTCGTGTTTCTTTGCCCGATACTAATACTATTGACACTGTCACAGTTATAAAAAGCAGTATGTGGGATGAATACGATAGCCGTTGCATTGCATGCGGCCGCTGTAATTGTAGCTGTCCTACCTGCACCTGCTTTACAATGCAGGACATTTTTTACACAGATAACGGCAGGGTTGGCGAACGTCGCCGGGTTTGGGCATCATGCATGGTTGACAAGTTCACAGATGTAGCAGGCGGTGGCAGCTACCGCAACAGATACGGTGAGCGGATGCGCTTTAAGGTGCTCCATAAGGTTGTAGACTTTAAACAGCGTTTCGGCTATCAAATGTGTGTCGGATGTGGTCGCTGCGATGATGTTTGCCCCGAGTATATAAGTTTTTCCCACGCAGTAAACAAACTGAGTAAGCTTTCGAAGGAGGGCCGTAAACAATGAGCTTGAACGAATATGTGCCTTTTTTATCAAAAATTTTGTCCGTTCAAAAGCACACCGATATCGAATATACCTTCCGCATGGCCTATGAAGGCAGCGTAAACCCCGGACAGTTCTTTGAAGTTTCTGTGCCGAAGTTCGGCGAGGCGCCTATTTCAATATGCGGTTATGGAGATGGATACGTAGAACTAACCATTCGCCGTGTTGGAAAGGTAACAAACGAGATATTTGAACACTATGAAGGCGACAGCCTATTTTTGAGAGGCCCTTACGGCAATGGATTCGACCTTGACGAATACCGGGGAAAAGAGCTTGTTGTGATTGCAGGCGGCACAGGCCTTGCACCTGTCCGTGGGGTCATAGATTATTTTGCTTCTAACCCCGATCAGGTTAAGAACCTCAAGGTGATTGCGGGTTTTAAGTCTCCTTCCGATATACTCTTTTTTGAAGATATAGCCCGTTGGAAAAAAACCAGCCAGGTCATATTGACCGTTGACTGCGGCGAAGCCGATTTTGAGTGCCATATCGGTTTTGTAACCGAACATATAAGTAAATTGAAATTTGCTGATGAAAGCAATGCCGTTGCCATTGTCGTCGGCCCGCCTGCTATGATGCGGTTTTCCACATTAGAGCTTCTAAAAATGGGCTTTGAAGAAGAAAATATTTGGATTTCCCTTGAGAGAAGGATGTGCTGTGGCATTGGAAAGTGTGGCCATTGTAAAATAAATGATGTCTATGTATGTGTTGATGGCCCCGTATTTAACTACACCAAGGCTAAAAATCTTATCGACTAAGGAGCGGAATAAATATGGATATAAATACAAAGAATTTAAAAAAGAACGCCTTCCGCGTTACCAAAGTCCGGGGATATACCGCAAGCCGGGTGCGGATTCCGGGTGGGCATCTAAATGCAGAAATCCTTGAAAAAGTAGCCGATATTGCTAGAAAATATGGCAACGGGACAGTTCATATCACATCAAGGCAGGGTTTTGAAATACCTGGTATTCCTTTTGAACTTATTCCGAAGATAAACGAAGAGCTGCAACCCATTATTGATATGCTGGAAATTAACCAGCCCGTGAGGGGCGAGGGGTATTCTGCTTCGGGCACACGAAATATCGTTGCCTGTATAGGCAACCGCGTCTGCCCTTATGCCTGCTATGATACCACGGCTTTTGCAAAGCGTATAGAAAAGGCGGTTTTCCCCCATGACCTACATTTTAAAATTGCGCTCACAGGTTGTCCCAATGACTGCGCCAAGGTCCGCATGCATGACTTCGGAATTATGGGCATGACAATGCCGGTATATGATCCTAGCCGCTGCGTTTCCTGCGGTGCCTGTGAAAAATACTGCCGCAGAAAATCAGTCCAGGCTATAGAAATGGTAAACGAAAGGCCAGTCCGTAATGAGGAAAAATGTATAGGCTGCGGCGAGTGCGTCCTCAACTGTCCGACCCGTGCCTGGACCCGCGGAGAAGGTGCAGATAAACGATACAGGCTGACCTTGTTTGGCCGTACAGGAAAGCGCAACCCCCGCCTGGGAGAGGATTTTATCAAATGGGTAGATGAAGATAGCATAATAAAAATAATTCTAAACACCTACGACTATGTGGCAAAATACATAGACAAAGACGCTCCCGGCGGAAAGGAGCATATAGGCTACATTGTCGACCGCACCGGTTTTGAAGAGTACAAAAAATGGGCCCTCAAAGGAGTGAATCTCCCACCAGGTGCAGTTGTGTACAATCCGCTGTACTGGAAAGGTATAAAATATACAGAAATGACACTTTAACTTGAGCTATTAGAAGCCCGAGGAAGCAAGGGGGCGGTTTCCTTTGCTTCCTACAGGCTTTTCTTTGATTTTATCTTACAGCTCACATTCATATAGCTCCTTGATATTAGCTGGTTTACCCGATGTAATAAGCTCGATTTGCCAGATTTATTTTCAAGATAGTAAGGGAAACTACCCATTGTTTCCCGGGGATCGGTCGCAATTTGTTTCTAATATTCCATAGTTTTCAACACAATTTCTGCCCTTTGCTTTTGCTTTGTACAATGCATTATCTGCCATTCTTAAAACATCCTCGATGTCGGTGATATCATCGGTGCTGCCATCGAATGCCGCCACTCCAATGCTTACCGTAAAAACTATTTGCTGCTGCTCGTAAATCACCTTTCTCCTGGCCACAGTCTCCCGAAATTGCTCCGCCACTTTTTTCGCGTCCATCAAAGAAGCGTTCTTTAAAAGCACAGCAAACTCTTCTCCTCCTAATCGCCCGGCAATATCCGTTTTTCGAAAACTGGCTTTTATAATACTCCCCATTTCACGAATTACTGCATCTCCTGCCGCATGTCCAAAGGTGTCGTTAATGGTCTTAAAATTATCCAAATCCATAATCAACAACGAAAGTTCCCCATTATTCATTTTGGCCCAAGCAAACTCCCTTTCGGCCAAATTCATGAATTCTGACCGATTGTAAAGACCGCTTAATGAATCCGTGGTAGCCAGAAACTTTAATTTCTCCTGAATTCTCCTTTTTTCTGTAACATCAGAGATAGATTTTAGCATTCTCACCTTTCCATCATGGTAATCTCCTAGTGGCACAGTATCAATTTCAAAAAATCGTTCTTCACCATTTAGCACCACAGAAAAATCGAAGCTATCCTCACTACCAAATACTTCCATCAACTTTGGTTCCTGGCCAAAAACATGCTCAATAGGGTGATTATTCAATGAAATGTTTATTGCTTTAAAAAACTTCTCGGCGGCCTTGTTGTAGTCTATTATTCTTTTCCCTGGCCCCAATACCACCATACCAGCCAGGTTGTTCTCAAATATGGTTTCTCGAGCCAGAGTTCTGATTTCTAAAAAATCGTATTTTATAATACCATAACTTATAACAAGCAGTGATATGGGCATTATTAAAGCGGAATAATCAATGCTCCGCTCGTCAAAAGCGAAAAGAATCAGCCCTATGCCAATTAGGGGTAATAAAGAAGCAAAAAAGAATACTAAAAAGTGCGACTTGGTGTAACCTGCTTTATTCCTCACGTATCCTATTAGGTAAACAATAACGGTAAGAAGCAAGCACAAGATGGTATAAGAAATGTTGACATAGTACCAGAAACCTCTTTCCATATACAGGGAGTAATATCCAGCAAACTGCTTCATTTCCCAGTTTGTATAGAAAAGATGATGCCAGTGATTGGTTAGTCGCACAAAAAAGGTTATTAAAGGGATAGAAAAAAGCAACAATGACATCCGGCCGCTTAGGGAATATATGGTTTTTGTATAAAGAAGGGCCACCGTCAGCCATAGTACGGAAATAAAGGGCAATCCTAAATATTGAAACTGATTCCAAAAAATCATTTCCTGTAGATTGCTGCTGTTAATAATCATTAAATAACCGAACAAATAAATACTTATGCATAAAACTAATGCTGCGAATGCCTTTCGATAGCTGGTCCTGCCCTTTGAAAAGAAATAAGCGGCGAAAAACTGAGCTAATACAACTGCTAGTACTAGATAAAGACTAAGGATGATTTTCATAAAACACCTCAGCATATAATATTTCTTTGCGCACCTCGGATTTATCTAACGTAATTATACATGTTTTAACATATTATTGCTATCAATATCTGTTTTCTTACCATTATGTCAGCTTTTGCAGAGCTGTCATCATAGCTTTTCAAACGCAAAATACTTTACCGTCTTCTTGCGGATAAACTCTTTCCCATAAGCACCTAAATAAATCCGGAACCATTGAAATATAAAAATGCGAAAAGCGTTTGGCATATTCTTTACCGATTTTATTGAATATTTTTTGCTGCGTTAGTAATATCCCGCCAGGCTTAAGATCCTTTAAAAACTTGCCGTCTATCATTCTACTAGCCATATTAAAACATCCCCTAAGAGAATTCATGTAATCATCGTCTCTAATTATTCTATATAATTTTATATAATTATAATTGAAACAAATTATCTAAACAAGGGAACCGCCCCGCACTTCTTTACTTGTTTCCCTTCTTGTTTATGCTAAAATATTTACTGACGTTGAAGTTTATTGTGCATGATATTTAGAAAAGGCGGGATTTTATGGACTTGCAAAAACTGCTAAGTTTCACACGGAAAGCAATTGATGATTATAAAATGATTGATGACGGGGATAAAATTGCCATTGGAGTCTCAGGTGGCAAGGACAGTTTAACACTATTGTATGCTTTAACTCATTTACGGCGCTTCTATCCCAAAAAATTTGATATAGAAGCGATAACTGTAAGCATGGGCTTAAAAGATATGGATTTCTCACCAGTTGAGCAGCTATGCAAAAATCTCGGTGTTAATTATACAATAATAGAAACGCAAATAGCTGATATTATTTTTTCATATCGACAGGAGAAAAAATCCTGTTCCCTCTGTGCCAAGATGCGCAAGGGAGCATTTAATTTAAAAGCAAAGGAACTTGGCTGCAATAAAAAAGCCTATGCCCATCATTTAGATGATGTCATAGAAACCATGCTGATGTCTTTAATATACGAGGGAAGATTCTACTGCTTTTCTCCCGTGACATATTTTGAAAGATCAGGTATAACCCTCATCAGACCGCTAATATACGTACAAGAGGCAGACATAAAAGGTTTCCGCAATGCATATAGCCTACCGGTCATCAAAAATCCGTGTCCAGTTAATGGTCATACTAAGCGCCATTTTGTGAAAGGATTGATAAAATCCCTGCAATCAGAAAATCCTGACCTTAAGCAACGCCTTTTCCATGCTGTTCAGTCAAGCAATATACCAGGTTGGAGAAAATTTGACTAATCTAAGAAAAGGAACCGTCCTCTACTTCCGTACTAGATTTATGTAATATAATTCGTATTTCCCTCAAAATTCTATTATCTTTGCGTATAAGGCATATTTAATGCTCGAATAGTTATTATAATTGCCTTTTTCCCCTGATATCAATGTTGCGTACTCCCACATAGCTGGTATGCAGGACATGTCTGTAGGAATGTTTTTGCAATATCTTGTTTTGAATTCTTAATCATCAAACGGAATTGCTGCCCACGTAGGAATATAAAAAGAGCTTAGAACATTAGTGTCTATAGCTCTTTTTCATGAAAAAAATCAGATAAATATAGATGTATCGCAACATAACATTCAAAACAGCATATCTCGGTAGACTATATCTCCATTTTTTATAGTTAGCATGGGTTTGTATACAGTATCCCCGGTAATTAGCTGCTGATCGGCAACTCCATAAGGCCGGTCTCCGAATATGGTCTCCCTGCAGATGGGCTTGAATACCGCGATATCAGCAACATGACCAACTGTCAGTGAACCAATCTGATGCGCAAAACCCAACTGACGAGCAGGAGCAGCGGTGCATAGCTCTATGGTTTTCTCAAAGGGGATACCAATATAGGCATACTTGGACACCTGCATGGCAAGATTGAATGCGGTGGGGCGCTGATACATACTTAATCTGGTCAGATCAGTTGCCAAGATATCGGGATAGAACTCCTGCTGGATAGCAGTTCGAGCCACATCTAGTCCAAAATGCATCCGTGCGTCGGCAGCCTCGAATATCACCCCTCGCTTCCGAGCACGAATGGCAGAAGGGATTACTTTTCCATTCTCCACTAGGCAGGAACCCTTGTTCATGTACATATGGGTTACTATATCGCCAGGTCTTAATATATCCAGTAACTCAGCAAATTCGCCAGGTGGGTCAGTAGGGTGTACCATTACATGGATGCCTAGTTTTTCCGCCATAGCCACAGCAGCTTTTAGGGGAGCGAAACCCAGCTCTTTCACAATGGGAGCACTGACACGAATTTTCAAACCGACCAACTCATCTGAATAGGCTTGGAAACACTCCCGTATGGCCCCCTCATCAAAACGTTCAGGAGCCACGTCCTCCGGAACAGGATGAGAATTTAGTCCTGTGGAACAAACATTCAAATAAGCTTTGATGCCTAACTTGGTATGTCGGAGAAACGGCCTCTTTTCTGCATATGTAGCACAACCGGTGCTACCAGCGTCTACTGCTGTGGTAACACCGGAAGCAAAACACACCGCTTCGGCGGGCAGACCAATGTTTGCAAAAGGATAGAGATGAGTGTGATGGTCAATTAAACCGGGGGTGACGATGCAACCCGTAGCATCGATTATATTATCATTTGCCTCCGCTTGGACAGAACCTACTTTCACGATATAATGGCCATCAACTACCACATCGGTCACACAGTCAACACCGTTCATAGGGTCTATTACTCTTCCGTTTTTTAGGATAAGCATTTTATCACTCACTCATATTCTTTAGATATCATCTTGAATCATCTGTTCAATTTCCAATTTTTTAGAAATGAGCATGTTATGCCATGCTTCACGGTTGATGAAACCCTTCCCGGTACCATCATCTTCGTCACCGATCTTCAGAAAATCGTGATCTACGCAGTGACTAGGATGAGAGGGTAGAACCACATCAACTTTCTTATCCATAACCTTTACGATACTTTCCAAATATTCTTCCCTCCGAGAAAGAGGCTGACCGCTTTTTTCTAATTGTTTCTTTGTGAGCACTCCAACTCCTAGTCCGCCATGAATGCCGCAAGTAAGAGTCTTTCCCATATGCTTTACATCAAAAAATAAAGAAGTTGTTCCCGGAGTATGACCGGGACAGTGGACAGGTTGGATATGGATATCACCTAGGTCAATTTTAGCATCATAATCATAGAAATTTGTGATCTCAAACTCAGGTACCCGGTCTTCGTAGACGATCAGATCCCTGCGTTCGGTAAAGAAAAACTCTTCTGCTTCGCCTATCCAGATCTCACATCCGCTCATCTCCTGGATTGCACGAGCCGCACCACAGTGGTCGAAGTGACCGTGTGTCAGGAGCAGCTTTTTGATATCATGGGGATTGAACCCCAGCGCTCGAATAGAATCAATTAGCAGATATAGAGTCTCCTGCATTGCGCAGTCTATTAAGACAAGCCCCTCTTCGGTATTGAGAAGGAATACTGATACCCAATTGGTTCCCACAAAATAAACATTATCTATGACTTTAAAGGGGTGATGTGCCAATGTCTAGGGATTATTGAACCAGTATTGGGTTTTTTCTTCTATACTCATTTTGCTCAGGTCCATATTGCACCTCCTATATTATCTATCTCCTCTTTACCTGTTTCCATACAGCACCGATAATAAGACCAAAAGTCAACAGCAGCAATAAACAGCTGATAGGACGAGTAAAGAAAGGAACGAAACTGCCGCGGCTAAGCTGCAAGGCGCGGCGCAAGTTAGTTTCAATATTTGTGCCTAAAACTAATCCCAAAACGAAACAAGAGCGAGGGAGCTTGAACTTGGACATCATAAATCCAACGAAACCACAGAATAACAGAGTCCATACATCGAACATGGTGCGATTGTTGGCAAAAGCCGCATCTGTACGGTTGCGAGCCACTATACTGCCTCCATGCGCTTTTATGATTGCATCACATATCGCAAGCCCCAAGCCAATACCGTAATGTGAATCAGCGTGTTTAAGATTGGAAGTATAGAACATTTGAAATATATTTGGCAAATCGACTGGATCTATTCCTTCGCCTCGATCCGCTACGGTGAACACAACACAATCATTTCGTTTATCCTCTGTTACTGATACGCTGATTTCTTGCTCTGGGAGAGTATGCTTAACCGCATTCTCCAAAAGGTTTATTAAAACTTGTTCGATTAGCTTTGCATCCATAGGGACCATCAGGAACTCGTCCGGCACACTGACCTCTATTTCGCGTTCCGGGTATCTGCGTAAAATATGCCCAACAGCACTGCCTACCACTTCTTCAACGGCTTCCATATCTTTGCTTATTACTAGTTTCCCATCCTGCAAACGGGTCAGGTTCAAAATGTTTTCAACCAATGAGTGAAGCCATAAGGCTTCTTTATATATATCTTCTGCAAGACTATAAAGTGTATCATTTCTCTGTATCATATGCATAAGCATTTCGGCTGTTCCAATAATGCCGGAAAGTGGAGTACGCAAATCATGAGATATCGCACGCAACAAGTTTCCTCGATAACGCTCCCGCATGATTTCTTCATTCGTTCGAATACGATGGTTTATTGACCAGTAACGATCCATCGCCAATGCAATGCTTTCAATCATAGTTTTAAGCAACCGCATCTGCGATTCGTTCATTGTTTCTGCTCTCTCTTTAGGTATACGGATGATACCTAATATAGTTTCACTGCCATAGATAGGCCAATCATAAAATTCAACACCCTTTATATAGCCTGTATTAATCTTTTGTATTTGGCATTTAATATCAGGCGTATCAGTATAATCACGTCGAATCTGCTTTTCAGGTGATACCTGCTGAATAAAGGTACTCATTGGCATGCCATGTTCATCAAAACAAAGGCATGCTGCCTGTGTGCTCATGATATCGCTTATTGTACTGATAGCAATGCTAGCAATGTCATCCATGTCTGCCGCTCCGGAAAGCCTGTGTGTTAGTGAATATAGTGCTTTTGTTTCCGCTTCTCTTTTATTCGCTTCAATAGTTTTTTGCTTGCCATAAGATGTAAGCGTGCTTGTTATAAGCGCTGTTATAGTCATGACGACAAAAGTAACGATATAATTTGAAGCTTCAACAGAAAATGCAAGATATGGCTCGGCAAAAAAGAAATTAAACGCACCGGTTGCTATCACACAGGCTAAAAAACCAAAGATATATCCATGGGTCATACGAGCCGTTAACAATACTGCAAGCAGATAGACAAGGACAATATTGGTTTCAGGAAATTCGACAGTACGAAACACAAAACCTATGGCCGTTGCAGAAATTAATAGTATCATCATTATAAACAGGCAATATAATGTATCCTTCCTGTTTCTATTTTGATGTCCCGCATCGATTGCTTGATTATTGTTTATCTCACCCATAGTTTTGTTCCTCTCTCGTAATCATCATAAATCAACCCTACTCAATTGTCGAGGAAAACAAGCCCTGTCCTCTCTTTTTTTGTGTACTATTCTAGCACATATTGGCATTTTAAAAACAGTCATCGTGGAACTTTTGTATAAGATGTCAATAAATGCGAAGAGACCTTTTTGAAGGCTTTATTCTATATGTGTTAGTCCTTTTGTTAGCCCGTACACAAACCAGGGGACATATACATTGTATTATTGAGGTTAAATAATCTATCTTGTGCCCCATAACCTGGGCATAAAGGCTGCTTCCACCGGATAACAAAGCCGCAAAGGCCATATTGTATTCAGGCAGGACTATCATGCTTCCATGATATAAGATAGTATCGCCGCCCTTTATTAAAGACTGGATACCATATTGACTGTACGGGTATGCTTCCACCGAATCCCAGCCCAAGCCATGGCCGAAAAGCCCTTCCTCCTGGACATTATTCCACAATTTGACAAATAAAAATCTGTGTAACTGGATAAAGTAGAAAAATAAATACGGAAGCATTTTATAAACAAAAACAGGATACCATCCCCTAATTTAAGGAATAGTATCCTGTCTATGTTCTACAGTAGTTTGAGCATTTCCAGCGCCCAGTCTACCTTCGTTTTTTCACTCGTGACACCGCCCAATACGACGACATTACAATTCTGGTTCTGACTCTTAAAAGTTTGCAGAAATAGGCGTTCTGCCCACAAGCATGATATTTTTGCAAAGGTGAATCACGCTAAATTAGATTACTATGGGGACAAGTTCTATTCGCCAGGGACGAATACCTGAGTCTTGGCGGGCTCTGTCCTGGCTATAAGCTTGCCGTCCTTGTAGGAAGCCAGAACAGTTGCGTTGTCTTTCAGCACCTCGTAATAGTTCTTTGCATCCATGATAACAAAGCTGGCGCTATTGCCTTCCTTGATTCCATAAGCATCACCCAAGTGAAGAGTACGGGCAGCATTGTAGGTAACAAACTTATAGGATTTCATGATTTCCTCATAACCCAGCATATGCCCCACATACAGGCCCATAAACACCGCATCACGCATTCCGGCATTGCCCATTGGATTCCAAGGGTCGAAGATATCATCGTTGCCAAATGACACGTTGATACCCTCTGCGACCAATTCCTTCACACGGGTCATGGCTCTGCGCTTAGGATAGTTATCCACGCGGCCACCTAGATGGACATTGACACAGGGATTTGCCACGAAGTTGATACCGGACATCTTCAGTAAACGCATGAGACGGTTCACATAAGCATTATTGTAGCTGTGCATGGCAGTAGTATGTGAAGCAGTGACCATATCCCTCATACCTGTTTCATAAGCTCGGGCAGCCAGTGTCTCCAGACCACGGGATGCTTCATCATCGATCTCGTCACAATGGACATCGATGAGCTTGCCATACTTCTGGGCCAGTTCGAAGCAGATATTTAAGGATTCCACGCTGTATTCCCGGGTGAACTCAAAGTGAGGAATTGCACCAACAGCATCGGCCCCCATCTTCAGGGCCTCTTCCAGTAGCTCTCTACCTTTAGGATAGCTGAGAATGCCGTACTGTGGAAAGGCTACAATCTGAATGTTTATGAAGCTTTTTACTTCCTCCCTGAGTTCCAGAATGGCTTCCAGTGCGGTAAACTTTGGGTCGTTGATGTCCACATGGGTACGGACATGCTGAATACCGTTAGCAACCTGCATATGGAGCACCTTTTTGACACGTGACCTTACATCTTCCTTTGTCAAAAATTGTTTTCGCTCCTCCCAACGTTCTATGCCCTCGAAGAGGGTGCCGCTCATGTTCCAACTGGGCTGACCGGCGGTGAGGCAAGTGTCCAGATGAATGTGGGATTCGATAAAGGGGGGCAGAATCAACTTGCCGGTGCAGTCAATGATTTCTTCACCTGGCAGAGGCTCCAGGTTTGGAGCGATGGCGGCAAACTTACCATCCAGCACCCGAATATCTACACCTTCGGTGGCATTTTCGATGAGACCATTTCTAAATAACATATTTTATACCCCCTTTGCATTAATAAGGAAAAGCTGAAGAATGTGTGGTGATTCTATTGTAACAAAAAGTGAGGAGTTCTTGTCCGCTGCAATAAGGGCAAGCCTCCTGAAAGACCACTCCTGCAATGGAACTGCTCATCTGAAAGCACTTTCCAATTTGGGAAATTATTCTCCTGAAGGCCACAATCAACGCCAACAGCCATACCCCCTACTATACCTGCCAGCAATTCATCCTCAAATGGTATATTGTTTTTCTTATTATTCATGCCAATCACCCTTGTCAAGTGGTTATCTTTTTATCATATTATATAAAACCACGACTAACAAAACAGCTAACAAAAAAGAATCCCTCCCCATACTCTCCAAACTTTTTTTCGATGTTTTTTTTTACTTTTTTACCCATAACTTGTCAAATTTTGCTATAATAGGAACAAGAGAAGGAATAAGGGTGTGACATATGCCCAATGTAGCAAGTACTAAAATTACCATTCCAACAACATCTATAGTGAGATCACACGCACGGAACTTGTGTCTGCTATCCTCAGCAGTCATAAAAAGCTTACATATATCCACTCCGGAGCAGGCTACGGCAAAACTACCCTGCCGGCGCAAGTAGCTAGACTAACAAAACAGCTAACAATAGCTGAAATGTCTTCATAGGAGGTCAGTGCCATGGGAAAAGTTATCGATTTAACCAAAAGCGTCTATGAAATATGCAAAAAACATCCCGAAGTAGTTGACATCATGAAAGACTTAGGGTTTGAGAACATTACCAGCCCCGGCATGCTAAACACCGCAGGCAGGTTTATGACTATACCTAAGGGTGCTGCGATGAAAGGTATCCCCATGGAAAAAATCAAAGAGGCATTCGCAGCAAAGGGCTTTGATTTAGAATCATGACCACACATATCTTCCCTATATCTTCTTTTATTTTTCCGTATATTATTTGCCTTCTGTATTTAAGTGCAAATACTATATGATTTTTGCAATTCCATTTAGTACGTGATAATGTTTTATTATCCAATTGGATTTACCTCCTCTGATTTAATATTGCGGTTGGCCAAACCCACTCATCGGTTTATATTTATCAATAAGATATTTTCTTCTGTATAAAAGTACCTTTTTTCAAATCATCAAAAGCCTTATTCAATTCTTCCTTGGTGTTCATGACAATAGGGCCACCCCAAACAATAGGTTCGTCCAAACGTATCGAACTAATAAACAGTACTTGAGCTTTTTTATCGGTAGCCTTTATTTCTACTTGGTCGCCTGAAGTGAGTTTCACCGCCGTCTTTTCCTTTACAAGTTCACCTCCGATATATGCGTCCCCCAAAAGGGTAAACACCATGACAGCGCGCTCACTTTCTGTATTCAAAACCACTGATTCATTTGGGTTGATGTGTAAATCATAATAGTCGAGAGGAAGATATTGGCTCACATATCCCTTTCTTCCTTCAAATTCGCCCGCCAACAGTCTTAGTCTGCCCCAATTAAACTCTATTTCCTCAATCTCTGAGTTTTTAATGCTGCGATAAGCCGGAGGAGCCATTTTGTCCTTTGCGGGAAGATTCAGCCAGAGCTGCACGCCAAGCAGCCGCTCGGCAGCTGGCAGTTTCTCTTCATGCAAGATGCCTGAACCTGCTGTCATCCATTGGACCTCCCCGTCACCTATGGTATCCTCATTCCCTAAGCTGTCCTTATGAGTCATAAAACCTCGATACACATAACTGATTGTCTCGATACCCCTGTGCGGATGCATGGGAAATCCCGCCGTGTAATCCTCGGGATTTGTGCTGTCAAAGGAATCAAGCAACAAAAACGGATCGTATTCCTGAACAGTTTGGCGTCCCAAAACCCTGACTAAACTTACTCCCGCTCCGTCCTTCGTCCTATAACCTCTAACCTGATGTTTAATTTTTCTTTCCATAGATTTATCCTCCTTGTAAACGTTTCTATATTTGCGACGCTCCACTTGATTCTGCAGAGTACCTTGCTTATTCAACGATCTCAAATAGTATGCTAATTAATATTAATAATATCAAAAAATGTAAATAAATTATAGTAACAAAAAAGCCCCTCATACTTTTTATTTGAGAGGCCAGTTAAATCCTGTATTTATATAGTTTCAATCTATATTCAGTTAATGTTTGGCTTTGGGAAATTCAAATAAGTCATTTTACAATTACAAGCGAATATACAGGCTTTGCCGTTAAAGCTGTCATTTGGAGAAAACGTTCACATTATCAGCGTTCTAGACCGGAGATTGTTGCAGAGAACAACTAAATCGTGATTTTTCAGCTGAAAAGTTTAATGAAAGGTGGCTGGCCGATTTAACGGGATGCCTCCGACGGTATGCCGTCAACTGCTTGAAAACACTATAAAAAAACTGGACCCCATTTTTAGGAGTCCAGGTATATATTTTTTCTTTTTTTCAGCTGTCACTTGACGGGTGCAGATCATTATCGACAGCCTCTATATATATTTATTTGCTGTTTAGAAATCTTGACTCATCACAGCCCAAAACGCTTCTTTTACTGCATCTATAATTTTTGCGGGTTCTTTTGCATCTCCAATAATCATTGTTTCTATTCCGTCTTGTTTTAACATATAAAACAACTCCGTACCATAGGGTTTCTGCCCTAATGCTAATACAACTTTATCCACATCGATTGCATGGATCTCATCATCTTTTTCAAAGGTTACCCTGCCTTGTTCAATTTTCTTAACCGTAGAATTTACTTTTATGTCAACCCCTTTTTCCTCAAAGTCTGCTAACATATCTACCCTAACAATTGCATTAAGGTTGGGTGCCACCTCAGGTAACATTTCAATAATAGTTACCTTGTTTCCTTTTTCAATCAACATTAAAGCTACTTCACACCCTACAGTGCCGCCTCCGATAATAGCTATATCACTATTTTCTGGAATAGCTTACCAATTTAATTCTAATTGAAAACTATATTTATACTATTTCATTTTCTCTTCAAAAAACTGAGAAACTCTTTTATATAATCCTCACTAATCAGTCTTTTTGTGTATTTCAATAAACTTTCTACTTCTTTCTCATCCTTTCCAAGGTAGAAATAATAACCTCTTAAAGCATAATCAACAAATTCATCTGTTGACATATTCAATTTATTTTTTGATAAAAGCGAAATCAATTGAGAAAATATTCCACTTACCGCAAACATTGCCAGTTTTTTTCGCTCTGAAAATGGATTGCGAATCATAAAATAATCATAGTTTTCTATTGTAATGATTAACATATTATTAATTAAATTAACATCTCTATATATGGGCAAATATAAGTTTTTATAAGCAGGTTTTATATCAACAATTCTGAAAAGAAGCCTAAAAAATAAATTAACATCTAAATTCTCCAATTGTTCATCCGTAAGTGTTTTTAAAAAAAATATATTAGCCTCGCGTACTAAATCAAGATAAACATCAATAAGTAAAAGTTCCTTTTGATTGTAATAATGATAAAGCAAAGATCTGGTAATTCCACACTCTTTCGCAATATTCCTTGTTGTTACATTGTCATATCCATATTTTAAAAACATATTAAAAGATATTTTTTTAATTTTCTCCCTTTGTTCGTAATTAATTGGTCTTCCCATAATACCTACCTTTCATATTTTTAATATATACTTTCGTATCTGGCGCCTTTATTAATGGGGCTATTTCGAAAATTTGATTTTTTGTATCTCTACTACACACTCCACATGGCTTGAGCCGTCCGCATTGATGTCTTGGATTGATCAATTGAACCTTACGTTTACGGGAACATATCAATGGTTTTTTAGCTGTTTTTTAGTAAAACCGAAGTATACGGGAACATATCCACAATTTAAATAACTTTCACTGGGACGAACAACACTGTCATCTTCATCATTAATCAATTTTCCTTCTAAATATTTATCAAATATTCCAAGAGAAAGAAATGTAAAAATGCCATCATTATCTTGTATTTCTAATTTCAATTGGCTTTGATATCATATGAGTTTTCATGTTTTAGTATATTTACCATTTGATTTTGGATTGTCGTTATTATATTAAACAAGAGTTTAAGAGCCTAATCTCGATTCTCAATCACCAATTCATGTTCTTTCTACGAGCAATATACTCTTCAATACTCAGCATTTGCTCACCTCCTAAATTAGCACTGACTTTGTCTAATAAGGAATTAAATTCCTGACTTATGGCTGCTTAATGAATAGCTTTTTTATTAATCAGTCGCTTTACTCAATGCTATTCATTATCTCTTTCATGCTGTCAATTAAATAGTCCTTTTCAGAATCAGATACCTCGTTAACAATAAAAATACCCTGTTCCGGTCTTTTGTAGAAACCAGGCAGAAAACAAAAACACGCTTCTTCTGTTTATGCTACCACTTATTAGTTCACCTTGCACCTTTGTCAATATAAATTGGTATCTTTAGAATATCTCCCGTTTTTATAAAGTTAGAGTCGGTAATGTTGTTAAGTTCCAGCACCTGTTTTGCATACCATTCATAATTCATTCTGTAATGTTCATTCATAAAGTACGGATTAATAATATCAACCAGCGTATCTCCTGATTGAATGGTTATTTCACGTACCTCTTTAAGTTCCCATACATCGTCGGGACGGTTTGAAATATTTATACCGCTGGGTGTGCCTACTTTATCGGGATCAAAATATTCCTCGGGTGGTATTACTCTATACCCGTTCTCAACTATATACCAAATACCGGTAGTTTCGTTTACATACCGTCCTGTCTGTTCGTTGTAGGTATATCCTTCAAGTGGTTTAAGTTTACCATCAGGTACAATATTTCCAGCAGCATCAACTACAATTGTTCTACCGTCTGGCAATATTTTCTCGCGTGTCTCAGCTTCTCCACAGCCAGCAAGACTGATAATTACCAGTCCCAATACAAGCAGAAAACTCATGCATTTCAACTGTATCACCTCCAAGGCAAATTGCCGCGAAATATTTTTTATTATGTAAAAATTGTTTAAACTCTCTTCTTGTATTCAGAATTAATAATACATTCGTTGCAATTAGGATTACTTGGCCTGCACCAGGTTAGACCGCTTTTTTCAGTTATTTCCTCCACTATGCTATCAACAGTTTTGTTGTCAGTTATTATTTTTCCTCGGTAATCTCGTGATTAAATGCATAAATGCATCGTTCAATTTGTGATTTTGCCCATGATAAAATAACCAATATTTTCAGGGTCGTATACATTTCATAAGCACATGTCGTCTTCCCGAGCCAAAGGCTCCATTTATCCAAATAATCATTTTCGTCCATCCTAAAATATAATACCCCATTAAATCAGATGTTTAACTTGCAATCTATAGTATGTTATTAATATGAATGGGAATTCTTATAGAATGAAAGAAACTAAGGATTGGTTAGAAGAAAACTATTAATTTTTTTTACAACTGGCCCAGTTTTCGATTAATATATGGCCATTTTTCGGTTGACAAATACATTAGAAACGGCGGTAACAACTTTGCCCTAAATTACGAAATGGGCCATAGTACGATGGCTATGACGTTACGTTATGTAGAACTAGCACAAATGGATACAGAAAATCAGCATAAGATTTCTTCACCTGTAACCAAACTAGTCAGACGAGGTATAAGACCTGGCAAAAGAGGCTCAACCAAAAAGTCATGAGCATCAATCTCCATTTCATAGTAAAAGGCCCAGGGAGTATTTCCCAAGGGCCTTTTATACTACCGATACCTGTCTAGGTATGCTTTAAGAAGAGCTTTGAATAACGGACCATGATTTGGCACTTTAAGGTGCAGCAGTTCATGCACAATTACTTTAGCCCTGAAATCTGCCGGTTGATGCAACAGCCATGGAAGATTTTACAGAGATAGTCGTAATCCTGATTCCGTTCCTGGAACAAGATATGATGTTTAGCAAACTTGTCTCGGTCCCAACTACCATCATCGTAGCGCTTGTATAAGTCATCGTAGGGCGTAGCCGAGATAATGAATGAATCTAGCGTAATGTCCTGTCGGCCGCTTCTTTGCCCTATCTCTTTTTCTAGCTCGCGTAAGCGCTCCCACAAACTAGCTTTCTCATCATACTTGTAGGCTTTAGCGTGTATCATACCGTGCGGCTCGATAAAGACGATGCGCTGTTTTTTCTCATCCACAATCCACAAGATAAAATCAGGATAGAAATTGCTCTCCTCGAAGAACCCCACGCCTTTGCCTCTGCTCAAGTTTCGCAGGAGGAAAATTTCTTTTCCCGCTAGCGACTTTTCCTTTTTGGATTCCCAGTAAGCCCTCAGGTCAATGACGAAGCGTTCTTCACTCTCTTCGAGCGGCGGCGGGTCAGCGGTGAGCACACTGCCTTTTTTGAGAAGCAGAGGCAGGTAGATGCTCCGGTCGAAGTAGAGGCGCGGCAAGCCGATATTTTCTTCTTTGATAAGTTTATCCATATCTTCGCACAATTTTTCGATGGCGGTAACTAGGTCGCTGTGTGAGCGCGGTACGCGCATGATGTAGGCGGCTTTTTTTTCCTGCACACTCGGACGGTTGAAAGCCAAGTTGGGATCATCAAGGTCAAGAGGACGATAGACTAGGTTTTGGCTGTCCCAGCGCTCGTGAGCTCGACGGTAGAAGGTGTCCAGGTACTTGCGCAGGACGGCTGTGACCGCCTCTTGCAAACGGGCACGATCAGTGAAGGTGCGTGGACGGAACACGGCCTCACTCGCCGTCAGGGTATAGGGGACTTTTTCTAGGATAGCGCGCAGGGTTTCGGGACGAATGACCATGTTACTCCAGCCTCTGCGCGCCTTATAGTCCATCAATTCGAGGTAGGCCTGCTCCCAATCCACCAACGCCAGACTTTCTGACAGAATGGTCCCCTCATGTCCGCTTTGGGCGCGAGCGTCCTGCAGGCCAACCGCGCCGCTTTCTAGTGCCTGCACTTTGACCGATAAATCCACCCTCATGCGGATGTTTTCATCAGGGGTGAACAGTAGTATCGTCTCGGTAGCAAAGTCACGATCGCTCTCAGGACGCGGTAGCACCAGCCCGCGCTGAAGCATCTGTTCGTTGGTCCACACAGGGAGCGGTAGTTCAAACAGCGGCTCGGTCTCTACCCCTTCTCGTTCGAGATAATCACGGAATTGGGCCATGTAGTTGGCGCGCACAGCAAAGATGTTGAGTGTCTCCAGCAGTTTAATATGCGGTGGATGATTGCCCGGAAGGGCAGCACTGCGTTTTAGAGAATGGTTTTTCCCGCACAAGCGTACACCGCGCCCGAAGAGTTGGATAATTTGTGAACCTTCCCGTCGCCCAATGTTGAGAAGTCCCATGTTGGAGACGCGCCAGGAATTCCAACCTTCCATAAATTTCTTGGCACCAATAA